>Ga0182741_1000009_pt1 | contig 353851 bp, 326 predicted proteins | sample eDN5th37CBELigOP_FD_128874 | JGI IMG/M metagenome (GOLD analysis project Ga0182741, IMG submission 128874) | Enriched Organic Plus compost microbial communities from Emeryville, California, USA - eDNA 5th pass 37_C BE-Lig OP (version 2) (version 2) ...
CACCGACAATGACCGGACCTGGGGTGGTATCGGCGCTGGCGGCACCTATGCCTGGGCCGACAACAAATATGCCGTCTATGGCGAGGGCACAATTAACACCGCGCTCAACCACTTCGCCGACAGCTACACCCTCAAGGGGACCGTCGGTTTCAAGGTCAAGTGGTAGACCGCCTGACATAGGAAGGACCACCGAAAAACTTGAAGCTCCCGGCTCCACGCCGGGGGCTTTTTGCCGCCTCCTCGACACGGCGGACGGCGTTTACTTCGCCATCGCTGGTCGTGACAATTACGGCATTCTCATCGAGGGCGCCACGCTCTCTGATCTTTCTGCTGATGACTTTATCTTCTCCTGAGGCGATTTCGGCTATACGCTGCAGAGGCAAACCCTGAATGTTGGTCGTTCCTAGCGCCTCGCGTTTGTAATAAGGGAGATGGAACGAGCCGCGGCCGTCACGAGAGGCGCATATTTCTCTTCTGCTTCCTCCGGCGTGTAGCGGCTGCGCGATACAGCAATGTTGATCGCACCGTAGGGATGCCCCCGCGCGTCGAGGATGGGCGATGCGAAGGACAGATCGCCGTGGAAATATTCTTCAAACGCAGTCGCATAGCCTTTGGCCGCCGCCTGTTTGAGCTTGGCGTTCAACTCGTCACGATTCCACGTGGTGTGTGGCGTGTAGGGGTGCAGATGCGACCGGTCCAACACAGCGTTCGCTTCCGCCTCTGACAACGCCGAGAGGATAGCAATGCCGGGTGCCGTGCAATAGGCGGGCAAACGCATGCCGGTGACCACATCGTTGTTCAATACGTGACGGCTCATGAAACGCTGCACGAAAACGATGTCCGTCTCGTCAAGAACCGTCAGATTTACCGTCTCTTCCGTGGTTTTGCTCAAATGAAGGAGATATGGCGTACCGCGTTCGACGAGCACGCTGGCACGACTATAATGATAGGCGAAGTCCAGCGCTTTTACACCGAGTTCGAAACGCTTTGTTTCGCTGCTTTTCGTCAGATAGCCAAGTTTGGTCAGCGTGTACGTGAACCGTTGGGTTGCAGAAATGTCCAGCCCGGTCTCCTCAGCGATCTGCGACAGGCTGAGGGTGGGTCTGCTGCCATCAAAGGCCCCCAAGACCCGGAATGCTTTTTCGACTGACTGCACGAGCAGCGGATCGCGATCGTTGCCTACGCTCTCGCCGTCTGATTTCACTGACTTTTCTGCTTTGCGTACCATCAAAAACCCGCCTGAGATAATCGTCGATTAATAGCAGAATGATCAAGAATCTGAAAAGACACTTGACATTGTAATACAATAAAATCACCATAACATAATACTTATTGCAATGCAATAATAAAGTGGCAAGCGCATAACCCCAAGGGAGAACACAATGGATCGCTTTATCCTGACCGAGCGTCGCGGCGAGGTCGGCATCATCACGCTCAATCGTCCGCACATTCTCAATGCCTGGCACAGCGCGATGCGCCGCCAGCTCATTGAGGCATTCGATGTGTTTGAAGGAGATAACGATATCCGGGCGATCGTGCTGACGGGAGCGGGTGACCGTGCGTTCAGCGCTGGTCAGGATCTCAATGAAACCCGGACGTTCGATGCTGAGCACGGCAAGGAATGGGTTGGCGAATGGGAACGCCTTTATGATCGTATGCGTTCGCTTTCCAAACCGCTGATCGCAGCGCTGAATGGGGTTGCCGCCGGGTCGGCCTTTCAGGTCGCGCTTCTCTGCGATTTCCGTATTGGCCACCCCGGCGTCCGCATGGGCCAACCGGAGATCAATTCCGGCATCGCCAGCACCACCGGTCCGTGGATCATGCGGGAGATCATTGGCCTCGCCCGCACCATCGACCTGACGCTGAGCGGCCGCCTGATGGATTCCGACGAATGCCGCGCCATCGGCATCATAAATCGCATCGTTGATCAGTCCAAGGTTCTGGATGAAGCTGTCGCGCTCGGACGGGAACTCGGCGCCAAGCCGCCGGTGGCCATGCGCCTTAACAAGCAGCGCTTCCGCGAAATGACGGAAGAAGGTTTCCGCGACTGTCTGGCTGCCGGATCGCGCATCCAGAAGGAAGCCTATGCATCGGGCGAGCCGGCCCGCATGATGGAGCAGTTTCTCGCCGAGCGTGCGGCCCGCAAGGCGTCCTGACCAGCCAATTGCCGCCCGCCCCGAAACGGGGCGGGCGACTTGACATCGCATAACTGAATGACATGCCGGAGGGAAAAACAATGAAAAATGGGAAGACGATTACAATTCATCGCCGGGATTTGCTGAAGCTCGGAGGCGGGCTTGGCATAGCACTTGCCGCACCGGCCATTCTCACGCGTCGCGCCGCAGCAGCCGAGCAACTGACGGTCGCCGATCCGGGTGGTCCTTACAGCCCCGGCTATCGCAAGGCTTTTTACGATCCTTTTGAAAAGGCGACGGGTATCCAGGTCGTCAACGTGGCGCGCGATGCCGAACCGACAGCGCAGTTTCGCGCCATGGTGGAGACCGGTTCCTATAGCTGGGATGTGTGCACACTGACACTGTCGGCGCGCGATATCCTCCAGAAACGCGATCTGCTTGAGCCGATCGGTATCGTTGCCGCCGATGCTCCGGGCCTGATGCCGGATTCTCTGACCGAGGTCTGGCTTGGTGTCGATGTCTATTCAACGATAATGGCCTATCGCACCGACAAATTTGATGATGCGGCGGCGCCGAAATCCTGGGCGGATTTCTGGAACGTCGAGAAATTTCCGGGCCGAAGGTCGTTGCGCAAGAATCCGATCGATACGCTGGAACAGGCATTGCTCGCCGACGGCGTTCCGCTCGACAAGCTTTATCCGCTCGATGTCGAACGCGCCTATGCCAGCCTTGAAAAGATCAAACCGCATGTGGATGTCTGGTGGACGGGCGGCGCCCAGTCGAGCCAGCTTATCCAGAGCGGCGAAGTGGACATGATCGCTTTGTGGAACGCACGTGCGCAAGCCGTCATCGACGGCGGCGCTCCGGTGAAAATCGGCTGGAACCAAGGCCTCTATTCCATCGAAGGCTGGGGTATCCCGAAAGGATCGCCGCGCGCCGAAATTGCGCGCCAGTTCGTCAAGTTCTGCACCGAACCGAAGCAGCAGGCGCTGTTCACGGAATTCCTTGCTTACGGCCCGACCAACCTGAAGGCCTATGAGCATATTCCCGCAGAACGCGCATCGTCGCTGCCGACCTTCGAGGCCAATCTGAAACAGATGAGCATCGCCAGCGAAGACTGGTGGAGCGCCAATCGGTCGGAAATGACCGAGCGCTTCAATGCCTGGATACTCGGCTAGGCTGTACTCGGGCAAAGCCGAACCGGGGCGGCCAACAAGGTCTCCCTGACTGCACAATATCAAATAACAAAAGGTGGAGCAGCGACCGGCAGGCCGCTGGCTCCGGGTTTAAAGGGAACGACATGCTTGCCAAACCCGAACAGGCTCTTCAGCCGAAACTTCTCGTTGACGGACTATCCAAGCGTTACGGCGAAACCATCGCGCTCAAACCGACAAATATTGCGGTGCAGCCGGGCGAGTTTCTGACGCTTCTTGGACCTTCGGGTTCCGGCAAGACGACGCTACTTCAGATGATCAGCGGTCTCGTTATGCCAAGCGAAGGCCGTCTCTTCATCGACGGCAAGGATGAAACGGATACGCCGGTGCACAGGCGCGATATTGGCCTTGTTTTCCAGCATTACGCTTTGTTTCCGCATCTCACCGTCGAGGAAAACATAGCCTTTCCGCTGAAAATGCGTGGCCAGAAGTCTGCCGATGTAAAGGCACAGGTGCAACGTACGCTGGAAATGGTGCAGCTCGCTCACCTGGCATCACGCTTTCCGCGCGAACTTTCGGGCGGTCAGCAACAGCGCGTGGCTCTCGCCCGCTGCTTTGTCTATCAGCCTTCCATCATCCTCATGGATGAACCGCTGGGAGCACTCGACAAGAAGTTGCGTGAGCATATGCAATTCGAAATCAAGCGGTTGCATCGCCAGACCGGCGCGACCATTGTCTATGTGACGCATGATCAGGAGGAAGCGCTTGCTCTTTCGGATCGTATTTGCTTGATGAACCATGCAATGGTTGAGCAGATCGCGCCGCCGCAGGAAATCTATTCCCGTCCCACGACTGCCTTTGCTGCCGACTTTATCGGAATTTCCAATATATTCCGCGGCCATATCGAAGTGAGCAGTGACGGTCGAAAGCACCTCTCGACAAAGAATGCAAAGCTTCTCCTTGATAAGGCATGCGACGTCCATGATGGCGAGATGGCGCTCGTGGTGCGGCCCGAGCATATGGAACTCGGCGACGCCGGTGCAAACCGTGTCGGCGGTCGGGTAGCGGAAGTGGTCTATGCGGGTTCCGAGACGCGTGTATTGGTGGATGCCGCAGAAGCGCGTCTGTTGACGGTGCGCGTATTACCGGGACAGCCGATCCCGGCGCTGGGCGAAAACGTTACTCTGAGCTGGCAGCCGGAAGCGGCTGTTCTGGTGACGCCATGAGTATCGCTGCGGTTTCCCAAGCGGGCGCGAAGACGCGTTTCCGTTACCGTTTCGGTCCGCTGTGGCTGGCTGTGCCGGGACTCGCCTTCCTGATTATCTTCTTCCTCGTCCCCGTTGCGCGGTTGATGGGCCTTAGCCTGGAAGATGCGGATACCGGAGCGATTACCGGTGCGCATTATACGCGAATTTTCGACACGGACGTCTATTTTCGTGTTTTGCTTATCACGTTTCGCATTGCAGCCCTGACGACGATGTTCTCGCTCCTATTCGGCTACCCGCTCGCCTATTGGCTTTCGCGTCTGCCGGAACGCAAGCGTGGCATGATGATTTTGCTGGTCATGGTGCCGTTCTGGACGAGCTATCTCGTGAAGAGTTTTGCGTGGGTTATTCTTCTTGGACGTACAGGGGTTATCAATCAGCTTGGCCTCGGTTCGGGCGTGATAGGCTCACCGCTCGAAATGCTGCATAATGAGTTCGGCGTCATGATAGGCATGGTTCATGCCATGCTGCCGCTTGCCGTATTGACCATGCTGCCGGTCATGAGCGGGATCGACCGCAGGCTGACGCAGGCTTCGGGCACGCTGGGGGCGGATTCGGCCAAGAGTTTCTGGCTGGTTTATTTCCCGTTATCCCTGTCGGGTGCGGCTGCGGCCGGGCTCCTCACCTTCATTTCTTCCCTCGGCTTCTTTATCGTTCCAGCCCTTCTGGGCGGGCGCCAGCAGACCATGCTTGCACAGTTGATTATCGTCCAGGTACAGGAAATCCTGAACTGGGCCTTCGCGGGGGCGCTAGCTGCCATGATGCTGATAGCAGCCCTTGTCACATGCTGGGTCTATGATCGCGTCTTCGGCCTTTCGAGCCTTTCAGGTGATACGGGGGCTGCACACAAGGGCAAGAATGGTATTCTGCGAAATACCGGCTTGCGCGTTCTCGAAGTCTGCGCGCTTGCATCCAGCCGCATTGCAACGGCTATCCGTACTTTGCTCGGACAAGCCATCACGAAGCGCCTATTGGGAATTTACTGCTTTCTGTCGTGCGCATTTCTGATGTTGCCGACGCTGATCGTTATCCCGATTGCATTCACCAGCTCGCAGTTTCTGGAATTTCCGCCTCCCGGTTTCAGTCTCGATTGGTTCCGTGCCTATTTCACCTCCGATCTCTGGTTATCGGCAACCGTGCGATCTTTCGGTGTGGCCTTTGCAACGGCAATCTTCGCGACGGTCATCGGCGGCTTTGCGGCACTGGCGCTCGCGCGCTCGCGGTCGCGTTGGGCCGGGCTGATCTTCGCCTTTTTCCTCGCCCCCATGATCGTTCCGCGTATCGTCATAGCGGTGGGCCTGTTTTATCTGTTCGCCCAGATTGGTCTCGTGGCCACCAATACCGGTCTCGTGATCGGCCATACGGTGCTGGCTTTGCCCTTTGCTTTCGTTGCGATTGCCGCGATCCTGAAAAGCTATGACTGGCGTCTCGATCAGGCCGCGGCCACGCTCGGTGCGAACAAGGCACAGGCGCTGCGTTTTGTCACCGTACCGCTCATCCGCAGCGGGCTGACGGCGGCGTTCCTCTTCGCCTTCATTACCTCCTTCGATGAACTGACGGTCGCAATCTTTGTCAGCGGCGGCATCAAGACCACCCTGCCCAAGCAGATGTGGGACGACATGATCCTCCAACTCAATCCGACGCTCGCCGCTGTATCGGTGGTCGTCTTCCTCATCGTCACAACGCTTCTTCTGGCGGCGGAAAAACTCCGCCGCTCCTCCTGATCAAAACAGAGTGCCTCCCATGACTGTGAAATTTGAAGGTTTCCTCGGAAGCTTCCTAAGCAAGGCTGCGCAAAAGCCGGACCAGAATTTTGCACTTTTCAATGGCCAGCCGATCACCTTTGCCGCCATTGACCGCCAATCTGCAGCACTTGCGGCACATCTCAACGCGCGCGGGCTAAAGCACGGGGACCGCGCTGCCGTGATGATGCGCAACTCCAAACTTTCCTTGGCAGTGTTGTTCGGCCTTGCCCGGGCCGGCATTGTCTGGGTGCCTGTCAATGCGCAGCAGCGAGGCGAGGGGCTGCGCTACATTCTGGAACATTGTGAACCCGGTGTGGTCATCTGCGATCCGGATGCCCAGGAAACAATTCGCGAATGCGGCGCGGAAGTGCCAGCGCATGCCTTCATCCTGACCTCCGGTGAAGGATCGTTGCAGGAGATCGTCGCGCAAGGCGCCTCAAGCCACGGCGAAGAATTGCCGGCTGCAGGTGATCTCTTCGCAATCATGTATACATCCGGTACGACCGGGCGGCCAAAGGGTGTACTTGTTACCCACGGCATGATGCGTCTTGCTGGAGAAGCCGTACGGCAACTGACCTTGGTGCACCCGGGCGACGTATTTTTTGTCTGGGAACCGCTTTATCATATCGGCGGTGCGCAGCTCATTGTTCTGCCCACGCTGGAAGACGTCACGCTCGCGATGGTCGACCGGTTCAGTGCCAGCCGTTTTTGGGCACAGGTCCGCAAATATGGCGCGACCCATATCCATTATCTGGGCGGAATCCTGCAAATACTGCTGAAGCAGCCGGAAAGCGCTTCCGATCGGGATCACTCGGTGCGCATAGCCTGGGGCGGTGGCTGTCCGAAGGAAGTCTGGCCGCTTTTCCGCGACCGCTTCGGGGTGGAAATGCGCGAATGCTATGGCATGACCGAAGCTTCGAGCATCACCACCTGCAACGATAACGGGACCGTCGGCGCCGTTGGCAAGCCAATGCCGTGGTTCACGGTTGAGCTTTTGGACGAAACCGGAAAACCCGTTGCAAAGGGTGAAAAAGGTGAGATCGTTGTGCGGTCTTCCATTGAGGGCGCCTTGTTCCGCGGATATTTGCGCAATCCCGAAGCGACCGAGAAGACGCTGCGCAACGGTGCGCTTCATACGGGCGATTCCGGTTCCTTCGATGCGGATGGCAATCTCTGGTTCCATGGTCGCCTGACCGATAGTGTACGCTGCAAGGGCGAGAATGTTTCCGCATGGGAAGTGGAGCATATAGCCGGAGCCTATCCAACGGTAGAAGACTGCGCGATTATCGGCGTTGCCGCCGAAATCGGCGAGCAGGACATAAAGCTGTTCGTCAAGCCGAAATCCGGTTGCGAAGTCGATCCGGCGGCACTTTCGGCATGGCTGACGAGCCGTCTCGCGGCCTATCAGAATCCACGTTACATCGCGGTGATCGATGAGTTTGAGCGCACGCCCAGCCAGCGCATCATGAAGCACAAACTGTCAAGGGAGCTTGGCGATTGCTGGGACCGATATGAGGCAGCGAGCGCTGTCCGAAAGAGCTGAAAAACGCAAAGGTTCCCCCGGACGCGGTAATCCTGTTCATGCTCTAAACGGTGGGGAGGCTGCAAGCGGAATGGCGGCTCTTTGATCCGCGAGCGCTGGCAGTCAACCGCCGTTGTTACGGAAGCAACGCAGAGTTCCTTCTCCCGAGGCTGGTACTTCAATCCAAACTGAAGCACAGCGCGTATGGAGAAAAACAAGGAGGCCCGCGTGAAGGGGAATACTAAATTTGCGATGCGTCATATCTGATTGCACGCATTCGTACTGGCAATCATCTGTATTTCGGAACTGATCGGCATTCATAAAATATCCATCGGCATCCCTGGCGTCATCCTCAATCCGAATATCCTGAAGGTGACCGGGACAACTTTCAGTTGTCGGAAAGAGAGGTATCCAGAACCTTTTCAATCATTTCTTCTGCAAGTTCCACAAACATATCCGTTTTCTCGCGCGTTCGATCAAGGCAAGCTTCCAGCCATAGGCCATCCAGAATGGCGTGCACACAAATGGCAGCGCGTTCGATTTCCGCAGGTGTGAACTCTCGCCCTTGTGCAGTGAATACTTCGGCGAGCAGCGGCTCGGTTGCCCGGCGAAGATTTGCATAGCTTTCATCTCGCACCGCCATAATCATCGGGTCCACGCGATTCTGGCTGATGAACGTGGCCCAAAGCGACAGCATCCGATCATCGGAAGCCTCACCTTCCAGCGTTGCCCTGATGAATTGCAGTAGCCGCTGCTGCGGTTTCCCCTCTCGCCCTTCCAATATTGCCATGCTGGAGGCGGTGATCAACTCCATTGTACGACGATAAGCTTCGACGATGAGATTGGCTTTATTTTCAAAGTGATGGCGTATCAGCCCGTTCGTTACACCGGCGCGAGCTGCAACTGCGCGCACGGTCGTCGCCTGAATTCCGACCTCGGATATACATTCCAATGTCGCTTCAATCAGTTCGCGACGGCGTTCGCTTTCTGGGGCGCGTTTGAACAGGCTCGGCATGAAGCGCAACTCTCCTTTGGATTATTTTCTCGCATATAAGACGCCAAAGGCAAAGCGTTGCGGTAAGTTATTATGCACTTGCATAATAACTTGGCTGTGTGTAGCTTTCGGCATAACGACTGCTCGGGGAGATATTCAAAAGGGCAGTGGGAAATCCAATCCGGGAGGTGCAATCGCGAAAGCTATGCCGAGCCAAGGGGATGTTCATGCAGGCGAAGTCGCTGTGACGCTTTCCGCTTCAACATCCGCATTGTGACTTCAACGATAAACGATCCGGCGAGCACCACTTTGGGCGCGCTTTGTAGAGCCTCTCCAGGCTTCGAAGCGTGATTCAGAAGAAGCCGGAACCCTTGTGTAAACAAAACCAATAATGCCTGACCGGCGAAGCGGAGCCGCGCTTTCCGGAACAATGGAACTATGCCATGCGCGATCCACGTTACGACATACTCTTCGAACCCATCAAGATCGGTCCGGTCATCGCGCCTAACCGTTTTTATCAGGTGCCGCATTGCAGCGGCATGGGCCATCGCTATCCCGATGCTGACCGCCACATGCGGCGCATGAAAGCGGAAGGCGGTTGGGGCGTCATTGCCACACAGGAAACCGAAATACATCCCACTTCCGACATCACCCCGTCCAATCAGGGACGACTGTGGGACGACAAGGACATTCCTCGTCTTATTCAACTGACAGAGGCAGTGCATGAGCAGGGAAGCCTCGCAGCCATTCAGCTTGTGCACAACGGCATCCACATCGCTAACCGGCTGACGCGACTTTCGCCGATTGGACCGTCCGACATTATGGTCGATGTGGAAGATCCTGTTCAGGCGCGCGCTATGGATAAAAGCGATATAGCCCAATTCCGCAAATGGCATCGAGACGCAGCTTTGCGCGCCAAGCGCGCAGGTTTCGACATCATTTATGTCTATGCCGGTCATGACATGACGCTTCTGCAGCATTTTCTGCTTAACCGTTATAACAAGCGCATTGATGAATACGGTGGGAGCTTTGAAAACCGCCTCCGCCTTTTTCGTGAGGTGATTGCTGATACGCGCGACGCGGTGGGCGATAAATGCGCGATTGCGGTGCGGTTTGCCGTTGAGGAGTTTTTAGGCCCTGAGGGTCTGACCCATGATGGTGAAGGGCGCGATGTTGTGGCGGCGCTTGCCGACGAACCCGATCTTTGGGACGTCAACCTCTCCAATTGGTCCAACGACAGCCAAACCTCCCGGTTTTCGCAGGAAGGTTTTCAAGAGGAATTCGTTTCCTTTGTAAAGCCTCTCACCTCAAAACCCGTTGTCGGGGTGGGGCGTTATACTTCTCCCGACGCGATGGTGCGTGCGGTAAAAAAAGGCATTTTCGATCTGATAGGCGCGGCTCGACCGTCGATTGCCGATCCCTTTCTGCCTGCGAAAATTCGCGACGGCCGCATTGATGATATCCGCGAATGCATCGGCTGTAATATCTGCACGGCCAGCGATAACACGGTTGCGCCGATGCGGTGTACGCAAAACCCGACCATAGGCGAAGAATGGCGTAAAGGCTGGCACCCGGAAATCATCCCGCCTCTTAAGGAGCAGCAATCTGTGCTCGTCATTGGGGGTGGGCCCGCCGGGTTGGAAGCGGCGCGCGCCATGGCGCAGCGCGGCGCGGATGTGATGCTGGCCGATGCGGCACAGGAATGGGGTGGCCGCGTCGCGCAGGAATGCCGTCTTCCCGGGCTTGCTGCCTGGGGCCGTGTGCGTGACTGGCGTCTTGGTCAATTGCTGCAGTTGCCGAATGCGCAACTCTATCTCGATAGCCGGCTTAGCGCCGAAGATATACTTTCCTATGGCATCCCGCATGTGGCAATCGCCACAGGCGCGCGCTGGCGAAACGATGGGGTGGGGCGGGTTCATCGCGATCCGCTCGATTATCTCGCCGAAGGGGCGACTGTCGGGATCAACGCGCTGCTCGAAAATGGTGTTGAGGCGCTTATGAACGATGGCCCGGTCGTCGTCTTCGATGACGATCGCTACTATATGGCGAGCGTTCTTGCAGAACTTATCGCTTCATCAGGGCGAGCCGTGACCTTCGTCACTCCTGCCCCGATTGTTGCGCCATGGACGGAACACACGCTCGAACAAAGTCGCGTGCAGCGCCGCCTGATCGAAAAAGGTGTCGAGATTATCCCATTGCATCAACTGGCCGGTCGTAAAGATGATACGCTCGATATCGCCTGTTGCTATTCTGGAAAAATCCGCACGATCAATTGTGCCACGCTGGTCCCGGTCACGTCGCGCCTGCCAAACGATCAGCTTTGGCGTGAACTGATAGCGTTGAAACATCAATGGAGGGACCACGGTTTGGAAACGGTGGAACGCATTGGAGACTGCCTTTCGCCCGGTATTATCGCTGCCGCAACATATGCAGGGCATGGTTACGCGAGAAGCCACGGTTCCCAGTACATGCACGACGATTACGATATTTACCGGTAAGTCTCAGTGGCCCGTATCACCAAATTTATAGGTCTTACTCCAAAGTGTCGTAGACTGATCCAATTCCCTGCATCAGCCGTGCGGATTCCCTTTCGGGCCAGCCATAGGCATCCCGAGCATAGCGCTCCAGTTCTTGGCGATTACGGATAATGACGACTCCACGTTCCGACTTGATCAGTCCCAATCCTTCAAGGATGTGGAGTGAAGTGGTGACACTGGGGCGCCGAACGGCAAGCATGACCGACAGGAATTCGTGGGTAAGAGCTATCTCATGGCCTGATATTCGATCATCGCACATCAGCAACCATCGTGCCAATCGTTGCGTGACGTCATGAATAGCGTTCGAGACCGCAGTATAGGCAAGCTGAATGGAAAAGGCTTCAATAGATCGGATCATGATTTTGGAGAATCTGCGGTTTCCTTCCATCCACCGGCGAAACTTGTCATAAGGCATCTCGTAGCCTTCCGCCGCGACCTGCACGAACACATCGTAAGAACTGGTTTCGACCCCCGCGATAGCGGAGGTCGGAATATATCCGTCAAACCCGAAGATTCCCGCTTCCGCCTGGCGTCCTTCTGTCGTGGTAACCACAATCGAACCGATGCCAGCCGTGAGGAAATAGACGTTTTCGATTGGCTTTCCCCTTTTCGCCAGTATCCTGCCGCGGGGCAGTTCCACATATGTCGTTTCGTGGATGACGGCATCATAGTCAGACGGAGAAAGCAGTGCCAGGAGCTTATTGGCCCCGGCATGTTGCGGCGGGAAAGACATTTGGTGTACCTCGGTCGTTCGTCATCAGAGGGAACCTGCGGAAGAATGATTGGTTCCAGAAGCGCGTTGCCGCCGTTTCGCGTCTGAACTGTCAGTAAAGTCGCCGCCCCTGCATCATCATTGTTTCGAACCGCTTTTTTCACCAGTGTATAAATTGCTTTCGAGCCGTGCTCTTGCTCTGTTCAGCCTGCTTTTGATCGTTCCGATCGTGCAGCCGGTTTCCGCCGCAGCGTGCTCGTAGCTTAGCCCGCTAAATATCATCAAATCGAGCACCTTTTGATGGGCGGTCGACAACTTACTGTATGCCTCGCCGACATCCTGCAATTCCAGCGCCAGCTCTTGAGGAGCGCTTATTGTTGGTTCCTCCCACGTTTCAATAGTATTTTCGCGCTGGGCTCTCTTGATCCTGGTGCAGAACGTGTTTTTCATAATGGTGAACAGCCACGACTTGAGCGAGCCGAAAGGCGTGAACCTGTCTCGATGGCGCAAGGCTTTCAGAAGTGTTTCCTGCACCAGATCATCCACGTCGGAACTCTGATGACACATCGTTCGGGCGAACTGGCGCAATGCAGGCAACAGCGCCAATACCTCTTTTTCGAAATCCGATTTTGATGGCATGGTGTCTTCCTCCTTCACCGGTGAAGTAAGACTGTGCCCTTCAGTTGGTTCCCTTTATTATCGGGAGTGTACGCTAGCGTACACTCCTTGAGGTCGATCGCGGTGAGAGAGAACGCGAATCATCGCTCGCATGTCGACGCTCGTCTGCTTCACGAAATATGCCGGGAACGAAAGTCGTCCCGGCGAGTTCGGCAAGTCTAACAGGAGTTTGGCAGATGATGATGGCAACACAGGTCGTTTCGATAGAAGACGATGAAGCCTATTCCGTTCAGTTCTTTGACGATTCCGGCAACACCGTTTCCGTTTACTTTCAAAACCCTCAGTGTGTCCAACTTTCCCCGGCCGATGCGGTGAACGAAGCATTGGCGCGGATGTTGCTTATGATCGAGGGAGCCAGCAGCCAGGGTGTCGTGGGAAGGATCGAAGGATAACATGCCTTTGGAAACCGGGCTTTTACGGGGCAACCTGCGAGAGGGCTGCATGCATCTTTGCATTGATATGCAGAACCTCTTCGGCCCCGCATCGCCCTGGCACGTCCCATGGGTCGAGGCAATCTTGCCCAATATCATTGATATTTGTTCCCGCCGCAGCGAGGACACGGTTTTCACCCGCTTCATACCTCCCAAAACACCAGATGCGGCGGTTGGAGCATGGAAAGGCTATTACCGCAAATGGGAAACCCTTACTTTGGAGCGCGTCGATCCATGGCTTATTGAGCTGGTCGCACCGCTGCGGGAATTTTCGCCACCTGCCGCTTTGCTGGACAAGACCGTTTACTCCCCGTGGACCGAAGGCTTCCTCCAGCGATATCTGCATAAAAGGCGCATTCACACCCTGATCGTCAGCGGCGCGGAGACCGATCTTTGTGTCCTTGCAACGCTATTGGGCGCAGTGGATCGGGGATACCGAGTAATCGTGGTAACCGATGCTGTGTGCAGTGTTTCCGACCAGACGCACGACGCGATCATTTCCCTTTGCCATCAGCGGTTTAGCGAACAGCTCGAACTGGTTTGCACAGAAGAGCTGATCGATAATTGGGGTTAAATTCTTGCGCCGAGTACGACCACCGAGGCGATCAGCCGCTGATCGTCAACCGGTCAGGGTGTACCTCTTGTGGCTTCTGCGGCATTGCTCTGAAAATCGGGCCGATGGCTTTCCCATATCCATGATAATTCTACATCGTGGGCTGCGGCCTGTCACTTAGTTGGTCTCGTCGAAGCTGTCCCGCATGGCGCGCAGGATAATGACGGCTGAAGCTGCTCCCGGATCGATATGTCCGAGCGAGCGCTCACCCAAACGGGCAGCGCGCCCCCGCGCCGCCACCATAGAACGGGTCGAATCGGCGCCCTTGGCTGCTGCTTCGAGAATTCTGTTCCACATTTCAAAACCGCTCAAGCCGTGTATTTGCGCGTCAACTGCCGTTTCCATAGCAGGAACCCATGCATCCAACATGGTTTTATCGCCTCGTTGCCCCTTTCCACGGTCCTGAATGCCTCGTGTAATTGCCTCAATGATGATGGCTTGCCCCTCGGTGTCGAGGCTTTCGCGCGGTTTCAGTGCCTTCGAAGCATAACGAAATGCTGTTGCATAGAGAGGTCCGGTGGAAGCGCCCACGGCGTCGAGAAAGGCTGCTGCGGCTGTAGCGAAAATTTCGGAAGGAAGTGTCTGCTCCAGATCGACTTTGGCAAGCGCGTTGTTGACCGCTGAAAAGCCCAGAACCATGGTGATACCGTGGTCCGCATCGCCAATCGCTCCGTCGAGATCGGAAAGTCGGTCTTTTTCCTCCTTCATCGAAAAGGCGATAAGTTGGAACATTCGGCTCAGACGACGCGTTGCAGTATTCTGCATTTGTACCTCCCAGATAATCTGGAATTCATGTAACCGCCGAAAGCGGCTTTAATCAGTTGGCTCGCAGAAAAGCCGTATCGCAAGGATGCGACAAGAGATCGGACAATTCCTGATCGAGGTGCATGATGGATATGGATGCTCCGTTCATGTCCAGCGATGTGCAATAGTGGCCGATCCAATTGGCTTCGATTGTTATTTGCTTGGCGCTCAGGCGTTGTTCAACACGTCTGAACAGAATGTAGAGTTCCATGAGGGGCGTTGAGCCGAACGAATTTACGAGCACCGCTACCCGGTCTCCAGGCAATGCATTCATCTCGCTGAAAATCCGGTCCATGATGTGATCGACGATCGCGTCGGCGGACATCATTTTCTCCCGAACGACGCCGCGTTCGCCGTGGATACCCACGCCTATTTCCATTTCTTCAGCGCCGATTTCGAAATTATGACGGCGTGTTTGAGGCAGTGAACAAGGTTCCAGCGCAACACCCATCGTAAAGGTTCGCCGGTTGGCCTTACGCGTCACTGCTTCACATTCCTCTAGGGACATGCCGCGATCACATGCTGCACCGGCTGCCTTGAAAATGAAAAAGTTTCCCGCCACGCCACGCCGTCCGTCGCGATCCTCCACAGGAGAAGACGATATATCGTCTGTCGTCAGAACTGTGCGTGTGGGAATGCCAGCTTCCTGCGCCATTTCGGCCGCCATTTCAAAATTCATGACGTCCCCCACATAGTTTCCGTAGACAAAGAGGACACCTTCACCGCCGGAAGCGGCTTTCGCACATTCGAGAATGGGAGCAGGGGGAGGCGAGGAAAAGACGTTGCCGATTGCTACGGCATCGGCAAGCCCCTTGCCGACATATCCCAAAAAGCAGGGTTCATGTCCCGACCCGCCACCGATCACCAATCCCACTTTTCCCAAGCGGGGACCATTACGCGCGACCAGTGCGCGCTTCGATCCGTTGATCGGGGCTAAATAGGATTGGTGTGCTTTGATGACCCCGTCGAGCATTTCTTCGACGACATCGTCGGGGCTGTTCAGAAACTTCTTGATGTGGGTACGATATTGGCTGGGCGCATTAGCTGGTTCCGCACGCAGCTTCTGAGAAAGCTTGGTGTCAATTTCAGTCACGCCGTCCGCGTTGAGAATACCGCGCCCTGTCGCAGCGTCGGTAATCAGGATATTGATGTAACCGCCGCGCAAGGCGGCAAGAATTGCCGGTACCTTGTCGAAACCGCCTGCCACAGCGATGCGCATGTCAATGTTTCGCAACCTGTCAAGCGTGATGCCGATAGTTCTGCCGTCAAGCGGGCCGGACACTGGCTGTCCGTGAGAATCGATGAAGCGCCCCGCTACGACTCCAACTGCATTCTTGGCTAGATATTCCTGTATGGATACGTTCTCAAAGAACCCGCTGGTATGAATTGTCGAATTCGGTCGCAGCGAAGAAATGCCAAACAGCGCCTTGTTCGCATTATGCAGCGCTTGGAACTGCTCGCGGATAATCGGCTCCCCGATAATCGCCGTTTTTACCTCTGGGCTGGATACGATGGCCGGTGCCGTAATGTTGACGAGATGCGCATTCGTCGCTCGTGCCATGGCTGCCGCACACAGCTCTGGCGTGTAAGCGAAACTGGCACGCGTTCCGCCTGTAGCCTGTACCACTGTTACGTCCTGAAGATTCGATATCTGGGTATTCTCAGCGATGGCGAGGACTGTTCGTCCCCAGGCAAGGGCGAGTGTATCACCAGATTTCAGAAGCTTGGCTATTGCCTGTGCCGCCGCTGTTCCGAGCCGGTCGATAAGCGTATGGGCTCCGTCGTCATTGGGCACAACAAGACAGTCACCCAACCCGAAATGCCGTTTGAGTTCCTGTGCGATTGCGAGGGAACCGAGGCGCGCGGGCTCGATTGAGATGTTCACGATACCGCGGCTGCGAGCATCCGCAAGATAGCTATTCACGGTAGCCCGCGAAATTCCCATGATCTCGGCGATTTCGCCCTGCGTGCGTCCGTCTTCGTAATAGAGCCAACAAGCCCAGACATAAGGATCGTCCCCATAGCGCAGCGGAATCCCGTCAGTCGGTTCCACCTGTCCGATTTTGCTTGCGGTTGTTTTTCCGTTTGACGCCATCTTGTCTGCACTGATCCCCGTGTTTTTTCTTTCTATCTGCCGGTTGTCTTGCAATACAATGTTTTTGTTGGCGTTCTGTCACAAAGCTGGCAGGCCCGGTTTCTGAAGGTGCACCGGGCCTGCCTGATTGTCGATGCTGTTTACTGCAACCGTGCCCGTGCCCCGTCGGACAGTTCCTTGAGGATGATAGCGCAGGATGTCGCCCCGGCATCCAGAACACCCAGCGACCTTTCGCCAAGACGGCTGGCGCGGCCGATCTTGGCCACCAGGTCGATCGTCGAATCCCGGCCTTTCTCAGCAGCTACTACTAGAGCTTCGAGTGCCTCGGCAAAGCTCTTTCCGGCGGCAGTGGCTTCATCGAAGGCTTCGACGGCTGGCACGAGCGTGTCCAGCAGGGTTTTGTCGCCGACTTTGGCAGAGCCGATTGACTGGATGCCTTCAAGCCCGGCGTGGAGCATGCGACTGAACGCAGCTGCATCGATATTGTCGATGCCGTCGATTTTCTCCGCGAACTCGGTGAACATCACGCCATAAAGCGGCCCCATCGAGCCGCCAATCTCGGTCATGAGCACGGTGCCAAGCGTATCGAGCGAAGTGGCAAGAGCCTCGTTCTTTCCCTTCAGGCGCTCGGCGGCCATGTTAAACCCCTTGGCCATGTTGACGCCGTGATCACCATCACCGATTTTACCGTCGATTTCGCTGAGATAAGCGCGGTTCTCGACAATCCGGTCGGCCATTGCCAGCACGATGCCTCCGGCTTTTGCGTTATTGAGTGTTTGCACAGGTTTCTTCCTTACAGAATGGTGGTGCAGCGCACTTCCACGTCGAGCAATTCTTTCAACTCGTTGTCCAGCGCCATGATCGTCAGCGTTGCACCGACCATTTCAAGCGAAGTGAAATAATTGCCGATATATGTGCGATGGATTGTCAGTCCGCGAGCCCGAATTTCAGATTCGATCGTGTCGTTGAGAATATAGAGCTCGTTAAGCGGCGTTGCGCCAAGCCCCGAAATAAGGACGGCAACTTCGGTTCCTTCCGGCAGCCCATGATCATCCAGCACGATCTGGCACATATCTTTTGCAACCTCGGCTGCGGGCTTTAGCGGTTCAACGCGAACGCCCGGCTCGCCGTGATGGCCGATGCCGACTTCCATCGTTCCCGGCGCGATTTCGAAATTTGGATGACCGACTGCAGGTAGGGTACACGGTCCCAGCCCAACGCCGATCGAACGGCAATTGTCGATGGCCTTCTGCGCTGTAGCACGAACTTCCTCAAGCGTGGCTCCGCTTGCTGCCTTTGCGCCGCCTACCTTCCACATGAAAATTTCGCCAGCAACACCGCGGCGTTTTTCGCGTTCGTCGGCCGGAGCCGAGCAAACATCGTCATTTGCAACAACTGTCGCAACGTCGATCCCGTCCTTGGCGGCCAGCTTGGTCGCCATCTTCACATTCATGTTGTCGCCAGCATAGTTGCCGTAGAGGACAACGACGCCCTTGCCGCCATTCGCTTCGCGTATGGCGTCGTGAAAGCTCTTGGCGGTTGGCGAGGAAAACAGTTCGCCAACGGCCACCGCGTCAAGCATGTTCTTGCCGGTATAGCCGATGAAGGCCGGTTCGTGCCCCGAACCTCCGCCTGTAACGACACCGACCTTGCCGGTAATAGGGGCGTTTTTCGCAGCAATGACGCGTGGGTTTTCCGCAAGCCTAACGATGTCGGAGTGAGCTTTGACGAAGCCCTTTACGGTGTCCTCGACAACTTCGTCCGGATTGTTGATGAAGCGCTGCATGGTATCTCCTGTAAGATGAATGAGCGCTGGGCTCAAAGAATAGTATAGCCGCCATCAATCAAAAGATCGGCGCCTGTGATCATGTCGGCTCCAGCAGATGCGAGGAAGACGGCAGCGGCGGCGATCTCTTCCGGATAGGCAAAACGGCCTGCCGGGATGCGCTTCTTTGCGGCTTCACCCTTTTCACCTGCCCAGGCCTTCTTGCCGAGTTCCGTGAGCACGATGGTCGGAGAAAGCGTGTTGACGCAAATGCCATGCTTGCCCCATTCGGCTGCGAATGTCTTCGACATGCCGATGACGCCGAACTTCGACGCGCAGTAGGCGACGTGTTCTTCAATAGCGACAGTACCAGCCTGAGAGGCGAGATTGATGATCTTGCCACCTCTGCCCGCCGCGATCATGGCGCGGCCCACGGCCTGGGTGACAAGAAAGCTCCCCTTGAGATTGATGGCGATTGTCTTGTCCCAGTCATTCACCGAAATCTCATCCGCAGGTGCCAGATAGACGACGCCGGCACTATTGACCGCAATATCAATTGCACCGAACTGATCTTTAACTGCCGCGATTGCGTCATTGACCGACTGCTGGCTCGAAACATCGCAAACGAACGGCTTTGCGTTTTCGCCGAGTTCCCCGGCCTTGGCTTTGGCGATGTCGGCGCTGATGTCGAGCACTGCGACTTTGGCGCCTTTGGCGATGAAAGCCCTGGATATTGCGGCACCGATGCCGGAGGCACCTCCAGTCACGATGGCGACTTTTCCGGAGAGCGGGAAATTCAGGTCAATTTGGGGAGCTTGTTCGGACATTTTTTGCCTCGGGAGTCGGGATTGTGAGCCTGACGGCCCGGCACATCCATTATGATTTTCATCAAGGGTGTCGGGCCGCCAAGACAGCTTTACTTGCGGCTTTCCAGGAGCTTGTCGACGTTCTGAGCCGTCACCGGCGTCCATGGAACATTATAGTTTTTGTCCTTGCCGTCATTGAACGGCATGTCGGGATATTGAGCCCAGATATCGGACTGAGGCTTGTAGTCGCCCTTCTTGGCGTGGAAGATCGCAAGGTCGAGAGCGCCTTGCGCCTGCGCATTGGCATCCTGCAGAATGGAGGTCATGGTGCCTTCCTTGACCGCATGGAGCGCATCGGTAATGCCGTCGATGCCGGCAATTGCAAAATCACCGACCTTGAGGTTAGCGGCCTTTATCGCTTCGATTGCACCAAGCGCCATCTCGTCGTTCTGACCGATAACGCCATTGATCTGGCCGGGATGCGCCGTCAGCCAGTTTTCCATCAGGGTCTGGGCTTCCGCGCGTGACCAGTTCGCCGTCTGGTCTTCAAGAACCTTCACATCCGGGCATTCGGCCAGAGCTTTCTTGTTGCCTTCCAGACGGGAGATCTGCGCGGACTGGCCGATTGGACCTTCAAGAATGACGACATTGCCCTTGCAGCCGATCTTGTCCAGCACGTCCTTGGCTTCCATATAGCCCGAAACCGTATCGTCGGAGCCGACATAGGCGGCGAGCAGATCGGAATTGACGCGGGTGTTCGAGCCCACCACCGGGATGCCAGCGTCGCTGGCAGCCTGAACCGCAGTGGCGCCCGCCTCGATGTCGATAGGAACAAAGATGATCGCATCGAATTTCTGCGTAATCATCGTGTTGAACTGTTCCTGCTGAACCAGTGCATCATAACGGCCGTCGAACACGGTCAGTTCAACTTCGCCGTTCTTGACCGCTGGATGCTTCTTCAGAGCTTCGGACCAGACTTGCATGAACTCGGCATTCAACCCGTAAGGGGCAGCGCCGATCTTCAGCTTCTTGTCCTGGGCGAGCGATGGCGTAGCGATCAGTGCGGATGCCGCAGCGAGCGCGATCAATAGTTTTTTCATTGCAATCTCCTCCGTGTTGATCTGGCACACCGATCAGTATGCCGTTCCTGAAAACGAGAGCATTTCCAGCAAAAGTGCGAAGCGGTTTTGCGTTGGATAATGCGATAAAAACAAATGGTTCCGGCGGCTCCGTTTTAACCGGAACCGATCTAGGCGCCTTGGTTACGTTTCTGGTCGAGCATGACCGCGCCCACGATGAGCGCGCCCTTGAGGACCTGCTGGTAGTAGGATTGGATGCCCATCAGATCGAGACCGTTGTTCATGACGCCAATGATGAGCGCGCCGATGAGTGTTCCGGTGATACGGCCCACGCCGCCCGACAGGCTGGTGCCGCCAATGACAACGGCTGCGATGGCGTCGAGTTCATAGCTGATACCCGCTTGCGGGAGGGCGGAACCGGTGCGGGCAGACAGGATCATGCCTGCGAGGCCTGCCAGTCCGCCGGAGATGACGTACACCGAAAAGCGTACCCGTGAGATATTGATGCCCGACGTATTAGCAGCATGGGGATTGCCGCCAACGGCGTAGATATAGCGTCCGAACCGTGAGCGATTCAGAATCCACCATGAGACCAGAAACACGATTGCGAGCAGAATGACCGGCACGGGAATGCCCAGTATGTTGCCGGTTCCGATCCAGCGGAAATCAGGAACAAGAGCAGGCACCGGCTTGCCGCCGCCATAGATGAGCGTCAGTCCGCGCGCGGCGGAAAGCATACCCAGCGTCGCCACGAAGGCCGGAACCGCAAAGCGCGAGACAATCGTGCCGACCAGAGCGCCGCAACCGATACCTACCAGCAAGCCGATGGGAATGGCTATGAATGGCGAATATGGCGCGCCTGCGATGCCCGCCGTCGCCGACGTAGTGGCAAAGCTGGCGCTGACGATGCCGGCCAATGCGACCACCGAGCCAACGGAAAGGTCGATGCCCCGCGTCAGAATGACGAAGGTCATGCCGATAGCGAGAATGCCGTTGATGGAGGTCTGCAATAGAACGTTCGAAATATTGCCTGCTGTGAGGAAATATTCGTTGGAGAATGAGAGGATCGTGGCCAAAAGCAGAAAGGCGATGAATATACCGTATTCCTGGATGACCAGTCTGCGGCGCTCGGAACCAAACCAGCTTGTCGATGAATTGTTTTCTGTGGTGGACACTGTTCTACCTCTCCAGAACCGGCCGCATCTGTTGTCGCAGGCGACTGCTCTTTCTCGTTGGTCTCGGACGAAACGCGTTGCTTTCCCGGTCTGCATTCATGTCGAAAGATGCACCAGCGACTGCGCATCCGTTTCCGCCCTGCGATAAATGCCGACCGATTGCCCGCCGCGCATGACCATGATGCGGTCGGACATGCCGAGAACTTCATCGATCTCGGAAGAGACCATGACGACGGTCCCGCCTTCGGCGGCAAATTCGCAGATGATGCGGTAAATTTCCTGTTTTGCGCCGACATCGACACCACGCGTTGGTTCATCGAGCAGCAGAACGCGCGGCTTCCGCAGAAACCACTTTCCGAGCACGACCTTCTGCTGGTTGCCGCCTGAAAGGCCGGAAACGGCCATCGTGTCATGCGCGACCTTGATCCTGAAGCGCTCGATCATTTCCTTGCTGGCCGTCGTTTCCTCGCGTCGGTTCATCGCAAAGTGCGGGCTCATCTCGGGAAGGCTGGCAAGGCAGATATTGTTGCGAACGCTGTCGCCAAGATTGAGGCCGGTGAGTTTGCGATCTTCCGTCACGAAGGCCAGACCGAGTGCCATGGCGTCAGAGGGGCGGCGAATGGTAATCGGCTCGCCTTCAAGCCGGATTGTGCCTTCGGAGGCCTTATCCAGTCCGAAAAGGCAGTTGAATATTTCCGAACGGCCTGATCCCATCAATCCGTAGATGCCGAAAATCTCGCCCTTGTGCGCGGTAAAGGAAATGTCGGTTATCTTGCCGGGCGCGCTGAGGCTCGCGACTTCGATGCCCGGTATTTCTGTCGGCGCATTCGTTTTGATGTATTCCTCGCCCAGTTCCCGTCCCACAATCATGCGGATCAATTCCGCGCGCGTGATGCCATTGAGGTTGCCACTGTCGATATAGCTGCCGTCGCGAAACACGGTATAGGTATCGGCGATCTGAAAAATTTCCGACAGGCGATGCGAGACATAGACGATGCCTTTGCCGCTCGCCTTCAACCGCTCTATCGCTGCAAAAAGCTGCTGCGCTTCTTTTTCGCCAATGGCCGAGGTTGGCTCGTCCATGAAAATGACTTCGGCGTCGTGACTGAGCGCCTTGGCGATTTCCACGAGCTGAATCTGGGCAACAGACAGATTCATCATGAACTGATTAGCGCGAATTTTGAACTCAAGCTGATCCAGGAGCTTTTGGGCGTTCCGGTTCATTGTTTTGAAGTCGATGCCGCCGAACCGGCGGAGTGGTTCTCTACCGAGATAAATGTTTTCAGCCACCGTCATGTGGGGGACGGGACTCAGTTCCTGCTCGATGATGGCGATGCCCGCCTGTAGCGCTTCAGCGGGGCTCGAATATGTAACGTCCTTCCCGCGTCGCCGGATGTGCCCCTCGTCGCGGGCGTGTATGCCCATCAGGATTTTCAGGAAGGTGGATTTGCCCGCGCCGTTGCCGCCGCAAAGTGCATGCACCGAGCCGGCGCGCAATTGCAGCCGTCCGTTCCGCAAGGCGGCAACGCCGCCAAAGGACTTCTTGAGTCCCTCCACATCCAGCAGAAATTCCAATGCATTTCCTCCGCTGGCGACAATCAGTGTTGTCGCCGGTTTCGACGGTCGAGCCGTCGTTTTGACAATATTCGGTAAATGATCGACAAATGTCAACATATGATGTATGAGGAAGTAGGGAAGGCGTGAGCCGCCTGTCAGTCGTCGAACATTTCGGCCGCTGAGGGATTTATATTGACAAGAGACAGAAGTGTCTGACAAATGTCAAAATTGGAGATGAGCTTCAAACCATAGAACTGTCTGGAGGAGGCAGGGTTTGAAGAGCAAAGAGGTGCTTCGATAGCGGGAGGATTGACGTGTCATCGAATAGCCTGGATCGACAGACGCTATTTCTGGCGTTGATCAATGTCGCCGTGCTGGCGGCAGGCGGCATTCTGGCTGGTTCAAATTTCATGGACAGCTATAATCTGCAATCGATGGCTTCACAGGTCCCGGAGTTGGGGCTTCTTGCCTTCGGTGTCATGCTGGCAATGATTTCCGGCAACGGCGGCATTGATCTCTCAGGCATAGCACTGGCAAATCTCTCCGGCATTGTCGCGTTCCTGCTGACGCGCCATTATATTCCTGCTGCCGACGCGCCTTTGCTGTTCTCGTGGGTGTTTGCCGGTCTGGCGCTCGTCGTGGGTTTGATCGGCGGCATGATCAACGGGATCGTGATCGCCTATGCCCGTCTGACGCCGCTGATCGCGACGCTTGGGACCCAGCTTCTGTTTACCGGCATTGCCGTCTTCCTGACCAACGGTTCCGCCGTGAGCATGGGTTTCATCGAGCCGCTCGATAATTTCGGCAATATGCCCGTTCTTGGCATACCGATGTGTTTTGCATTGTTTCTCGCGATTGCGCTGGCGCTGTCTTTTCTGCTGAAATATACGCCTTTCGGCGTGAAGCTGATGCTTCTCGGCAGCAATGCCAAGGCTGCTCGCTACGGCGGCATCAACGAAAAGCGCATGCTTCTGATCACCTATACCTTGTGCGGCCTGCTTGCTTCGGTCGCGGGGATCATCATTGCGGCGCGCAACTCCTCGGTGAAATGGGATTACGGTGGGTCCTACGTGCTGATCGCGATCCTGATTGCCGTTCTGGGCGGTGTCAAACCGGAGGGTGGATACGGCAAGATTGTCTGCGTGCTCTTGGCCGCGACCGCTCTGCAAATCCTCTCGAGCCTGTTCAATTTCATGAATATTTCGAATTTCTTCCGCGATCTGGCCTGGGGTGTTCTGCTGCTTGCGCTTCTCGCATCGGCGCGCATGCACTTCGGCTACTGGCTGCGGCCAAGACGACAATAGAGACAAAGCCGGCGGCTTGGGATGAAGCCGCTGGCGGACGATCGAAAAAACAATCTGCTTATATTAATGGAGGAGTCATATGAGCATGTTTTCCAAACTGATAGCTGGCACGATGCTTGCGGGTACGGTCATGGCGGGGGCCGCCGTTGCCCAGGACAAGCCAACCATCGTAACGGTGGTCAAGGTTACCGGTGAAAACTGGTTTACCCGCATGAATGAAGGCGTTGATGCCTATGGCAAGGACAATGCCAACGTAAGCACCAGCCAGGTCGGCCCGGCAAAGGCTGATGCCGCCCAGCAAACCCGCATTATCGAAGATCTCGTCGCCAAGAATGTCTCGGCGATTGCGGTTGTGCCGATGGACCCGTCTGCGCTTGAAGGCGTCCTGCGTCGCGCTTCCCAGCGTGGCATCAAGGTCATCACCCATGAGGGCGACAGCCTGGTGAATACCGACGTCGATATCGAAGCCTTCGACAACAAGGCATTCGGTGCCCGCATCAATGAAAAACTCGCCGAATGCATGGGCAAGTCCGGCAAGTGGACATCCTTCGTTGGATCGCTCGGCAGCCTTACGCATAACCAGTGGGTCGATGCCGGAGCGGAAAACGCCAAGCAATATCCGGACATGGAGCTGGTGGCGGAGAAGAACGAGTCGTTCAACGACGCCAACCGCGCTTATGAAAAGGCTAAGGAAATTCTCCGCAAATATCCGGACATCAAGGGTTTCCAGGGATCGTCCGCGATTGACGTGATCGGCATCGGCCGCGCTGTCGAGGAAGCCGGGTTGCAGGAAAAGACCTGCGTGTATGGTCTCGGCCTGCCGAAGGATACCGGTCCGTATCTCGAAAGCGGTGCCGTCGACCAGATTTTCTTCTGGGATCCGAAGGATGCCGGCTACGTCATGAACAAGGTTTCCGATCTCGTCCTGAAGGGCGAGGAAATCAAGGACGGCATGGATCTGGGCGTACCGGGTTACGAGAAGATGACCGTCATCAAGGGTCCGGGCAAGGGCATCATCATCCAGGGTCAGGCCTGGGTTGATGCGGACAAGTCCAACTATAAGAATTTCCCGTTCTGATCGCGACATAATGCGCCGAAGCCAGCTTCCGGGGCCGTCACACCACAGCGGCCCCGGAGGAGCTATCTGGAAGTTTCAGGAATTCGCCATGCTTGCCATTGATACCACGACCCATTCTGCGCCACCGTTTCTTGAGGTCAGAAACGTCAGGAAATCCTTTGGCGGCGTGAAAGCACTCAAAGACGTCAGCCTGACGATCGAGGCCGGACAAATCTACCATCTGATGGGAGAAAACGGTTGCGGCAAGAGCACGCTGATAAAAATCCTCTCAGGCGCACAACCAGCCGATGAGGGGCAGATATTGATTGACGGCGAGGTGACCGGCGCGCGAGCTGGCGACCTCGGTGCTATTGGAGCACTGCGTGCAGGGATAGAAACTGTTTATCAGGACCTGTCACTGCTTCCAAATCTCTCCGTGGCTGAAAATGTGGCATTTACCGAACAGCTCGTTGAAGCTTCCGGGCGCCTTGCCCGTCGGCTGAATATTTCCCTTCTGAACGAAACCGCGAGGCGTGCACTTGCCGAAGTGCATCTGCCGACTGACAACGGGTTTCTTGCACGTCGGACCGATACGCTGCCGCTGGCCACCCGTCAGCTGATCGCCATTGCGCGCGCAGTCGCTTCCGAAGCGCGCCTCGTCATCATGGACGAGCCGACGACATCGCTTACCCGGCAGGAAGTTGAAAATCTGCTGCATGTGGTTGAGCGCCTGCGCAGCAAAGGCGTCGCAGTCCTTTTCGTCACGCACAAGCTTGATGAATGCAAATCGCTTGGCGGACGCGCCATCATCATGCGCGACGGGCTAAAGGTCGCCGAGCTTGATGTCGCCTTGCACAGCAAGGCAGAGTTCAGCCGTTGGATGACTGGCCGCGAAATCAGTGAAACACGCTATCGCACCGATCCCAAACTGGGCGAGGTCATGCTTGAGGTTGAAAAGCTTGGCGATGGCAAAGCATTCCGGGATGTTTCACTTACGCTCAGAAAGGGTGAAATTCTGGGCGTTACGGGACTGCTGGATTCCGGTCGCAACGAGCTCGCGCTTGCGCTTGCCGCCGTCAACCCTGCAACGAGCGGCACGGTGCGCATGAACGGGCAGGCGATCGCACCGCAGTCGACAGCGCAAGCTATCGAGCAGGGGATCGGTTACGTGCCGGAAGACCGGCTGACTGAAGGTCTTTTTCTCGAGAAACCGATTCAGGACAATATCACCCTGCCGATCCTCGACCGGTTGCGCAATGCGCTCGGTGTCGTCAGCGCCAGGCGTGCGCGACGAGTTGCTGAGCAGAGCGTCGCCGATCTCCAGATTGTTGCGCCGGACGTGACCATCCCGGTGCAGTCCCTTTCGGGGGGCAATCAGCAGCGCGTTCTGATCGGCCGGTGGTTGACGATCAACCCGCAGCTTCTGATCCTGCATGGGCCGACCGTTGGGGTCGATGTCGGCTCGAAGGACACGATCTTCCGTATCATCCAGCGTCTGGCTGATGATGGCATGGGCGTTATCATCATCAGTGATGATTTGCCGGAGCTTTTGCAGAATTGTGACCGCATTCTCGTCATGCGTCAGGGGCGCATCGTCGCAGCTCATGCTGCCGATGGGTTGACCGAAGATGCCATCTACCAATCCATGGCCAGCATGTCGAAAGAGGTGACGCAATGACCGAGATCGTATCTGCCAGCGTTGCGGATAAAGGCCAACGCAGCGTCGGGTCGCGCCTTTGGGACCTGTTGGGCCGTCGACCCGAAATCTTTACGCTACTGCTGATTATTGCGACCTGTCTGGCGGTTATCGGCGCCAATCCCGATTTCCTTCAGATGAGCAATATCGTGGATATTCTGCGCGCTTCTGTCGTGCGAGGCTTGTTCGCGATGGGCGTTCTGGTCGTGCTCGCTTCGGGCGGCATTGATGTTTCATTCACGGCGATTGCAGCCTTCGTGATGTATGCTCTTACCATGCTGGTCACGAACTGGTTCCCCGAAATGCCGATGACGATCATTTTGATCCTCGCTGCAACAGGCGGCGCCGCCTTTGGGGCTCTGAACGGCCTGCTCGTCCAGAAGCTACAAGCGCCATCGCTGATCGTCACTATCGGCACGCAATATGTGATCCGCAGCTTTCTGCTGACATTCGTCGGAACCGCATTGTTCATGAATATTCCGGTGGCGATGGATGCTTTCGGCAAGGCATCGCTTTTTACGCATCATGCATCGAACGGTGTCGTCTCGGTTCTGCCTGCAACCGTTCTGGTTCTCGTTGTTGCCGCTTTGGTGACATGGTTCATCCTTGAACGGACGCTGATGGGGCGGGCGATCTTCGCCGTCGGTGGCAATCCAGGTATTGCCGAGCGCCTTGGCATCAACCTCTTTCGCGTCCGTATTTTCGTCTTCGCCTATGCGGGGCTTCTGGCCGGTATCGCGGGTGTCGTTCACGTCTCGAGCAACCGTCTCGCCAATCCCTTCGACCTTGCCGGTATGGAGCTTGAAATCATCGCTGCCGTCGTTCTGGGCGGTGCCCGGATTACAGGCGGTTCGGGCTCCGTGATCGGGACGCTGTTGGGCGTGCTTCTAATCACGATCGTCAGCAATGTGCTGATTTTCGTGGGAATTCCAAGCACGTTGCAGCTTGCCATTGTGGGTATTTTCATCCTGTTGGCCGGCACGATCTTCGCCTTGCGCAATCGCAGCTGAAATCAAACTGGCCGCCCTGATGCCAATGCGCGAGGTGCGGCCTCACATATTTGGGGAGGTTTCCATGTCACACGACGTGTCGGTCGTAGGGCTTTATATTCTTGATGTGCTGGGGCGGCCAGTCGATGCAATTCCGCCGGGCGGAAATGTTGAATTCATCGATGAAATCCGGTTGACCGTTGCAGGCACCGCTGGCGGCACGGTGGTCGATCTGGCCAAGCTCGGCCTGAATTGCCTGGCCGTGGGTGCGGTTGGGGATGATGAGAAGGCCGATTTCGTGATTGCGACGCTACAGAAGTTCGGTGTCGATACGGCGCAGATGCAGCGCCTCAACGGCGTGCCAACATCGTCGACGATCCTGAATATCCGCCGCAACGGTGATCGCCCGGCCTTGCATGCGCGTGGGGCTTCGGATCATTTCGAGATCGCCGACAGTGCTCTCGACGCGGTGCTGGCGCCGCCGATCATCCATCTTGGTGGAACGGGCCTTCTGGCCAAGCTCGATGGCGAGCCAAGCCGGAAGCTCCTTGCCGAAGCGAAGGCGCGCGGAAGAACGACAACCTTCGACCTCCTTGGCGCAAATGATGGGACGCTGGATCTGATCGCTCCGCTTTTCCCGCATATCGACTACTTCATGCCTTCCATCGAGGAAGCGAAACAGATTTCGGGTGCGGCGGATGTCGAAGGCGCCGGAACATTCTTTCTTGAGCGCGGCGTGAAGCATTGCGTGTTCACGCTGGGCGGCGATGGCGTCTGTTTCATGGATGCATCGGGCGAGATCGTGCGCCAGCCTGCCTTCCAGATCGAGGTCGTGGACACGACCGGCTGCGGAGATGCTTTCGATGCTGGTTTCATCACGGCTTTGCATCGCAAGATGGATTTGAAAACGGCCCTGAATTTCGCTCAGGCGTCTGCCGCGCTGGTCGCAACCGGCCTTGGCTCGGATGCTGGCATTCGCTCCTTTGACGAAACGCTTGCATTCATGAACACTGTGCCTGTCCGGCAATAGACCATTTGAAGGCGGGTGGGTTAGAAGATCTGCCTCGCCTTCTATTCAGCAAGCAGCCTCTCGGCCGCATCCATGTCGGTCACCAGATGCGTGGCATAACCACCCGCCAGAACAGCGCGGATCGCTTCCACCTTCTGCGCGCCGCCCGCAACGCAAAGCCTCTTTGGCACACCGCGCAGTTCATCAAGCTCGATGCCGATCACGCGGCGGTCAAGCTCGCGGACAATCTGTTTGCCGTCGCTATCGAGAAAGTGGCAAATCAGAACTGCCGCTGCCCCTTCGCGAGCATAAGCATCGATTTCCTCTTTGCTGGTGACGTCGGCGATGCGCATTGTGCTTTCGGCAGCAAGGCCGCCGACTCCGAACACGATCATGCTGGCGTGGGCGATCAGTTCAAACTGCCGCTGGAGCACGGGCTCTCCCATCAGGGCGTCACGCAGTTCAGCCGTGCTGAGCACCGCGGGAGCCAGCATGTTGACGCTTGTGGCCCCCATGTTGCGTGCCATGATCGACGTGCAAAGCTCGGCTGAAAATTCCCTTTTGCCGATGGAGGAGCCGGTAACTTGCACGACGGTCAACCCTTCCATGGGCTGGGGCAATGAAATTGCGTCGGCGATGGCGAGTACTGTGCGCCCCCACGAAACACAGATGGTGTCGCCGGGCTTCACCATGCGTTCCATCAATCGCGCGCCACCAGCTCCGAGCGCTTTCAGGCGGGCTTCGGTCGTAAACGATTTTTCCGATGGAATGACGAGCGCTTCCGATAGTCCAAACCGCGCCGCCAATTTGCGGGCGATATGTGTGCGCGTGGCGATCTCGGAATCCATCAGGATGCGCACCACGCCCCTTTGTCGCGCTTCCTGCAGATAGTTGACGATGGTTGCGCGGGAAACCCCGATCATCTGCGCAATTTCGTTCTGGGTCAGCTGGTTCTCGTAATAGAGCCATGCCGCCCAGACGACGGCGTCATCGAACTCGGCCGGGATGGCATGCGCAGACAGTGTCCGATCGCCCGATGTCATACTCGTTTCCTGTTGTCTCTGTTGTGCCTGAGTTGCACAGAAATGCCTTTCGATCAACTCGACAATCAATCGAGTTGACTAATGTCAGTTAATGGTGTCAATTGTATAGGAGCGGAAGAGGAATCTCCACAAGTCTTCGTTGCGCCATGGAAAATGCCCGGTTTTCCATGAAGGCGCCTTTGTGTCTGCACATTGACGAGCAGAACAGAAGCTAAGGAACGGCAGATGAAATCAAATTGGTCACAGGCGGATTTCGACAGGATCGTCGGCGCATACGAAAAGGCAGGCGTGAACCGCGATGTAGCGATCCGCACCTACACAACGCGTCTTCTGGGTTCCGAGCCGAAGCTGGTCTTGCACGGCGGGGGCAATACGTCGGTCAAAACCAGGCTGATCGATCACGATGGCAGCGAAGTTTCGGTGCTCTGTGTCAAGGGCAGCGGCTGGGATATGGGCAAGATAGAGCCAGCCGGTCTTCCCGCCCTGCATCTGGAACCGTTGAAGGCCATGGTAAACTACGAGACCTTGTCGGATGACGATATGGTCATGTTGCAGCGCCGCCTGCTGCTCGATCCGGCTTCACCGAACCCGTCTGTGGAAGCCATTCTTCACGCCATCCTGCCGTTCAAGCACGTGGACCACACACACGCAAACGCAATCGTCGCGCTCACCAATCAGCCAGGCGGCGAAGAGATCATCCGGGACGTTTTTCCGGAGATGATTATCGTGCCCTATGTCATGCCCGGCTTCGATCTTTCGAAGGCGTGCCTGAAGGCATTCTCCGCAAGGCCGGATGCCCCCGGAATGATCCTGCTGAAGCATGGCATCTTCACCTGGTCGGAGGACCCGCGTGAAGCCTATGAGAACATGATCGCCGCGATTGATCGTGCCGAAAAGCGTATTGCCCAAGGCAAGCCTCGCCCTTTCGGGACGGCGAGCGTTGTGCAACCGATTAAAGCCATGGCTTCGGTCGCGGATATCGCGCCGATATTGCGTGGCGCAATTGCGCTTCCCGGAAAGGAAGAGGGGAGGCCGCGCCGCTTCATTCTGGAGCACCGCGTCAATGACGATATTCTTGATTTTTGCGGGACCCCGAATGTCGCGGATCTGGTGCGGCGTGGAAATGCGACACCGGAACATGTCATTCATATCAAGCGTTTTGGCGTTGCGTTGCCAACGCCGGAAGCGGATGATCTTGAGGCATGGACAGCCAGCGTCAAGGCGGCTGTCGCCGCTTATGCGGCAGACTACACGGCCTATTTCGAACGTAACAATGCCCGGGTCGGAGGCGGCAAGAAGATGCTCGATCCGATGCCGCGCGTTTTCTATGTCGATGGCGTCGGGCTGTTTGCTGCCGGCAACACTCAGAAATCCGCTCGCATCTGCGCGGACGTCGCCGAAGCGACGATTGAGGTCATTCGCGGCGCTGAAGGTATCGACCGGTTCGAAGCACTTTCCGAAGAAGACCTTTTCGACATCGAATATTGGTCGCTGGAGCAGGCAAAGCTTACCAAGCTGACGGAAAAGCCGCTGACGCGACAGGTGGCGGTGGTGACAGGTGGCGCAGGTGGCCTTGGTCTCGCCATTGCGGAGCAACTGAAAAGCCAGGGCGCGGAACTCGCATTGATCGATATTGATGCGGAGCGGGTTGCTGCGGAAGCGAAGCGACTGGGGGGCTTTGCGGTTTCATGCGATTTGACCGATCCTGCCGCGGCGAACAATGCGCTCGCGCAGATTGCTGAGGAATTCGGTGGTGTCGATATACTGGTTTCCAATGCAGGTGCAGCTTTCCAGGGCGCGTTGACCTCAGTCAATGATGATCTGTTCAAGGCGGCATTCGATCTCAATTTCTGGAGCCATCATTATATTGCGCGAGCTGCAGTCAAAATGATGCAGAAGCAGAAAACCGGCGGCGCGATCGTGTTCAATGTCAGCAAGCAGGCCGTAAATCCCGGCCCGGATTTTGGTCCCTACGGCACTTCCAAAGCAGCATTGATGGCCCTGATGCGTCAATACTCTCTGGAACACGCCGCCGATGGCATCACGGTAAACGCGGTCAATCCCGACCGGATACGCACAGGGCTTATGACTGACGAGATGGTCGAAGAACGAGCGCGTGCGAGAGGCGTGACACCAGAGGTCTATATGCGAGGCAATCTGCTGAAGCGGGAAGTCTCTGGCGATGATGTTGCCGAAGCGGTTCTGCATCTGGTGCAAGCGCGCACGTCCACCGGAGCCGTCATTACCGTAGACGGAGGCAATGTAGCGGCAATGCTGAGATAATGCCTCAACCATACAGTATAAGTTCGTCTAACGGTTGGCTTTAATATATAATTTAATAATGTCTAATATATCTGATATAAATATGGAAGTGATAGTCAATATTTCTGTAATATTAACCAAGATTTCTTCCATATATTGTTTTTATAGTATTTCCATTCTACAAACTAAATGTTTTTTCATTTCGCTGAAGGGCGAGCATTAGATTTTGCCATGTGCGCCGCCCTTCGCGATCTCTCTGATTTAAGGCGCCGCTGGTGCGAGGAGAAAGCATGTCTGACAGTCTTTCATTCTGGAAAACTTCCTGTCGAATGTTGGCGCGCGGCGTTGCTGTGACGCTTGTAACGGCAGGCCTTATCCTGACTCAGGCCGCTTATGCATGCACCAGCTTCGTTCTGCCATCGACGGACGGTGGCTTCGTTTATGGTCGCACGATGGAGTTTGGATTCAAGATCGATTCCAAAATGATCATGATTCCGCGCAGCTTCGAGATGACCTCGCAGCTTTCGGCCGCAACAGCCGGCAAGAAGTGGCAAGCCAAATATGCCACAATCGGCATGAACGCTTTTGATCTTCCCGCGCTAGTTGACGGTATGAATGAAAAAGGACTGGCAGGGGGCATACTTTTTTTCCCGGGATTTGCACAATACACCGATCCTTCCACGGTGAAGCCGGAAAACAGCCTTACCCCCTGGGATTTTCTGAGTTGGGCTCTCGGCAATTTTTCGACAGTCGCAGAAGTGAAAGCTGCGCTTGAAACAGTTAGTGTCGTTGGCGTCGTGCAGGCCGATATGGGCTTCACACCAGGTGTGCACTATACCCTGCACGATGCAACAGGCGCCTCCATCGTAATTGAGCCGACCGACGGCAAACTCAAAGTCTTCGACAATCCGCTCAGTGTACTGACCAACGCGCCCTCCTTCGATTGGCATATGACCAATCTGCGCAATTATGTGAATCTGCGTCCGATGAATGTGGAGCCGCTTAAAATCAATGATGCGACCATCCAACCATTAGGTGAAGGATCCGGCATGCTCGGCATACCGGGCGATGCAACGCCGCCTTCGCGCTTTGTGCGTGTCAGCGCCAGCATTCTATCGGCCCGAAAAGTGCCGAGCGGCATCCAAAGCGTGCGTCTGGCCGAACACATTCTCAACGGTTTCGATATTCCTATCGGTCTCGTTCAGAATGCGGCAAATGACCAGCAAGAAGGCATGGACTACACACAGTGGTCGACAATAGCGGACATGAAAAATAACGTTTACTATGTCAAAACCTATGAGGAACAGATTCTGCGCGGCGTCACCTTCAAGGATCTTGACCTTAATGCCAAGGAACTTCTGACCATCAGGATTCCAACGACGGTGGACGCATTGCCGGTTTTGCAGCAGAAATAAGGGCGAGGAGCGGCGAGAGCCGCTCTTTTGCTTCCTGGATACGATCAGGCATCAGTTCTTTGTCTTTGAATCTTGTGCACGGACGCTGGTGGAATATTGCGAAACGACCGGCCAATCTCTTTTGATTTCAGCCCGAGTTCAGCGAGCAGTTCTGTATTGACCGGACAGCGCATCGCATAAGTGAACTGATAGAATGAGCCGAACGGGGCCAGATAATGAAAGCTTCCTCGCAAGACGGCTTCCACCTGCACAATATTCATTGCCAGAAGGCCAAGGCCGCTGATGATGTTCCTGCAGGACCCGCGTGGTGCAATATCCAGATCGGCAAGCTGGGTTGCGTCCGCCTGAATGATCGTTGAACGCGGAAAGCGCTTGCGCAGCATACTTACAAAATCAGGATTGAATTCGATCAATATCAGATCGCGCGGATCGACGCCCCGTTTGAGCAGCGCATAAGTGAACACGCCCGTTCCCGGACCCAGTTCGATAACCGGGCCGGTGCCCGGGTTGATTTCGCGCGTTATCAGCCGGGCGAGGGAGGGCCCGGAGGGTGCAATTGCGGCAGTTAGCAGCGGATTGCGCAGCCAGGCAGCAAAGAAGGGAACGAAATCGGCAATTGGCATTCGGCGGCTCCTCGTGGAAACTGTTCGCCGGTTCGTCGGCAGAACCGCTGAAATTTCGAAGATTCACCTGTCAAAAACCTGTCGTTCCGCTCGGTTGTAATTCAAGAACGGCTGGCCAATGCCAGCCTCATGCCAGCCACGATGGGTACATTGAGCAAATGCGCGCAAGAAAAGGCACGACGAATGCGAATTCTGGTGGTTGAGGATGAACGCGAATTGGCGGCGATGTTGGAACAGGTTCTGACATCGCAAAACATGGTGGCGGACACTGTCGCGACCTGTGGCGAAGCCGAACATATGCTCGCTGAAGATTGCTACGATGCTGTCATTCTTGACCGTCGTCTACCCGACGGAGATGGATTGTCCGTGCTGCGAAGACTGCGCGGTCGCGGCAGTTCGCTTCCTGTGCTCGTTCTGACAGCCCACGATGATTTGCCCGACCGTGTTCACGGCCTCGACAGCGGAGCGGACGATTATCTGGGAAAGCCCTTCGCTTTCGATGAACTCATGGCGCGGTTGCGGGCCATCTTGCGCCGGAATGGAGACGTTCGTCCGGATATTGTCCGGCTTGGCCGCGTATCCTTCGATTTCACTGCCCGTGAGGCTTTTGTCGGAGAGGTCCCACTTTCCATGCCGCGCCGGGAGCTGCTCGTGCTTGAGGCTTTGATGCGACGAAAGGGGCGTATGGTGCAAAGGCCGGTTCTGATGGAGGCGGTTTTCGGGATGAACGACGAGGTGGAGCCAAATGCACTCGACACGCATGTCTCGCGCGTACGCCGCAAGTTAGCGGCCGCTGCTGCAGGCGTCACGCTGCATGGCGTGCGCGGTGTTGGTTATCTTTTGCGCGAGACCATTAATTGAACAAACCACCCTCTTCCCTGAAGTGGCAGCTTATTACTCGCATCGTCATTGCGCAGGCGCTTGTCGTCCTATTGGCGCTGGCGCTGTTCGTCGCGTTTTTATGGTTGTCGGGTTTTGTGCACGAGCGTTACGATCGAGGCGTAATAGACGCTATCAAGGATGCGGTGGCCCGCGATGCGGAAGGCCATCTGATCCTCAACAACACGCCGGAGCTTGCGGCATTGCGTCGGGATGACAAATCCCTCTGGTTTATTATTCACGATGCTTCCGGCAACCAACTCATGGAAGGCACGGTCCCTGATGCCTACCGGACAATGAGCAATGCCTTGTCGAATGTGCTGGAAGCCCGTCTTGGCGACGATAAGGTGGGGGCGCCCCGGCCAGATGCCATCATAAGACGGGAAGACACATCCGCCGGGCGCATCCTGATGATGGCAAGCACGGGAGGCCATCTCACCTTCGGGCGGCTGGCGGAAGCAGTTGGGGAAGGGTTCAAGATCCTCGTTCTTCCTGGCCTTGTTCTGGCCGCGTTGGGCGCTTTGCTGGTTATTCCGCTGATAGTGCGTATGACATTGAGGGGAGCCTCGGACATCGCTGACAAAGCCTCGCAAATTGAACCCGAGCGGCGTGGAATTCGTCTGTCTACCAAGGATGTTCCTGCTGAGCTTTCACCATTGGTGGAGGCCTTCAACGGCGCATTGGAGCGCCTTGATCAAGGATATTCACGCCAGCAGCGGTTCCTGGCGCAGGCGGCGCACGAACTCAGAACCCCGATCGCTATCCTCTCCGCCCGACTGCACGCTCTGCCGGAAAGCGAACTGAAATCTGACCTCACGCGCGATGCGGCGCGCCTCGGGACTTTGGCGGGGCAGCTGCTTGACCTTCAGCGGCTGGAAGGGCAACCAGACAAGTTTCATGCCGTCAATATAGTCTCTGCGGCCCGCCAGGTGGTTTCCGATCTGGCGCCACTTGCTTTCGCTGCTGGATACGATGTGGTTTTCGATAACGATGCCGAAGTTATTAACGTCCTTGGCGATCGACAGGCGATAGAGCGCGCCATTACCAATCTGTTCCAGAACGCGGTTGATCATGGGGATAAGAAAGGGACAATTTCGGTAAGCGTTCTGGAACCAGCCGTGATTGAAGTTGCCGATGAGGGCAAAGGCATTCCTTCGGATATGAGAAAGAGCGTATTCGAGCCCTTTAATCGCCTTGATGATAACGGTCCGGGGGCTGGCCTTGGACTTAATCTTGTCCAGCAGATCATGGCGCTTCACGATGGAAGCGTTGAGGTCGGTGAAACCAGTTCGGGCGGCGCACGCGTCAGACTTGTCTTTCCTCAGACTCCTTCACTTTCGGATCGGTAGACCGTCTTCAGCGATCTGTCATTTATTGCCTTTGCGCGTGATCAGATTCGCACCGATTTTCCAGAACGCGATTTTTGTATTGCTGCGTCGGCTGCCGCATCCGCCATTAATTGCAGGGTCGGCTGGAATTCGAAACCCGAAGGGCGGAAAGGGAACTCCGCCACGATCAACCCAATATGCATCCAGATTCGGCAGTTTTCTTTTTCGCCGTTTCGAGGCGCGGTGATTGATCACATGGCTGGCGTTGCCGACGGCAATCAGATAGGGCGTGGCGCCATGCGCGATCAACCCTTTCAGTACCAGCATGATCGCATCTTTCGGTCGTAAACCGCCGAGATCGCGGGTTGCGGAAATTATCGCACGCTTGGCTTCCGCATGGGCCGGGCCTTGCAAGCCGCCGACAACAAGGCTGTATGAATCGCCCGGACGATGCACGAACACGAAGCTCCCCATGCAAAGAAGTGCGTCATCTGCCGCACTCACCAGCCGTACGGCAAACACGCCTTCGTGCCGGCTGCCGCAATGGTCAGAGAGCAGCAGTTGCAGGCGATACGCATGTTCCCTGCCGCAAATTGTTCCAAGCTCGATCTTTTCGCCACGCCAGAGCGCTTGCAACAGATGCGGGCACAATAACTGGCGCGCCAGTTCGAAATGCTGGATGAGAATGTTGAGGCGGGTCTTCCGTGCCATGCGATGCACGAGGAACGACGAAAGCGATTTGCGGATAAGATCGTCATGAGGGGGAGCGAAAGTGTGCTGCTCCGTGAATTCACCGAGAAATCTGAGCCAGCGCAGAGTAAGCCGTGGCGACAGGCTCCCTCTCAATAGGAAAGCCATGGTTTTGCGAAACTTCAGTCGCGAAACGATACCGATCGTCTGTCGCAATATCGAATGGGAAGCAGCCAGATGTTTCAGCGGAACATTCCGGCTGCTTGCCTCCGCATTGTGATGGGGTTGACCCGTTTCGGGTCGTTTGGGGGCGGACGTGGAACGGGAAAATTGTTCGGCCAGCATGATTATTGTCCGTTACGGCGAGGAGTGTGCGTGCCGGACTTTTCGTCAGCTTTGTCAAGGTTCCATGGAGAAATGCCGCGTGCTTGGCCAGCGTAAAACCTCGTACCGAATTGCTTTACGCCGTTGTCGATTGCCGTCGCCTGGCTGGAAATGCGTCGCCAGAGCCACATCATCAGGCACAGGACCAGACCCCAGGAAACTATGACGTCAGACAGGAAATGGGCGCCGAAAATCACCCTGTTAAACGAAACGAAAAACAGGACCGGAACCGCGACTGCCGTTGCGATGGCTCGCCATTGCGAGGGTGTGAAGACGATCAGCGACAGGGTTGCGGCGGCCACCGCGGCTTCACCGGAGGGAAAGGAGCAACTGTGCCTGCAAGCCGCCGCATATTGCCATACGGGCGTAAAATCGGCTGTCCCGCCGAATTCGACGATTTCGCGCGGGCGCGCTCTTCCAATGGTGTTCTTCAGCAACTGCACTGTAATCAGGGGCCCCAGCATGAAGCTCAGCAGCACGAACAGGGCCTTATGCGGCGGGCAAAAGGAAAATTTGCGCGGCAGGAAAGCATGGAGGCCGATCGCGAGCACCATGAAAGGCAGAAGATAGATCAAGCCCTGCCGGTTTAGGTCTCGCACAGCCTTCAGAAACGGATTTTCGGACAATGGGAAACCATGGCCATCCGCAAAAATGCGCGAAATGTTCAGGTCAACCGACGGAAATATCACGAGGATGAAGCTCGCAGCCAGAACAGAACGGACCAGAAGTTGCGTTGATCGGGCGGCAGGCCCGGAGTGTTGGGGGACGCTGGCCGTCGAGCGGGAATCGCTTGCGCCAAGGACTGTTTCCTGCATGTCGACACCTCGAAAGAGTTGAACGACTGCGGTTTGAAGGCCGATTATCAAGACTCTGCGAAGATCGAACCGGCAAAGTGTCTAAAACCGGTCTCTGGACGGCGTGCCTATTGTTTGGAAATTGCACGTCGAGGATTTGCGGGCCATAGTCCGCGCAGATTTCTACCCCGTTATTATCAATGACCTATTTCTGGAGCCGCTCGTGGACAATAGTCTCGTTCTTATAGTGGAGGATGAGCCCGAAATTGCGCAGATCCTGGATGCCTATCTCGTGCGGGAAGGCTATCGCACGGTGCGGGCCGCCGACGGCGAAACGGCGCTGCAACATCACGCGCTGCTCTCGCCGGATATCGTTCTGCTCGATGTTCGCATTCCCAAGCTTGATGGTTTCGCCGTGCTCGCACGTCTGCGGCAAACCCGAAATACGCCGGTCATCATGGTGACCGCACTGGCCGAGGACATCGATCGGCTCAGCGGCCTCCGTCTCGGTGCTGATGATTATGTCGTCAAACCGTTCAATCCGCAGGAAGTGGTGGCTCGCGTCAAGGCGGTGCTGCGCCGTACAAAAGGGGATCAGCAGGAGGCGCTTCGCCGCTTCGGGGCGATTGAAGTAGATTTCAATGCCTACTCGGCCTTCGTCAATTGTAACGGCGAACGGATTGCTCTCCAGCTAACGCTTAGCGAATTCAGAATCCTTGCTTACATGGTGCGCCGTCCGACCCACGCCTTCGACCGTGCCGATATTCTGGATGCCTGTCTGCCGGAAAGTGATGCGCTGGTCCGCACTGTGGATACGCATATATCCAATCTGCGAAAGAAGCTGGAAGCGCTCGGGCAGACAGATTTCTTCCCCGCGGTCCGCGGTATCGGTTATCGCCTGGCGGACCCCAAATGAAGCTGCCCACTCTTCCGCTTGCCACTCTGACTGCCATCATAATCGCTGCCATGCTGGTGCTCAGTGTCGGCCTGGCCTATCTGGGGGTGACCTCTTATGCCGCCTATCTGGAGGAGGGGGTAATAAGGAGCCTGCCTGCCAATGCTGCCAAGGCCTACCGCGATATGAATGCCGGCATCGTTCCGGAACCGGCGGCGATAAGGGAGCTGTTCGATCATCTCGATGGTCTTTCTGATCCGGTGGACTTCCAGCTGTACCTGTCCGTGCTCGTCTGCGGCCTGTTTTCGGCGCTCATTTGCAGTGTCATCGGAATATATCTGGCACGAAGGATCGCACGGCCTCTGGAGCAGTTAACGCTGGTGGCGGAAGGACTTAAATCGGGCGATTTTTCCGTCCGGCTGGCGGAATCTCATACGAGCACGGTAGAGGTCAAAAGCCTCATTGAAAGTTTCAACGCGCTGGCAACCAGCCTCGAAACCATGGAAGAACGGCTGCGCTTCAACAATATGGCCGTAGCGCATGAGTTGCGCACACCGCTAACCATATTGCGTGGCTCCATGCAGGGCATGGTGGATGGCGTTTTCCCGATGGACACGAAAACGGTGGCGAGCCTTTTGCTGCAGGTAGAGGGCCTGTCCCGTCTTGTGGAGGATTTGCGAACGCTGTCGCTGGCGATAGGACAAAAACTCGTCATGGACCGCGAGCGCTTTGAGGTGGCCGGACTGGTGGAAACCGTGCTTGATTCAGCCAAGCCGATGCTCGAAGCAAGCAAGCTTGCTGTCGAAAGAGAATTGTCGCCAAGGGTGGCGATAGCTGATCGCCAGCGCATCCGGCAAGCTATCCTCGCACTTCTGGAAAATGCTTGCCATTATGCCGCGGCGGGCGGAGTGCTGCGATGCCAGACCGAACTGACAGCAGACGGTTTCATCGCCATACGCATCCTGGATCGAGGTCCCGGCTTTCCAGAAAACATGAATGACATTGGCGTCAATCCTTTCTGGCGCGGGGACGCGTCTCGTTCGAGGGCGACCGGGGGAACGGGGCTTGGCCTGTCGGTTGTGCAGGCGATAGCGGCCGCCCATGGCGGAAAGCTTGAATTCCAAAATCGACCGGGCGGCGGCGCCATCGTGTCCATTCTGATCCCCGATGATTCCACAGAATGCTTTGCCTGATTGTCTGTTGCTGTTGTTGATTTCGCTGATTTCGTATCAACCCAAGACGACCGCTTCAACGATCGGATGTCAACATTTGCAAATGCTTTCAGCTGGAAAGCGTTGCTTTTTCGAAGAACTGGGATGACTGCTTAAATCTTCCAGACGGCGATGAGTTCGACCCTGCATGTGATTGTTCGAGTGGGGGTGACAAAACATCGCAAGTGACTAGAGTATTGCTGGAGTGCAACTTTCTTTATATTAGTTTTCTCTAAATTTATAAAATGTATATATCTAACTTTACATATGAAATACTTTGGAACATTGTCGGTTCGGGCGGGAATCATGAATATTTTCAAGACTGAGGTTTTGAGTCTTGTGTGCGGGGTTGACAGATATAATGACGGTTCAAGCTCGGCAAGAGGTGATTGCCGATGAGCAACAGGCACAGGCTTGTTCGAACATTCTACAGGCGGGCACCTTCTATTTCGATCTTCCCCAGGCAGCTTGCGGTCCAGGCATATTACTGCCCGAGGTGAAGTCGCACACTGCGTCTGCCGTCCGGGGGCTCATGCGTTTGTGGCAAGAGCTCATCTGATCGAAATATTTCTCGCTCCCGTAAAAGCCTTCGAATACACATCTGGTGATCGTCGGATGTCACTGGCCGAAGTGCAGGCGGGCGCCGTTTTGGCCAGCGCAGCCAATAGCCCGGTGTCTGTGAAATGGGCTTCAGATAAAGAAAGCGTAATACTGGCAATCAAGCCGAACCGTTTGCGAAAGCAGGATGCGATAGGGCTCGAAACGATCATGACTCTGCCCGCTGTTGATGCGGTTGCTCTCGACGTGGCGAGACAATTAAAAGCGATCCTGGCCGAGCCGGAAGCGGTTGAGCCCTCACGAATAGACGCATTGGTTACGAGGCTGATTGTCCACCTTTTCCAAAGCGATGACGATGGTGAAGCCCGGGCGAAACCGAAAACCGGACTTTCGCTTTACAATGCGAGAAAAGTTCAGACCTTCATGCGCGAAAATGTCTCGCGCAAGCTTGCCGTGGCGGATCTGGCCGCAATTTGTGATCTTTCACCCAGCCACTTCATTAGCGGCTTTACGGAAACGTTCGGGCAAGCGCCTTACAGTTATCTTTTGAGTCTGAGGCTTGCTTATGCCGAGCGGCTCCTTGCCCAAAGCGAAATGTCCATCGCAGAAGTGGCATATGTCAGCGGCTTTTCCAGCCAGAGCCATCTGACGGCGACGATGAAAAAGCAGAAAGGTGTCACGCCGTCGCACGTCCGCAACCGGAAATGACGGCTGCGCGCGTTGCTGATCCAGGCATGAATTAAGCTCAAAACGCCTCAAGCATTGTATGGGCTTATGCAATTCACTGTGCGAAATAGGGAGTATTTCATAAAACCGTAGAATCTTGAAATACGGACGGCCCTAACTCGCGCATGCGTCTCCATTGATTGACCATTATCCGGAGTCTTGCCGTCTCTGTGAGGGCAGTAAGCAAGGCTTCGGATGGTTCATTGAGGGGACCATTCATGTTTCAGATTGCCTTGCTGCGTCGTGCGGCTCGTCGTTCGTCGAGCCGCTTCGCTTCCATCGCGCGACTTTGGGCCGAGAGTCCGTTCCGCGCCGCAGTAGGTAATGTCACGAAACTGGTTTCGCTGGCGCTTGTTGGAACGGCGGTTCTGCCCACAAACAGCGCGAGTGCTCAGACGCAGACGCCCTTCGTGTGTGATTCCCAAATGTATCTGGCGCAGGGTTCCCCCACAGCGCTCTATCGTTTCGACGCCACACAAAATCCTTTTGTTGTAAGCCCAATCGGATCACCATCGTCGCTCACTTATAACGCCGTTGCGCTCAACCCGATTGATCGTTTCATCTATGGGTTGAGCGGCACTTCCTTGCTTCGTATTGGTGCCGGGGGCGGCGTGGTCAATTTGGGCAGTGTCGCTGGCATTCCCAGTGGTGTTGTTACCGGAGAATTCGGACCTGGAGGTACATATTGGATTGCCAGTGGCGCGGATCTTTATGGGATCAATGTCAAGACCCTGACAGCCACAAGGGTTGCGCTATCCCAGTCCGTTAACATCAACGATCTGGCCTGGTATAATAATCGGCTCTGGGCAGCTGCTCCAGACGATGGTCCGCTGTACGAAATCAACCCAACCACTGGCGCCGTTATTGCACATGGTGCGACAGGCGTGGCTGGCAACTTTGGCGGCATGTTTGGCGCGACCAACGGGATTTTCGGCAACAACAATAACGGTGGCTTCTATCAATTCGATCCCGTGACGGGCAAGGCAACGCTCATATCGAGCCTGCAGGGTTCGTCATACAATGACGGCGCCAAATGTCCCACAACTGCGCTTGAGTTCCCCGTTGATCTCAAGATTACCAAGGATGATGGCGCGACGTCATATTCGGCAGGCCAGGTAGTCAACTACACCATCACTGTGTCCAATGCCGGTCCTTTCGGTGCCATGGGCGCGCGGATCAGCGATCCGCTTCCTTCGGGCATTACCGCTGCAAGTTGGACGTGCGGCGGAGCAACCGGAGGGGCCATTTGCGGTGCAGCGAGCGGTACGGGTGCAATCAATACTACGGCAAATCTGCCCGCCGGCGCATCGGTTACTTACACGCTTGCCATGAGCGTGCCGGCCGGATTCAGCGGGGATCTCGTTAATACGGCCACCGTAACTGCGCCGACTGGGTCGCCGGATACAAACACTGCCAACAACACTGCTACCGATATCAATACCTTCACACCGTCCACTGCGACTGTAAAAAAGGAACTGATCCGCGAGAGCCTCACTGCCAACAATCTCGCAGAGCCGGGGGAGGTTCTTACCTATAGGGTGACCGTCACCCATACCGGTGGCGGAGCCTATAGAGACTTCGATTTCATCGAAAATATTCCGAACGGCGCCACGATGACGCGCGTCTCCGGTGCCAACGGATTTACCAGCCCCGTGTCCGGGGCCTCCACCGTGCAGTTGACCATTCCGGAAGTGCCGGTGGGCGGTACAGCGGAAGTAGAGATCGATCTGACGGTCGCGGCTCCCATCCCGCTCGGTGTGTCGCAGATCCGCAATTCCATCAGCGGCGGCGATGTGCCAGCGAATTGCACTACCTGCTCGGTGTCCACGCCGACCCCGGCTTATACACCTATAAGCCCGCCCACGGTTTCCTGTTCGACCGGGGGTGCCTATTTCAACACGGCCTATAATGGCAGTGGCGGCATAAAGCCGAGCGGTTTCGATGACTACTGGCAGGTGGCCGTTACACCCACCGCCGTGACCGGCGCTCCCCCCCGCCAGCCTCAGCTATGGTGCGGCAACCATTGTAAGCAATCCGAATGCAGCCTGGATCACATCGCCATATGGCAATGCGAACTGGATTGCTCACAATTCCACCGGCGCCGCAACGCCATCAGGCAGTTCGAACGACTATTTCTTCCGTTATCAATTCAACCTTGATCCGGCGATCGATCCGAAGTCGCTCAGCCTCGCCATGAGCTACTATGCGGATAATTCAGTTTATCAGGTCTGGGTGAACGGCGTTGCGCAGAATATTCGTTCCAACTTCGGAGCTGCCGACCCTTATTTCTATGGTGGGTTCCGGGCGGGTGGCGATGCTCGCGGTACGCTGGACAAGAACTGGAAGACTGGCCTCAATACGATTGTGGTGCAGGTGAAATCGGCCGGACCGACCGGCTTCATGGCTCAAATCAATTCAGAAGCCATCTGCCAGCCGAAGCTCACACTGCGCAAGGAAGTCATCAACGATCAGAAGGGTACAGCGGTACCGACTGAATTCACGCTGCGCGCAACAGGCAAGGCTCCCCTCGCCAACTCCATTCAAGGCTTCATGGGCGATGCGGCTATCACCAACGCATCGGTTCCGGCTGGTTCCTATGCATTGGCCGAGGACAACAAGCCCGGCTATCTCGCCAGCGCCTACAGCTGTTCGGTTGACGGCAGCGCTGCCCAGCCCTTGACCAACGGCGAGCTTGCGCTGGCAAACGGCCAGAATGCGATCTGCACCATCGTCAATGACGACCAGAATCCAAAACTGACGATCCAGAAAACCGGCACGCTGAATGACACTGACGGCGATGGCCTGATCGATGCGGGTGAAACGATCACCTATTCTTTCCGCATCGAAAACACCGGCGACGTTCCCCTGACGAATGTGACGGTAAAGGACTCGCTGCTGGATGCTGCCGGCATTTCGGTTACGCCGGGACCCCAGACGGTTCAACCGGGCGGGTCAGTAGTTTTCACCGCTACCTACACGCCGAACCAGACCGAGATCGATGCCGGGGTCGTGACGAATACGGCGACTGCTACCGGCACTCCTCCCTCGGGCGACCCAATCGAGAGCGATCCCGACACGGCGAACGTGCCTCCGGACCGGACTCCGGGCCTCACCATCGAGAAGATTGGCACGCTGAACGACCTGGACGGCGACGGTCTGATCGATCCGGGCGAAACGATCACCTACGCGTTCGTCGTAACCAATACCGGCGCGGTGACGCTGAGCGGCGTCACGGTGGAGGATCCGCTGGTTGCCGTTGATGAAGCGCCGCAGACCCTCGCGCCGGGGGGCAAGTTCACCTTCCACGGCACCTACACACCGAGCCAGACGGACATCAACAGCGGCAATGTGGTTAATACCGCCACAGCCACCGGTACGCCGCCATCGGGCGAACCGTTTACAAGCGATCCCGATACGGTCACCGTGCCGCCTGACCAGACGCCGCGCCTCACCATCGACAAGACGGGCGTGCTGCAGGACCAGGACGGTGATGGGCTCGTGGATGCAGGCGAGCAGATCGTCTACAGCTTCCTCGTCAGGAACACGGGCAACGTAACGCTGACCGATGTGACGGTGAATGATTCACTGCTCGCCGCGGAAGGCATTTCTGTAACTCCCGGACCGCAGACCTTGGCTCCCGGCGAAGAAGCAACCTTCACCGCAACCTATACTGCATCGCAGGATAAAATCGATGCGGGCAGGGTAACGAACACGGCAACCGCGACCGGCACAACGCCTTCCGGTGCATCACACGAAAGCGCTCCCGATACGGAAATCGTCCCGCCGGACCAGACACCGGGGCTGACGATCGACAAGAAAGGCACGCTCAACGATACGAATGGCAATAACCTCGTCGATCCGGGCGAGTCGATTACGTACACCTTTCTTGTCCGCAACAGTGGCGCGGTCACCCTTACGGATGTGACGGTGAATGATCCGATGCTTGCCAAGGCCGGTGTGGCGGTTAACCCCGGCCCACAGACGCTTGCTCCAAACGGTTCGGTAACATTCTCGGTCACCTACACGCCGAGCCAGGACGAAATCGATTCCGGGCAGGTCACGAATACGGCGACGGCCACCGGCAAGACGCCGACCGGCACCGCAGTTGAGAGTGAGCCAGACACGGAACTGGTGCCGCCTGCGCGGAATGCGGGGCTCACCATCAAGAAAACCGGCACGCTTGACGACAAGGATGGCGACGGCCTGATCGATCCTGATGAAACGATCCGTTATTCCTTCCTGGTGACCAATACGGGGGCGGTGACGCTGTCGAATGTTACCGTCAACGATTCAAAAGTGACGGTCATTGAAGGCCCGCAGACCCTCGCGCCGGGTGAAAGCTACACTTTCACGGCGGCTCCCTATTTGTCTTCGACGCAGGAAATAGATGCTGGACGGGTGGAAAACACCGCCACCGCCAGCGGCGAAACGCCGACAGGGGATCCGGTTGAGAGCGATCCCGATACGGCTATCGTGCCGCCGGATCGCGCGGCCGGACTGTCGCTCGAAAAGACCGGCACGCTCAACGATCTCGACGGAGACAATCTCATCGATCTGGGTGAATCGATCACCTACACCTTCATTGTGCGCAATACCGGCAACGTAACACTGACCAATGTCACAGTGGACGACGCGATGCTGACGGGGGCAGGCGTTTCCCTGTCGCCGGGACCACAGACACTGGCGCCAGGCGGAACTGCGACTTTCACCGCGACCTATCAGCCGCAGCAGAGCGATATTGATGCCGGCATGGTGAGCAACACAGCGACCGCCATGGGTAATAACCCAGACGGCGATCCAGTTGAGAGCGCGCCCGATACGGCGGTCGTCCCGCCAGACCGGACGCCGGGGCTCACCATCGACAAGATCGGCACGCTTCAGGATCAGGATGGCGACGGGCTTGTCGATTTGGGCGAAACGATTTCCTACGCCTTCCTTGTGAAGAATACCGGCAACGTTACCTTGAAGGACGTCACGGTCGAGGACGCGAAAGTAACGGTCATTGAGGGACCGCAGACGCTGGCACCCGGCGGCACATTCACCTTCCATGCCAACTATACGCCCGTTCAGGAAGAAATCGACGCTGGCCAGGTGGTCAATACTGCGACCGCTATCGGCACGCCGCCCTCCGGCCCGATCGTCAGGAGCGAACCCGACACCGAACTGGTGCCGCCGGACCTTGTGCCGGGATTGACAATCGACAAGCAAGGCGCGCTCAACGATAGCAACGGTAACGGTCTCCTCGATCTCGGCGAGACGATCAGCTACAGCTTCCTTGTCCGCAATACGGGCTCGGTTACGCTGAAGAACGTCACGGTCAAAGATCCGCTTGTACAGGTTACCGAAGAACCGCAGACGCTCGGACCGCGCGGCACCTTCACGTTCCACGGTTCCTATACGCCGACACAGGCTGACATCGATGCGGGCAAGCTTGAAAATACCGCCACCGCTACCGGCGTGACGCCGTCCGGCGGTACGATCGAGAGCGCTCCGGACACGGTTATCATCACGGCTGATATTGCCCCCGGCCTGACGATCGACAAGCAGGGCGAGCTCAACGACCTCAACGGCAACAACGTTGCCGACGCAGGTGAGCAGGTCACTTACACATTTACCGTGAAGAACACGGGCAAGGTGACGATGACCAATGTCGGTGTCGACGACCCGATGCTGGCCAGAAATGGCGTGCGGATCAGCCCCGCCTCGGTCCAGACGCTCGCTCCGGGCGCGGAAGCCACCTTCACGGCTGTCTATACGGTGGTTCAGGCCGATGTTGATGGCGGCAAGGTCGAAAACAGCGCAACCGGCAAGGGCATGCCGCCAACGGGCGAACTCATAACCAGCCCGCCGGACACGGTTATCGTGCCGCCGGACCGGGCTCCGGGTCTTGAAATCCGCAAAACCGGTCTCCTCAACGATCAGGACGGAGACAACCTCGTCGATGAAGGGGAAACGATCACCTATACCTTCGTGGTCAAAAACACCGGCAAGGTGACGATGACTGACGTCAGCGTCGATGACCCGATGCTCGCCAGATACGGTGTGGCGATCAGCCCGGCATCGGTTGCAACTCTCGCTCCGGGTGCCGAGGCGACTTTCACTGCCACCTACACCGCCGTTCAGGCAGATATCGATGGCGGCAAGGTAGAAAATACCGCTACCGGCACCGGTACGCCGCCCACGGGTGATCCCATTGTCAGCCCGCCGGACACGGTTATCGTACCGCCGGATCAGACAAGCGGCATGACGATTGAGAAAACCGGTACGCTCAACGACAAGGACGGCGACGGCCTTCTCGATCAGGGCGAAACGATCAGCTACTCGTTCCTTGTTCGCAATACGGGCAATGTCACGCTGACCAATGTCACGGTGAACGATCCGCTGCTGGCCAATGCCGGCATCGCAGTGTCGCCGGGGCCGCAGACGCTTGCACCCGGTGCGAGTGTAACATTCACGGCGACCTACCAGCCGACGCAGGCCGAAATCGATGCAGGCAAGGTTGAGAATACTGCGACCGGTACGGGTACGCCTCCCACTGGCGTACCCATCGTCAGCCCGCCGGATACGGTCGTGGTGCCGCCGGACGAAACGGCGAGCATGACCATCGACAAGGAGGGGGAGCTGGATGACCGCAACGGGAACGGCCTGATCGATCCAGGTGAATCGATTGCCTACACCTTTGTCGTGAAGAACACAGGCGCCGTAACCTTGTCGAATGTTGCTGTAGACGACCCGCTGCTGGCCAATGCGGGCGTTGCTATCGAGCCAGCGTCCGTTGCGTCGCTTGCGCCCGGTGCCGAGGCGACCTTCAGGGCGACGTATCAGCCGACGCAGGCCGATATCGAGGCCGGTGCTGTCATCAATACGGCAACCGGCACCGGCACGCCGCCAACGGGCGTGCCGGTCGTCAGCCCGCCAGACAAGGTCGTGGTGCCGCCGGTGGAGCTGTCTCGACTTGAGATCGAGAAAACCGGCAAGTTCAACGATAACGACAATAATGGCTATGCAAGCCTGGGTGACACGATCACCTACAGCTTCAAGATCACCAATACCGGCGGTCAGGTTCTCCAGAACGTCTCTCCGGTGGATGAAGGCCCGACCTTCAATGGCAAGACAGCGTCAGGGAAACTGTCAGCCTACACGCCTGCAAGCGTGACGCTGCAGCCCCACGGCGTACAGGTTTTCACCGCAACCTATGCTCTGACACAGGAGGATATCGACAACGCTGCCGGTGTAACGGATGGCATGGTGAATTCGGCCACCGTTCAGGGAACGGTGGAAGGCGGCGGCTCGGTGCCGTCGACCACATCCACATCCAATATCACCATTCCTCCAGCGAAGCCTGCCGATATAACCATCATCAAGCAGGCCGGTCTGCGACAGATCAAGCGCGGCGAGAAGGCGCCGTTCACGATCCGGGTGACCAATCACTCGACCGGGAATGCCGGCTTGGTAAGTGTCACCGACCTCATGCCATCCGGCTTCCGCTATGTCGACGGTTCAGCAACCGTGGATGGAGTGGCTGTGACGCCAGTCATAAACGGCCAGCGGGTGCGCTTCGACAATGTGGTGCTGGGACCCAACACCGAAGTGGTCATCAGGTTGCAGATGCTGGCTCTCAGCTCGGCAGGGCCGGGCAAGCACACCAACAAGGCGACCGTAACCGGGCTCGACGGCAATCGTCTGGCCCCCGAAGCGCGCGCCGATATCGAGATCGCCATCGAGCCGGTGTTCGATTGCGGTGACATCGTCGGCAAGGTGTTCGATGACCTCAACCGCAACGGCTATCAGGATGATGGTGAGCCGGGCCTGCCGGGCGTGCGTATCGCAACGGTGCGCGGTTCGCTGGTGACGACAGACAAGCACGGGCGCTTCCATGTTGCCTGTGCGGACCTTCCGGATAACCGGATCGGCTCCAACTTCATCATGAAGCTCGATACCCGCACGCTGCCTGCCGGTTACCGGCTGACAACGGAGAACCCGCGCGTCATCAGGCTCACCGCCGGCAAGATGTCGAAGCTCAATTTCGGTGCTTCGATTGGCCGCGTGGTCCGTCTCGACCTGACGGATGCCGCATTCGAGCCAGCTACCGCAACCCTGAAACCGAAGTGGCAGAAGGGCATCGACCGCCTGATCGAAGCGCTTGAGAGCGAACCTTCAACGCTACGCATCGGCTACGGCGCTGCGTCGGACGCCAAGCTTGCCCGCAAGCGGATCGAAGCTATCGAAAAGGATATTGCCGAAAGATGGAAATCGGTCAGGGGCAGATACGAATTGACGATTGAGACCCGTGTGGAGGCAGGTCAATGAAAACGATTTTCCTGGCTTCATACAACCTCTCGCACGTCATTCGCCGCAAGCGCAGCCTGCTTCTTGCGGGCTGCGTGCTCGCCGTAACGAATGCAGCCATGCCCGATGCGTTTGCGGAAGACCGCCTGCGCGGAAAGGTTTTGGACAATAGTGCGGTTGCCAAAACGCGGATTGCGCCGAACACGGAAGCCGAAAGCCCCGACGAGGCAGGGGATCTTCCGTTTTCCATCAGTGTTGACGGTGAAACTCTGGCAGAATCCGGCAAGCCGAAGCCTGCCAGTGGCAAATCCGACCGGCAGCGCCGGACCGATGTCGGGCTTGCCGCAGTCGATATTCAGGTCAAGTTTGACGGGCTTGATGCGCGCCCGATCCTCAACGTTTCGACAAATCCGGTTCGCCGGGCCTACAAGGCTGGCGAAGCCGTGCGCTTTCTCGCCACCGCGAATTATCCGGCTTTCATTTCCCGCTCGGAAATCCGCGTCTTCGAAACGGACAAGACCCTGAGGGAAGAACCGGCAGCGGTCATTCCGGTCACCATCAACGGCGAGGCGGAATGGATGATGCCGGAGACCGAAAACGAAAAGACTCGGTTCAAATATATTCTGCGCGTCTATGACAAGGACGGCCGCTTCGACGAAACCCTGCCGCGCTCCATTGCCCGTACAGACAAGGAATTGCCGAAGGAAAGCATCAAGCTTACGGAAGCGCCCGCACCGGGCATGGGCGAGGACAATACCGGCACGCGCAACATCAATGTCGTTGGCGGCGCGGTGACGGTTTATGGTCGCAACGTGCCGGAAGGCTATCAGGTGAAAGCGCTGGATGGCATCGTTCCGCTGGATAAGAACCAGTCCTTTGTCGTGCAGCGCATCCTGCCGCCCGGCGAACAGGACGTGGATGTGGCTGTGCTCGGTCAGGAAAAGGGCAGCGCCCTCGACTTCAGCCGTCAGATCAATATTCCGGACAATGACTGGTTTTATGTCGGCCTTGCCGATCTCACCGTCGGCAAGCGTATGGGCGATAACGGGATCGAGGATGTGCGTCCCGGTGAATATGACGAAGTTTATACCAAAGGGCGGCTTGCCTTTTATGTGAAGGGCAAGATCAAGGGGAAATATCTCCTCACCGCGGCAGCGGACAGTCGCGAAGGCGAGATCAAGGACATGTTCCGTGGACTCGATGATCGCGATCCGCGCAGCCTGTTGCGGCGTATCGATCCGGATGCCTACTATCCTGTCTATGGCGACGACTCGACCGTTCTGGAAGATGCGCCCACGAATGGGAAGTTCTATGTGCGGCTGGATCGCGGGCCAAGCCATGTGATGTGGGGCAATTACAAAGCCTCCATCAAGGGCACCGAGTTCATGCGTTCGGAGCGGGGACTTTACGGTGCGAACGCTGTTTATAATTCCGAAGAAGTGACATCCTTCGGCGAGCGCAAGACGGAAGTGAATGTCTATGCGGCCCAGCCGGACACGCTGCCGCAACGCGATGAGTTTCTGGGTACTGGCGGTTCTGCCTATTTCCTGAAGCGTCAGGATATCACCACCGGGTCCGAAACGCTGACCGTGGAGGTACGCGATCAGGTAACAGGTGAGGTCAAGGAACGCAGGACCCTCATCTATGGAGAGGATTACACGCTCGACTACCTGCAGGGCGTCGTCATTCTCAAGCGTCCGTTGTCTTCTTCGACAGGAACGGGCGGCGCTATCCGCGAGGGCGCACTGGGCGGCAACAGGATTTATCTGATCGCGCAGTACGAATTTACGCCGGCTATCGGCGAAGTGGATGGTTATGTCTATGGCGGCCGGGCGCAGCACTGGTTCGACGAAAAGGTGCGTGTCGGCGTCACCGGCATGAATGAAACGACCGGGGAGGCCAACCAGCAGGCGGTCGGCGCCGATGTCGTTATCCGTCACTCCGAAAAAACATTCCTTGAAGCCGAGGTTTCCCACTCGAAGGGGCCGGGTTTTGGTCTGTCAAGGTCGACTGACGGCGGGCTCACCTTGAGCGACGTCGCGACCACCGGCACGCGCGACCGCGCGGCGATGGCTTGGCGAACAAGGGGCCAGGTCGATCTGGAAGACATTGTCCAAGGCGGCGTCAAAGGCACTGTCGGCGGATACTACGGTGAGAAACAAGCTGGCTTTTCAACCCTTGCCGAACAGGTGATCGTGGATGAACGCATATGGGGCGTCAATGCGAACCTCGATCTGACAAAGGATACCAGCCTCAAGCTGACCTATGATGATTACGTGGAAGGACGGGATTACGACGAGTTCTATCAGCGTGAAACCGGTGGCCGCACCAAGCGCAAAGGCGAGGCGACGGTCAGCCACCAGTTTGATGATTACTGGAAAGCGTCCTTCGGCGTTTCCTATACGGAATTGCGCTCCCCCATCGCAGTCTATTCCGGCAAGCGCGGCTATGACGGTGAAAGGCTCGATGCCGGCGTCCGGCTCGATTATGCGCCCGATGCCGACCATAAATACTATGTTTTCGGGCAGGGAACCCTCTCGCGGGATGGCGACGTCCGCCGCAACGACCGGCTGGGTGTCGGAACGAAATATCAACTGACTGAAAAGGTCGGCCTGGAAGGAGAGATATCCTACGGCAACAGCGGTTTGGGCGGACTGGCGGCAATCACCTATTCGCCGACGGCCTCCGACAACTATTATTTCGGCTACCGTCTCGATCCGGACCGCGCCTTCGATCTCGACCGTAGCTATGATCTTGATGGTGTGGACAAGGGAACTTTTGTGCTCGGCATGCGCCGCAAGCTCGATGACACGCTGTCGACCTATGCGGAAAACAACTACGACCTGTTCGGTCGCCGCATGTCGCTCACCAAGACCTATGGCGTGATCTATACGCCGGATAAGGTCTGGACCGTGGACGGCGGTTTCGAGGCAGGTTCGGTGGAAGACGATACGGTTGATCCCGACACTGGAGCGGAACGGTCCAATTTCGACCGTAAGGCTGTCTCGCTTTCGGTCGGTTACAAGGATGAGGAGCAAGGCATCAATGCCCGCATCCGCGGCGAGGCCCGCTTCGAGGATTCTGACGACGGAAGCCGTGACCGCAACACCTATCTGTTCGCAACGGGTCTTTCGTGGAAGACAAGCGAGGACTGGCGCCTGCTGGTCAATGTGGACGCCGTGCTGTCGGATTCTTCCGAAGACGGTTCCTTCCGCGACGGCAATTACGTCGATGCTTCAATCGGCTATGCCTACCGGCCCGTGGACAACGATCGGCTGAATGCGCTGTTCAAATATGCGTGGGTCTACGATCTGCCCGGCGAAAATCAGGTCAGCGCCATAACCGGCGATGAATACGGTCCGGCCCAGCGCAGTCATATTGTCTCGGCCGACTTCACCTATGACCTGATGCCGTGGCTGTCTGTCGGCGGCAAATACGGCATGCGCTATGGTCAGGTGAGGGAACGCCAGATGGAGGATGATCGCAAGGAATTTTCCGACTGGTATACGTCGTCAGCCCATCTCGGCATCGTGCGAGCCGATCTTCATGTCGTGAAGAACTGGGATGCGCTGGTCGAAGGCAGGGTCCTGCACATGCCGGAAGCGAAGACCACCGACTACGGTGCTCTGCTGGCCGTCTACCGTCATGTCGGCGAGAACTTCAAGGTTGGCGCAGGCTACAATTTTGGAGCTTTCTCCGACGATCTGCGGGATTTGACCCTCAATGATCGTGGCGTGTTCCTGAATGTTATCGGGAAATTCTAGAGCGGTTCCGGTCCGTATTTCCGGGCGAATTTGCCCGGAATGCTCAAAGAATCCCGCCTGCATTGGCGAAAACGTGTTTGCCTCGTTTTCGCCTGGAGCTCAGACGCCTCGGGGAATGATCAATTCCGTCGGTATCATTTCCGGCTGGTCGGTCATATGTGCAGGCTCGTCCAGAAGTTCAAAGGCTCGCTCGATCATTGCCTGAACATTCTGCCGGGCCATCACAACCGGAAAGTGGAGAACCTCGATGAAAGGGTCCCAGTCGAAGCATCCGATGGAGCACTCTCGAACCTCGTCAACGGGAAGGGTTTTTAGAAAGCTCACAATGCCTTCGAAGGGGCTCGTCGAGTTCACGAAAAGGGCCTCCGGCAGTCCGTTCAATTCTCGATAGATTGCGCGGATCGCCCCTGCGGCGATATCGGGATCATAGCCCTCCGTAAAAATGGTGCCAGCGTGAACCGGGAGGTTCTGCGCGGCCAGTTCATCCTGATAGCCCTGAACACGTGCGCGCGTGTTGTGGTCACTGTCGACGCCGCCGATAAAATAAAAACTGTTTTCCTCTCGGCGTGGCCTGCGTTCGGCAATCTGGCGGGTTAACTGTCGGGCGCCGTCATAATTGTCGCTGATCACGGACGCGCCGTGTTTCCCCGGGAGATCGACATTGACGTGTTTCAGGTGGGCTTTTTCGCACAGTTCCGCGACGCTGTCCGGATCGGTCGCGCCTGCTATCAGCAGGGCATCGATATTATGGGCAATCAATGTTTCCACGGTGCTGCGTTCCTGCTGCGGGTCGCGCAACGTGCTGGCAACGACCGGAACAAGATTCCGGGATCGGGCCACGGTTTCAAAGGACGCCGCCATCGAGCTGAAGTATCGATTATCCAGCATCGGCAAGATCATGCCGATCAACCCGGAATTGGATATGCGTAATCCGCGCGCTTGAAGGTTGGTCGTATAGCCGAGCTCAACGGCTATTACTCTGACCCTATCGGCTGTTGCTTTGGTAATTCTCCTGTTTTCCCAAGAACCATTCATAACGGAAGCAACAGTAGAGGCGGATACTCCGGCTCGTTCCGATATGTCGTATATGGTTACTTTCCGGGGAGTGTTCATCAAATCTGCTTTTCATCTGCATTCACAGCTTGATCTTAGCGGGCCGTCGCCATCCGCTGCAAGTGGCGCGAGGTGGTTTCTCTGTCATTTTCCTCTTGACCGGATGCGTCCTGTCGCGCAATGGTAATGCTGCACTATCGATGGTGCAGCGTGATAATACACCGAGAGGAGCGGTGAACCCATGCCGAGGCCGGGGAGGAGTCTTCCATTCATCCATAAAAAGCCTCGTCAGGCATCGCTTGAGTTGATTGGCGTGCCGCAACGCAATGTGCCGTCAGAATGATTGGAATTTCATGGAGTTGGATATCGCTATCTGGAGCACATTCAGGGCGGAATAGTGAAGCGAAGTTCGTCTGCAAGGTTGCAAAAACAACAAAATTAAACCCAACGGGAGTGAGACATGAAGAATCTGTTTGTTAAGGCAGCTTTTGCTGCGGTGGTGCTGTCGTCTTTCGCGGGCAATGCTCAGGCGGAAGTGAAGGATGCAGTGGTCGGCTTCCTGATGCCGGATCAGGCATCGACCCGCTACGAGGAGCGTGACTACCCGGGCTTTGCCGCCGAGATGAAGAAAATCTGCGAAAGCTGCAAGGTGCTTTATCTCAATGCCGATGGCGATGCGAGCAAGCAGCAGCAGCAGTTCAACTCGGTCATTTCGCAGGGCGCGAAGGTGATCGTGCTCGATGCCGTTGACACGGCGGCGGCGGCCTCGCTGGTCAAGCTCGCCCAGTCGCAAGGTATCAAGGTCATCGCCTATGACCGTCCGATCCCGGATGCGGCCTCCGATTTTTACGTGTCGTTCGACAACGAAGCCATTGGCAAGTCGATTGCGGAATCGCTGGTCAAGCACCTGAAGGACAAGGGCGTGCCGGGCGACAAGGGTGGCGTTCTCCAGATCAACGGTTCGCCGACCGACGCCGCAGCCGGTCTCATCAAGAACGGCATTCATGCCGGACTTAAGGATAGCGGCTACAAGACGCTTGCCGAATATGACACGCCGGAATGGGCGCCGAGCAAGGCGCAGCAGTGGGCCAGCGGCCAGATCACTCGCTTCAACGACCAGATCGTCGGGGTGGTGGCTGCCAATGACGGCACCGCAGGCGGCGCGATTGCGGCGATGAAGGCCGCCGGTATCGACCCGCTTCCGCCGGTCACCGGCAATGATGCAACGATTGCAGCGCTTCAGCTCATCATTTCGGGCGATCAGTACAACACGATCAACAAGCCGTCTGAAATTGTCGCTGCCGAAGCCGCACGCGTTGCGGGTCAGCTCTTGAACGGCGAAACCCCGAAGGCCGAGGCCACGCTCTACAACACGCCCTCGAAGCTCTTCGTTCCGGTGGTCGTGACGGCTGAAAACCTCAAGGCCGAGATCATCGACAAGAACATCGTTTCCGCCGATACGCTATGCGTCGACCGCTATGCCGAAGGCTGCAAGACGCTCGGCATCACCAAGTAAGCAACGATACGCCCGGCCGGTATCCCGGTCGGGCGAGTTCATGCGATAATGGCATATCGCGCTATATGCCGGGAAAGCGAACCATGTCCCAGGAAAACAAACCAACCGCATCGTCGCGGCAACCAGTGCTGCGTCTCAGCGGCATATCCAAGAATTTCGGCGCTGTTTCAGCGCTGACCGATATCGATCTGGAAGTCTATCCGGGCGAGGTTGTCGCTCTTGTCGGCGATAACGGCGCGGGAAAGTCCACCCTCATCAAGACGCTGGCAGGCGTGCACCAGCCGACATCCGGCACGATTGAATTCAATGGCGAGAAGGTTGTGCTTTCATCGCCCGGCGTTGCGCTCGATCTTGGCATTGCGACGGTCTTTCAGGATCTGGCGCTCTGCGAGAACCTCGATGTGGTCGCCAATATTTTCCTTGGCCGCGAAATGAGCCCTTACCGCCTCGATGAGGTGTCGATGGAAATCAAGGCGTGGAAGCTTCTGAACGAATTGTCCGCGCGTATTCCAAGCGTGCGCGAGCCGGTGGCTTCGCTGTCCGGTGGCCAGCGCCAGACAGTTGCGATCTCGCGTTCGCTGCTGCTCGATCCGAAGCTCATCATGCTCGATGAACCGACGGCGGCTCTGGGCGTCGCACAGACGGCTGAGGTGCTGGATCTGATCGAACGCGTCCGTGACCGCGGGCTCGGCGTCCTGATGATCAGCCATAATATGGAAGATGTGCGCGCGGTTGCGGACCGCATCGTCGTGCTGCGGCTTGGCCGAAACAACGGTGTCTTCTATCCGGATTCCTCCAATGAGGAACTCGTTGCCGCCATAACCGGCGCGAGCAGCAATTCCGTTTCCCGCCGCGCCGAGCGGCGGCAGGCGCAGCATGAAGCCGGTCAGGCCTATGATCGGGGAGAAGCATAATGAACCAGGCAACCGGAAATACCCCGCTCGACCGGCAGGATACACGCGTGCGCCATGACGAAGGCGTTTCAGGCGCGCTGCGCAATTTCTTCGACCGTGTTCGCTCCGGCGATCTCGGATCGCTGCCGGTTATCGTCGGCCTCGTCATCATCTGGACCGTCTTCCAGACGTTGAACCCCGTTTTCCTGTCGAGCAATAACCTCGTCAACCTGCTCTTCGACTGTTCGACTATCGGGGTGATTTCACTCGGTATCGTCTGCATATTGATGCTTGGCGAAATCGACCTTTCGGTCGGCTCGGTCAGCGGTCTGGCGTCCGCGATTGTCGGCGTGCTCTGGGTCAATCACGGCTGGCCTGTCGGGATCGCGATGCTGGCGGCACTTTGCACCGGCGCGCTGATCGGCCTGCTTTACGCATTCCTCTATAACCGCTTCAGCATGCCAAGCTTCGTTTCCACGCTGGCTGGCCTGCTCGCAGCCCTTGGGCTTCAGCTTTACCTGCTCGGCAATACCGGCTCGATCAACCTGCCTTACGGCTCGTGGCTCGTGAGCTTCGGCCAGCTTCTGGTCATGCCGCGTCCGCTTTCCTATGCGCTGGTGCTGATTGCCGGACTTGCCATCTTCTTCACCGGGTTTCGCTCCGCCCAGCGCCGCCGTGAAGCCGGTCTGTCGGCGCCGTCGTCAGCCGGGATCGCGCTCAAGGCCATTGTCATCACCGTTATTGTCGGTGGCGCGGTATTTTACCTCAACCAGTCGCGCGGTGTGCCGTGGATGTTCGGCCTGTTCGTGGCGCTGGTCATTGCAATGAACTACGCGCTTACCCGCACCAAATGGGGCCGTGCGATGCAAGCCGTTGGCGGCAACCGTGAAGCTGCACGCCGCGCCGGCATCAATGTGAAATTCATCTATATGTCGGCCTTCATGACCTGTTCGGTTCTCGCCGCAGCCGGTGGCATTCTGGCCGCAGCGCGCCTTGCCTCCTCCAGCCAGCAGGCCGGTACCGGTGACGTCAACCTCAACGCCATCGCCGCAGCGGTTATTGGCGGCACCAGCCTCTTTGGCGGACGTGGCAGCGCATGGTCGGCCCTGCTCGGTATTATCGTCATCCAGTCGATTGCCAGCGGTTTGACGCTGCTCGATCTGTCATCTTCGCTTCGCTACATGATCACAGGCGCAGTGCTTGCCATCGCCGTGATCGTCGATTCTCTTGCCCGCCGCTCGCGCCAGTCGCACGGCCGCGCCTAACAAAAAGGGTTCTCCAAATGGCTCAGGATCTCAACGGAAAAGTGGGCGCCGTCACCGGTGCCGCCTCCGGCATCGGCTTTGAATGCGCAAAGCACATGGTCGAAGCGGGCATGACGGTGTTTCTCGTCGACCGCGACGAGAAGGCGCTAGCCGAAAAATGCGCCGAACTCGGCGACAAGGCGAAGCCGCTGGTCATCGATCTGCTCAATCCGGCGTCGGTCGCCACCATGATGCCGCAGATACTCGAACAGGCTGGCCAGCTCGACGTGTTTCACGCCAATGCCGGTGCCTATATCGGCGGTCCGCTGTGGGAAGGCGACCCGGATGCATGGGACCGCATGTTGAACCTCAATATCAATGCAGCCTTTCGCACCATTCATGCCGTGCTGCCGCACATGATGGAGCGCAAGACCGGCGATATCATCATGACAAGCTCCGTCGCCGGTGTCGTGCCGGTGATCTGGGAGCCGATCTATACGGCGTCGAAGCACGCCGTTCAGGCCTTTGTCCACACGGTTCGCCGTCAGGTTGCTCCGCACGGTATCCGCGTTGGCGGCGTTCTGCCGGGTCCGGTTGTTACCGCTCTCATCAGCGATTGGCCCAAGGCCAAGCTGGACGAGGCGCTGGCCAATGGCAGCCTGATGGAAGCGAAAGAAGTTGCGGAATCGGTGATGTTCATGCTGACGCGCCCGCGCAACATCACCATTCGCGATCTGGTCATTCTTCCGCAGAGCCTTGATCTGTAAATGGGAACGACCATGACCAGCTATTATCTCGGCGTCGATGTCGGCACCGGCAGCGCCCGCGCCGGTCTTTTCGATGCCAGCGGCACGATGCTCGCTTCGGCCAAGCGCGATATCACCATCTGGCGCGAGGCGGGCAGCATTGTCGAACAGTCGAGCGCCAATATATGGCAGGCGGTATGCGAAAGCGTGCGTGAGGCCGTCAAGACCGCCGGCGTCGATCCGGCTCGCATTGCCGGTATCGGCTATGACGCCACATGCTCGCTGGTCGTGCTCGGCGCGGGCGGTAAGCCGCTCGCCGTCGGTCCGTCCAATGATCCCGCGCGTGACATCATCGTGTGGATGGATCACCGCGCAGTCGCTCAGGCCGAACGCATCAATGCGACGAGGGCCGGGGTTCTCGACTATGTTGGCGGCACCATTTCGCCCGAAATGGAAACGCCGAAGCTGCTGTGGCTGAAGGAAAACAAGCCGGAAACCTTCGCTGCCGCCTGGCAGTTTTTCGATCTGACGGATTTCCTCACCTGGAAATCCTGCGGCAGTCTGGCGCGCTCCGCCTGCACCGTGACCTGCAAATGGACCTATCTTAGCCATGAAAAGCGCTGGGACGAAGCCTACTTCCGGCAAGTCGGCCTTGGCGAACTGGCGGATGAAAATTTTGTCCGCATCGGCACCGATGTTCGTGCCGGTGGCGAAAAGCTCGGCGGATTGAGCGAAGAGGCTGCGGCGGATCTTGGTCTTGTGCCGGGTACGGCGATTGCCGCCGGTCTGATCGACGCCCATGCGGGCGGCATCGGAACAGTGGGGGCGCGCGGTTCGGAAGGCCGGATATTGTCGCGCATGGCCTATGTCTTCGGCACATCGGCCTGCACCATGACCACCACCGAACAGCCGGTATTCGTGGATGGCGTATGGGGGCCGTATTTTTCGGCCATGGTGCCGGGCCTTTGGCTCAACGAAGGCGGGCAGTCGGCGGCGGGCGCTGCCATCGATCACCTGATCCACATGCATCCGTTCGCGGCGGAAGCGGAAAAGCAGGCGGCAGCTCAAGGCAAGGGCCTTGCCGATAGTCTCGCTGCGGAAGTGGAAGCAAGGGGCGGCGCGGAAAAAGCGGCCGCAATCATCGGCGACATTCATGTCGTGCCGGAATTTCTCGGCAATCGTGCGCCCTTCGCCGATCCAGACGCGCGCGCGGTCATTGCCGGCCTCGATCTCGATGCCGGGATTGACAGCCTGACAGCGCTTTATCTCGCGGGTCTGTGCGGGCTTGGCTATGGCGCGCGGCAGATCGTGGAGGCGCAGGCAGCAAAGGGCATCGAAACCGACACGATCGTGGTTTCCGGCGGCGCGGCGCGTTCCAACCTGGTGCGGCAGGTGCTCGCCGATACAACGGGCCTCGTCATCGCCGCGTCTACATCGCCCGAGCCGGTTCTGCTCGGTTCGGCCATGCTGGGCGCGGTTGCGTCAGGCGCTTATCCCGATCTTGCCGCCGCCATGCACGCCATGTCGGAACTTGGCGCGGTGAACAGGCCGGATGCTGAGCGCGCCAGATGGCACGACAGGCGTTTCGAGGCGTTCACGCTGTTGCAGGCAACTGCGCGAAAAATCCGCGCCATGGATGGTGTGAATTAGAGCGTTTCCAGCAATTCAATTTGAACTGGAAATGCTCTCACTGTCTGAGGGTTCGAGCCGGGGTTGAGGACGATCTTGCCGGAGGCGATGTCGTCCCAAAGGCAACATGATGGGGCGGCCGGAAGTCGGATCGGTCATGATGCGGCTTTCGAGGTGAAAGACTTCGCGGATGTTCTGTTCGGTCAGCACCAACTCCGGCGCCCCGCTCACATGCAGCCGTCCGTTGGCCATTGCGACCAGAAAATCCGCATAACGGGCGGCGAGATTGAGGTCGTGCAGGACCATGACGATTGTCGTTCCGCGTTCCCGGTTGAGATCGGTGAGAAGGTCCAGGACTTCGACCTGATGGCTGATATCCAGAAATGTGGTCGGCTCGTCCAGCAGAAGGATATCGGTCTGCTGGGCCAGCGCCATGGCGATCCATACGCGCTGGCGCTGCCCGCCTGAAAGTTCATCCACCGGCCTGTCGGCCAGTTCTGTCGTCCTGGTCGCTTCGAGCGCCGCCGCGATTGCTTCGTCGTCCGCCCGCGTCCATTGCGAGAAAACGCCATGATAGGGGTTTCGGCCCCTGCTGACGAGATCGGCAACCAATATGCCTTCCGGCGCTATCGGGGATTGCGGCAGCAGGCCAAGCGTCTGTGCAAGCTGGCGGGAGGGGAGCGTGTGGATCGATTTGCCATCCAGCAGAACCTGTCCGCGGCGCGGAGCCAGAAGCCGCGACATCGTTCGCAGAAGCGTGGATTTTCCGCAGGCATTCGCCCCCACGATTGCCGTCACCTTGCCGGACGGTATTTCCAGATCGAGGCCGTCCAGCACAAGCCGGTCGCCATAGCCGGTGGCGAGCTCTTGAACGATGAGCGTATGATCGGTCATAGGGATGCCCCGCTGCGGTTGGCGCGTATGATGAGATAGATGAGATAGGGAGCGCCCAGGGCCCCGGTGACGACGCCAACCGGATAGCGACCCGGCAGCAGGAATTGTCCGCAATAATCGCCAGCGAGAACCAGTATCGCGCCGACGAGCGCGGACGGGATGAGCAAGGAGCCGTTGTTGCCAATGATGCGCGCTGCTATCGGGCCGGACAGGAAGGCGACGAAAGCGATCGGCCCCGCGACAGCCGTGGCGACGGCGATCATGCCGACAGCCGCGACGATGACGGCGATCCGGGTGCGCCCGACATGGGTTCCGAGCGCTGCGGCGCTGTCGTCGCCCAGCCGCAGGGCTTCAAGATCGCGCGACCGGCTCAAAAGCAATCCGCCGAAGACGATCAGCGCAACCAGAAGCGGCAGCATTTGGTCCAGCCGCGCGCCATTGACGCTGCCGGTCAGCCAGCGCATGGCTTCCTGCAGGCTCCAGGCGGGTGCGTTTGAAAGAATGTAGGCGATGAAACTTTCGAGCATCGCGGCAAGGCCGATGCCGACGAGGATAAGCCGGGTTCCGGCGACTCCGTTTCGGAAGGAAAGTCCGTAAACGGCAAGCGCCACGGCAAGCCCGGCGACAACGGCAAAGACCGAGACGACCGGCCCGCTCATGGAAAGCACGACAATCGCAAAAACGGCGGCGGCGCTTGCGCCCGAGCTGATGCCGATAATGTCCGGGCTGGCGAGCGAATTGCGGAGCATGAGCTGGAATGCTACGCCGCCGAGCCCGAAGCTCACGCCTGCCAGCACGGAGAGGACGGCGCGCGGAAGACGCAGCTTGCCGACCGTGAAACTTGCTCCCGGAACATCTTCGCCGAGTAATACCCGCACGACGTCCTTCGGCGGCGTGAAGGATTGCCCCATCATCAACGTGAGGAGGAACAAGCCGGCGAGGATGATCAGAAGAAGGCCGATGACAAGATTGCGCTTGCGGGTGCGGCTGCGGCGGCTCAGGGCGATGAGGTCGGCGGTTGAATGCAGCATGGTCACAGCTCGCGAACCCGTTGGCGCCTGACGATCCAGATGAAGAACGGCGCACCGATCAGCGCGGTGACGATCCCGACATCGAGCTCGGCAGGGCGTGCAATCAGCCGCCCGACAACATCGGCAGCAAGCAGGAGACAGGCTCCGCTGAGGGCAGAGAATGGCAATAGCCAGCGGTGGTCGACCCCGACCAGCAAGCGGCAGAGATGCGGCACGACCAGCCCTACGAATCCGATGGGACCGCAGATGGCGGTCGTTGCACCGCAAAGGAGGATTGCGCCGAACGCCGAAATGGCGCGTGCGACGGCGACCTTTTCCCCCAGCCCGGCGGCAAGTTCATCGCCAAGCGCCAGCGAGTTCAGCTTGCGCGCCGACAAAAGACTGACGATGAAACCGACCGCAAGAAAGGGAAGCACATAAGAAAGTCGGTCGAAGGTCGCACCGCCCACACCGCCAATCTGCCAGGCGCGGATGCCGCCGGCAATGTCGTTGCGGGGCAGCACGACGGCGATGACCAGGGAGGAAAAGGCGACCGATGTGGCTGCGCCGGCCAGCGCGAGCTTGAGCGGTGTCGCGCCGCCGCGGCCAAGCGATCCGACTGTATAGACGAAGACGGCTGCGCAACCGGCGCCGAATATGGCGGCCCAGATATAGGCAGAGGCCGAAACGATGTTGAACCAGGCGACGCCGACCACAACGGCGAGCGATGCGCCCATATTGACGCCCAGAATGCCGGGATCCGCGAGAGGATTGCGGGTGATGCCCTGCATTGCCGCCCCTGCCAGACCGAGCGCTGCACCGGCGAGAAGCGCCAGCAAGGTGCGTGGAATGCGCATGGTGACAGCGGCCTGCCCGACAGTTTCCATCTGGCCGCGCAACGCGGCAACAATGTCGGACCACGGCACCTCGCGCGTGCCGAGCGATACGGACAGGACGCAAAGCACCGCGAGAAGAAAAACCACGGCAGCAAGCCAGCCGGTTTTTGTTCTGCCGGACCGATATGCCATGATCGGCTGGCCCCGGTGCCGGGTGTGGGCGACGGTCATCTGGCTTTATCTACCGCGCCGGCGAGAAGGGCTACATAATCCTTCAGCACCCAGGAAATAGAAAGCGGTGTCGGGTTGGCCGCTGTTCCAAGCGGGTTTCTGCCCAGCATCACCACCGCATTATTCTCCACGACCGGCATTCTGGCGAGAAGCGGGTTACGCTTCATGGCATCCAGCAACTCCTGGCTGCCATAGGTCACGACGACGTCCACGTCATCGAACATATCGATACGTTCGGCGCTGATGGACCCTGAAAACTGGCCCGGCCTTGAGGCTTCGACCACGCTTTTGGGCGAGGTCAGGCCGAGATCATTGAAGAATCTTACCCGCGTATCGTTGGTGGTGTAAAAATTGATCGTGCTGAGGTCTGTCGTGTCGAGATGGGTGACAAACATCGCCGACTTGCCCTTCAGCCGCGGATACTGGCTGACCGTATCGGCAATTTCCGCTTCGATCCTTGCGATCAGCGCATCGCCTTCTTCCGCCATGCCCATGCCCGCACTGTTGAGGCGGATCATGTCGCGCCAGTCGGTTGACCATGGCCCTTCCGGATAGGCGATAACCGGAGCGATCTGGCTGAGCGTATCGTAATCCGACTGGCTGAGGCCCGAATAGGATGCGAGGATGACGTCTGGCCTCGTTTCGGCAACGGCCTCGAAATCGATCCCGTCGCCTTCATCGAAGAGCACCGGCGTATCGGCGCCGAGTTCCTTCAGCCTCGCCGCCACCCAGGGCAACAGGCCGTCATTGTCGTCGTCGCCGAAATTGGCGCGCGCAAAGCCGACCGGCACCACGCCGAGCGCGAGGGGAACCTCATGATTAGCCCAGGCCACCGTAACGATCCGCTCCGGCTTTTTCGCGATTGTCGTTGTGCCAAAAGCATGTTTGATAACAATCGGATAAGTCGTATTTGCGTCCGCTTGCACGGTTTGCGGCGCAATGATCGCAAAACACGTCAGAGCGGCGAAAAACAGAGAGCGAATGGACCACATCCGGCGCGTTCTCCTTGCATATAAAGTGGCCTTTCAGTGTCAAGTTAAACCCGGCACGTCAAGGCTGAAGCATGTGCCTCGATAAAGCTGTTGCGAATTAACCGTGACTTCCTACAAAAAAGCAGTTTTTTACAATACTGGACAACGCTTCTCAAGTTAGTGGCGATCCGGGGACAAATTCAGTTTACCAGCAATCTCGATGATCGGGCTCGCCCTGTCGTTGATCGCAGGCTGGTCGACGTTCCCACGACTTGAGAACCGTCGCCGAAAGCGATTGCCGCAAACTGCATATCGGATCTGACCATGGATACTGAAAAGACTGCTGAAACGAAGAAGATCACCGGGGTCCGCTACCGCAAGGCAATTCTTCTGGGATGCACGGCGCTGGCGGTGTCCATGCCGGGGCTGGCTTCGGCGCAGCAGGCGACAACGGCGGAAACGACAACGGTGCTCCAGACCATTACGGTCGACGGCTCCGGCGGAAGCGACGACGATTCAAAATCCATTGTCGCGACCCGGACGACCGGCGGCGGCAAGATGGCAACGGACATCATGGATACGGCGGCTTCCGTATCGGTGATCACCGCCAAGGAAATGCAGGAACGCAACGCCCAGACCGTCGAGCAGGTGCTGCAATATACGGCAGGCGTGTCCACCAATTTCTACGGATCGGATGATCGCTTCGATTTCTTCCAGATACGCGGCTTCGACGCCAACACCTATCGCGACGGGCTTCCGCTTGGCCGTCCTTTTGGCGGCCTGCGGGAGGAGCCTTATGCCTATGAGCGCATCGAAGTATTGAAAGGCGCAAGCTCGACGGCTTTCGGTGTTTCCGATCCGGGCGGCATGGTCAACTATGTGACCAAACGGCCAAAGACGGAGCGCTTCGGCGAAGCCTATGTCTCGGGCGGATCCTTCAATCACAAGGAAGTCGGCTTCGATTTCGGCGACAACCTGACCGGCGATGAAACGCTTTCCTACCGTCTTACCGGCAAGTTCAAGGATGCCGATGCCGAATATGATTATTCGCGCGATGATGAAAAGTTCATCATGGGGGGGCTGACATGGCGTCCGAGCGATGCGACCAATCTGACGGTGATCTTCGATCATCTTCACCGCAACGGCGTGCCGGGAAGCGGTGGCCATCCGGTCGGCACTGATTTCAACAGGAGCCGCTTTTTCGGCGAACCTGATTTCAATTATCGCGGCACCGACAGAAATACCATCAGTGCCATGTTCGATCATGATTTCGGCAATGGCCTGACATTGAGCGCGAACGGGCGTTACAGCAATCAGGATACCGATTTCGGTTATGCCTATGTTTCTGCAACGCCGACCGATGGCTCAACGATTGCCAGGCGAGATTTCTTCGGAAACGAATCCTCAGCCGAGAACTTCGTGGGCGACGTGAACCTGAAATATGAGACCAGCTTCGACCGCTTTGAAAGTCGGACGATGGCGGGCATCGAGTACAATAATTATCGGGCGACCAACAAGACGCTCTGGGGACCGGCGCCGGGCATCGACTGGACCAATCCGGTCTTTACCGGGGCACCGGTCAACCTGCCTGTTATCGGCAATACATCGACCAGGCAGAAGAACAAGGCGATCTATTTTCAGGAAGATCTGACCTTCGCCGAAAAGTTGATTGCAAGCGTCGGCCTGCGCAATGACTGGCTAGACCTGTCAGAGACCGATCGTCTCAGCAACACGTCGACGGATGGTGATCTGAGCGAATTTACCAGCCGTTTCGGCCTTACATACCGTGTGACGGACGAATGGGCGGTATATACAAGCTATGCTGAATCGGTCGCGCCTCCGGCCATCGGTGTCGATCCAGAACGCGGCGAGCAGATCGAAGTCGGCGTGAAATATCAGCCGACCGCGTTTCCCGCCCTGTTCACCGCATCGGTTTACGACCTGACCAAGAACAATATTTCGGTCAACGATCCTATCACGCTTCAGCCATCGACCATCGGCGAGGTCCGTGTGCGCGGCATCGATCTGGAAGCCAAGGCGGAACTGACCAACAATCTGAGCCTGATCGCCGCCTATTCCTATATGGACCCGGAGATCGTCGAGAACGGCACCGGCGGCAACGAGGGTAACCGCCCGCAATTTGTTTCCAAACACCTTGCCTCGCTTTGGGCGAACTACAAGGTCGAGGGCAGCGGCCAGCGCGGCGACATGACGTTCGGTGTGGGTGGGCGCTATATCGGTGCCTATTACTTCACGCCGGACAATACGTCCGGCACGAGCGGCAATGTGGTGTTCGACGCCGCGTTTACCTACCAGTTCCTCGATAATTCGGCGCTCCAGGTCAATGTCAGCAACCTGTTTGACAAGAAATACGTTGCCTATGGCGGTTTTGGAGCGGATTTCTACAATCCGGGCCGGGAGATCACCGCAACGCTTCGCCGTACCTGGTGAGTTGAACGGCTCTGCCGGAACGACGGCGGAGCTTCAAGCCCGGACCAGCTACCGTTTCGACTGGAAGCGCCGCCATGCGGCCGGCGTTTCCCCCACCACCTGACGGAAAGCTTTTGTCAGGTGGGCCTGATCGGTGAAGCCGAGCTGGGCCGCAATGCCGGCGACGGTCATGTCGCTTTCCGCCAGCAGTTGCTGCGCCCGGTCGATGCGCTTGGCCATCTGCCATTGCAAGGGCGTCTTGCCGGTTGTCTGCTTGAAGACATTCGCGAACCAGCTTTCCGACAAGCCGACGGCTGCCGCCATTTCCGCAACACTCAACCGGCGGTCGCTCGAGCTGTCGAAACGCGCATTGAGCTTGTTCATCTGCGCCATGGTGAGGCGTCCATAGCCCTGCCTGTCGTCCTCGCCCGGTATATCGAGAAGGCCGGTCAGAATGCTGCCGATGAGGTTTTCCGCATATAATCCGTGTTTCGTCGGATTGGCTGTTTCGTCAACAATCAGGCGGGCAAGCGTTTCTATGGCTCCGAGGTCCTGAATTTCCACCGGGCTGCGCATGGCGGACAGCGCCATTGACGCACCGAGCGTGGGGCTGAGATATTTGAGCAGCCGGTCCTTGTGGAAATGCAGGTTCAGGTGTGAAAAACGGTGGAGCGAAACCGTATTGGTCCACATCGGGACGCCCGCGGGTATGTAGATCGCACGCGTCATCGGACGATGATGCTGGCTAAAGACGCCATTGTCGTTCGATATGCGGATGTTGGACGAAACGTCCTGGAAAAAAATCATGATGCGCGGATCGTGCGACAGGAAATAGCCGTTGGCTCCTGCCTGGCTTTCAGCCTCCCAATAGACGCTGACCAGCCCATCCAGCACGCGCCATTGAACAGGCGCTACTACCCGGATGCCTTCGGCCTGCCAGATCATCGAATGCCAGAAACCCAAAACGTTCCGATCCGCAAGTGTTTCATTCCGGCCCGTTCACCGGAGATTTTTCGTGAGAAATGCGTCAGGTATCAACGCATTAATATGACTAAAATTATCATCTTTGGTGATTGTGGCAAGTCAATTCTGCCATACAACGGGTCAAATTCTGACAAGGCCGGAACGCTTCAGCAGTCCCATAAGGAGCAGCGGCAGAAGCGTGGTGATGAGGATGGCGATGAATGCCATGGCCATGCCGAGGCCGACAGATCCCTGCTCGAACTGGCGCCAGATGAAGATCGAGATGGTCTGCATTCCAACCGGCGCGACCAGAATGGACGCGACCAGTTCACGCGTGGCGACGGCAAAGACCAGCAGCATTGCGGTTATGAGGCTTGGCGCAATCAACGGCAGCATGATGCGCCGGAAGGCGGTGAAGCTGTTTGCCCCACAAACTCGCGCAGCCGCTTCCAGATTGTCGCCGATCTGATGAAAGGCGGCTGTCGCATAACGGATCGGCTGTGGCAGAAGGATGCAGCAATAGGCAAGCAGCAGGATCAGCGGTGTGTTGTAGGGCGAAACGGGCAGGGCAGGCTGGTTCCAGGCCAGAATGAGGCCGACCGCGACGACGACGCCGGGCAAGGCGTTGGGCAGCACGGTCAGTATGTCGAGCCAGAAGCGTCCGCGAAACCGCATCTTCACGACGGCATAGGCAGCAACCGCGCCGAGAAGCCCGGTCAACAGGGCGCTTGCAACGCCAAGCGACAGGCTGTTGACGAGCGCACGCATGCCGCCCGCGCTGTTTTCGGCGATGGCGGCGAAATTGCCGAAGCCGAGGTTCGACGCTGCCAGCCCGCCAGACACGGTCTTGGAAAGAGCTGTCGCCAGAATGGCCAAGAGGGGAACGCCTGTGGCCGCAAAGGAGACGAGAGCGAAGAGCGCTACCACGGGCACGGCGAGCGCCCCGAGCGGGCGCTTGTCCTTTGCCTGCGGCTTGCCGCCAGTCGTCACGTAGGACCGGCGCGTCAATATCCATCGCTGGACCAGAAAAGCCGCCAGCGACAGGCAGACAAGCGCCAGCGAAAAGACGGCAGCACCGGCGAGGTCGATGGGCCAGTCGGAAATCCGCAGATCGATCTCCGTCACCAGAACTTCAAAGCCGGAACGGCGTCCAAGGGCTGCGGGCGTGCCATACTCTTCGATGGCCGCGGCGAAAACCAGAAGGAGGCTTGCCGCAAGTCCCGGTGTCGCCAGCGGCAGGGTGATGCGGAAGAAGGATCGCCACGGCGAAGCGCCGAATACGCGACCGACATCGGAATAGCGCGCACCAACCGCCTCAATCGTGCGCGACACCGCAAAATAGACGAGCGGAAACGTATTCAGCGCCATGACAAAGCTCATGCCCGCGACCGAAAACAGGAAGGACGCCAGATTGAAACCGGCGAGCTGCTCCAGATAACCGCGCGGTTGCAGCGTCATGATCCAGCCAAGCGTGGCGATATAGGGCGGGATCATGAAAGGCACGAGCATCAGCACGTCCCACAGGATGGCGAAAGGCACCTTGTAGAGCGCCCGGAAAACGGCGAGCGGAACCGCGATGAGGGCAGAAAGCACGACCACCGAAAGCCCCAGCAGCACGGTGTTGCCGCTCATGCGCAAAAGCTTGGGGTCTTCAAACAGGGCCGGGAGATGCAGGAAAGGCTCGGCCAGCGAGCCTCTCCCCAGTTGCGGAAAGACAGCTTGAAGAACGATGAAGACGAACGGCACCGCGACGATGAATGCGAGCCCGGCAACCGCAACAAACCCGAGCGGATTGCGAGCCGCCGCACTGCCTGTCTTCATGTCTGTCTGTCCCTCAGATATCAGTTGCTGGCTGCGAAGGCGGCGCCGAATTCCTTCAACGTCTCGTCGCGCTTGCCGTAGACTTCCTTCGCGTCGATCGGCAGGATTTTCAGATCGCCGATCAGCGGGCGATTGGCCGGAACGTCGGTGCGCGATGGCATCAGATAGGTGTCGGCAACCATTTTCTGGCCTTCATCGGACAGCATGTAGTCGATGAACTGCTTGGCCTCATCCTGGTTCTTCGACCATTTGAGGATCATGGCCGGGCGCGGCGCGATCACGGTGCCCGACGTCGGGAAAATGACGTCGATGGATTCACCCTTCGCCTTGCCGGCAAGCGAGATGTAGTCGACGGCACCGAAAACAGCGGCCTTGGCGCCCTGAAGGACGGGGTTAAGAGCCTCTGCATTGGCACCGGCGACAGTCGCGCCGTTTTCATGCAGGTTCTTGAATAGGTCCCAGCCCTGCTGGGCCTGAAGGGCGGCGATGAGCTCGAAGGTCGCGCCCGACTGTGCCGGATCCGGCAGGTTGACCAGATCCTTATACTCAGGCTTGGCGAGATCAGCCCACTCGGCAGGCTTCGGCGTCTTGCTGGCCGGGTTCCATGCGATGCCGAGGGCCGAAACGCCCTGCGCGACAGCGGTTTCATTCTTGAGGAAATCCGGCACTTTCGCGGCATTCGGGCTGGTATAGGCCACCAGCCAGTCACGCTTGGCGAAGTCGGTTGCCGTGTCCCAGGATGCCGAAATCAGAACATCGACAACCGGATTGGCGGCTTCCGCTTCGATGCGCGCCATGACCTTGCCGGTTGTGGCCTGGAAGACGTTGACCTTCGCGCCCGTCTTGGCGGTGAAGCCCGCGGCAAGCTTTTCGATCAGGCTGCCCGGACCCGCCGAATAGACGGTGATGTCTGCGTGTGCCGCCGTGCTGGCGAGCAAGGCGGTGAGAAGCGCAAGCCCCGCGCCGAGAATGGATTTTTTCATGTTTGCCTCCTGAGATTTTGCCTGATGGGATGGTCTTATTTTGAAAACCAGCGTAGCTGGCTGGCATCGACCGCAATGCCGACCGGAACGCCGGGAGAAAGGCGGATAGGGTCGAGATAGGTCAGTTCATGACCGTCCTGCTCAGAACCGATGCGCACCGTGGTCAGGTGCCCATCACCGCGAAACTGCGAGCGCAGCACGGTTGCGGTAATTGCAGCTTCGTGAAGGGGAACGCTGCGCACGGAGCGCGACGGCAACAGCACATGCGTTGCCCGTCCGGCGGCGGAGCCGTGGGCGATATGAATTTCGGTGCGCGCGATCTTGTAGGCATTGTCGCGCTGTTCGACCGGCATGACACAGCCGAGCCGGAGAAAATCGGCAACCTCCGGCGTGGTGGGTTGGGCGACGAGGGCTTCGGGCGCGGCCAGTTGCTCTATCACACCGGCGCGCATGACGGCTACCTGATCGGCCAGCGAAAAGGCCTCGCTCTGGTCATGCGTGACATAGATGGCGGTCAGGCCCAGATTGGCGACAAGCTGCCCGATCTCTGTGACCATGTTTTCGCGCAGTTCGCGGTCGAGATTTGAAAGCGGTTCGTCGAACAGGACCAGTCCCGGTTCGGCAACAATGGCGCGGGCGATTGCGACGCGCTGCTGCTGGCCGCCCGACATATCGCTGATCGCACGCTCGCCGAACCCGGCGAGGCCAACGCGGTCGAGCGCCGAGGCAACGCGCCTTTCCCGCTCCGCACGGCCAAGTCCGCGCATTTCGAGCGGAAAGGACACATTGCCGAAAACGGTCATATGCGGCCAGAGCGCATAATCCTGAAACACCATACCGAGGTGCCGCTTTTCAGGCGGGACGAAGGTGCCCGTCGCGGCGTCGGCAACGGTGACGCCGTTGATCGTGATCGATCCCTTCGTTGGAGCGAGAAGACCGGCTACGAGACGAAGCAGGGTGGTCTTGCCGCAACCGGACGGCCCGAGCAGTGCGAGCGTCTGTCCTCGCGGCAGCGAAAGATCGATATTTTTCAATATCGTGTTCGGACCGTAGGCGAGATTCAGCCCCTCGGCTCGAACGGCAATGTCCGCTTTTATATTAGAGGACTGTAACATTTTCCCCGCAATCCAAATAACTTGGGAGCTTCTATTCCGATTGCGTGACAGTTGGATGACGTTGCGAAAGGACGCCCTGCCCCTGTGGGGAACCAATCGCTCCGGCATCGGTTTTTCTCGTCATGCGACAAAGGAAGGGACGACGATGAGATTTGGAAAACTCGCTCTTGGCCTGACGGGATTGGCAGTGGGATACGCGCTGACGAGGGCAAGCTCCCCGCAAATTCCACAAGGAATAGTTCCGGTTAAACCCTTCGATCACACACGCTATCTCGGCAAGTGGTACGAAGTGGGACGGCTTGAAAACCGTTTCGAGCGCGGACTGACGCGCACGACCGCGGAATATTCGTTGAACCCCGATCAAACGGTCAAAGTGGTCAATCGCGGCTTCGATCCGTGGAAAGGACGCTGGACGCAGGCCACCGGAACCGCGCGTTTTGTCCGGTCACCTGACGAAGGCGCGTTGAAAGTTTCCTTTTTCGGACCGTTCTATGGCGGCTACAACATCGTGGATATCGACGACGAGGGCTATCAGTGGTCGATCGTCGTCGGTTCCACGCGCAGTTATTTCTGGGTGCTGTCGCGCGCGCCCGAGCCAGGCCAAGAATTGAAGGCGCGCGCGGTCGCGCAGGCGCTGCTGTTGGGGATAAACCCGGACGCCATTCTGTGGGTGCCGCAGTGATCGGCTGGCTCAATCCTCCCGCTTCAACAGGCCTTCCAGAAGCGTCCGGAATGCCTTGACCGCCCGCTTCGAGGTGGCTTCAGGGTCGTCTGAATTGGCGATCCATTGCGCGGCGCTACTGCTGGCCGCATTGATCAGTCGCGCGGCGGCCTCCGAATCGATATCGATGATGGCGCCTTCCTCACGCAAGGCATCCAGGCTCGTGGCGAGGGTGCGGATACAGCCATTGGCGCTTGGCCAGCAGGACGGATCGCCGAATACCGCCGGTCCGTCGCGAAACATGATGCGCTGGATTTCAGGTTCGAGCGCCATCTCGATATAGGCGACATTCTCATCGACAAAACCCTGCCAGCGGCTGGGCGCCTTCGCGGAAATCGTGCACAGTCTCGCGGCCATTTCGCAATCGATTTCGTTGATAACGGCCTGCAAAAGGCCCTTCTTGTCGCCGAAATGATGGTAGAGCGCGCCGCGTGTCAGCCCGGCGGAGGCGGTGAAATCATCCATCGAAGCCTCGGCATAGCCAACGGTGCCGAAAGCCTTGCGGCCCGCAGCCATCAGCTTCGCCCGTGTTTCGGCAATCATTTCGCTTCGCGGTTTACGCATGGCGGCTCCATTTATTTAGATACGCTGCGTATATTAGTTGACATACGCCGCGTATCAATTATTTAATTAACATACGTACCGTATGCAAGTGATGCAATTTCCCCCTTTCAAGGACCTACTCCGATGTCCAATCCATACAGAGAGATTTTCAGCGCTCCGGGCGCTATCGGTTTTTCGACGGCTGCCTTTTTCGCCCGGCTTCCTTTCGCGATGGTGCCGGTCGGCATCGTGGCCATGCTTGCGCAAACCCGTGGCGAATATTGGCTGGCGGGCGCTGTTTCGGCGACTTTCGCGCTGACGAATGCGTTCTTGTCGCCGCAGATTTCGCGGCTCGTCGATCGTTACGGGCAAAGCCGCATCGTCATGCCTGCTACGGTCATTTCGGTGATCGCTTTCGCCCTCCTGATCCTGGCCACAAATCAGGGCTGGGCAAACTGGACCCTGTTTGCCTCGGCATTCTTCGCCGGTGCCATGCCCAGCATTCCGGCTATGGTGCGGGCAAGATGGACGGAAATTTTCCGCAACCGTCCCGAACTGAACACGGCTTTTGCGTTCGAATCGGCGGCGGATGAGCTGGTCTATATTTCAGGTGCCTCCCTTTCCGTGGCCTTAGCGGTTTCGCTGTTTCCGGAAGCGGGAATGCTTATCAGCACCGCCTTCCTCGCCGTGGGTACGGTTGCCTTCCTGCTGCAGCGTTCCAGCGAGCCGCCGGTTCGCGCGCTCGACCGGAACAACCCGCAGCGGTCCGCGATCTGGTCGCGTCCCGTTCAGATCATTACGCTGGCGCTCATCTTCGTCGGCTCGACCTTCGCGACGGCGGAAGTCAGCGCCGTGGCGATCACGCGTGAGCTTGGCGAGCCCGGCGCAGCCAGCATCGTCATCGGCGTCTATGCGATCGGGTCGTTTCTTGTGGGGATAACGCTTGGCGCATTGTCGATTCGCATTCCATTGCAGCGCCAGTTGCTGATTGCCGTCAGCGTGCTGGCACTGACGGCACTGCCGCTGCCCTTCGCAGGTACGTCAACCGTGCTTCTGGCAACGGCGGTGTTCGTGAGCGGTGTTGCGATTTCCCCGACATTCATCACAGCCTTTGGCCTGATCGAACGTCGCGTACCCGAGGCTATGCTGACGGAAGGCATAACCTGGGTCATGACCGGGATCGGTATCGGGATGGCGTTCGGCGCGTTCGTTTCCGGCTGGGTGGTTGATAATTTCGGTGCTGCGAACGGTTTCTGGGTTTCGGTCGTGGCGAGCCTCAGCGCAATGGCCATCGTCGCGTTTGGTCAGGCAAGCCTCTCCGCAACGGCGGAAACCGCCGAATGCGATGCGCTATGCGCTGCAGAACCGGCGGAATGACCTGAAAAGAGACGAGCGGGCGTGCCCGCGGGCCGAAAAGCTGTTTGCGGGCGAGGGCATAATCCGACCGGAGTGAAACGAGGGTCGATAAGATTATGCTTGAAATAGAAGTTAGAGCGCCGATCTGGTCCAATCAGATCGACATGCGCTCTAACCGGCCGGCTGACATGAAAAATCCAGCACGCTTTTCGTACAGTCGCATTGAAGGTCGCGCAACAGGCCATCCTTGAGGCCGTAAATCCAGCCGTGCACGACGATATCCTTGTTCTGTTTCCAGGCCGATTGCAGAACCGGCGTGCGCGACAGGCTTTCCACCTGCGCGGCGACGGTCAGCTCGCAAAGCCTGTTCACGCGCTCTTCGGGATCGGAAAAGCGATCCAGTTCCTGTTCATGGGCCTGCGCGATGTCGCGCACCGGCTGCAGCCAGTTGTCGATGATGCCATGGCCATAACCGGCCATGGCGGCGCGAACGCCGCCGCATCCATAGTGACCGCAGACGATGATGTGCCTGATCTCCAGCACTTCGACGGCAAATTCGAGCACCGACAGCAGGTTGAGATCGGCGCGATGGACGAGATTGGCGACATTGCGGTGCACGAACACCTCGCCCGGCTGCAATCCGGTAACGACATTGGCCGGAACGCGGCTGTCTGAACACCCGATCCAGAGATATTCCGGGCGCTGCATGGAGGACAGCCGGCTGAAATATTCCGGGTCTTCCCGGCGTTTTTCCGCGGCCCATTGCCGGTTATGTTCGAAAAGGTCTGATAGCATTGCCCGTCTCATCCGGATAATCGTCGTTCTCGGACATAGACGAATATAGAAATACAGTAATTGATGCCAATCAAGCAGGACCTGCTTCGGCAGTGGAAGGAGCGGGCGGATGCCCGCTCCCTCCTGTTTTATTCGGCTGGCTTGTCGCGGCGGCCGATGCCAAGCAACTGGTAGAAAACCAGTGCGGCAATTGTCGACGTTGCAATGCCGCCAAGAGCGAATTCGCCGATCTTCAAGGTGAAGTCGCCAGCGCCGAAAATGAGCGCCACACCGGCGGTGAACAGATTGCGGGAATCCGCGAAATCCACCTTGTTGACGATCCAGATGCGCGCCATGGCCGAGGCGATAAGGCCGAACACCGAAACGGCAAGTCCGGCCAGAACCGGAGCCGGGATCGTTTGCAGGATGGCGCCGAATTTTGGCGACATGCCGAGGATCAGCGCCATGACGGCGGCAATGACGAAGATCAGCGTCGAATAAACCTTCGTCATCGCCATGACGCCGATGTTTTCGGCGTAGGTGGTGACGCCGGTGCCGCCGCCCGAGCCGGAGATCATGGTCGCGATGCCGTCACCGAGGAAGCCGCGGCCGATGTAACGGTCCATGTTCTGGCCGGTGATCGAACCGAGCGCCTTGATATGGCCGAGGTTTTCCGCCACCAGCACAATGGCGACCGGCGCGATGAGCGTGATCGCCTGCCAGTTGAATTGCGGCGTGGTGAAATGCGGCAGGCCGAACCATGCGGCATTGCTGACGGCGGTAAAATCGATGCCCGGCACGATGCCGAGGCCGTTGCCGAGGATCAGGACCAGCAGGTAGCCGAACAACAGCGCAAAGAGCACCGACAGGCGCTTGGTGCCGCGCGGCCCATAGGCGGCGATCATGCCCATGCAGAGAACGGTAAGCAGCGCGATGGTGATATGCGTGCCGCTTCCCTTCAACTGGCCGACAGCCACAGGCGCGAGGTTGAGGCCGATGGAAACGCCGATGGCGCCGGTGACGACCGGGGGCATCAGCCGTTCCACCCAGCCCGTGCCGATGGCCATGACGACGAGGCCGATAAGCGCATAGAGCGCGCCGCAGGCGATGATGCCGCCAAGCGCGATTGCGATATTGGGATTGGGGCCGGAGCCGCCATAGCCGGTTGCGGCGATGACGACCGCGATGAACGCGAAGGATGAACCGAGATAGCTCGGCACGCGGCCTGCCGTCAGCACAAAGAACAGAAGCGTGCCTATGCCAGAAAAGAAGACGGCCACGTTGGGATCAAAACCCATCAGCAGCGGCGCGACGATGGTCGAGCCGGACATTGCCAGCAGATGCTGCACGCCCATCGGAATGGCAGCGGAGGCTGGAAGGCGCTCGTCGGGAAGCACGACGGCGTTTGATGTCAAACGCCAGCTTGGAAAATAGCCCATGATGTCCCCCTGGAAAATATTGTTACGCGCATCTTTTCCGAAAACCGCTCCGCACTTTTCGGGACGCGCCATTGCCTTTATCGCCTCGCGGCAGCGATTTCCAGAGGGCGTCGATCTATCCGTGAAGCGAATTGTTGATGAGCAGCCGCAACTGTTTTCAATCGACCACAGTCACGCAGCCCGCATCATCCGTCACTTTCCCGACGATGCGGGCGGACGGATAGCCGGCGGCGCGGATGCTGTTCACAAGCCTTTCGGCTTCCGCCGGTGCGCAGGACACGAGAAGACCGCCGGATGTCTGCGGGTCGGTCAGCAATTGCTGTTTCCAGAGCGGATGATCACCGGGGAGCCGCACATCATGGCCATAGCTTGCCCAGTTGCGGGTGGAGGCTCCGGTGACGAAACCGCCCTGCGCCAGATGTTCAGCCTGATGGAGAAAGGGCAGGGCGGCATAGTCGAGCGTAATACCCGCATTCGAGCCGCGCGCCATTTCCAGCGCATGGCCGAGGATGCCGAAGCCCGTAACATCCGTGACGGCGTGAACGGCGTCATCCTTGCCGAGTTCGGCGCCAACCCGGTTCAGAAGCGTGACCGACGCCATCATTTCTTCATAACCGGCGCTGTCGAGTTCCTGCTTCTTGAAGGCGGCGGAATAGATGCCGACGCCGATTGCCTTGGTCAGTATCAGCCTGTCGCCGGGACGCGCGCCGCTGTTCTTGCGCAGGTGCGAAAGCTTGCAGGTGCCGATGACCGCCAGCCCGTAGATCGGTTCCGGCGCGTCGATGGAATGCCCGCCCGCGACCGGAATGCCCGCTTCGGCGCAGATGCTGGAGCCGCCTTTCAGGATTTCACGGATCATTTCGGCGGGCATCTTGTTTACCGGCATTCCGAGGATCGCCAGCGCCATGATCGGCGTTCCGCCCATGGCATAGACGTCGGATATCGCATTGGTGGCCGCGATACGTCCGAAATCGAACGGATCGTCCACCATCGGCATGAAGAAATCCGTGGTGGCTATCACGCAGTTTTCGTCGTCCAGCTGCCAGACGGCGGCGTCGTCGCCGGTTTCCGTGCCGACAAGAAGCTGGCTGAAAGGCTGCATGATCGGCTGGTCCGACAGCAGGTCCTGCAAAACGGCTGGAGCAAGCTTGCAGCCGCAGCCGCCGCCATGGGCAAGCGTGCTGAGACGAATAGGCGATGCGATATCCATGATACCCCCGGAATTATATGGTTATCTCGCGCGCGGTCATCGCGTAGCGGAAACTGTCCGCATCGAGGCAATCCAGCCGGGCGCTCGCGACTTCGGCTTGCGGATACATGAGGAAGCCGAGTTCGGGTCCTTGAGCAGACGGCAAGGCGATATCGCTGCCGTCATTGAAGGCGATCCAGTTGCCCTCCCAAGAACCGAACAGCTTCTGCCGCACGGCGGCGAATTGCCCTTGTTGCGTTGGCGCGAGAACATGCGCTTTGCGGCCTTCGGGCCGGAAAGCGGCGAACATGCAGTGATTTCAGGAAATCTGGGCGCGGCCTTGCCCGGTTGAAAACGACCTGAACCGAGGGCCACGCCAACCCGTCGCGCCGGGGCAAGGAAGCCGGTGCGAGGCGGAAGCCACCCAAAATTCAGGCCCCGAAACTCGGGAGCAACGAAAGAAGCCACGGCATCAGTCTGGCGTTTTTACACGGCAACGTCAATCAGCCTGCGCATTTTGAAGTCATTCTCACGGCGGGTGCCATGTATTAATACATGACCATTATAGTCATGTTATTGATAAATGGGCCTTATTGTTAATTTATTTAACCTGCCCTTCGGTTGACAACTTGGTTTTATTGCGGTGAACTGATGTCAGCCAAGTCCAATTTCGGGGGGATGTGCTTCGGCACCTTCTTCTGACGATCAGGGAGGTGCAGCGCAATGAATGTGGAGCTCTCACGCCGCCAGTTTCTGGGCGGAACGGGGGCGGTAGTGGCGGCTTCGGCGCTTGGGTCCTTCGGTTTCGGCGCGGTGGAAAGCGCCTATGCCGAGTCCATTCGTCCCTTCAAGCTGACCAACACGACCGAAACCCGCAATACCTGTCCTTACTGCTCGGTCGCCTGCGGCGTCATCCTTTATTCCAAGGGCGATGTGCGCAAGGGCGAGAAGGCCGAACTGATCCACGTCGAAGGCGATACGGATCACCCGACCAATCGCGGCACGCTTTGCCCGAAGGGCGCGGCGCTCAAGGATTTCGTCAAGGCGGAAACCCGCCTGAAAAATCCGCGGGTGCGCGAGCCGGGCTCGTCCGAATTCAAGCAGATTTCCTGGGAAGATGCGCTCGACCGCATCGCGCGGCATCTGAAGGACGACCGCGACGCCAATTTCATCGCGAAGAACGCGGCGGGCACCACGGTCAACCGCTGGACCTCGACAGGCTTCCTCGCGGCTTCGGCGACCACCAACGAAACGGCGTTTCTGACCTACAAGGTGGTTCGCAGCACAGGCATAGTTGCATTCGATAACCAGGCACGCGTCTGACACGGCCCGACGGTGGCGAGTCTCGCCCCAACATTTGGCCGCGGAGCAATGACCAACTCCTGGACGGACATTAAAAATACCGATCTCGTCGTCGTCATGGGCGGCAATGCGGCGGAAGCGCATCCGTGTGGCTTCAAATGGGTGACGGAGGCCAAGCACCATCGCGGCGCGAAGCTGATCGTTGTCGATCCGCGCTTCACGCGCACCGCGTCGGTCGCGGACTTCTACGCGCCTATCCGACAAGGTTCGGATATCGCCTTCCTGCTCGGCGTCATCAATTACTGCATCCAGAACGACAAGGTGCAGTGGGATTATGTGAAGCATTTCACCAATGCCAGCTACATCATCAAGGATGGCTTTGAATATAAGGACGGGCTCTTTACCGGCTATGACGAGGAAAAGCGGGATTATGACCGCTCGAGCTGGGACTATGTGATCGGCGATGACGGCTATGCGGTCGTGGACGACACGTTGCAAAACCCGCGCTGCGTGTGGAACCTGTTGAAGCAGCATGTTTCCGTGTTCACGCCGGAAATGGTGGAGCGCATCTGCGGCACGCCGAAGGAGAAATTCCTGAAAGTGGCGCAGATGATGTCCGAATGCTCTGCCCCGGACAAGACGATGACGTCGATGTATGCGCTCGGCTGGACGCAGCATTCCAAGGGGTCGCAGAATATTCGCTGCATGGCGATGCTGCAGCTTATCCTCGGCAATATCGGCGTGCGCGGCGGCGGCATGAATGCGCTGCGCGGCCACTCCAACATTCAGGGGCTGACCGATATCGGCCTCATGTCCAACCTCCTGCCGGGCTACATGAACATCCCGGTCGAAAAGGAAACCGATCTCGAAATCTATATGTCGACACGCGGTTTCAAGCCGCTGCGCCCGAACCAGATGAGCTACTGGCAGAACTATCGCAAGTTCTTCGTCAGTTTCCAGAAGGCCATGTGGGGCAATGCGGCGACGGTCGAGAACGACTTTGCCTATGACTGGCTGCCGAAGCTGGACGTGCCGAACTACGACATGCTGCGCATCTTCGACATGATGCATGAGGGCAAGGTCAACGGCTATGTCTGTCAGGGGTTCAATCCGCTGATGGCGGTGCCGAACCGAAAGAAGCTGACCGAGGCGCTGTCGAAGCTGAAATTCCTCGTGACGATAGACCCGCTGGAAACGGAAACCTCGCGTTTCTGGGAAAACCACGGCGAGTTCAACGATGTGGATTCGGCTTCGATCCAGACGGAAGTGTTCCAGCTTCCCTCCACCTGCTTTGCGGAGGATGAAGGTTCGCTCACCAATTCCGGGCGCTGGCTGCAATGGCACTGGCCGGGTGCCACGCCGCCCGGCGAGGCGAAGACCGACAACTGGATCATGGCGCAGCTTTTCCTGCGGCTGCGGGAGCTCTATCGCAAGGAAGGCGGCGCTTTCCCCGATCCGATCCTCAATCTCACCTGGGATTATGCGGATGAGGGCGAGCCGACAGCGGAAGAACTGGCCAAGGAACTGAACGGCCGCGCGCTTTCCACGGTGACCGACCCGGCCGATCCGACCAAGGTCGTTGCCGAGGCGGGCAAGCTTCTGTCCGGCTTTGCGGCGCTGCGCGACGACGGCTCGACGGCATCGGGCTGCTGGATCTATTCCGGCTGTTTCACCGAGGCAGGCAACAACATGGCCCGCCGCGATAATCACGATCCGGACGAGACTGGCGCCTATCTCAACTGGTCGTGGGCGTGGCCTGCCAATCGCCGCATTCTCTATAACCGCGCCTCCGCCGATATTGACGGCAAGCCGTGGGATCCGAGCCGCAAACTCATCGAGTGGGACGGTTCGAAATGGACGGGCTATGACGTGCCGGACATTGCGCCGACCGCCAAGCCGCAGGAAGTCGGGCCGTTCATCATGAATGCGGAAGGCTCCTCGCGCCTGTTCAGCCGCGGCATGATGCGCGACGGTCCGTTCCCGGCCCATTACGAGCCGTTTGAATCGCCGGTCGCCAATGTGATTGCACCGAAGGTTCGGGGCAATCCGGTGGCGCGTGTCTTCAACGACGACTTCAAGCAGTTCGCGGAAACGGCTTCGGAGGAGTTCCCTTATGCCGCAACCTCCTACCGTCTGACGGAGCATTTCCACTACTGGACCAAGCATGTTCATGTGAACGCCGTCCTGCAGCCGGAATTCTTCGTGGAAATTTCGGAGGAGCTGGCGACGGAAAAGGGCATCGCCAAGGGCGACTGGGTGCGCGTGTGGTCGAAACGCGGCTCGGTCAAGGCCAAGGCCGTGGTGACGAAGCGCATCAAGCCGCTCATCTGCGACGGCAAGACGGTGCATGTGGTGGGCATCCCGCTCCATTGGGGCTTCATGGGTGCTGCCCGCAAGGGCTTCGGCCCGAATTCGCTGACGCCTTTCGTCGGCGACGCGAACATCGAGACGCCGGAGTTCAAGGCGTTTCTGGTCAATATCGAGCGCTCAAGCGCGCCTGTGGCTTAGGAGGGATTAGAGATGTTTCCACCCGTTCCCAATCCTGACGTCCAGCCGCAGCAGCCGCGTTTCGGTGACAAGGACCTGATCCGCCGGTCGGCGTCGAACGTGACGCCGCCAGCGGAGCGCCAGACCGAGGTGGCGAAGCTCATCGACGTGTCGAAATGCATCGGCTGCAAGGCTTGCCAGTCGGCCTGCGCCGAATGGAACGACACGCATGAGGAAGTGGGCGTCAATGTCGGCGTCTATGACAATCCGCATGATCTGACGGCGAATACCTTCACGCTGATGCGCTTTACCGAATGGGACAATCCCGATACCGGCAATCTGGAATGGCTGATCCGCAAGGATGGCTGCATGCATTGCGAGGACCCCGGCTGTCTCAAGGCCTGCCCGGCGCCGGGCGCAATCGTGCAATATTCCAATGGCATCGTCGATTTCATCCACGAGAACTGCATCGGCTGCGGCTATTGCATCAAGGGCTGTCCGTTCGACATTCCGCGCATCTCGCCGGTGACGAACAAGGCCTATAAATGCACGCTCTGTTCCGACCGCATCGCGGTGGGGCAGGGACCGGCCTGTGCCAAGGCCTGCCCGACGCAGGCCATCGTCTATGGCACCAAGGACGAGATGAAGGAATGGGCCGATGGCCGCATCAAGGATCTGAAGTCGCGCGGCTTTGAAAATGCCGGTCTTTATGATCCGCCGGGCGTTGGCGGCACGCATGTCATGTATGTGCTACACCATGCCGACAAGCCTGAAATCTATGCCGATCTGCCGAACAATCCGCGCATTAGCCCGGTTGTCGAGGCATGGAAGGGCGTGTCCAAATATGCGGGCATGGCGGCAATGGGGCTGGCGGCTGCGGCGGGTCTGCTGCATTATATCTTCAAGGGGCCGAATGTCGTGACGGAGCATGACGAGGAACAGGCCGAAAAGCTCACGGGAGACAAAAGCTCATGAGCAGGACCGATTTCAAGGATGTTGAACGCGGCGACGGCATAGAGCCCGGCAAGCCGGTCCGGGTGCATCGCTATTCCGGCGGTGCGCGCCTCAATCACTGGATCACCGCCATCAGCCTCGTGCTTCTGGCCCTTTCCGGCCTTGCCATGTTTCATCCGTCGCTGTTTTTCCTGTCGGGCCTGTTCGGCGGCGGGCAATGGACACGCGCCATCCATCCATGGATCGGCGTGGTCCTGTTCTTCAGCTTTCTCGGGCTTTTCCTGCGTTTCTGGAGCGCCAATCTGTGGAAGCGCGAAGACAGCCAATGGCTGGCGCAGGCCAATGACGTGATTGCCGGCAAGGAAGAAAAGCTGCCAGAAGTCGGCAAATATAATGCCGGTCAGAAGCTGGTTTTCTGGTCCATGTCGCTTCTGATCGTGATCCTGATCGGTTCCGGCTTGATGGTCTGGAACGAATATTTCGGCTCCTATACCAGCATCAACCAGCAGCGCTGGGCCCTGCTTGTTCATTCCATGGCGGCGGTGGCGGCGATCTGCGTGTGGATCGTGCATGTCTATGCCGCGATCTGGGTGAAGGGCACCATCCATGCGATGACGCGTGGCACGGTCAGCGGCGGCTGGGCATGGCGGCACCACCGCAAATGGTTGCGCGAACTGGCATCGAAGCAGAAAGTGAAACAGGGCGGCAGCAAGCCAGTCGCCTGAACTTACGCGGTCGTCTTTGAGGGCGACCATATTCAGTGGTCCACGTGGCCCGTCGGGTTCGTGAGGAGTGACATGGCAGGCAAGAAAGATCTGGTGCCGGACCCGACGGTCATCGGCGAAATATCGGCCCCACCCTTCGTGCAATTGCCGGAGCCCGGCGCACTTTTCGCCAGACGAGCGGAGCGCCTGCGTCTTCTGGCCTCGGCCAGCCCGCTGAAACCCTATCTGGAATTCATCGCCGATCTGAGCGAGGCGCAGTCAGAAATCGAGGCTGGTCTCGGCCCTGTCGCGGCGCGGCAGGGCGATGAGCGGGGGCGGGAATTCGGGATGCCGTCGATCGATCGTGCGGATGTCCTATCGGACGAGGCGCTCGACACCATCTTCGACCGGCTTTTCGCGCGCGCCGACACAATCGCCAAGCCGCAGGATGCCGCCGATGCGCTGGAGCGTGTGGCGCAAAGTAGCACTGATGAGCGCCGCCGGATGATCGAGGCGCTTTTCGCCGGGGTTCTGCCGCCGCAGGCAATTGCCGAACACATTTATATCTGGGCGGGATTGCAGCTTCATTTCACGCGGCTCGCCTCGACGCTCGACGCGAAATCGGTGAAGCCGGTCGCTGATGGCGTCTGCCCGTCCTGCGGCAGCATGCCGTCAAGCTCGCTGGTCGTCGGCTGGCACGGTGCGCATGGCGCGCGCTTCTGCTCCTGCTCCGTCTGCAACACGCTCTGGCATTATGTGCGGGTCAAGTGCGTGTGCTGCGGTTCCACCAAGGGCATCGGCTACAAGGAAGTCGAGGAAGGCGGCGGCGTCATCAAGGCCGAAACCTGCGATGAATGCGAAAGCTGGGTCAAGATCATCTATCAGCAGCTATCCTCGGATGCCGATCCGGTGGCCGACGATGTTGCAAGCCTCGGCCTCGATATGCTGATGCGCGAGACGCCTTACAGGCGAGGTGGGTTCTCCCCGCTTCTTGCCGGATTGTGAGGCGGCATGGACCAGATCAAGACTTCACTGCGCCATCTGCCGTCTGTGGACGCCATCCTGCGCCTCCCCGAACTTGCCGGGGCCTCGGAGAATTTCGGCCACGCATCGCTGACGGAGGCCGTCCGCAAGGTTTTGCATGACGAGCGTGAGGCGGTGAAGTCCGGTGCCGCGCCTTCCAGCAACATGCTTTTGGCGGAGCGGGTTATTCACCTGCTCGAAGCATCCGTGCAGTCGAGCCTGCGCCCGCTGTTCAACCTGACCGGCACGGTCCTGCACACCAATCTGGGTCGCGCTATCCTTGCCGAAGCCGCAATCGAGGCTGCCACGCAAGCCATGCGACAGGCGGTTTCGCTTGAGTTTGATCTGTCGTCGGGATCGCGTGGCGAGCGCGACGACCATCTGCGCGCACTCGTCTGCGAACTGACAGGCGCGGAAGACGCAACCGTCGTCAACAACAATGCCGCCGCCGTGCTTCTGGTGCTGAACAGTCTTGCCACGGGCAAGGAAGCCATCGTTTCGCGTGGCGAACTGATCGAAATCGGCGGCGCGTTCCGGATGCCGGACATCATGACCCGCGCTGGGACGCGGCTTGTCGAAGTCGGCACTACCAACCGCACCCACCCGCGCGATTACGAGAATGCAATCAACCCGGATACCGGCCTTGTGCTCAAGGTCCACACCTCCAATTACCGCATCGAAGGTTTCACGCGGGAAGTCACGGCCCCGGAACTGGCGGCAATCGCACGGGGCAAGGGCGTGCCGCTGGTCAATGATCTGGGTTCAGGCACGCTTGCCGATCTGACCGCTTTCGGCCTCGCCCATGAGCCGACGGTGCGCGAAGCGGTTGCCGAAGGCGCGGATATCGTCACCTTCTCCGGCGACAAGCTTCTCGGCGGACCGCAGGTGGGGTTCATCGTCGGGCGGCGCGACCTGATTGCGCGCATCAACAAGAACCCGATGAAGCGCGCCTTGCGGGTCGACAAGATCAGGCTTGCAGCCCTCGAAGCGACGCTGAAACTTTATCGCAACCCGGAACGGCTGGCGGAAAAACTGCCGACCATTCGCTATCTGGCGCGCCCGCAGCCGGAAATCGCCGCGCAGGCGGCACGGCTCAAGCCGGGGCTTGAAAGAGCGCTTGGCCCGGCCTTCATCGTGGCAGTGACGGATTGCGCAAGCCAGATCGGCTCCGGCGCATTGCCGCTTTCAACGGTTCCAAGCGCTGGATTGTCGATTGTGCCGAAGGATGGCAGCGGCACGGCGCTGACAGCGCTTGCCAGTTCATTGCGCGCTTTGCCTCTGCCCATCATCGGGCGGATCGAAAAGGGTGCCTTCATGCTCGATCTGCGCTGCCTTGAGGATGAAGACAGCTTTCTGCACGATCTGTCGTCTCTTGCGGCGCTCCGCTCATGATCGTCGGAACGGCGGGACATATCGATCACGGCAAGACCGCGCTGGTGCGCTCGCTGACCAAGGTCGATACGGATCGACTGAAAGAAGAAAAAGAACGCGGAATTTCCATCGATCTCGGCTTTGCCTATCTGCCTCTCTCCGGCGATGAAAAGCATATACTCGGCTTTGTCGACGTGCCGGGGCATGAAAAATTCGTGCATACGATGCTTGCCGGGGCGGCGAGCATCGATTTCGTCATGCTGGTTGTCGCCGCCGATGACGGGATCATGCCGCAAACGCGGGAACATCTGGCAATCGTCAATCTGCTCGGCATCCGGCGCGGCGTCGCCGTCATCACCAAATCCGATCTTGCCGAGCCGGAACGCCTCGCGGAGGTCGAAATCGCCATCCGCAATGAACTGGCTTTGACGGAACTGGCCGATATTCCTGTCCTGGCGGTCTCCACCGTTTCCGGGGTCGGGATCGGTGAACTTGGAACCTTGCTGGAAAATGAAGCGCGGGCATTCGGCGGGCGCCGAGCCTCGGGGCGTTTTCGTCTTGCCGTGGATCGGTCCTTTAAGCTGAAGGGCGCGGGCACGGTCGTCACCGGCACGGTGCTTTCCGGCAAGGTCGCCATTGGCGACCATCTTCTCATCAGCCCGTCCGGCAGGGAAGCGCGCGTGCGCACCATCCATGCGCAAAACAGGCCGAGCGAAATTGCTGAGGCGCGTGATCGCTGCGCGCTCAATCTGGCGGGTGACGGCATATCGAAAGAGGCCGTGCATCGGGGCGACATGCTGGTGTCACCCGGCCTTCACCGCCCCACGGACCGCATCGATGCATCGCTGCAAATCCTGCCATGCGAGAAAAAGCCGGTCGGCCAGTGGTTTCCGATTCGCCTGCATCATGCCGCAGCAGAGGTCGGGGCGCGCATCGTGCTTCTGCGGGATGAGGAACTGCGGCCCGGCGCGGAAGACCGGGTGCAACTGGTGCTGGATCGTCCCATCGCGGCGGCGGCGGGAGACCGTTTCGTCATCCGGGATGTTTCCGCGCAGCGCACTATCGGCGGTGGTCGTTTTCTCGATCTGCGCCCTCCGCAGCGCAAGCGCCGCAGCCCGGAGCGCATGGCCCAACTCGACGCATATTCCATTGACGACCCTGTGGAAGCAGCACGCGCATTGCTGTCAGCCGAGCCTTATTATCTTGACGCGGCGGCATTCCTGCGCGACCGCGCCTTGGCCGACGATCCGCAAGGTCTGGCGCAAGCGCTCGATGCCGTGATGCTACCGCAGCCGAATTCCGTGCTCCTGCTGTTGCCGGAGCGGTGGGATGCGCTGCGTGCGGATATTCTGGCGCGCCTTGCAGCTTTTCATGCGGAAAATCCGGACTTGATCGGCATGGGTGTCGAACGGTTGCGCCTGTTGTTGAAGCCGCGCCTGCCAGCGCCCGCCTTTCGCGCCGCCATTGCCGCGCTGGTTGAGGCGGACCTCTTGAGACTGGACGGTGCGTGGCTGCGCCTCCGCGATCATGAAGTGACGATGAGCGATGCCGACGAGGCGCTCTGGCAGCGCATCGCGCCGCTGCTTGGCGGCGACGCCCGTTTCCGTCCGCCGCGCGTGCGCGATATTGCGGGCCTCCTCGACGAGCGGGAGGAAGATATTCGCCGCCTGCTCAAGCTCGCCGGGCGCATGGGCCGGGTGCATGAAGTGGCGCACGACCATTTTTTCCTCCGGGCGACGATTGCGGAAATGATCGGCATATTGTCGGATATGGATGCGGCCTTCGACAGCGGCTGGTTCATCGCGGCGCGCTTTCGCGACCGGGTCGATAGCGGACGCAAGGTGGCGATCCAGATATTGGAGTTTTTTGACCGCAACAGCGTCACGATAAGGCGGGGAGACATGCGCCGCCTTAACCGCCGCAAGCTGGACTTGTTCGGCGATTTCGCTCAAACTGCATCCGCTGAAGCAGTGATATAAGGAAGAGACGCGTTCCTGGTGGGGCGTCCGGACTTCAAATTCTAGCGCTCACGTCTGCCGCAGTATTCAATCATCCTCATTAGTCCCGGATTACCGGCAATTGCGGCAGACGCTTTCCTCATCTGTATGAGCCTATATTGGATCGTGCTACCGAGTTGGGTAGCAAAATGGTAGCAACTCGTTCCCGCACTGTTCACGGCGCGACCTTTCCGCCAGACTTGGATAAAAGTCCGATGCGTCCAAATCTGGTCGCATCCCCTTGACCACCCGCCGCGCCTCTGACAGCTTGCGGCATACAGGGGCGTTTAAGGATAGCTTAATTCTTGGGAGGGGACGGTGAAGGGTATTTTAAGCGGAATTGTAATTTCTTTATTCGCGCTCGTAGCCGTGGGCTGCACTACGCCCATGAGGGAAGCTCGCTTAAAACGAGAAGCGGCTCAATGTGAAGCGTTCGGCTTCCAGCCCGGTACAGACGGGTACGCGAATTGCCGAATGCAGTTTGAGCTAAAGCACAAACAGGACGCAGCGGAAATAGGACGTTCCATCGGAAATGCTGTTGGTAGTTCGTATGGCGGAAGCTCAAACAGCAGCCAGCCAAAATCCGTATACTGCACGTCTCGCCAAAGTTACCCAGGCGCTACTGTGCAAACGATGTGCTACTGAAACGCGGGAATTAACCAATGCGCAGTTGCGCGATTAGGCTAACAGGGGGAAACATGAGACTTTTGGCCGGGCTGGCTCTGGTAGCCCTAACTCTTACTGCCTGCGGACACAGAGATTGTTCTGACTGGCCCGGTACGTGCTTCATTCAGTGATACGGTTTTGAAAGCGGCGCTATCTCCGGAAGAGTGGGAACGGATTAAGGGCGAATAGGCAGACGGGGGCAGGATGAGCGATAGAGATAATTTTTTTGACCAGTTTAACACGCCGAAGGCAGTTTCTATCATTGCGGAAAAGGTTGCTGGAAAGCCTTGCCCCATGTGCGATGCGGCTGACTGGCATTTGGAGGTAAGCAGGACGTTGGAAGGCGAAGTTCCGTCAACTGCATTTCTTTTGAAGGATCCGCGAATGTATTGGGATGGAGCGCCTTCCATTCCTGCCGTGGCCTTTTCATGCGGTAATTGCGGCTTCATTCGACTTCATAATATCCCGCTCGTATTGAGGGGGGCAAAAGCAAATGGCGAGTGATCGAGATACCAAACCATTCGACAGTTCATCGAACGTGTCTTATATTCACCAGGATAAGAAAGGCGGGCAGCCGCCTTCTGGAGGTGATGGATTGGAAGCTCGCGTTTCAGCCTTAGAGGCAACATCAAAGCGGATCGATGAGAAGCTCGACAAACTCATCGACAAATCGACCAAAATCGAGATCGATCTCGCTCGCCTAGATGGCAAGGTCAGCACACTTCCGACCACTCTGCAATTATTAGGTTTCGTAGTCGCTGTATTGGCGATAGCCGGTCTATCGAAATATCTTGCACCCTGAACTCAGCCCCGCTTCGGCGGGGTTTTTGTTAGGCTAAGCCGCCTGCGCCAGCTTCATTGCTTTCAGCGCGGTCTTGTATGACAGCCCGGTCTTATTACGCACCCATGGCCCAAATTCGCCGTGTGGAAGCGATTGCTTATTCTGGATGAGGTACTGCCCAATCTCGATCAATTCCGCTTCTGTGTGGCGTGTATAGGGCTGAAACATTGGGCCTTCATCTGGATTACCCTCTATTTCCTTCGAGGTTGCCCGGTGAAGGGCTTTCTCTTCATCGTAGGCCTTCATAAGCGCTTTGTAGTTAGGCGCTTTGTTGGCCCGCTTTGCGCTTTTGTGCATGGAAAGCATCAGGTACAGCATACCGGCAAGCCCTGAACGCTGACGGACAATGCCCGATAGCTGGTTGCATTCCCACATGGCGAAGCCCATCGGCATCTGATCCCATGCCTCATACCAGCTTGATAGATCGGTCTCGATCCAGTCAGAGCAGGCGCGGACAAGATCACTCACGGCCCATAGGCTGTACTTGTCGATCAGTCCCTGCTTTCCCGCTGCTTCTGCCAGGGTGGACAGGACGATACGCGCATGGCCTTCACCGTACTTCTCGATCAGTCGGTTGATCGTGGCAACGGCGCGTGTCTGGCCCGGTAGCGGGTAGCTCGTACCCGGAATAATCTCAATATCAAATCCCGCGCAAAGTTCATGTGCTGTCGTCATGGTGAAACGGCCTGTTTGCTGAATTGGAGACTGCGCCGAATATATCACATCTTGTGAACAATGCGCTATAATAGATCACATTTATTGAACAAATGTGGATTGCATATGTCGAAGCTCAACAAGCCTATCCGCTCCATGCTCATCAACCGATACGATGGTGCGCGGGTGCTGCACATAAGCGATATCGCTTTCAAGGAACTGGTCTCAGAAGGCTATATCAAGCCAGACAGGCGCAAAGGCTTCTATCGGCTGGGAAACATCATCGACGGCCACGCTGAAGCTGTGCGGATGAATAGGATTGTCGCGCCGCATGAGAGAGCAACCAATCCGGCGATGCTGGCCTGCTGTCTGACGGAATAGTGGGCGGGGGGGAGGTCTAAACTGTCACCGATCGGTATCTGAGACCCGTGCGCCAGGACAACACACGTATCCGCAATTCAATAAAAGGGGCGGGATAGTTCAAAGTTTACGAGACTTCCTGAGTTTCGAGAACGCTTCCTCGGCCTTTTTAAATCCGGCGGAGAGCCTTTCGCTATTGATGGTGAAATCAGTACCGCACCCAGGACAAATGACCTTGTCGTTGGATTTAAGCCAAGCGATGGTCTGCTCAATCTGGCTTCCGCATTTAGGGCAAGTCACTCCGATTATCTGTTTTTCAAACATGAGACGCCTCCCGCTGGCAGTTCAACACAGTGAGAGCGTCTGTTTCAATAGCTAACCAAAGGGTTGCTGTTTCATGAGCCTCGACAATTTTTGTTTTTCTAACGCTTTATGATTGCCGTCTTGTCGGGCGGGTCTGGAACCGGACGCTGATTATTCCGAGAATGCCCCGCCCCCCCTTTTTCTCAATTGCAGATGGATGCATGAACTGGGCTGACGGGTACGCAACTGAAAGAGGAACGGTTTAAAGATACCCCCGCCCAGATGCGCAACAGAGCGTAACAAAACGTCAATTGAGGAAAGCGCTCTATTAACTAAATCCGTTCTCGGCGGCCCAAGCATCCGCCAAGCTGCGCATTGTGTTGAACTGGGCGCAGACTGGGAGACGCACCGCCGTAATGCGTCTCCCCCTTTATATATAAATGCTAATCCACATCGACAGGTATAGAATGCCACTTGCAATTAGTTAAAATTAAGCCCCAGGGTTGTGTTTGAGGAGCGCACAATGCCTTTCAGGTCTGCTGAATATCAGGGTACATTTAATCCGACCGAACTGGAACTTTTACAGCAGGCCTACAGTCGATGCTGCGAGCTTCTCGACAGGTGTCCTTCCACACATGCGGACAAGGATCGTTTGGCCCGGATTGTGATGAGAGCTTTTGAAGAATGCGGTCATGACCCAGAATTGACAGCAATGCGTGTGGCTAAGCTTTTCGATTAACCAATTTCGCTTGAAAACCGTCCATGCTTCTCTGGGACAGATAATGGATGCATTAATAATAAATCCCGCGTTAGTCCGGGGCTTTCTTTTATTTCTGTGTCCGCTATTTCAGTGAGAGTGCAGGCCAACTTCTGACGTGACTGGTGGCCTGCGCAGCCCCGGCAACCCTCGTTGTCGGGGGTTCCCTAACTAGATTGATGCGCTATATCTACCTGACGCGCAGGAAGATCAACCAGTCGCACTGTGCGTAAAGCCTCGGATTGGGTCCCTCCTATGTCCGGGGCTTTTTTTAACGCTTTATACTTGTTCCACGAATGCGACAAAGTTCACGATGCCGTGGCTGGTCAGCCCATCGGGGTCACGCATCGTCATGGTCTGCCGGTGCGAAATCGAGACCAGCCGATTGTCAGACAGTTCAATTTCGGCACTGAGGACAGCCCGCCTGACCAGATCACCAACCTGACGACATTCTGGGAAGCCAGGTTTTCGCGACCATACGTCTAGCTGCATGGTGATCTCGAAGCCGGTGATGCACTCCGCATCATCGCTCAGTTCATCGAAAGAGCCGAATGAGACATACGGAAACTCGGCCCCTTCCGGCACGATGTCGTAGACACGGCCAGCAATAACCGCGGTCAAAGCCGGATCGGATTTGAGACGGTCATACAGGGCCTTTTGAAGCTCAAGGGACGGTGATGTCATGCCGCCACCTCGCTGATCGCCTTGGCCTGCTCGTAGCGCTCTTTCAGCCATTCCGGGTAGCGTTCTGGCCCGTTCGGGTCGATCTGCTTGCCTATCTGATCTTCAGGCCACCTATGAGCGATCCACGATTGGCTGTGCCCCTGCTGAATGGCGCACATCTGAATAAAGCCGCCAGCCATGTAGTGACGATTATCGCCCTCGCGTTCGTCCTCACCTTTGACAAAGGCGCTATCGGCGCGGCAGGCGCAAACCAGCCGCATGAGAATGTCAGCTGTCTCTTCGTTCGGCAGTGGCGGCACTAGGTCAAACTCGTGCATCGTATCTGGCAGATGGTTGCACCACGTCGCAGCGGGCAATGGTGCGCGCACGAACGGCTCTAATTTCATAGAGCGCCCATTACCCAAATGCACACTTGGCTTTTCGTAGCTGACCACGCGATAAGCCTCGTATGCCTGCCGTTCATCAGACCATCCACCTATGACACATGAGACTTCGCTAATCGGACCTCGGTGCCATTCGCCCCAGATGTCGGTGAAAAGCTTCCGATGAACTGTCTCGCAGAAGCCCGCTATGCCGTCCACCAGATCGTCAAAGCTGTTGATCTGCTGGTTGACTTCCCACCGCAAGGCAACGGCGAACGCGCCCGCGCCCGTCGCGCCAATGAAGCAGTCATATTCTGGCAGGAGGATGACCTTGGAGACGAAGCCGGAAACCTCGCCAGTCTCGTAGGTGTAGCAAACGCCGTCTGATGCAACAAGAATGCCATCGGTGCCAACTGAGATAGCTAACGCGCTCATGCCTGCCCTCCTATTGCCAGCACACATTCGGCCCCAGCTTCACCGCCCGGCACATAACCGCCTGTCGCGAAGTGGTCCAAGGACATGCCGTTGTTGATTGCTTCCAGAATGCCGCGGTTCTGTTTCGTCGCCTTGGCGTTCACAACGAACTCGCCATTGGAGAGCTTTGCAAAGATGCTGTCTGAGGTCGATGAACCGGGACCGCGCACGTGACCGCCGCCCGCCAGTCGTAAACCGGACCATGGGTCGGAACTGCCTCCACCGAATATGCTGCTGAAGATGCTACCGATCCCGCCACTGCCGCCGCCTCCGAATAGAGCATCCAAACCGGAATTCAGGAAGCGGTCAGCCAGCCGGCCCAGAGCATCGGACAGAACGTCAGAAGCCTTTGCACCACTGAGAAGGCCAGAAACCAGCGTACCGGCGAACTCACGGCCAGCCTCGTTAACTTCCTGAATAGCTGCCTGCTGCTTGTCGTAAGCCTCGGTTGCCTTGTAGTTTGCTTCTACAAGCTGCTCGATCTGGGCCTTTTCCGCAGCCGTCGCCGCCGCCCCTGCATGGCGAAGAGCGGTCATCTTCTCTTTTTCCAGCGCCGATTTACCGACCAGAGAAGCCTCAAACTGAAGGTCAGTAATTAAATCCTGTACCGCCTTGCGCTCGCGTTCTGCGGCCTTGGCTGCCCTGTCACGCGCTTTTTCCTCATCCGACTTGCCCTTCTTCGTTGTTTCAGGCGGGATATATGGCTTCACCGGTGGCTCGATTGTGATGGTGTCGAGTTTGACCGCGGTTAGTTCGTCCTTGCGAGCCTGTAGGCGCGCCATCTGCTCGTCTACGGCTTTTAGCTCCGTGGCAGCATCCTTGCCGACGACGCCGAGAACGCTATCTTCCCACCCACCTTTTTGAGCAAGAAGCTGCTCTCGGCGCTTGGTGAGCGTGTCCAGTTCAGCATTGATGCCAGACAGGGTTTTGTTTTCCATGCCCTGCCACGACGACAGAAAACCTTGCAGCGCGGTTGCCGCTTCAACGATAGCGCCTTTGACCGCCGTACCCATCGTGGTCGCCAGACGGTTGAAAGCCTTGTCGATCTCGTCAGCCTTCTTGATGAATTCAGCATCGAAGACAGCGCCCATCTTTTCGGCTTCGTTGAGCGTGGCGGTGATCCCCTCGCGGCCCTGCTCGATAAGCCTGACGAACTGTTCGCCACCCTGACCGCCTAGAAGCTCATCGAATATGCGGACGCCTGCCGCTGTGTCCTTCAGACGGCGGGTACGGTCGATCAATTCAAGCATGAACTTCGAAGGGTCTTTGATCCTCTCCTTCACTTCTGCCGGTGACATACCCAGACGCTGGAAGCTCTCTGCTGCCGATCCCTTGCCAGTCTGAATATACTCATCAGCCCGGAGGTTAAGCTCCTTGAACCCATCTATCAGGGCATCCACACCGATCCGGTTCTGATCGGCCACATATCGCCACTTCTGGAAATCCTCGACCTTGATACCGGCAGTCTGCGCCTCGCGGCCAAGGTCAGCAAATGACTTCGTGACAGCCTGTACACTCGTGGCGAGACCAACTACGCCACCGGCAGCGATGCCCGCAAACAGGCCCTTGCCAAACTCGGCCACGATGCCTTTCATCTTGGAGAAGCCACGGCTCAGCGAGCTTTCCATGTTCTTCGCGGCCTTGTTGGTGCGGCGCTCCATGTTGCCCATCTCGCCGTCAAGCTGCTTGGCAAACTTCGCCATCTGCTTTTCGGCCTGGGCGACACGCATTTCCATGCGCGCATACAATGCGGGTTCATTGGCCATTGTTGAAATCCTTGATTGCTTTGTTCATGGCGCGGCTACGGCGGCTCGCGAACTTCTTCTTGAACAGGCGATAAGCGGGCCAGAAGAAGGGATTGGCTGCCATCTCCTGGGTGCCGAACTCTTGCGCCAGAGCGTAATCGAATGTGGCGCTCTGGCCGTCCTTGACGGGTCGCGTAGTGGCTTCGCCGCCAGCCCGCACAACCTGACCGCCTGTCTCGGTCTCGTAATGGCGGATGCTTGGTTTCAGATGGATGCCGTCCTTCGGATCGACCGGGGCCATGCTGCGCGACACACGCACCCATTCGTCGGCGTTCTGCTCTATGGCCCGATTGGTCTCCTTGCGGACCTTTTCAGGCAACCGAAGCATACGCCGCTTAAATTCACCGCTCAGATACCAGCCTTTAGCCATGGGCTTCTCCCTGCGCTTCCGCGTCATCGAAATGCGCATCCTCTGGCGGTAGGCCGTATAGAGCCGCATAGAGGACCATGGAGGCGAGGACCGCATATGTGCCCGCGCCGTTCGTTCTGACGGCATCGTCAATGATGGTGGGTTGCTTGTCCTGCCGCTTCAGCAATCCGGAATTGTTGAATAGCTGCCACTGCATGGCGTCCATGCCCTCAGCAGGCTGTTTGCGAACCGCGAAATTCAAAACGTTGGTAACGTCATCTACTCGCCAGCCATTGTGCATCAACCGCTGAAGCGTCGGAAAGGCCGGGCCGTGGTCCAGTTCGAAATATGGCAACGCATGGCGCTGGATACCGATATTGACCTGCTTGCCGTTGATCTTTGCGTTAACAGTTAACGCCTTGGCTGTTTCGGTGCTCATGTTAACTCTCCGAATAAAAATGGGGTGCCGCCGCCATCGTGGCGCGGTCAGAAGCCCGGATTTTCAGGATCAAGCGGGCGGAGGGTTTTTCGGTCATTTTTCCGTTTCGCTTAACAATTCGATCTGGGGGAAAAAAATTATGCGAATGTGGAGGGCGTGGGTACGCGCTCAAAGCCCGATTTAGGATCGAAATGGCCCCCCCGGTCATCGATAGGCCCTCATCTGATGGTCGAGGCGCTGCTTTTCGCCGTCATGGCAAGTCTTGCAGAGACATTGCAGGTTGGTCTCATCCCAGAACTTGGTCTCACTGCCGCCATGTGGCTCGCGGTGATCGCAAACGAGCTTGGATGTGTCAGGCTCAAGCAGTCCGCACATCTGACAGGTGAACAGATCACGGGTGAGTATCTTCATGCGAAGCTTCTGCCACCGGGCAATGCGATACCACCGACGCCACGGCTCTACCTTCACGCGGTGCGCGTCACGGCTCTTCTGACTACCAGGAGTAGGACCAAGGCGGGGCTTCATGGTCGAGACGAGCGGCTTGATCAGTTTGAGCTTAGGTCTGGCCATCAGAACGTCATCCCATCCGTGCACCGCTTGACGGCGGTGAAGATTGCCTTCTGCTCTGCCTTGGTAGGCTCGCGCCCCATGAACTCGGTGGCACAGGCATAGCCTCGCAGGAATAGCTCGACCTCATACCGGGCGCGGCTACCGAACTCTTCTTCCACGCTCTGGAGCTTATCCAACGCATCCATGCCGAATAGCTCTTCAATCGGCTTGTCGAATGAGGTGTCCTTCTCTTCCTTTATTACAGTCATGATGCGCTCTTTCCGGTCTTTGCCTCTACCGACGCGATGCGTTCCGAAAGCTGGTCCAGTTCCTTTCGGATGTCGTCAAACGACCGATCGATGTATCCCTTCATTGCTTCGAAGCCCTGATCAAAGGCTTCTTGGAGAGAAACGGGCTTATCGTCGGCATAATCGGTAGCCGACTTTCGTATGGCTCTCTCAATCGCTGAGACCATTTGTTTTTCGAAGTCATCGCCTGTCATCACGCGTCACGTCCTTTCTTAACCATGAGCATCCAGCCGTCGCATGTGCTGGGTTCCTCGGTTTCTTTGAGGGAGCGCAGAGCGATCCATGCGCAGCCGTTGAATGTCACCACGTCGCCCTTGGAATAGTCTTGCGCTCGCTGATAAACGCCTCGGTACTTGATGCCGCCTTCTTCCAGGGCATCCAGTCGCTTTTTGACTGCGCTGAATGCATCCATGACTTCGGCTAGAGCTTCATAGAAAACGCCAGTTTGGACGGGTGACTTCAAAAGCTCCGGTGAGGCGTTCTTGATTAAGTCTCGCAGGCTCATGATTGATCCTCCGCGATTTCATGGATGATGCCGTTTTGAAGGCACCATTCGATTGGTGATGGGATTTCGTCGGATGCGATTGCTTCGATAATGGAAACGTCTATGCCGGTGCGCTGCGCGATTAGAGCGAACATGTCCGCGTCGATTGCCCGGAATTGATCTGCCTGACGCTGAAAATCACCGGCCTTCCACGATGTGACCGAGTATTCCCCACTTCGCGACTGATGGATGAGGAATGAGGCTTTCCGGCTGGCTATACGCCGATCCGCGGCCAGTGCGATCAACAGGCCACCGCTTTCACAGCTACCGACGATATGGGCCGTCTTGCGTTCGGCGGGATGGTCGCGAAGCTGCTTGTGTAGCAACATCGCGGGAAAGCATTCGCCTCCGGGGCAGTCGATAATCAGATCGATCGAATGGGCTGCCGGAGCAGATGCAAGCTTCTCAACCGTGTCGCAGAACATCAGTTCGTCAATCGATCCCTTGATACTGATCTCGATATGACGGACGTAATCTCCCTTGGCGCGGTGACGCTCGGCAAGCTTCAGATTGCGCCGCTTCACGGCTGCTGTCGGCTCCAGGCTAATGCCATCATCTGAGAACATGCTGAAGATCATCGGCACCAACTCCGGGCAAGTTTCAGGGAGTTGTCGATAAGGCCGCGCTGGCCCTTGCTGCCGTTGATTGCTGGATGATCGGGCGAGAGACCGGCCCGCAGGGCTTCACGGTGGAAATCTTCGCCAGCTTTCAGAAGGGTATCCAGTGTCTCCACCGCTTCGAGCACGGCAGTGGCATATTCCTGATAAACCGGCTGGAGTTGCTGGTTGGCCGTGTGGACGTATTGGCGATGGAGACTTTGGAAGGTGCCGCTTGTCTCGGTATCCTGATTGACGAGCTCGGCCAGATTGTCGGCTGCATCATCAATCTGCAACTGGGTGGGAATTGACCGAACCGTAACACCGGCCTCGGCATTGCTGCGGCTCAACCGCATATCGGAAAGCTCACGCGCTGCTAGCGCTCTGGCGTTCCGAGTTGCCTCATATGCCTGTCCCGCTTCAACAAGCTGGCGGGGTTTTTCTGGGAGGCGAAGAGCGCGGGTGAAGTATGCCGCGCCCTTCTGGTCTTTTGTGTTCCGGGTCATGTTGGGTGCCTTGTTTGCCATTGCTGACAAATCTATCACCCCGCATCGTCACGACCCGTCACGCGTGACATAATCGCGGAAGGCGACTTCGAGAGCCTCTTTGACGCGCTCCGGATCGTCATCGTCCCATTCCTTCAGATGGCCGGTTTCGATGAGGAAATCTCTGACAGCCTCGCCCGGAAGCGCGAGAGGGAATATCACATCTCCACGGCGTTGACGGGCGCGGCAATCACGCTGACGCTCTGCTGCCGTCCTGGGGCGTTCGCTGCTGGTCCTCCTGGTCAATTCGCCCTCGCACGGATTAGGCGGGCTTCCGTTGCCGCCAGACTAGCTTCGAGCGCCGTCAGTGCGAACCGCTGGCGCAGTTCCTGTATAACCGGGTGAGGCTTCAGATGGTCGGGCGTCGTCGCCAGCCATTTCGCGGCCTCGGTCACGCGGGGGTTTTGAGTGTCCGTCATCTGGTCAACCTCTCAGGAGAAGCAGGAAATTATCGAACTGGTGGCGATAGAAACGGTTGATCAGGTCATCAACACGTTTGCGCTCATGCGCGATAGCCGCGGCGATGGCGGTCACGACATCGTCATCGATCTTTTCCAAGTCGGCTGCAACCGCCAAAGCCTCCCTTCTGATACTCGGCGGATAGTCGAGGAATTTCATCTCGCGGCGATTGGTCGGGGCGGTCATGCTGCACCTCCGTTATTGCGGTAGTTATCGAACGCCATGCGGTTCAATTCCAACTGGACGGCATCAAAGAAGGATCGAAGCTGATGTTCGATCTCAGACCGTGCAACGCCAGCGCGTACCATCTGTCCGCCCAAAGTGCTGACAGTCTGCCGCCAATATGTATCGGCGGCCTTTCCGTGCTTGCGGGATATGTTCTCGGCAACTGCCTTCACCTTGCTGTGGCGAGCCGATAACGGAAATGCGTGGACGATTGCCGGAGCTTTCCAGTTCAAGAGGTCAAGCTGTTCACCAACCATTTGAAACTCTCCCATAAGAATTCTCCTCCTCGTAGCTATTCTGAGATGAAGGTGTTCTATGAAGGTGTTCGTAGGAACCCGTGTTCCGTGACAACTCGGAACCCATATTCCGTGACGGCGTGTCCATGGGTTGGAACCCATATTCCGTGACATTGGCCCGACGCTGCATCCGACGCTTCGACTGTCGATCCCGTTCACGTTCACGAAAGCGGTCAATCTCAATCGCCAATTGATCGAGGACGGCATTCATTCTGTAATCCTGAATGAGGTAGATCGTGGTGCCACGGCTGGATCGACCATCAGGCTGAAGCCACTTCGCGTCTATGAGGACGGCGAGATACTTGCGAACTGTTTTCGTAGACACGCCTAGAGACAACGCTAAGGCCCCTTCTGAGGGCCAAGCTTTGCGCGTTTCCATATTCACGTGATCCATTATCGCGGCGAAGCACGATGCCGACGCAGGGCCTACTTTATGATCTGCGCGAACAGCCTTGCATAGATCGAGCTTCCAGCCCGTGAAGGTCTTGTTCTTCTCCTCGTCTATTTTATTTTCGGTGCTCATGCGTCACCTCTTGGCGCGGGCAGCGCATACGATATTTGATTACGCTCAAATTCCTCCATCACACGATCATGGTTAAGCTGATCGGGATTAAGGAGATCGACTATTGCACCCCGGAGAATGGTTGCGATCATGTCCGGTGACAGCGCCTCAAGCTGGCAGGTTTCGCCTACCCATTTCGCCGTTCGGCTGTCGGATTTCTTTGGTGGCACCGTTGGCAATCGATACATCGCCACCTGAACGTCCGTAAGGGCAACTCGCAAGAAATCGACAGTGATGGAATTCCAGGGTCTGTCTGCTTCGACAAATGCGCTGACGTCTTCGGCAATCACATCGAACATTGATTTCCCGCTTGGATCGTAATCGCCCAAGTGGATGATTACGGCTGGCTTGCCCAGATCACAGATACGATCCGCCAAGTCCTTCTTTGCAGTCACGCTGTCAAAGCCGCCCGACGAATAAGCGCGGATCGAATAATCGCGTGTGACTTTTGAGATTTGCTGCAACATGCCGGCGGCTTCACACCAAACCTCAATATGCCGGGGCTGTGATGCCAGCATATTGCGATGGTAGTTCTCGCCAAGCTCGCGGACATATCGCAAGAAATGATCTTGGTCATTGAAGTGATCGAGCCGGTACGTGGTCACTCCGTCGTCGCGGATTGCATCGAACGGGATAACCCTGCCGCGTCGAGCGTTGCCCACATGGTCAATCAAGCGGCTGTAGAAGCTCTCGTCTTTGGGATAACCGTAAGCACCTACCAGACGATAGAACACCTGACGAATGGTCAGAGGCCAGTGAGCGCGATACTCATCCAGCACCATTTGAACAGCGTCGAGCAGCGCCTTCGTTTTGGCTTGTGGCTGATAATTCTGGATATAGCCCTTTGGCCTTCCAGTTTTACGGCTAGGCGTGATTTGTGCTGTCATCGGTTATTTCTCCGATCTTCCGGCCCTCTAAGTTCCGGGCAAATGGTTTCTGCAAGCCAGCCGCCAATAATCATGCAAAGCCGAGCAGCGTATATGCGAAGGAGAAACGTGCTCATTGTGCTGCTCCATAATTCTCAATGCCTGCCAGATAGCCCATAGCGGCCCGTATCATGCGTTCGGCGGCTTCCGATCCGTAAACGCCGTTGCTGTCAGCCATAGCGATCTGCAAGGCTTTCAAAGCGCCCTGGCGGGTCCATGCTGGTTGTGTCCAGTTACAGAGAACTTCGAGCGGCGGACCATAAGACACCTCGGCATAGGCCTGCGCCTCGTCATGGTCCTCCGGGGCGTTCGTGTTGAAATCATCGAGAGCAGCCAGATAAGCATCAATCGCTTCAAGCAGTGGATCGTATGACGGCTGCGTATTCGTGGCCTGCAAGCCCACCATGGCGCGGTGAGTGCTGATCGGCCCGAACAGTACCGGGCAGCTTACCGAACGACTGCGCGGCGTGATTGCGGCCATCATGGTGCCGTCTGCATATTCGTCCAGAGCATCGCAAAGCTCATAAGAGAGGCGCGTCACTCGGTCGATAGGCCGTTCTATTGCATCGCAAGGCGCATCTATGATAACTGTGTCCATGTTCTTCTTTCCTGTTTGCGGGGCGAGGTGAACACCGCCCGGTTCTGAGGTTGCAGCCTCTGCCGGGCATTTTGTTTTCTGGGTCATTGTGATGCGCCTCCGATATTGGCGCGTAGACCAAGGCTTGCAGCCAGCGGCGCAACCGGCACCACGATCCGGCCTCCAACTCTGATTGTCTGGAAATCACCACGCCTTGCTGCATCGTAGGCGGAGCATCGGCTTAAGCCGAAGAATAATTTGCCAGCATCTACGACTGAAATTGTTGGTTTGGTCAGTGCTTCTTCGAGTGTCATTCGCTATCTCCATTGGTGCGATTTGTGCGCACGAATGATGATTAATACGAAATTCACTTGACTGCAACTATTTTGTGCGCACTTTTAGCACCATTAAGGAGATTGTTATGGCGCGCCCAAAACTTGGCGAGAGCGAGACCGAGCGTCTGCACGTTAAAATCACAAAGGATGAAATCGAAGCCATTGACGATTGGCGCTATAAGAACCGCATCCCTTCAAGATCGGAGGCAGTACGTCGTTTGTGCCGCTTGGGTCTAGATGCAGACGATTTTTTCGATGATATGGTGACGAAGCTTCTAACGGTTCAAAATATTATTGTTAAACATGACCTTGATGAGGATACGGAATTCTCAAAGGAACTCTCTCTTAAATTCTACGAAGTTATGCAGCAATTTATGAAAATACGTCAGTCTGTTATATCAATGCGTTCTGGCGAGCCGATAGATGAGGCAATCTCCGAAATAAAATATATAATTGATATTCTTAACAAGCGAGACAAAGACTACTTTAATAAAGTTAGAAGTGCGATTTTAGGACTTCCCAACAAGGACGATGACAAATGAAAGGCCACATTCGCGAACGCTCGCCCGGCAAATGGGCAATCGTCCTTGACGTTCCTGATCCTGAAACTGGCAAGCGCCGTCGGAAGTGGCATACCTTCCACGGCAACAAGCGCGAGGCTCAGGTAGAGTGTGCGAGGTTGATCTCGGAAATTAAGGGCGGCGTCTATATCAATCCAGACAAAACGACAGTCGCAGAATACCTCAAGCGGTGGCTTGATCATGTGAAGCCCAGCGTGTCGAACAAAACGCATGAGCGATACGCTGAGCTTTGCGACCAGAAGCTGATACCTGCACTCGGAAACACTATTCTGAATAAGCTAGAAACTGAGCGCATCGACAGTGCGCTTTCGAAGGCGCTGGTATCTGGTCGCCATGATGGGAAAGGTGGGCTATCTCCTACAACCGTGAGACACATGCGCCGTGTTCTGGTCATGGCTCTCAAACAGGCCATTGTATGGAAATTGCTTTCGAGTAATCCCGCTGAAATGTCCAAGGCTCCAAAGATCAATCGAAAGCCAATGGCCGCGTATGACGCCAACCAGACAGCGATTTTGCTTGAAGCGGTCGAGGGTAAGCGGTTGCACATTCCGGTGTTGCTGGCGGTGATGTGCGGCTTGAGGCGAGGGGAGATTGCCGCACTCAGATGGAAGCACGTGGATTTCGTTGGATCGCGTCTGATGGTCATCGAAAGCGCAGAGCAGACGAATAAGGAAACCCACTACAAAGAGCCAAAATCGGGCAAGGGACGCGTTGTCGATCTTCCTGCCTCGGTCGCAGCCACATTGCAGACGCATCGTGCCAAACAGGCGGAAAATCTACTGCTACTCGGAATACGCCTGACCGATGATAACTTCATTGTTGCCGATCATGAGGGTAAGCCGTTTCAGCCCCGTTCATTGACCGATGCGTGGCAGGATTTGATAAAAGGTCTCGATCTTCCCCGCATTCGTTTCCACGACCTCCGGCACACCCACGCCACACAGTTGCTTGCCGCTGGCGTTCATCCGAAGATTGCCAGTGAAAGGCTCGGCCATTCTACTATCGGGATCACGCTTGACCTGTATTCGCATGTCATGCCCGGAATGCAAGCGAACGCCGCCGCCCAGATTGACGCCATGATCAGTAATGCGGTAGCAAAGAAAGGAAAATAGAAATGGTAGCAAATGGGTAGCAAAACGCCGCTTCCAGCTACTACCAAATCCGAAATTATGTAATAAAATCAATATCTGGAAGGGATGCATGCCCGGTGGCATGTCCGGACTTCAAATCCGGGAGGGGCCGATAGACGGTCTTTGGTGGGTTCGACTCCCATTCTCTTCCGCCAATCGCATTGAAATCATTGAGTTTTTTGAAAAAAAATAGTAATTTGTCCTAACTTGCGTTTTCGAGCCGGTCGCATAATTTCCGCGTCTACCCGTCAACTTTAGTTATCGTGCGGCACCAAAGCCAAGCTTCCATATCACGTCAACGCAATCGGGAAAGCCTAGAACCGCTAATTTGCGCGGTTCCAGTTGGCCAGTCGCTTATAGACGTATGCAGAACGTGACGCGAACAAATGCAGTTTTGCACCCAAGGTACACCCAAGAAGTCGCATTGCGATGATGATCCTCTTGACCATCTCTAGCAAACTGCCGCTGTAATCTGCGACTCCAAAGGTATTGCGGTTGACTATCATTCCTTAGAGCCCAACCGAAAATTATATTCTTGCAATATGTCGTGTCATGCTTCTTAAGGATGGGATGAATACCATAAACTCCTGAAATCGCTCAACTTAATTTCGATTCACAGGGGTAACAATCAATTGGCCTACACTCGTGCTGGCAATCACTATTAGTATTATTTTGAGGCCAAATTTCGCTTGGGGGCTCGCAGGAGAATACAGATCTATACGCTTCATCAAATAAGGTGGCAGATTTTTTTCCAAACGCTATAGGCTCATCATCTCGTGTAGGAACATGATGTATCATACGTCCCGCTACCGTTTGACAAAAGTTCATATAATCGACAGTAAAGATTATAAACGTATGCCAGAGCTCATCGACTGGTCCCCGCATTCCGAGTGGAACGTCGTAGATAGCCGCCAACGCCAGAAAGCGTTTTAACTCTCTTTCATGAAGCGACGCCGTCTTCAGATCGATATTGTGCTCTTTTCTGTATCTTTTAATGATGGCTTCCATCGGAAATGACATTGATTTTGTAACAATATCAACCACCTCGGCTGATGTTTTCTTAGTGACTAAGGCATGATCGCCATCTGTAGCAATCTTTTTCAGCTCGATGGAGTTAAAATCTTCCAAATTCATATTCTCATCTCCGAACTAAACTCTTCCCGCCGCTGAAATACATTAATGTAAAATAAAAAAGAAGATATTGCAATTTTTTGACAGCAAATAATAATGAAGTTTTACAGACTATTATTTCAGAGTGGCTATTTTTTGGGGGGGTAAATAAAAAGCAAGCTGTTCAACATTCGGCTGGCAAGCATCGGATGGCAGCCTGATCATCGGCGCCGTGCGTGCGAAAGCCCCGAGCGATACACCCAATAGCATTCCGCAACTCCTGCTGGAGGTCAAGAGTAAGGCAGGTAATGGCTTTTTGTCTTCTGTTCGCTATATTCAGCGAGTGGAAACAGCGGGCGGAGCAGCACCAACAGCTCCTTGCTAGAGCGCGTCCACTTTACTCGGGGTCATATCCGCAGGATTTGAAGTAGTTGGCGCATTCTTGTGGTTCGAACAGCGTGACGATCTGGCCGACGATATTCCATAAGCCCTCGACGGTCCGCTCGGCTTTGGCGCGCAAGACGGCCTTGAGCTTGGCGAAAGCCTTCTCGATGGGGTTGAAGTCTGGACTGTATGGAGGGAGGTAGAGCAAGCGGCATCCGGCACCTTCGATTGCGAGACGCACGCCCTGCGCCTTATGTGACGGCAGGTTGTCCATGATGACGATGTCGCCGGTCACCAAGGTTGGAATGAGAACCTGTTCGACATAGGCCTGGAATGCGACGCCGTTCATCGCACCGTCGAGGACCATGGGCGCGGTCATGCCGGATAGTCTGAGTGCACCGGTAAATGTCGTTGTCTTCCAATGGCCGTGTGGGACCGGTGAACGGCATCGATCTCCGCAAGGGGCTCGTCCGCGAAGCCGGGACATCTTCGTGCTCAGGCCGGTTTCATCAATGAAGACGAGGCGCGCTGGATCGAGATCGAGCTGGCCGTCGAACCAGTCCTGGCGAGGCTTCAGCAGGTCAGGGCGGTCCTGCTCCAGTGCATGTGCGGTCTTTTTTTGAAAGTCCAGCCGCGCTTTCGCAGCCAGACGTCAAGCGCACTGCGGCCGATCGATACGGCTCTCTCCTCATGCAATCGCCGGACCATCTCGTTAAGCGTGATGTCCTTCGCCTCTTCGATCAAGCCGAAGATGAAGTCCTCGTGAGGATCCAGGCGTGAGCCGCCGCGTCGGCCCTGCTTCGCCGGGGTCAACAGACCTGCCCGCGCACTCGCAATCCAGGCGATGGCTGTTGAAATCCCAATCCCAAATCGGGCTGCCGCTGAACGCGCCGACATGCCATCCCGTGACGCAGCCAGAACGCGGCTACGCAGATCATCACTCAAAGCCCGGGTCATATTGCCTCCAACCAAATCACCAGTCGGAGCGATGGAATCAGAATTCGGCGATCAAGGGAATCCTCAACGCGATTCCGCGTTCAATGGACGCGCTCTAGAGCGCAGATGAAGTCGGTCGGTCGCCGTATTTTGCCCGCTACATCTTTCTAAAATAGCCTTTGATGGGGCCGCCAGTCGGCTTCCCATCACCTTGAGCGTACGATACTCAGCACATTGCGAACCACTTCATCCTGAAGCGGGCGCTGCTTCTCGATGTTGAAATGGCCGATATCCCTCATGCCTGAAAAGTCGCGATTGTCGAGGCTTCCCCGGAAACGCGGCCCGGCTGTCAACGGCAGGCCCCAGCCATGCTGCTTGAAATAGAAATTCACGACACGCTTGATATTGCCGGGCAGTGGCGCAGGCGCTGTGGCGGCAAAGGTCGCCATATAGGCGACCGATATCCCCTTTTTTTCAAGAGCGGCCGCAATGTCGATGACAGCATTGGCGCCAAGCGAATGGCCAATCAGAACCACGGGCGCGCGCGGATTCTCGCGCTGGTCGGCAAGTATCCGGTTCAGCACAAAACGCCATGCCTGATGGCCCTCGACATGCGCGTCGACGCCATTGGCCTGCAATTGCCTGCCGATCTCGTCAATGCCGGTGGAGAAAATGTCTCCGAACCCGCGCAGCAGATAGACATCCGCCTGCGGTGCCGTTCCGGAAGGTTTTTTGGGTGCTGCCTGAGCCGCGCCGGCATAAAGCGCAAGGGCCGCTCCCGCAAAGATCAGGCGGCGGCGGGTCATGATTTTCGAATGCGAACGATCGGGCTTTGAAACCATCTTCGACTACCTGTTGGGGCGCGTTCGAAAAATGACTTTCGAACGAGGAGCATCGAAACAGCTATTTAGAGCGCCGATCCGTTTCAGCCAAATCACTAGAACTTGAGTTTCGGAATGACGCGGCCCGTCCGGCGCGCATAGTCGTCATAGGACGCGCCAAAGGCCGCGCGCATCATCGCCTCCTCGTGGCCGACCCGATAGAAATAGAGGATAGCGACGCCGACAAGCCCGGCCAGCCCGGCAAACCAGTTCGGCAGCAGGCAGAATTGTGCAATCGCCCACAGCCAGAACGACAGATACATCGGATGACGGACATATTTGTAAAGCCCGTCGGTCACCAGCTTGTGCTCGCGGCGGATTTCAAGCGAGACCGACCAGTTCTTGCCCAATTGCCGATGGCTGGCATAAAAAAGCCAGAGGAAGGCGATTTCGACGATCAGCCCGATCCCGGCGAGCCACGGCTGGAAAGCATAATCGGCAAAGGCGGGAAAGCCGGTCGCGACATAGACGATGGGGATCAGCGACAGGCCGACTGTCGCCGCACCCAGCGCCAGCCGGTCAGCCAGCGTCTTCGCATCGTTTGCAACCTTGATCTTGCGTGCGCGCCGCTGGTGCGGAATGCGGATAACGACCCAGGCGACAAGCCCGATGCCCCAGACGATTGCGGCCAGTGTCGGTGTCATTCGGCAACGGTTTCCTTCCTTGGCTGGGCACCGATGATGCGGTCGTCCGTCCGTTCGCGAAGCGAGAGCGGACCGCAGCAGATCTGAAAGAAATCATACCAATAGGGCTTCGTGTTTCCGAATACATATTGATAATGCACGCGAAAAAGGTTCCGCTTTACGCGCTTGTAGATTTCCGGCTGCAGCATTTCCTTCATGCGCACTGTCCGTGTGACGGGAAAATTGCGCTGCGGCTCCCGTTTCAAGCCCATTTCCGCCACCGGATCGGTCTTGTAGAAATTGATCGCATCGGTCAGGCACTGGATTTCCACCCAGTCGATTTTGCCATCGTCAACCAGCCGCTGCACGCTCTCGCGAAAATGCCCGCCCGCCGGATGATAGCCTGCCTTGAGCGCGGTCGAGCCGAGGGTGAGGACAGACACCTGCGGCGCATGGCTGCTGAATTGCGGATCGATGGCGAGGCAACGCGCGGCCACGTCCAGCATCAGCATGCCGCCGGTGCTGTGGCCGATCAGGATGACCTCGTCATATTGTTTCGCGGCGGTCTGTTCGACGATGCCCGCTGCAAAGCGCTGCATCAGGGATTCTGCATCTCGCCGCCGCCCGCGAATGAAATTGAGCGAGAACGACCACAGGTCCATCAGATGGTTGGTGGACCATCTTTTGCCCAGAATGGCGAGTGCCGCCGAAAAAACCGCAAGCCCGACGAGCCAGCTCAGGGCGCCGAGCCAGTTAACCGTCGCCCGCGCCGCCGCATAGCCCGCCACCACGAACAGGACGAACACGAGAAACGGGTAGAGGAAATAAAGCCCGAACCGCCATGCCCTGGCGAAGAAGCGAAATGCGGTGCCGGTAAGGACGAAATCGCCGAAGGCGACAAGATATTTGGCCAGCCGGACCGGGAGCGGACGGTCGAAATCCGCCAATACGATTCTGTCGAGAACGAGAAAATTGAAGTCCGTTTCGGTCGCCCAGCCATTGTCGGCGGGAACCGTCCGGATCGAGACGGAGCCTGTCTCTCGATCCGGCGACGTGCTGACATCCGAAACCTCGGAACGGACGCTCCAGAGGGCTTCGAACCTTTTGATTTCTCTGCTCAATCGCCCAAAAAACGCCTCCGGCGTTTTAGGATCATAGCCGCCAATGAAGAAGACAGCGCGTCGTTGAACCGGTTGCTTCATGCGAAAACCGTAATTTGGGGCGTGGGGATTGTCGAGATCATTACCGTTCATCCCCAAAAAATCGATTGAACTGGTCGGTCTATCTCATGTCGACCAGTCCGCGCCGGATTGCTTCCCGTGTTGCTTCGGCGCGCGACGACACGCTGAGCTTCTGGTAGATCGCCTTCACATAATCGCTGACCGTGTGTTCCGAGAGGCCCAGTTTGCGGGCGATTTCGCCGTTGCGCTGGCCGGTGCCGATCTCCTTCAGCACTTCGGTTTCCCGGCGCGAAAGATGGATGAAATCTCCATTCGGTTCCACCGCAGCGGAAGGGGTGGATATGGCCTTTACGCGCGCCACCAGATTAAGCTTGGCGCGAATCGTGAGGATGAGAACGTCGAAATCGATTGGCTTCGTGAGATAGTCGTCGGCACCGGCCTCTCTGCCGGTCAGCTCGTGGCTTCGGTCGGCAAGGGCGGTCAGGAACAGGAATGGCGTTCCGGCAAGATCGGGCCGGGAGCCGCGAATCTGTTCCAGAAACTGCAGGCCGTTGGTGCCGGGCATCAATATATCGCAGATGATGATGTCGGGCGTCGTCCGCTCCAGCACCCGCAGCGCTTCACCTGCATTGGCGGCGCCAATGGCGTTGAAGCCCGAAGTGCTCAGTTCATCGATCAGTTCTTCAAGAATATGCGTTTCGTCCTCGATGCAGAGGACGGTAGGCGTGGGGGGATTTTCAGGCAGTCGCATGTTGGGCCACCTTTGGCAGGGACAGAATGAATACCGTACCTTGTCCTTCGACCGAAGTGAAGACAAGCGTTCCGCCGTGCAATTCGGCCAGCGCGCGTGACAGGCTGAGGCCGAGGCCGGTGCCCGCCATGTGCGACGCGTTGCTGGCGCGGAAAAAACGCGTGAATATGCGATCCGTTTCTTCCGCCGGTATGCCGATGCCATGGTCGCGGACGATGCAGCGGAAGCCGTTTTCGTCTTCTTCCGTGCTGACTTCGATGGGCTTGTTGACGGGCGAATATTTGGTGGCGTTGCCAAGCAGGTTGACCAGTATCTGCTCGACCAGAATGCCGTCGCAATAACAGAAAGTCTCGCTGTCCTTGATGTCCGTCACCAGTTCCAGTTCCGGATGCAGTTCCTGATGATAGGCGCAGGTGTTGCGCACCAGTTCGGAGAAATCGACCGGCTGCCGGTTGATCTGAAACCCGTTCTCATCGAGGCGTTCCGCATTGGCGGTGCTCTCCAGAAGCAGGATCAGGCGGCGGCTGGCGTTCCGCATCCGCTTGGCCTTGTCGATAATGATTTCAGGCGTGAACTCGTCGGCCCGACGGATGAAGCGCTGGGCGATGATGTCGATGATCGAAACGGGCGTGCGGAACTGGTGTGAAACCGTGGTGATGAAGCTTTTGTAGAGTTCCTTGGCCTTGCGCTCGTTTTCCAGCGCCTCGCGCAGGGCGGCAGTGCGGTCGGCGACGGTCTGTTCCAGTTGCTGCTTGTATTCCTGCAAGGCCTTGTGGGCGCGCTCGGCCCTGCGCATGTTGGACAAAAGCTGCCAGGACAGGATGGCGCCTGTCGCCATGATGCCCAGCACCGCGAACATGATCAGGTAGATCGATTGCAATTGCTGGTCGCGCTGCGCGCCGCCGCGGTCCTGCTCCACGATGGTTGCATCATTGGCAACCTTGGTCAGTTCATCGCGCATGGGAACCAGCGCCTGATAAATGGCGGCGGGGTCGAATTGTTCCGGCCCGGCCTTGATCATCGCCTCGATTTCGGGAAGCCGGTCTGCATTGCGCCGGATGATTTCGGCAGCGCCCGGAATGCCTGCGAAATATTTCTTCTGCGGGCCATCGTCCAGAAGTGCAAAACGGCTGTAGAGAACGTCAAGCCGCAGCGAGAGATCGGCTGTATTCGTGCTGCCCGCAGGTAATGTCAGCGCCGTTTCGGCCAGGCGGCTGGCGTCGCGTTCTGTCTTGGTAATCGCCCAGACCATGTTCTCGCCGGTATAGGTTGCAAGCGATTTCTGGATTTCGAGAAGCTGAATGAATGCATAAGCGAGCAGGGCTGCAAAACCTGCCATGACCAGGCCGGAGAGAATGTAGCCTCGCTTGATTCTCATTTCACCTCGATCTGCTTCAACTGCCACGCCCAGCGGTGATCATAGCGCGAATCGTTCAGCTCCTGATGCTGATCGCGCGGATAGACGATCCAGTACGGCCCCTTGTCGCGCAGGCTAAGCTCCCTGCCGTTCATCTTGTGCGCGACCAGCACATTGTACCTGTAGGCGTCTTGCAGCGGAATGCTGATACTGTAGTCGTTGATCGCAAGAATGGTGATCGAACGGTCTGCGGCGTCCTTCCCGTCGACGCCTACCGTTGCCAGCACGTCGCGCAGCAGCACGCCGTCGAAATTTTGCGGCCCTTCGGTCCAGGCGGTACTGGTTTGCAGGCTGTTCTGCGGCAGTTGGGTGAAGTCATCGCTTGCCAGCACGCGGGTCGTTCCGTCCGGGCCGATGACGGTCAGCGTGACGGTCACTGTCGCGGACGATGCTGCCTCAGCCGCGCTAGCGGCATGGGGGATTTGGCAGAGGGCCAACAGCGCGATCAGTGCCGGGAGCGCCAGAAGACGCCGGAGAGCGAACATCCAGTTTGCGCATGACACGTGGGGTAATCTCCAGAAACGAAAGAATGCGAATGTATCGAAGCTTAAAAGGCAGGACGCCCGCAATTTCAAGAATCTCCTGAGTTTGGCGGACGAAATTTTCCTTAAAAAGCGCCAATTCGCACACAACACTGAAAAAGTCTGGTTCAATTCAAAATAAATATCAAATGCTTTCATAAAGTCTTTCAAAATCTACCGGTCGCGCAAAGTCATTGCGGACCAGGAAGGCCGGTTTATCTTTGTTTCATATCCCCCTGAATAGGGGAATTGTTTTTCGCTACTGGAGCGTTCACTAAATACCCGTCGGCCTGTTGGGCTTAGGAGGCTGACGCAAAATTGGGCGGGGGCTGCTTATCGACCGCGGGGAGTCGGGGTCGATAGGCAGCCAAACCAGTCCGGACAGCGCGAAAGCGGCGATAACGGTTACTCTCGAAGCGAATGTTTCGGGCTACGAACAAAAACCGGTCCCGTATTCAGGTCGCTTCCAGGACAGAATGGCCGACAGGCATCTGGTCGAGCCTAGAACCTGCCGTTCAGGTTCCTCGAACAGAGCGAGCTTGCACCTCTTTCGCGTCCTTCAACCTGGAGGGCGCGCTTTTTTTTGCCCGCATTGTTCAAAAAAGTGACGACCGGCGTTTCAGCGCGATCGTCACGAATCAGGGTAGGGGTCAGTTTCCGGCAGTTATTTCTGTTCCGGCGCCGTCGTCTGGATGCTTGCAGTGGTTTGGGGCTTCTCGATCTTCGTGGAAGATTGGGCGCTGTGATAGGTGCAGTCTGCCATCGCGCCTGTAGCCGATAAAGCAACCGACAGAGCGAGGACAGCGGTAGTCACGAATACGACTTTCATGTCTGTCTCCCTATATTGTGGGTATGGCATTGCGGGGGCAAGTTTAGCAGAAGAGGTTCCTGCTGTCGTATCACATTGTCCAAAAGGCCGGTTGCCACATTTTGCCATGAATTTGCCGGGCGTTCGCCACAACTTCCGGCGGCAAAACCGGATGATTTGCCGCTCAAAAAAGCAATTGGCGCGAAAATCGCGCCAGATCATGGTTCTGCCTTGATTTGATTTTGGCCCGATCAGGAGGCGCAGCGGCTGACCACCGCCCGCTTGCCGCCCATCGACAGGAACGAGATATGCAGCGTCTCACCGACGGGTGAAATGGTGATGTTTTCCTTCGACTGCTGGCCATTGGCATTGCAGGCCATCGAAACGGTAAAGGTGCCTTCATAATTGTTCATCCGCGTGACCGAGCACTGGCTGTCACGGCTGTCGAAACGCTCGCCGGAAATGGCGAATCGCTGTCCGTCGGGGCTGCACCAGTTGCCGGTAATGGGTGTCGGATCGACTGGAGGTCTGGCGGGGGAGGCGCTTGCCGAAGGACCGGGCGTCGTTTCGGAACATGCTGGCAGCGCAGTGGCAGCGAGGACGAGGGCAAGCAAACCGGACTTCTGCAACGATCTTCTCCTTCATGCAGCGGACAAAGCCTCCTCTTAAGGAACCGATTCGGGCGATATCGCGACGGCTTAGGACAAGTTCACAATGAAGTTGGGGCCGGATTGCTCCGGCCCCTCTGTAGAAGGCGATGGAAGGAGACGCCGGGTTATTCCCCCGGCGCCAGATGCGGGGCCTCGATCTTGGCCCCTGCATGTTTCAGCGGGCGCTCGCCGGAGAGCTTGCGGATCAGCACATAGAACACCGGCGTCATGAAGATGCCGAAGGCGGTCACGCCGATCATGCCTGCAAAGACCGCGATGCCCATGGCCGAGCGCATTTCCGCACCAGCACCCGTGGACACCACCAGCGGCACCACGCCCATGATGAAGGCCATCGAGGTCATCAGGATCGGGCGCAGACGCAACCGGCTTGCCTCGACCGCCGCCTGCACGACGCCTCTTCCCGACAGTTCCAGCTCGCGGGCGAATTCCACGATCAGGATCGCATTCTTCGCCGATAGCCCCACAAGGACGATCAAGCCGATCTGGGTGAAGACGTTGTTGTCGCCGCCTGTCAGCCAGACGCCGGTGAGTGCCGCCATGATCCCCATCGGCACGATCATGATGATCGACAGCGGCAGGGCAAGGCTTTCATATTGCGCGGCCAGCACCAGATAGACGAGCAGCAGCGCCAGCGGGAAGACGAGGAAGCCTGAATTGCCAGCAAGGATCTGCTGGTAGGTCAGGTCGGTCCACTCATAGGCGATGCCCGGAGGCAAGGTTTCCTCGGCGATCCGTTCAATGGCGGCCTGTGCCTGGCCGGACGAGAAGCCGGGGGCCGGGTTGCCGTTGATATCGGCGGAAAGGAAGCCGTTATAACGGATGGCGCGTTCGGCACCGACCGTCTGCTCGACTTTCAGCAGCGCCGACAGCGGGATCATCTCGCCCGATTGCGAGCGCACCTTCAGCTTGCCGATATCCTCGGCATGGCTGCGATAATTCGCATCGGCCTGAATGCGCACGCTGTAAGTGCGTCCGAAGGCATTGAAGTCGTTGACATAAAGCGACCCCAGATAGATTTGCAGGGTTTCGAACACGTCGGTCACCGCCACGCCAAGCTGACGCGCCTTCGTGCGATCAAGATCGGCATAAAGCTGCGGCACATTGATCTGGTAGCTCGAATAGAGACCGGCCAGTTCCGGCGTCTGATAGGCCTTGGCGAGAAATGCCTTGGTTGCATCGTCCAGCGCCTTGAAGCCAAGCCCGTTGCGATCCTCAAGCTGAAGCTTGAAGCCGCCGGTCGTGCCGAGGCCCTGAACGGGCGGCGGCGGGAACATGGCGATGAAGGCATCCTGAATGGCGCCGTATTGCTGGTTCAGCTCCATGGTGATCGCATTGGCCGACAGTTCCGGGGTCTTGCGCTCCTCGAACGGCTTCAGCGTCACGAAGACGATGCCGGAGTTCGACGAGTTGGTGAACCCGTTGATCGACAGGCCGGGGAAGGCGATGGCATTGGCTACGCCCGGATGCTTGAGCGCGATGTCGCTCATGCGGCGGATCACATCTTCCGAACGGTCGAGCGTTGCCGCATCCGGCAATTGCGCAAAGCCGATCAGATATTGCTTGTCCTGCGCCGGAACGAAGCCGCCGGGCACCGCGCGGAACAGGACGAAGGTGACGCCAAGCAGCACGACATAGAGGCCCATCACCAGCGACTTGCGCGAGAGAATGCCGCCGACGCCGCGCCCATAGGCTTCCGAACTTGCACCGAAGAAACGGTTGAAGCCACGGAAGAACCAGCCGAACAGCTTGTCCATGATGCGGGTGAGCCGATCCTTCGGCGCATCGTGACCGCGCAGCAACAGGGCTGCCAGAGCGGGCGAAAGCGTCAGCGAGTTGAAGGCCGAGATCACCGTCGAGATCGCGATGGTGAGCGCGAACTGGCGATAGAACTGGCCGGTCAGTCCGGTGATGAAGGCAAGCGGCACGAAGACGGCGACCAGCACCAGCGCAATGGCGATGATCGGCCCGGACACTTCCTGCATGGCGCGATAGGTTGCCTCGACCGGCGACAGCCCCTGTTCGATATTGCGCTCGACATTTTCCACCACCACGATGGCGTCATCGACCACGATGCCGATGGCGAGCACGAGGCCGAAGAGGCTGAGCGCATTGATGGAGAAGCCGAACACATACATGACCGCGAATGTGCCGACGATGGAAACCGGAACGGCAACCAGCGGAATGATGGAGGCGCGCCATGTTTGCAGGAACATGATGACGACGATCACCACCAGCACGATGGCTTCGAGCAGGGTATGGATGACCGACTCGATGGACGCCTTAACAAACCCGGTCGTGTCATAGACGATATCGAAATCCACGCCTTCCGGCATGGTCTTCTTCAGGTCGGCCATGGCCGCATGGACATTTTCGGAAATTTCCAGCGCATTGGAGCCGGGCGACTGGAATACGCCCATGCCGACCGCCTGCTTGTTGTCGAGCAGCGAGCGCAGCGAATAATCGGCTGCGCCCATTTCAACACGCGCCACATCACCCAGACGGGTGATTTCGCCTTCGTCGCCTGACTTCACGACAATGTTCGCAAATTCTTCCGGCGACTGGAGACGGCCCTGCGCATTGACGGAAAGTTGCAGGTCAAGGCCCGAGACGGATGGCGATGCGCCGATGACACCGGCAGCGGCCTGAACATTCTGCTGGCGGATGGCATTGGCGATGTCGCTTGCGGAAAGTCCGCGCTCGGCGGCCTTTTGCGGGTCGATCCAGACGCGCATCGAATAATCGCCGCCGCCGAATATCTGCACCTGTCCGACGCCCGGAATGCGGGCGATGCGATCCTTGACGTTGAGAACCGCATAGTTGCGCAGATAGTTCACGTCATAGCGGCCATCGGGCGAGATGATGTGGACGACGAGCGTCAGGTCGGGCGAGCTTTTGGCGGTCGTGACGCCAAGCGTGCGCACTTCTTCCGGCAGGCGCGGTTCGGCCTGCGAGATACGGTTCTGCACAAGCTGCTGGGCCTGATCGGGATCGGTGCCGAGCGCGAAGGTGACGGTCAGCGTCATGACGCCATCGGCGGTCGCCTGGCTTTGCATGTAAAGCATGCCCTCGACGCCGTTGATCTGTTCTTCAAGCGGCGTGGCGACGGTTTCGGAAATGACAGCAGGGTTGGCGCCCGGATATTGCGCGCGCACCACGATCTGCGGCGGCACGACTTCCGGATATTCCGAGATCGGCAGACCTGTCATGCCGATCAGACCGGCAACGAAGATCAGGACCGACAGAACGCCAGCGAAGACCGGGCGGTCAACGAAAAAGCGTGAGAAGTTCATCTGTTTATCCCCCTTAAGCGGGAAGGCAAAGACTCTCCCGGCCCGCGGGAACAGGCGTTCTCGCGGGTTTTTGAGGCTGAGCATTTGCGGTTAGCGCGCGCTCAGGCGCGCCGTTTTAATTCAGCTTTTGGCAAGTGTTTCGGTGACGGGCTGCGGTGCGACGACCACGCCCGGACGAATGCGCTGCAACCCGTTCACGACGATATTCTCGCCGGGCTTCAACCCGCTTTCGATGATGCGCAAGCCGTCATAATTGCGTCCCAGAACCACCTGCCGATATTCGACCTTGTTATCGGCGCCGACCACGAAGACGAATTTCTTGTCCTGATCGGAAGCAATGGCCCGGTCGCTCACCACCAGCTTTTCATCCGGCTCCGGCTCGCCGAAACGGATGCGGACAAACTGGCCCGGAATGAGCCTGCCATCCGGATTGTCGATCGCGGCGCGAACCCGGATCGTGCCGGTCGTGGCATCCACCTCATTGTTGATAAGCTGGATATGGCCGGAAATCGGAGTGCCTTCATCGGATGCGGTGCCGATCTGGACCGGAATGCGCTCGATGGCGTTTCCGCCGGGGGAGGCGGCAAGCTTGGCAAGCGCCTTGGTGACGACTTCCTCATTGGCGCTGAAGCTTGCATAGATCGGATCGACTGAAACAAGCGTGGTCAGGACCGGCGAGGCGGAGCTTGCGGCAACCAGATTGCCTGCCGTTACTTCCAGCCGCCCGACGCGGCCTGAAATCGGCGCACGCACTTCAGTATATTGAAGGTCAAGCTCGGCGGTGCGAAGCGCTGCCTTTGCCGAACGCAGGCTTGCCTGCGCCTCATCATAGGCGCTGGACCGCTGGTCAAGGCCGCTCTGGGCGATGGTGCGGGTGGTGACGAGCTGGCGACCGCGTTCCAGTTCCGTCTTGGCCAGCGCGACGCGGGCCTCTTCGGCTGAAACCTGTGCCTTTGCCTTTTCCACCGCCGCCGCATAGGGCTCGGGATCGATGGTGACGAGCAGGTCGCCCTGTTTCACCAGAGCGCCCTCGCGGAAATGGGCTTTCTGGATGGCGCCGCCGACGCGCGGGCGAATTTCAACGCGGTCGATTGCTTCCAGACGACCGGAAAATTCTTCCCAGCTCACGATGCGTCGTGATTCCGCCTTGGCGACGGAAACCGGCACGGCAGGCGGGGGCGCGGAAATATCGGTTGCAGCATCGGCCTTGAGGTGAGGCGCGCCGAAGAGAATGGCGCCGCCGCCAGCTGCAGACAATAGGATACTCAGGCCGGCGCCCCATAGGGCCCGGCGGGCTGTGATCGATGTCATTGTTGTATCTCCTAAACCGGTGGGGGCCGGCTTCAATGGGGGTATCAGGTCAAAGCTTGGGAGGATTTTCGACCTGATTTTTTAGCATGTCTCTCAAAACCGGTTCCCACTTCTGGGAGACATGCTTCATGCTGCGATTGGCTTTGCTCCTGCCTGCCGGAAGAAATCGGAAAACAGGTCTATCAGTTTGTGTTCCTGTGGCGACCAGTCGCTGCCCGCCACCTTGTTTTCAGGTATCCAGCCGGCTTTGCCGGGCAGGACATGCGATTGGACCTTCACGCCTGCCTGACGAAGACGCTCGGCATAGGCCTGCGTTTCATCGCGCATCGGGCATTGGGCGCTGGTGACGAGCAAGGTCGGCACCAGTCCGCCAAGCCGCGTACACAGGCCGGGCGCGGCATAGGGGTGGGTGAAACCCGCACACTCGCCCAGATAATGCTGCCAGCCGTCCGCCATCGTCTTGACGGCGCTTTCCGGGCAATATTTGCGGAAAGACGCCGTGGCGAGGCAGGGGTCCAGCATGGGCGAAAGCAGTATCTGACCCTTGAGATCGGTCAGATATTGATCGCGCGCCATGAGGGCCACGCCCGCAGCAATGTTGCCGCCCGCCTCTTCACCGGCGACGAACAGCATCGACTTCTTGTGCGCGAACTCCGGGCAGCGCGCGCGCATCGAAGTCAGGATGGAATAGACTGTCTCAAGCGCCGCCGGGAACGGGTTGAGACAGGCCGACGAATATTCCGGCGACACGACCACCGCGCCCGCTTCGGCAAGCGCTTCGGCGACGCGCTCGCAGGCGCCCAGACAATTGGCCGAGAAAGCGCCGCCGTGCAGGTGCAGCACCACCGGCGGCGGGGAGAGCAGCTTCGTCCCCCGGTAGATGCGCGCCTTGCAGGTGCAGTCGCCTGCTTGCCCATGGGCCTTCCCATGAACCAGCAATGTCTCTACACTGAACTTCTCGCACATCTTGTTCGGCCTCATGCATAAAGCGGTTCCTGTTGCACGGAATCGTCCAGACCGCTCTATCCATTCTATTTCCACGCATTTGCGAACGCAAAACCGTTTCACGATTTCGGATCGAAAATGCCTAGCGGCAAACCGCTATGTTGGAATATTATCATTGTTCGTCGTCTGGAATAGTCCCATAGAATTGGTTACACTGTCCAGAATCTCGAACAATAACGGCTTTTTGATAATGGACCAGCTCTCGGCCATGCGCGCCTTTCTCCGGGTTGTGGAAACCGGGAATTTCACGCGCGCCTCCGCTTCGCTCAACATGCCCAAGGCAACGATCAGCAATCTCATCCAGGGGCTGGAAGCGCATCTTCGCACAAAACTTCTCAATCGAACGACCCGCCGGGTTCTGGTGACGCCGGACGGCGCGCTTTACTATGAGCGCGCGGCCCGCTTGCTGGCCGATCTCGCGGAACTCGACGGCAGCCTGTCGAGCGCGCAGACCTTGCCCAAGGGTCGCCTGCGTGTCGAAATGGCAAGCGCGGTCGCCAATCTCATCATCATTCCGGCGCTGATGGAGTTTCATCAGCGCTATCCCGATATCCAGATCGATCTCGGCGTATCGGACCGCCCTGTCGATTATGTGGCGGAGAATGTCGATTGCGCGATCCGCGTCGGCGAGCTTGCCGACCAGTCGCTGATTGCGCGCCGCATTGGCGACATGCATTTCATCGCCTGCGCCTCCGCCGAATATCTCGACAGTTGCTCCACGCCGCTGCACCCTTCCGATCTTGGGCGGGACTGCACGGTGGTCGGCTATTTCCGGCCATCGACCGGCCAGCAGATGCCGTTTCGCTTCAGGAAGGGGACGGAGGAGATCGAGGTCAATGGGCGCTATGTGGTGGCGGCGAACGAATCGACCACCTATCTCGCCGCCGCGCGGGCCGGGCTTGGCGTGGTGCAGGCGCCCTTGTTCATGGTGAAGGACGACATCGCCAACGGCACGCTGCGCCCCGTCCTGCAGGAATGGGAGATCGAGCCGATGCCGATCTATCTGGTCTATCCGCCCAACCGGCACCTCAGCAACCGCCTGCGCGTCTTCGCCGACTGGGTGGTCAAGACCGTTGCGAAATCGCAGCTCAATGGAATTTAAAGGACCGTTTGTCGCATTATCCTGCGCAAAACCGCTTCGCACTTTTGCTGGAAATGCTCTAACGCGCGCAGCGCCGCTTGTTGAGCCGCACCTTGATCCGGTCGGGAGAGGTGCTTTTCGCCTTGTGCCCGGAAGAGACGATATGCGCGCGCACCGTGCAGTCGCCGGCCAGAACCTCGAAATTGTTGGAGCGGATATACATCACCGTATTGATCGGCTGGTCGGGCATTTTCTGTGCTACGGCGTTGACGACAGCGGTGACTTCCTTCGCCCGCTGGCTGGAACTGCCATCGCTGGCGGCAAGCGCCGGGCCGGGCGCGGACGAATATGCGAACAAGACCCCGGCGAGAGCAGCAATCTTAGCTTTCTTCATTGGCATGGCCTCCGATTGAGCTGGAATTGAATGGGAACCAACATAGGCCCCAATTGCGTCAATACCAGTACCGAAAGCCCGTTTTAACCGTTCTTTGCCTCGTTTATGCCATTGGCGACGCGCTTGACCGTGGTTGCGGCGAGTAACAGGCAAAGGAGCGGTTGCAGCCAGAACATCCAGTCCGGCAACGCGCCGTCGATGGCGATCCATGCGCCAAGCACGCCGAAGATGACGGCGCGGTCGCTCTTGCCCATCGGTCCGTCATAGCGGCGGCTTGCACCCACGGTTACTCCGGCGAGACCCGCAAACTCCGTCAGGGTGGCGAGGAAAATGACCGCGAAAATCCATGGGCCGCTGAACGGCGCAACCAGCGCGAAAGGCGCATAGAGCGCCGCGTCGGAAACCACGTCACCGATCTCGTTGAGATAGGCGCCGAGCGTCGATTTCTGCCCGTGTTCGCGCGCCAGCATTCCGTCGATGGCGTTGAGCGCCATGCGCAGGAACAGCCAGACCGGGACGAGCGCGAACCATGCCGCGTTTCCGCTCCATGCCAGAAAAGCGCCAAGTATGATGGAGACGAGCGCGGCGGCGACTGTAACCTGATTGGCCGTTACACCGCCTGCGGCAAGTCGCACGACAAGTGGCCGCAGTAAATTCTGGAAACGCGACTTGAGTTGATAAACCGACATCAAGAATCTCTTGGGAAACGAAGAATAAGTATTGAACAGCTATTTGCGGTTCGCGCCAGCTCGTTTATGCAAACATTTTGTTTCACTCAATAGAAATTGGGGGCAATGGCCTCTGGGGGAACGGCGGAGAGGGATGGCATGAACGAGCACGCAGTCAAGCCGCATCGCGCGGCGCGGGAAAGCCGGTTCGTCACCCATGACGGCACACCGCTGTTCTACCGTTTCTGGCCGTCGCTCTCCGGCAAGCCGAAAGGCGTGATCGTCCTCTTGCATCGCGGGCATGAGCATAGCGGCCGCGTCGCGCACCTCGTCGATGAGCTGGGGCTCGACGACTACGCTTTCTATGCCTGGGATGCGCGCGGCCACGGCCAGTCGCCGGGCGTGCGTGGCTTCTCGCCGTCCTTCGGCGCGTCGATCCGCGACCTCGATTGCTTCGTCACCCATATCCGGCAGGAAACCGGTGCCGCCATCGAGGACGTGGCCATCATCGCGCAGAGCGTCGGCGCGGTGCTGGCGGCTGCATGGGTGCATGATTATGCGCCGAATATTCGCGCGCTGGTGCTGGCTTCGCCCGCCTTCGACATCAAGCTCTATGTGCCGTTCGCCAAGGAAGGCATTGCGCTCTGGCAGAAGCTGAAGGGTACGTTCTACGTCAATTCCTATGTCAAGCCGCAATTCCTGACCCACGATCCGGAGCGCATCGAATCCTATCGCACCGATCCGCTGATCACGCGGCCCATCGCATCGCATATATTGCTGCAACTCTATGAGGCGGCAAAGCGCGTGGTGGATGATGCGCGGGCGATTACCGTCCCGACGCAACTGCTCATTTCAGGCAGCGATTTTGTCGTGCGTCCCGCGCCGCAACATCGCTTCTTCGAGAACCTCGGCAGCCGCATCAAGGAGCGGCATGTGCTGAAAGGCTTCTACCATGACACGCTGGGCGAGCGGGATCGCAAACCGGCCATCGAACGCATCCATGATTTCATCGAGGCGCGTTTTGCCGAAAAGCCGCAGCGCGCCGACCTGACGGAAGCGCATATCGCAGGCCATACGCGCGACGAGGCCGACCGGCTGTCGACGCCGCTGTCGCTTCTGACAGCACGGGGGCTTTACTGGGCAACGACACGCGCTTCGATCGCCTTCGGCGCACTGTTTTCGGAAGGGCTGAAAGTCGGCAGGCGCACCGGCTTCGATTCCGGTTCCACGCTCGATTACGTCTATGAGAACGAAGCGCGCGGGCTCGGACCGGGCGGCAAGCTCATCGACAGGCAGTTTCTCGAAGCCATCGGCTGGCGCGGCATCCGCCAGCGCAAGGTGCATCTGGAAGAACTGATCAGGCACGCCATCAGGCGGCTTGAGAGCGAAGGCCGCTCGACCAATATCCTCGACATTGCTTGCGGCCATGGCCGCTATGTCATCGATGCGGTGGTGCGTGCAGGAAAATTGCCGGACAGCATCCACCTGCGCGATTATTCGCCGATCAATGTGCTGGCGGGCAACAAGCTCATCCGGGAGCGCGGGCTGGAAGCCATCGCCCATATGGAAGAGGGCGTTGCTTTCGACGAGGAAAGCCTTGCCGCGGTCACGCCGCAGCCGGACCTTGCCATCGTGTCCGGGCTTTATGAGCTTTTCCCCGACAATGCGCTGATCAATCGTTCGCTGTCGGGGCTTGCCCGCGTGCAGAAACCCGGCTCCTTGCTCATCTACACCAACCAGCCCTGGCATCCGCAGCTTGAAATGATCGCGCGGGCGCTGACCTCGCATCGCGGCGGCGAGGCATGGGTGATGCGCCGCCGCACGCAGGGCGAAATGGACCAGCTTGTCGAAAAGGCAGGCTATCGCAAGATCGAACAGCGCATCGACCAGTGGGGCATTTTCACCGTCTCGATTGCGGAGCGGGTCGGAGACGGCAAAGCGTGACAGTGCACCTAACGGAAGGCGAGGGATATTCGCAGCGGCCCGTGGCCCGCCGCGCCATCCTTTGGCTTCTGTTTCTCGCCCCCTTCTTCTACCTGACCTATGGTACGGCCAACTGGCTCGCATCGCAGCAAAGCCATGTGCCGAACCTCGCCTTCGCGTGGGAAAGCCGGGTTCCGTTCATCGCGTGGAGCATCGTGCCCTATTGGTCGGTCAACCTGTTTTACGCGATTGCGCTGTTCGTCAATGACAGTCCGGAACAGGTCGACCGGCTGGCGAAGCGTTATCTGACGGCACAGATCATCGCCGTTCTCTGCTTCGTCGCCTTTCCGCTGACGGCGACCTTCGTAAAACCGGCAACGGCCGGCATTCCGGGCTTCATGTTCGACGTGCTTGGCGGGTTCGACAAGCCTTTCAATCAGGCGCCTTCGCTGCATATCGCGCTGCTGATCATCATCTGGGACCAGATGCGCCGCGTGATGGGCGATGCCGTGCGCGTGGTCTGGCATATCTGGTGCCTGCTGATCGGCCTGTCGGTGCTGACCACCTACCAGCACCACGCGGTCGATATTCCGGCTGGCAGCTTGCTTGGCCTGTTTGCCCTGTGGCTTTTTCCGCGCAACGGCCCCTCGCCGCTGGCTGGCTTTCCGTTTACATCGGACGCTCGAGCGAAAAGGATCGGGCTTTGCTATCTGGCGGGCGCTGTGCTTTTTCTCGCGCTCGCCATCCATGGCCTGACCGTCACCGGCTATGCGATTTTCTGGCTCTGGCCTGCAACCGCGCTTGCCATTGTGGCGCTCGGCTATTTTGGTGCCGGTGCGGCCATTTTCCAGAAGCAGACGGACGGATTGGTCAGTCTCGCAAGCCGCTGGCTGCTATGGCCGTATCGTCTTTTTGCCCGGCTGAATGTGCGGTTCTGGACCCGCAAGCTGCCACCGCATGTCGCGCTTGCCGATGGGGTGTTTCTCGGGCGGTTTCCAAAAGCGTCGGAACTCTCATCCTTTGCCGCAATCATCGATCTTGCCGCTGAAATGGTGCCGCCGTCACACGCCACGGAATGGAAAAGTTTTGCCACGCTGGACCTGATCGCACCGCCATCGGAAAAAGTGCAACTGGCCGCCGATACCGTTGAAGCGGCCCGCCATCACGGCCCGGTTCTCATCTGCTGCGCGCTTGGCTTTCAGCGCAGCGCGACGGTTGCGGTTGCGTGGCTCGTTTCCACAGGACGCGCCGCCAATGCGCAGGAAGCGGAAGCGCTGGTCCGCGCCAAAGGCTGGCCCGCCCATCTGCATCTGGCGGCGGAGGCGGCATGAATAAGCCTGCAACCTCGACGGCGATTATGCTGCGCCGCAATGCCTTTCTTGGCATTGCCCTCGCGGTGGTTCTCCTTGCGGTCGCGCCCTTTCTGCGCCCGGTGCACGATCTGGCTTTCTGGCTGATCTGGCCGCTGCTGCTTGCAAGCGCGCTGATCATGCTCGGTATCGCCGCGCATCTTCTGTTCGATGCCGCGCTGTTCAGGTTGATCGCCAATTCCGGTGAAACGGGACTGGGGGAAGTGGACCGAATTCTGGAACGCATGGGCCTTCGTTCCAATGAGGGGCCGGTGCGTCCGCTTGCGGCAAGGATTGAGGGTTCGCGGCGCATCGTGGGGCGGCTGCGCTTCTTCATGGGGCTTGGGATCGTGCTTTTCATTCTGCTGGCCGCAGTGCCATCAGGCGAGCCATTGGGGTGGGGGCTCTGACATGCGGGAACTGATCCGCCATCAGGTGCAATCGATTTTCGGTTCGTTTCTGGCCATCCTGTCGCGCGGGATAACCGGCGTGCGGCCAATCTGGAGCGGCACCGGACCGTCGCGCAACCAGCGCATCTATTTTGCCAATCACACGAGCCATGGCGATTTCATCCTGCTTTCCTCCTGTCTCGATCAGGAAGAGCGCGCGCGCACCCGTGCCGTCGCCGGGGCGGATTACTGGCGGGGCAACCGCGTGCGCCAGTTCATGGCCGAAGTTTTGCTGCGCACCGTGCTTGTAGAACGCAACTGGGTGGAACGCACGCAGGACCCGATGGAAGTGATGCTGAAGGCGCTGGCCGATGGCCATTCGCTCATCATCTTCCCCGAAGGCACGCGCAACATGACCGACGAGGCGCTGCTGCGCTTTCGCTCCGGCATCTACAATCTGGCGCTGGCGCGCCCCGATGTGGAACTGGTGCCGTGCTGGATCGAAAACATGTCGCGTGTGCTGCCCAAGGGCGCGATGTTGCCGGTGCCGCTTCTGTGCCGCGTGATCTTTGGCGCGCCGGTCCAGCTTCGCGAGGGCGAGGACCGCAAGGAATTTCTCGCCCGCGCCCGCCAGAGCCTTCTCGATATTCAGCCCCGCAACGGTAAACAACCATGAGCGAAACAACCCGACTGTTCCTTGGCCTCATGGGCGTTCTGACAACGGCAAGCGCCGTTGCCGGTGTTCTTTCTTGGCGCGCGCCGAAGCCGCTTTCCTCAACGCTGGTCAATCTCAATGCCCGCATCAAGGCATGGTGGATCATGGTCGGCGCCATGTGCGTCGCCTTTCTGTTCGGCAAAAGCGGGGTGATCGTGCTGTTTGCGCTGATCTCGTTTGCCGCCTTGCGCGAATATGCGACGCTGACGCAGACGCGGCGCGCCGACCATCGCGTGCTGCTGGGCATGTTCCTGCTGGTTATCCCGGTGCAGTACTATCTGATCTGGATCGACTGGTACGGGCTCTATTCCATCTTCATTCCGGTCTATTGCTTCCTCGCAATGCCCGTCCTGACGGCACTTTCCGGCGATACGTCGCGCTTTCTGGAACGCATCAGCGAGCAGCAATGGGGCATCATGCTGTCTGTCTATTGCATCAGCCATGTGCCCGCGCTGCTGACGCTGGATATTCCCGGCTTCGACGGCAAGAAGCTGCTTTTGATCGCCTTTCTGGTGGCGACCGTGCAGGGCAGCGATGTGCTGCAATATATTTTCGGCAAGCTGTTCGGCAAACATCGCATCGCACCCGCAATATCGCCATCGAAGACCTGGGAAGGCTTTGTCGGCGGGGTCGCGGCGGCATCGCTCATGGGGGCAGGGCTTGCCTGGCTGACGCCGTTTTCGCCGCTTCAGGCAGGCGCGCTTGCCGCAACATCCTGCATCATGGGCTTCTTCGGCGGGCTTGTCGCCTCCGCCATCAAGCGCGACCGCGGCGTGAAGGACTGGGGCCACATGATCGAAGGGCATGGCGGTATGCTCGACCGGGCCGACAGTCTCGTCTTCTCGGCCCCGGTCTTCTTCCACATCGTGCGCTATTTCTGGACCTGAGTGCGGTCACTATTTGTCAGGGCAGCTTCAGGGCGATGAACTGCGAAACCTGACCGGGGCTGAAATTGTTGTCCGAGGCGAGGATGAGCGTTCTCTTGCCATCAATCATCGGCCCGAAAGTGATGGCCTCGATATTGTCGATGTCGAGGCCGAAATCGCCTTCGTTGAGCCCGAGAAGAAGTTTCTTGCCGAGCGGCGTTACCGGCTGATTGGCGAGCGACGGCACGCCCTTCACATTGCTGGCGCCATCGAAGGAGGCGCGGTAAAGCGTGATCCGGTTGCCCACACCCATGGCGAAGGAGCGTTCGACGGTGAGAAGATCGTTTCCATCGGAAACGAATTCCGACATGCCGTTATCGTTCCAGAAGGGCGGCTCAGTCGCCTTGGTGAAGATCGGGTCGGTATCATAGGCATATTCCGCCGTAACATTGCCCGATGCGAGATCGAAGGCGATGATGCGCGAGCGGCTGCCATGGTCGAGCGTCGCCTTGTCCCCGTCCTGTACCAGCGCGTTTTCCGTGCCCGCCAGAAGCGTCTTGCCGTCTGGCGTGATGGTCAGGCTTTCAAAGGAAAGATTATTGCGGATGCCGCGTGTCTTGCCCTCGTCGGGAATATAGGCTTCCGGCAAGGCAAATTCGCGGATGAAGCTGCCATCGGTCTTTGCTTCGCCGACAAACGGTCTGCCGTTCCTGTCGCCCTCGCTTGACCAGTAGATGGTGCCGGTGGCTGCGTTGAAGCGGATGCTTTCGGGGTCCACGTCCTTCAGCGCAAATGGTTTGCCCGCCTTGTCCAGAAGCGTGACGGTTTCCGCAATGTCGAGGCTCTGCACGCCGGAAGCGTCGATAGCGAGCTTCAGCTTGTAGAAGCGTGCAGGCGCGTTTTCCGAGCGGTCGTCGGATATGGCGTAATAGACATCTTCACGCGGGTCGTAGTCGAGGCCGGAAATCCCGCCAAATTCGACGCCGCCGATTTTGAGGCCGGTCGGCAGGGTGAAAGCGCCGATCAGTTCGGGCTTGTGCATTTCCTGCGCGGCGGCGCTGGTTGCAAGGGCGAGAAACAGTGCAACAAAAGGTGCTTTCATGGGGGAGTGCCCGTTCTGTCGAGAAAGGCACCGGATAGTCGTTCTGTTTGACAGGAAGATGAAGGCCGCCGGTCTCAGATCTTGTCGAAACTGCGCGCCGGTTCCTGCCTGTCGATCAGGTGGGAGGGGGCCGCAAATTGCAGCAGCTTGTTCTTGTTCGTGATCTTGATCGCCGAAGCCTGCACCGTGACGCCATGCGAGCCGAGCGTCGCGAAATTGCGCGACAGGTTCTCCGGCGTCATGCCGAGATAGGCGGCAAGCGTGCGTTTTTCATAAGGAATCATCACCACATCGGCGCCATCGTTCAGAAGTGATTCCTTGACGATCCAGTTGGCGAGACGCTGCACGCTGCTGCGCAGCTTCTGCGCCTTCAGTTCCTTCACCAGACGGCGATAGGCGCGCGCGGTTTCAAAAACGATGGCGCGCATGAAGCCGACATCCTCGCTCATCAGGTCGCGCACCAGGCTGGAAGGCACCATCAGCACGCGGGTGGGCGTGAGCGTCTGCGCGGTTTGCAGGCACACATCGTCGTTGAGCACGGCTGCGAGAATGAAGATATCGTCGGCGCGCAATATCTCCAGCGCGGTCTCGCCATCGTCCGATTTGGCCGACATCAGCACAAGCCCGTCGAGGATCGCGAACAGGAAGTCCGCAGGCTCATCCTCCCGGATCAGGGTCGTGCGCGGCGGAAACGATTGCACGAAGCTCGGACGCACCAGCCGCTCGAATGTGGCATCCGCCATGTCCGCGAAAAGCGGCAAGCTTCTCAGGGCGTCGGTTTCCTCTCTCCGCATCGATCCTCACTCTTGGGGTCAAGTTATAGGTCACTAATATAATTGATAAATATCAATCGTGCAATATGCGTTAATCAATACTTGCGCCTAATTTGGTCTATTATTGCCCTTAAGTCACGAAAATCTAAATTTCAACTTGAATAGTTCAAAGATATTGATCTTAATCAATGTATTCATCTGACAGTCGACGCATAAGTGCATACGAAACCTCCCAACGGTATTCTATCGGAGTACGCCTATGCAACATGTCGCAGGGGAAAATCCCAAGGCGCAGACGACGGCGCTAGCGATGAGTACGACCGCTTTCACGGTCTGTTTCGCAGTCTGGACCATCTTCGCAATCATCGGCATTGAAATTCGATCCGAGCTTGGCTTGAGCGAAACCCAGTTCGGCCTGCTCGTCGGCACGCCCATCCTGACCGGCTCGCTGATCCGCGTCATTCTGGGCATCTGGTCGGATCGCTACGGCGGTCGTGTCATCTTCACGCTCACAATGCTGGTCTCGGCGGTTGCCACCTGGCTGCTGACCTACGCCACCACCTATCCGCAAATGCTGGTAGCGGCGCTTGGCGTCGGCGTGGCGGGCGGGTCGTTTTCGGTCGGCGTCGCCTATGTCTCGCGCTGGTATCCGCCGGAAAAGCAGGGCGTCGCGCTTGGCATTTTCGGCGCGGGCAATGTCGGCTCGGCGGTGACGAAATTCTTCGCGCCGATGGTCATGGTCGCCTTCGGCTGGCACGCGGTCGCCGAAATCTGGGCGGCCGCGATGGTCGTCATGGCGCTGATCTTCTATTTCACCACGAGCGACGATCCGGTTCTGGTCGAGCGCCGGCGGAAGGGCGAAAAGCCCACCAGCACGCTGATGGAGCTGGAACCGCTGAAGAACGTGCAGGTCTGGCGTTTCTCGCTTTACTATTTCTTCGTATTCGGCGCGTTCGTGGCTCTTGCGCTGTGGCTGCCGCAATATCTGATCCATGTCTATGGCGTCGATATTCGCCTTGCAGGCATCATCGCGGCGTTCTTCTCTGTCCCCGCCAGCCTTTTCCGCGCCTATGGCGGCCATCTTTCGGATGTCTACGGCGCGCGCCGGGTCATGTACTGGACCTTCGCGGTCTCGCTGGTCGCGACCTTCGTTCTGTCCTATCCGCCAACGGATTATGTCATCCAGAGCGATAACGGCCCGCTGGCCTTCCATGCCGAAATGGGCGTGATCGGCTTCACCGTCACCGTCTTCATCCTCGGTTTCTTCATGGCTCTGGGCAAGGCCGCCGTCTTCAAGCACATCCCGGTCTATTATCCCGGCAATGTCGGCTCGGTCGGCGGTCTGGTGGGCATGATCGGCGGTCTCGGCGGCTTCATCCTGCCGATCCTGTTCGGCGTGATCCTTGACCAGACGGGTCTGTGGACAAGCTGCTTCATGCTGCTCTTCGTCATCGTCGCGGTATCGTTCGTGTGGATGCATGTCTCGATCCTCCAGATGGAACGCGCAGCCGAAGGCAAGACGACGGAAGAACTTCCGGCCTTTGCCGAATTCCAGGGACTGCAGAAGGCCGAAGTCAAGCCGGCTAAGGGCGATTCCGTCCTCACCGACTGGCGTCCGGACGATCCGGTCTTCTGGGAAGAGAAGGGTCGCAAGATCGCCAAGCGCAACCTATGGCTTTCGATCCCGGCACTCCTCCTGTCCTTTGCCATCTGGCAGGTCTGGTCCGTGGTGGTGGCGAAGCTGCCGCTGGTGGGCTATCAGTTCACGACCGACCAGCTTTTCTGGCTGGCGGCGCTTCCCGGCATTTCGGGCGCAACCTTCCGCATCTTCTATTCCTTCATGGTGCCGATCTTCGGCGGCCGCCTGTGGACGACGCTGACCACCTGGTCGCTGGTCATTCCGGCCATCGGTATCGGCTATGCGGTGCAGAACCCGAGCACGCCTTACTTCATCTTCCTCCTGCTGGCGCTGTGCTGCGGCTTCGGTGGCGGTAACTTTGCCTCCTCCATGTCCAACATCTCGTTCTTCTTCCCCAAGCACGAGAAGGGCAATGCGGCAGCGCTCAATGCGGGCCTTGGCAATCTCGGCGTCAGCGTCGTGCAGTTCGTGGTGCCGCTGGTCATTACCGCCGGCATCTTCGGCAAGCTCGGCGGCGATCCGGCGATGGTCGCGACCGAAGCGGGCAGCGCACCGCTGTGGCTGCAAAATGCCGGCTTCTTCTTCGTGCCGTTCATCGTCGTCACGGCTTTCGCCAACTGGTTCGGCATGAACGACATCGCGTCGGCCAAGGCTTCGTTTGCCGATCAGGCCGTCATTTTCCGCCGCAGGCACAACTGGATCATGTGCTGGCTCTATACGGGAACCTTCGGCTCGTTCATCGGCTATTCGGCAGGCTTCCCGCTTCTGACCAACATCCTGTTCCCGGAAGTGAATGCGCTTCAGTTCGCCTTCCTCGGGCCTCTCGTCGGCGCGCTGTCGCGGTCGGGTTCGGGCTGGCTGGCGGACAAGTATGGCGGTGGCCGTGTCACCATCTGGGCATTCGTGCTGATGATGGTGGGCGTAGCGGGCGTGCTGTACTTCGTCGGCATCAAGGATCAGCCGAATGCGTTCTGGGGCTTCTTCGCTTCCTTCGTGCTGCTGTTCTTCGCAACCGGCATCGGCAATGCCTCCACCTTCCAGATGATCCCGGCGATCATGTCGAAGGAAATGGTGCGGCTTATGCCCAATGCCACCCCGGAAGAGCGCCGTCACGAAGCGGACAAGGAATCCGCGGCCATCACCGGCTTCACCTCCGCCATTGCTGCCTTCGGCGCGTTCTTCATCCCCAAGGGATATGGCACCTCGATCAGCATGACCGGCGGACCGGAAGCGGCACTGTGGGCCTTCCTGATCTTCTACGTCACCTGCCTCGTCATCACCTGGGGTGTCTACACCCGAAAAGGCGGCCTGCTCTACGACGTGGAGCACCGCAGCAATCCAGCCGCTGCTGCTGCCTAACGAAATAATGTGAGGATAAAATCATGAGTCTGCTCCTCGATCGCCTGAACTTTCTTGCGCGCAAGAATGTCGGCACCTTCTCGGAAGGCCATGGCGTCACCACCAACGAAAACCGCGACTGGGAAGATGCCTATCGCAAGCGCTGGCAGCACGACAAGATCGTGCGCTCCACCCATGGCGTGAACTGCACCGGCTCCTGCTCGTGGAAGGTCTACGTCAAGGGCGGTATCATCACCTGGGAAACCCAACAGACGGACTATCCGCGCACCCGGGCCGATCTTCCGAACCATGAGCCGCGCGGCTGTTCGCGCGGGGCGAGCTATAGCTGGTATGTCTATTCGGCCAACCGCGTGAAATATCCGCTGATCCGCTCGCGCCTGCTGAAGTTGTGGCGCAAGGAACGCGCGCTGAAAACGCCGGTCGGCGCGTGGGCCGCGATCCAGCAGGACCCTGCCAAGCGCGCCGACTATATGAAAGTGCGCGGCCTCGGCGGTTTCGTGCGCGCCACGTGGAGCGAGGTCAACGAGATCATCGCCGCCGCCAATGCCTATACGGCCAAGACTTATGGTCCGGACCGGGTGGTCGGCTTCTCGCCGATCCCGGCCATGTCGATGGTGTCCTATGCGGCGGGCTCGCGTTACCTGTCGCTCTTGGGCGGCGTCTGCATGTCGTTCTATGACTGGTATTGCGACCTGCCGCCGGCCTCGCCCATGACATGGGGCGAACAGACCGACGTGCCGGAATCGGCAGACTGGTACAATGCCGGTTTCCTGATGCTGTGGGGTTCCAACGTGCCGCAGACCCGCACGCCGGATGCGCATTTCTATACGGAAGTGCGCTACAAGGGCACGAAGTCGGTCGTGGTCTCGCCCGACTATTCGGAAGCCGCGAAGTTCGCCGACCTGTGGCTGCATCCAAAGCAAGGCACCGACGCAGCGCTTGCCATGGCGCTCGGCCATGTGATCCTGCGCGAATATCACCTCGACCGGCAGGTGCCGTATTTCGAGGATTATTGCCGCAAATATTCCGACTTCCCCATGCTGGTCATGCTCACGGAGAAGGACGGGCGCTACGTGCCGGATCGCTTCCTGCGCGCATCCGACCTGAAGGACGATCTGGGCGAGGCCAACAATCCCGACTGGAAGACGGTCGCCTTCGACAAGAAATCGGGCACCTATGTTGCGCCGCAGGGCTCGATCGGCTTCCGCTGGGGCGATGACGGCCAGTGGAACCTTGAAGAAAAGGACGGCCGGGGCAAGGATGTGGAACTTGCCAAGAGCTTCATTGAGGCGGGCGCGCACGATGCGGTCGCCGATGTGGCCTTCCCCTATTTCGGCAATCGCGAGCACGATTATTTCGAAGGCACGGACCATGACAGCGTGCTGGTGCGCAAGGTTCCGGCCCGCAAGCTCAAGCTGAAAAAGGGCGAGGTGCTGGTCGCGACCGTGTTCGACCTGTTCGCCGCCAATTACGGCCTCGATCGCGGGCTTGGCGACGAGAACTCCGCCAAGTCCTATGACGAGGGCCTGCCCTATACCCCGGCCTGGGCGGAGAAGATCACGGGCGTCCCGCGCGACCAGATCATTGCGGTCGCCCGCGAATTTGCAACCAACGCCGAAAAGACCAATGGCCGCTCCATGGTCATTCTCGGTGCCGGTCTCAACCACTGGTACCACATGGACATGAACTATCGCGGCATCATCAACATGCTGGTGATGTGCGGTTGTATCGGCCAGTCGGGCGGCGGCTGGAGCCATTATGTGGGGCAGGAAAAGCTGCGTCCGCAGACCGGCTGGACCGCGCTTGCCTTCGCGCTGGACTGGAACCGTCCGCCGCGCCACATGAACTCCACCTCATTCTTCTACGCGCATACCGACCAGTGGCGCTACGAAACCGTGAAGGTGCAGGACATCCTCTCGCCCACCGCTCCGGACGGCGCGTGGGATGGCACGATGATCGACTATAATATCCGGGCCGAGCGCATGGGCTGGCTGCCTTCCGCGCCGCAGCTCCAGACCAACCCGCTGCAGCTTGCCAGGGAGGCCGCCGTATCGGGCAAGGAGCCGAAGGACTTCATCGCCGATGCCTTGAAGAACGGCACCCTCACCATGTCGTGCGAAGACCCGGACCACGAGGCCAATTGGCCGCGCAACATGTTCGTCTGGCGCTCCAACCTGCTCGGTTCGTCGGGCAAGGGGCATGAATATTTCCTGAAGCACCTGCTCGGCACGTCGAATGGCCTGCTTGGCAAGGATCTGGGACAGGAAGGCGCGCAGGAAAGCCGCGAGGCCGTGTGGCACGAGAATGCGCCGGAAGGAAAGCTCGACCTGCTGGTCACGCTCGATTTCCGCATGTCCACGACCTGCGTCTATTCCGATATCGTTCTGCCGACCGCCACCTGGTACGAGAAGAACGATCTCAACACTTCCGACATGCATCCCTTCATCCATCCGCTGTCGAGCGCTGCCGACCCGGCTTGGGAAGCGCGCAGCGACTGGGAAATCTTCAAGGGCATCGCCAAGAAGTTCTCCGAAGTGGCGCCGGAAGTGCTGGGCGTGGAGAAGGACATCGTTCTGGTGCCGACCCTGCACGACACGGCGGGCGAACTGGCGCAGCCGAAGGACGTGCTGGACTGGAAGAAGGGCGAAGTCGAGCCGATCCCCGGCAAGACCATGCCATCGGTCGTGGTTGTGGAGCGCGATTATCCGAACCTCTACAAGCGCTACACTTCCGTCGGGCCGCTCCTCGACAAGCTCGGCAATGGCGGCAAGGGTATTTCGTGGAATACCGAACACGAGGTGGAACTGCTCGGCAAGCTGAACGGCAAGGTCCATGAGCCGGGTGCGACCGAAGGGCGTCCGCGCATCTATACCGATGTGGACGCAACCGAGGTCATCCTGTCGCTCGCGCCGGAAACCAACGGCGAAGTGGCGGTGAAAGCATGGGAAGCGCTGTCGAAGTTCACCGGACGCGACCACACCCATCTGGCCATCCCCAAGGAGGAAGAGAAGATCCGCTATCGCGATATTGTCGCGCAGCCCCGCAAGATCATCTCCTCGCCAACCTGGTCGGGGCTGGAATCCGAGCATGTCTGCTACAATGCGGGCTATACCAATGTGCATGAGCTGATCCCGTGGCGCACGCTGACCGGCCGTCAGCAGCTCTATCAGGACCATCTGTGGATGCGCGCCTTCGGCGAGGGCTTCTGCGTCTATCGCCCGCCGATCGACACCAAGACGGTCAATCCGGCGATCCGCGAGAAGGCGGACGGCCAGCCGCATCTGGTGCTCAATTTCATTACGCCGCACCAGAAATGGGGCATCCACTCCACCTATACGGACAATCTGTTGATGCTGACGCTCAATCGCGGCGGGCCGGTTGTCTGGATTTCGGAGCCGGATGCGGCGAAGGCTGGCATCGTCGATAATGACTGGGTGGAAGTCTATAACGCCAACGGCGCCATCGTTGCCCGTGCGGTCGTTTCCCAGCGCATGAAGGATGGAACCATCTTCATGTATCACGCGCAGGAGAAGATCGTGAACACGCCCGGCTCGCCGCTCACCGGCCAGCGCGGCGGCATTCACAACTCCGTCACCCGCATCATCACCAAGCCGACCCATATGATCGGCGGCTACGCCCACCAGTCCTATGGCTTCAACTATTACGGCACCGTCGGCGCCAACCGCGACGAGTTCGTGGTGGTACGCAAGCTCGACCATGTGGACTGGATGGAAGGGCCGCTTGAAGAAGGCAACCGCAACTCCGCAGTGAAGGAGGCAGCAGAATGAAAATTCGTGCGCAAATTGGAATGGTGCTCAATCTCGACAAGTGCATCGGCTGCCACACCTGCTCCGTGACGTGCAAGAACGTCTGGACCAACCGCGAAGGTGTGGAATATGCCTGGTTCAACAATGTCGAGACCAAGCCCGGCATCGGTTTCCCGAAGGAATGGGAAAACCAGAAGAAGTGGAACGGCGGCTGGGTCCGCAAGAAGAACGGCAAGATCGAGCCGAAGATGGGCGCGAAATGGCGCATCCTCGCCAAGATTTTCGCCAATCCCGACCTGCCGGAAATCGACGACTATTACGAGCCGTTCGACTTCGATTACGGCCATCTGCAAACGGCGGCCGAAAGCCAGACCATGCCGACCGCCCGCCCGCGCTCGCTGATTTCGGGCGAGCGGATGGAAAAGATCGAATGGGGCCCGAACTGGGAAGAAATTCTCGGCGGCGAGTTCGCCAAGCGCTCGAAGGACTATAATTTCGAGGGCGTGGAGAAGGAAATCTACGGCCAGTTCGAAAACACCTTCATGATGTACCTGCCGCGCCTGTGCGAGCACTGCCTCAACCCGACCTGCGTTGCGGCCTGCCCTTCGGGCGCGATCTACAAGCGCGAGGATGACGGCATCGTCCTGATCGATCAGGAAAAGTGCCGCGGCTGGCGCATGTGCGTCTCCGGCTGCCCCTACAAGAAGATCTATTACAACTGGAGTTCCGGCAAGTCCGAGAAGTGTATCTTCTGCTATCCGCGCATCGAATCGGGCCAGCCCACCGTCTGCTCGGAAACCTGCGTTGGCCGCATCCGCTATCTCGGCGTGATGCTCTATGATGCCGACCGCATCTCGGAGGCCGCTTCCACGGCCAATGAACAGGATCTCTATCAGGAACAGCTCAATATCTTCCTCGATCCGAACGATCCTGCCGTGATCGAACAGGCCCGCAAGGACGGCGTGCCGGAAGCCTGGCTGGAAGCGGCCAAGCATTCGCCGGTCTACAAGATGGCGATGGACTGGAAGATCGCCTTCCCGCTCCATCCCGAATACCGCACCTTGCCGATGGTCTGGTACGTGCCGCCGCTTTCGCCGCTGCAATCGGCTGCTGCTGCCGGCAAGCTTGGCATGGACGGCCCGCTGCCGGATGTCCGCTCCATGCGCATCCCGGTCCGCTACCTCGCCAATCTCCTGACCGCAGGCAAGGAAGAGCCGGTCATCTCCGCGCTGGAACGCATGCTCGCCATGCGCGCCTATATGCGCGCCAAGACCGTCGACGGCGTTATCGACGAGGCGATTGCCGACCGCGTCGGCATGAGCGGCGCGATGATCGAGGAAATGTACCACATCATGGCGATCGCCAATTACGAGGACCGCTTCGTCATCCCGACGACGCATCGTGAAATCACCGAGGACGCCTATGACGTGCGCGGCTCCTGCGGCTTCACCTTCGGCAATGGCTGCTCTGGCGGCACGTCGACGGAAGACCTGTTCGGCGCCAAGCGCCAGAAGGTCGTCCAGACGCCAACCGATATTTTCAGGGAGCAGGCGTGATGAACAGGACCCTTAAAATCATATCGCTGCTGCTTTCCTACCCGTCGGCAGAGTTGCAGCTCGGCGGCGAGGAACTGAAAAAAGCGCTGGCCGGGGAAAACCTTTCCCCCGGCATACGCAGGCTTCTCGACAGCCTTGTCGAATATGTCTGCGACTGCGATCTCTATGAGGCACAGGAACGCTATGTGCATCTGTTCGACCGCACGCGATCGCTGTCGCTGCATCTTTTCGAGCATGTGCATGGCGAAAGCCGCGACCGCGGCCAGGCCATGGTTGACCTGATGAAGATGTATGACGACAACGGCTTTGTGGTGGATGCCAAGGAACTGCCGGACTATCTGCCGCTGTTCCTCGAATTCCTGTCGACGCGCTCGCCAGAGGAAATTCACGATCTCCTCACCCAGACCGGCCATATCACGGCGGCCATCGGCGAGCGTCTGCGCAAGCGCCATTCGCCCTATGCCAATGCCTTTGCGGCCCTGCTTCATGTCGCCAATGCCAAGCCGGACAAGAACCTCGTCGGAGAGTTGCTTCGGCAAGAGGAAGACGACCCGAACGACCTCGCCGCGCTCGACCGCATCTGGGAAGAAGAAGCGGTGACGTTCGGCGGCAATGCGGGCGAAAACTCCTGCGGCCCGGACCGGCTGCGCATGCAGATGCGTGCCGCACAGCGCAAGCCCGGCGCCCCGTCCAACCCTTCACATCTATAGGAGACGGAAAATGGCTTACCTCCATACGTTTCTTTTCGGCATCTATCCCTACATCGCATTGAGCGTGCTCGTTCTCGGCTCGATCTTCCGCTACGACCGCGAGCCTTACACATGGCGCTCGGGCTCAAGCCAGCTCTTGCGGCGCAGGCAGCTCATGTGGGGTTCGGTTCTGTTTCATCTTGGCGTTCTGTTCATCTTCGCCGGTCATTTCGTCGGCTTGCTGACGCCGATCTGGGTCTTCGACACGCTTGGCGTCAGCCATGAGGCAAAGCAGATTCTCGCGGTCGTCGCGGGCGGCATCGCCGGTGTGATGGCAATCATCGGCGCCACCATGCTGGTGCATCGCCGCCTGTTCGATCCGCGCGTGCGCGCATCGTCAAGGCCGACCGACACGCTGATCATCATGCTGTTGTGGGTACAGCTTCTGCTGGGCCTCGGCACCATTCCGGTCTCGCTGCAACATTTGGACGGCGGTGAAATGGTCACATTCATGAACTGGGCGCAGGGCATCTTCACCTTCAACCCGGCTGCCTCGAGCTACATCACCGATGCATCGTTTGTCTTCAAGATGCATATCTTCCTCGGGCTGACCATCTTCCTCCTGTTCCCGTTCACGCGTCTGGTGCATATGCTGAGCGCGCCGGTGCGCTATATCTGGCGTCCGGGCTATCAGGTCGTGCGCGAGCGCAATCATGGAGCGCCTGTGCGCGTCCCTGCGGAGTAAGGCTGATGGTAACGCTTTTCGACCGCAAACAGCCCGCTGCCGGGCAGCACAGTCACCCGACCGGCTACACCACCTATCAGGAGCCGGATACGCGGGTGCCGCCAAAGCCGCGCCCGGTCTTTGATGCGGTGTCCGTCAATGGCGTGGCGATCAACGAAACCGACATTCTGACGGAGGCGCAAAACCATCCGTCGGACAATCCGGGCGCAGCATTGCTTGCTGCCGCCCGCGCGCTGGCGGTGCGGGAATTGCTTTTGCAGCGCGCAAGGGAAGCGGGCATCGTCCCCGAGCGCGAGAAGGACGCCGAAGGCCGCAGCGAGACCGATGAGGATGCGCTTGTGCGCATGGTGATCGAACGGGAAGTGGAAGTGCCTTCCGCCACGCGGGAGGAAGCTTTCCGCTTTTACGAAAACAACCGCCACCGCTTCACCAGCGCGCCCATTCTGGAGGCGAGCCATATATTGATCGCCGCCGATCCAGCCGACAGCCAGGCCCGCGAAAAGGCTCGCACGACCGCATCGCGTCTGGCGGCTTCGGTGATTGCCGAGCCGGCCACGTTCGCTTCGGTCGCGCATGAATATTCGTCCTGTCCTTCAGGCGCGCAAGGCGGCAATCTCGGCCAGCTCACGCGCGGCAGCACGGTGCCCGAATTTGAAAGGGCGCTGGAGCGGATGGTCCCCGGCGAAATCACCGTTGCCCCCATTGAAAGCCGCTTCGGTTTTCATATCGTGCGGCTTGACCGCCGCATGGAGGGGGAGGAACTGCCGTTCGACTATGTGGCCGACCGCATTGCCGGCTGGCTGGAAGCCTCCACATGGTCCAAGGCCGTGTCGCAATATATCGCGATCCTCGCAGCCGATGCCGACATTACCGGCATTGATCTCCTGTCGAATGAAGGAGCGGGGGCATGAGCCGCGAACCGATGCTCGCCGCCATCCGGGTTGCGAAGGACGTGCCGGTGGACCAGCTTCTGGCGAGCGTGGCGCAGCGGGCGAGGCAGGCGGGCCTGCGCGTGGCGGGCTTTCTCCAGCACCGTGAAACCGGCGGCGAGGAATGCTGCCGCGATATCGAGATCGAGCATATCGGCACCGGCGTCATCCAGATTATTTCGCAGCCGCTCGGTTCCGGGTCGAGGGGATGCCGTCTTGATCCGGCGGCGCTTGCCGATGTGGCAGGCTCGCTTATGGCCGAACTCGATGGCGGCGCCGATATGCTGATCCTCAACCGCTTCGGCAAGGGCGAGACGGAAGGGCACGGTTTGCGATCCGTCATTGAAAGGGCCTATGCGCGGCGGGTTCCTGTGCTGACCGTAGTGCGCGAGACCTATGTGGAGGGCTGGAACGACTTTGCCGGGGATTGCGGTGTTCTTCTGGCCCCGGACAGCAAGGCCGTACTCGGCTGGTTCGACCGCGTGACGGAAGCACGGCGATTGCCGGAAGCCGTCTGAGAGCCAGCCCTACAAGTCCAGCTGGTCGCGGCGGTCTTCGGCAATCAGCTTGCGGATCTGATAGACGATCTGGTCGCCATGCGCCTTGCCAAGCAGGTCGGCGGTGTCGACGTCGCGCTCTTCGATGGCGCGGATCATGTCCTCATGTTCGGTGACATAACGCTCCGGCAGGCGGTCGGCAAAAGACTGGTAATAGAGACGCAGCAGCCTGCGCCCTTCATCAAGAAGCCTCGAAAAGAATGTGGTGTAGAACGGGTTGCGGCCCGCTTCGGCAATGGCTGCATGAAAGTCGCGGTTTGTCGCGATCATTTCCAGCGCGTTCTGTGAGCGGACGGCGCGGGCAAAAGCTTCCTGATGCGCCCGGATATTCTCAAGGTCCTTATCGGTCCGGTTGCGCGCGGCAAGCCGCGTCGTCACGCGGTACATCAGCGTCACCGCGTCGAAAAAGGCGGGCAGGCTCAGGAAGTCGATATTGGAAACAACTGTCGAGCGGTTGGGCAGTGTAGTCACGAAGCCGTCGCTCGCAAGCCGCACCAGCGCCTCGCGGATCGGCGTGCGCGACATGGAAAAGCGCTCGGCCAGCTGGTTTTCATCGATGGGGCTGCCCGGCGCGAGCGAAAGGTCGATGATCTCGTCGCGCAGCACGTCGTAAACCAGCTTGACGCCCGAACCCTTCTTCCGGTCGGCTGTCTGGCTTGCGTCGTCTTTGTCCATGTCCTGCCTGTCCTTTTTCGGTGTGCGGTGCAGCGCATGTCTTCAGCACCGCAGACCCTAAACACCAGTTTAAATCCCGCTGGTCAAGCAATCCTATCCTCAATTAAAATTTTGGTCGACAAGAAAAATACAAAGTGTATATTTGATTTCAATACAAGGTTTGGCAGACCGATTGTAGATCCAGCTCGCGTGAAAACGCTCAAGGAAAAACGTCCAAGGAACGACGCTATGACCTCTAACATTTTCTCCGGTTGCATTCCGGCCCTCATGACCCCCTGCAAGCCCGACCGCACGCCGGATTTCGATGCGCTGGTCCGCAAGGGCAAGGAACTGATCGCGAAGGGCATGTCTGCGGTTGTCTATTGCGGTTCAATGGGTGACTGGCCGCTCCTCTCGGACGAGGACCGCATGGCAGGCGTCGAGGCGCTGGCCAAGGCTGGCGTGCCCGTCGTCGTCGGCACCGGCGCGGTCAATACCAAGATCGCCGCCGCCCATGCCGCCCACGCCCAGAAAGTCGGCGCGAAGGGCCTGATGGTCATTCCGCGCGTTCTGTCACGCGGATCGTCGATCACGGCGCAGAAAGCGCATTTCAAGGCGATCCTGTCGGCTGCTCCAGATCTGCCTGCCGTGATCTACAACAGCCCTTATTACGGTTTTGCCACCCGCGCCGACCTCTTCTTCGCGCTGCGCGCAGAACATCCGAACCTGATCGGCTTCAAGGAGTTCGGCGGCGCGGAAGCCATGCGCTATGCCGCTGAAAACATCACCAGCGCCGATGACAATGTGACCCTGATGGTTGGCGTCGATACCGGCGTTTTCCACGGCTTCGTCAATTGCGGCGCTACCGGCGCAATCACCGGCATCGGCAATGTGCTGCCAAAGGAAGTGCAGCATCTGGTTGCCTTGTCTAAGGCGGCGGCGGCAGGCGATGTCGAGGCGCGCAAGCTGGCGCTGGAACTGGAAGCCGCGCTCAACGTCCTCTCGTCCTTCGATGAAGGTCCGGACCTCGTTCTCTTCTACAAGCACATGATGGTCCTGACCGGAAATCCGGAATACGAGCTGCATTTCAACGAGACGGACAAGTTGTCCGATAGCCAGCGCGGCTATTGCGAAGCGCAGCTCAAGCTGTTCCAGGACTGGTATGCCGGCTGGATCAAGCAGGGCGGCGCGGCAGCGAAATACGCCGCCTGAGATCAGGACAGGCCATGAAAAAGGCGCCGGGTTTCGGCGCCTTTTTGTTTGGTCAGGACACTGCGTCCAGCCCTTGTTCCTTCAGCTTATCCAGAAGCGCCATTTCAGCGGCGGTAAGCGTGATGCCCTTGCTGAGTGAATCGCGACGGGCGGCAAAGCGGCGCTGCGAGGGCAGGCGCGCGCCCTGTCCGGCAATCGCCTCGATCAGCATCTCGCCGCGTTCCTGCGGATTGCCGCGACCGCCCGCCATGCGGGCCGGATCGAAGGCGATGATGAGTTCGCCATGGCGCGGCGCAAGCGTCGTCGTGCCCAGAAATTCGAGCGCTTCGGGGCTGGTGAAATCGCCGATCATCGCTCCGGCCAGAAGTTCGATCATCGTGGAAATGGCCGATCCCTTGTGCTCGCCGAATGGCAGCATCGCGCCTGCAAGGGCCGCTTCCGGGTCGGTCGTGGGCTTGCCGTCCGCATCGACGGCCCAGCCTTCGGGCAGTTGCTTTCCGGCGCGCCGATAGAGCTCCAATTCGCCGCGCGCGGCAACGCTGGTGGCAAAATCGAACACGTAAGGGTAGTCGCCAGGGCGGGGCCAGCCGAAGGCGAAGGGATTGGTGCCGAGAAGCGGCTTGGTTCCGCCTGCGGGCGCGACGGTGGCATAGCTCGGGCACATGGCGATTGCCGCAAGGCCCTGTTCGGCCAGCACCTCGACTTCCGGCCACAGGGCGGCGAAATGGGTGCAATCATTGATGGCAAGCACGGCGACGCCAAGCTTGCGCGCCTTTTCGACAAGGGCAGGGGCGCCGCGTTCGAAGGCCAGATTTGCAAAACCGCCCTTGGCATCCACACGAACGACGGCGCTGTCGTCGGTCGTGACGACCGGTTCGGCATCGGCGACCACCTTGCCGCTTTTCAGCGTGCGCAGACAGCCCTCGATGCGATAGACACCATGGGATTTGCAGCCGTCGCGCTCGCCCGCCACGATCGTCTTGGCGATGGCTGCGGCATGGTCGGCGCTGAAACCCGCCTTGTTCAGGATTTCCCGCACAAGCCCGGCGAGTTCATCTGTCGAAATCGAAATGGTGTCGCTCATTCTGTCATTCCTTGCGGCGAATAGTGTTCCCTGAAATGCATACAAGATGCATGCAGGATTGTCATGCCGGGGTGGTGCTTGAAACTGCGGCAAAAGGGCTGAAGCCATGCACATGATGCGATGGCCGGGCGCGGAAAATCAACCGGCTATTCCGGTTGAAATTTGAGCGTCCTTATCATGAATAACTGGACCTGTTTGATTCAGATCAAAGAGATCGGGAGGCCGCGGGTCTACATGCCTTACATGGCGTGCTGGGGGCCGAGACGGCGGGCGCGCCAATCGATGGAGATCAGGACGAAAATGCGTAACCTCGCGATCAAATTTGCTGCTGCAGGCATCCTCGCCGTGCTGGCGGCTCCCGCTCTTGCCGAAAATATCGAAGTCAAAATGCTCAACAAGGGCGCCGAGGGCGCCATGGTTTTCGAGCCCGCCTATATAAAGGCAAATCCCGGCGACACGATCACCTTCATGCCGGTGGACAAGGGGCACAATGTCGAATCCATGAAGGACATGATCCCCGAAGGCGCGGAGAAGTTCAAAAGCAAGATCAACGAGAATTATGTGCTGACGGTTACCGTGCCCGGCGCATATCTGGTAAAGTGCACCCCGCATTATGCGATGGGCATGATCGCGCTGATCGCAGTGGGTGACGACCCCGCCAATCTCGACCAGATCGTTTCGGCCAAGAAGCCGAAGATCGTCCAGAAGCGGCTGGAAGACATCATCGCCAGCGCCAAGTAGTACGAAACTCGATGAGCCGAACTTGAACCGGCTGCATGACGAGGACATCATGACCAGACAATCAGGCCTGCAGGCAGTACCTGCTGCGATGCCATCCGATCAAAAAGGTATGCCGCGCGGACTGAAGATGACTGGCCCCGTTCTCCTCAGCTATGGCTTCCGCCCATTCTTTCTGGGCGGAGCCATATGGGCCGTTCTGGCCATGCTTTTGTGGATATTGTCGCTGACGCTCGGAATGCCGTTGGGCGGCTCCTATGGCGGGCTGAACTGGCACGCCCATGAAATGGTGTTCGGTTTCTCCTCCGCAGTGCTCGCGGGGTTTCTGCTGACGGCCATTCCGAACTGGACCGGCGGCCTGCCGGTGTCGGGAACGCCGCTCGCCATCCTGTTCGGCCTGTGGCTTGCCGGACGGCTCGTCTTTCTGGAACCTGACCTTATAGATGCGCGGTTCGCCGTTGCGGTTGAAAGCCTGTTCCTGCCGATGCTGCTTTTCATCTGCGCGCGCGAGATCGTCGCCGGACGCCAATGGAAAAACCTCAAGGTGGTGACCGGCGTGGCGACGGTTATGGTCGCCAATCTCGTCTTTCATTATCTGATCCTGACCGAGGGCGACGTTGCCTTGGCCAACCGCATTGGGGTCAGCGCCTATGTCCTGCTGGTCATGGTGATCGGCGGGCGCATCGTGCCAAGCTTCACCCGCAATTGGCTCAACAAGATGGGAAAGACGCGCTTTCCGGTGCCGTTCAACCGTTATGACGGGGTGTGCATTCTTGTCGGCGTGGCGGCCTGCATCGGCTGGATCGTCGCTCCCGACCTGACGATAACCGCCATTGTGGCATGGGTTGCGGCGCTGTTTCATATTGTGCGGCTTTATCGCTGGCGGGGATGGTCGGTCACGCGCGAAAAGCTCCTGCTTGTCCTCCATATCGCCTATGCGTTCATCCCGCTCGGTTTCATCGCCATCGGCCTTTCGGCCATCGATCGCCTCAACCCTTATTCGGCCTTGCATGTGACCACGGTCGGCGCGATGGGCTGCATGATGCTGGCCGTCATGACGCGGGCGACACGCGGCCATACCGGGCGCGAACTGACGGCATCCCCTGTCACGCAGGTCGCATATGCTTGCCTCGTCGCGGCGACGCTGGTCCGCCCGCTGGCGGAAATCATGCCGAATTTCTTCCACACCATCCTTGCCGCATCGGCCTTGCTCTGGATGGGCGCTTTCGGGCTTTACGTTGTGGAATACGGTCCGATGCTGTTGCGGGAACGCCGCCAGCGCATGGCCAGCGCGTAAGCAATTCATTTCCACGCTCGATTATGGAGCAGTTCGTGGTCGTCCACGAACTGCTTTCTGGCGTTTTGACGGGTGAGTCGCGGCGCGGAAGCTGCAATTTGTGCCCTTCAGCAGCCCTCGAACAGGGGTGTCGAAAGAAAAATCACACTCAAGATCACATTTAAATCGTTATAATGTTATGACCGTATTGTTATGCTTTTGAAACGGTGTTACCGGAATTGGTGCCTGGGAGGCTGGTCCTGAAAGGGCCGCCAAATCTCGGACAGTGCGAGCGCAATGCGCCCGAACTTTGTTGTTTTTACGCATATCGGCACCGGAACCCGGGTTTCGTTTTGCCGGAAATGCCTCGAGACTTTGCATTTGGCAAGGAGGTTGCCGCCGATGAATTTCGCCCCGCCCGTATCAGATATGCTGCAACTCGCCAACTGCATTCGCGCTCTCTCTATCGATGCCGTCGATGCCGCCAATTCCGGCCATCCGGGAATGCCGCTCGGCATGGCGGACGCCGCAGCCGTTCTGTTCTCGAAGCATCTGAAATTCGATGCTTCGGCACCCAACTGGGCGGATCGCGACCGTTTCGTGCTTTCCAACGGCCATGGCTCGATGCTGCTTTACAGCGCGCTTTATCTTGCAGGCTACAAGGACGTATCCATCGATGAGTTGAAGAACTTCCGCCAATGGGGTTCCAAGACCGCCGGTCACCCTGAATATGGCCACACCGAAGGCGTCGAGCTGACGACCGGGCCGCTCGGTCAGGGGCTTGCAAGCTCGGTCGGCATGGCAATCGCCGAACGCGCACTTGCCGACCAGTTCGGCAAGGATATTGTCGATCATCGCACCTATGTTTTCTGCGGCGACGGCTGCCTGATGGAAGGCGTGGGACAGGAAGCGATCTCGCTTGCCGGTCATCTTCGCCTCGGCAAGCTGATCGTGCTTTACGATGACAATGGCATCACCATCGACGGCAGCACGGAAATCGCCTTCACCGACGATATTCCGGCCAAGTTCAAGGCTTGCGGCTGGAATGTCGAAAAGGTCGACGGTCACGATCACGACGCCATCGATGCCGCGCTGACACGGGCCAAGGCGCAAACAGACCGCCCGACGCTGATCGCGCTCAAGACCGTCATCGGCTATGGTTCGCCCAACCGCGCCGGTACCAGCGGCGTTCATGGCGCGCCGCTCGGTGCCGCTGAAAATGCCGCCACCAAGGCCGCGCTCGGCTGGACGGCGGAAGCCTTTGAAATTCCCGCTCCCTTGCTCAATGCATGGCGTGAAGCCGGTGCGCGCGGCGCGTCCGAACGCGAAGCCTGGCAGAAGCGCGTCAATGCGCTGCCTGCAACCGAACGCGCCGAATTCGACCGCCGTATCGCTGGCGTTTTGCCGGAAGGCTTTGCGGCGGCTGTCGCAGACGCCAGGCAGCGCCTTCTCGACAAGCCGCAGAATGTCGCGACCCGCAAGGCAAGCCAGATCGCGCTTGAAAGCCTGACGGCGGCGCTCCCGGAAATGATCGGCGGTTCGGCTGACCTTACCCACTCGAACCTCACCCGCGTTCCGGCTGTCGACAGCGATTTCACGCCGGAAAAGAGCGGCCGTTATGTCAGCTACGGCGTGCGTGAGTTCGCAATGGGCGCGGCCATGAACGGCATTGCGGTCCATGGCGGTTTCATTCCTTACGGCGGCACCTTCATGGTGTTTTCCGATTATGCCCGCAACGCCATCCGCCTTTCGGCGCTGATGGGCGTGCGCGTCATCCATGTGCTGACGCATGACTCCATCGGCCTTGGTGAAGACGGCCCGACCCACCAGCCGGTCGAACATCTGGCGAGCCTGCGCGCCATGCCGAACCTGCATGTGTTCCGCCCGGCAGATACGATTGAAACGCTGGAATGCTGGGCTGTTGCGGTTTCCGATCCGCACACGCCTTCGGTGCTGGCCCTGTCGCGCCAGAACGTGCCGCAGCTTCGCACCGACAATGGCGAGAACCTTTCCGCACGCGGCGCCTATGTGCTGCGCGAAGCGAAGGGCGAGCGCCAGATCACGCTGCTTGCCACCGGCACGGAAGTCTCGCTTGCGGTGAAGGCTGCCGAAAAGCTTGCGGAGGAAGGCATTGCAACCGCAGTCGTCTCCATGCCGAGCTGGGATCTCTTTGAAAAGCAGGACAAGGAATACCGCAAGGGTGTTCTGGGCGATGCGCCGCGCATCGCCGTGGAAGCCGCAGGCAAGTTCGGCTGGACGCGTTATGTCGACAGCGAAGACGATGTTATCGGCATGGATGGTTTCGGCGCTTCGGCCCCTGCCGAAGTGCTCTATGAGAAATTCGGCATCACGGCGGAGGCGATTGTCGCCCGCGCAAAATTCTTGCTGGAGCAGGGCAAATGACGATGGCTGGCAATTTTTCTCCGCTGGTGCTGGTCGGCGATAGCGACCGTGTGGAAGCAGAAGCGGTCGGCGCCTATCTGGACAATTGGGCTGGCAAGGACGCTTTGCGCCTTGCGACCGCCGATGCGATCAAGGCTATTCTGGCTGGCGCGACGCGGCTTGCCGGTCGCATCGCCCGTGGCTCGCTTCCCGGCGATCCGGGCAAGCTCGTCGGCGTCAACAGCGATCAGGACCAGCAGAAATGCATCGATGTCGGTTCGCACAACCTGTTCGTCGAGCTGCTGATTGCGGCGGGTGCCGCCTCCGTTCTTTCGGAAGAAGCCGATCTTCCGGTCGCCGGTAAGGCCGATGGGCTGATTGCCGTCGCCATCGATCCGCTCGACGGTTCGGGCAATGTGGGCCTTGGCGCGCCGCTTGGCACGATCTTCTCGATCTTCCCCGCCGATGTGGAAGAGCCGTTTTTGCAGCCCGGCAACCGCCAGATCGCCGCCGGTTATGTGTCTTACGGCAATTCGGTCGATCTCGGCTTTTCGGTCGGCGAGGGCGTGATCTTCGCGACCTTCGATCCGGCAAGCGGGATTTTCCATATCACGCGCCGCAATGTGACCTTGCCGGAACGCACGTCCGACCTGGCGTTCAATGCATCCGTTTATCGCCACCTGTCCCCCGGGATGAAGGCCTATGTGGATGATGCCTATAACGGCAAGGATGGCCCGCGCGGGCGTAACTTCAACATGCGCTGGCTTGGTGCGGCGGTTGGCGACATGCACCGCATCATGCAGCGCGGCGGGCTGTTTTTCTATGTGAACGACAGCCGCCCCGGCTACGAGAAGGGCCGCCTGCGGCTCGTCTACGAAGCCAATCCGATTGCTTTCCTCGCCCGGGAGGCGGGAGGCAAGGCGACCAATGGTGCAATGCCCATCCTCGATATCGTGCCGCAAACCTATCACGAGCGCAGCGCGCTGGTGTTCGGTGTGGCCGAAGAGGTGGATATCCTCGGCGAATATTTCGCGAAATAGTCTGATAGTGGGAATTCAAGGGAGTCTGGAAAATGGCGCGCATTACGCTGCGGCAATTGCTCGATCACGCCGCTGAAAAGGGTTACGGCGTACCGGCATTCAACATCAACAACATGGAACAGGCGCTGGCCATCATGGAAGCGGCGGATGCCGTCGATGCGCCGGTGATCCTGCAGGCTTCGCGCGGCGCGCGCGCCTATGCCAATGACATCATGCTCCGCCACATGATGGACGCGGTCACGGAAATCTATCCGCATATCCCCGTCTGCGTTCACCTCGACCATGGCAACGAAGCCGCCACCTGCATGACCGCCATTCAGGCAGGCTTCACCTCCGTCATGATGGACGGCTCGCTCAAGGCCGACGGCAAGACCCCCGCCGATTGGGACTATAACGTCTCGGTCACGCGTCAGGTCAGCGAGATGTCGCATCTGGGCGGCATTTCGGTGGAAGGCGAGCTCGGCGTTCTGGGCTCGCTCGAAACCGGCATGGGCGATGCCGAAGACGGCCACGGCGCGGAAGGCGTGCTGTCGCACGACCAGCTTCTGACCGATCCGGACGAAGCCGTAAAGTTCGTGCGCGAAACAAAGGTGGATGCGCTGGCAATCGCCATGGGCACCTCGCATGGCGCCTACAAGTTCAGCCGCAAGCCGGACGGTTCGGTTCTCGCCATGCATGTGATCGAGGAAATCCATCGCAAGCTGCCGAACACGCACCTTGTCATGCACGGTTCGTCTTCCGTGCCGGAAGAATTGCAGGAAATCATCAACAAGTATGGCGGCAAGATGAAGCCGACCTGGGGCGTGCCGGTCGAGGAAATCCAGCGCGGCATCAAGCACGGCGTGCGCAAGATCAATATCGACACGGATAACCGCATGGCGCTGACTGGCCAGATCCGCCGCGTCCTGCAGGAAGACCCGAGCGAGTTCGATCCGCGCAAGTATCTCAAGCCCGCAATGGCTGCCATGACCAAGCTCTGCAAGGAGCGTTTCGAGCAGTTCGGCACCGCCGGTCATGCGGCTTCCATCCGCCCGATCCCGCTTTCCGACATGGCAAAGCGCTATCGCGATGGCTCGCTGGACCCGAAGTTCAGCTAAATTTTGCTGTTACGACAATAGAAAAGCGGAGGGGAAACCTTCCGCTTTTCTGTTTTCAAGAGACTGAATAATCAGGCCTTGTTGTACTTCGCGTCAACTTCGTTGATCGCGTTGACATTGCCAGCCGAACGGCCGTTTTCGTCAAAGGTCTGCGCGAGGAAGGCGTCGGCGATGGTCTTGGCCACTTCCGAGCCGATGACGCGGGCGCCCATGGTGATGATCTGGGCATTGTTGGAAAGCGCTGCGCGCTCTGCCGAATAGGTGTCGTGCGTGAGTGCAGCCCGGATGCCCGGAACCTTGTTGGCGGCAATGCACACGCCGATGCCGGTGCCGCAAACGAGGATGGCGCGGTCATAGGTGCCGTCGAGAACCGCGGAAGCCACACGGTCGGAAAGATTGGCGTAGAATGCATCCGCGCCAGCATCCGTGCGCGAGATTTCCGAAACCTCGAAACGGTCCTTGAGATAGTCGGCGAGAATCTTGGCCAGACCTTCGCCGGCGCTGTCGCCTGCAACTGCTACTTTCATGATGTTACTCCTTAATTGGATGCGATTTTCCTGGCGCACTTGTCCAGAATGTCGAGATAGCCTTCCACGTTCCACGCCGAACGGCCGATGAACAGGCCGTCGATATGCGGGCAGGCAATGAGTTCCTCGCAATTGCCGGGATTGACCGAGCCGCCATAAAGGCAGGGCACGCGGCGTCCGAGCACGCTTTCGGCAACCGCAATGATTTCCGCCTGACGCGCATCGGCGTAATCGGCGGAAGCCGGGATGCCATTCTCGCCAATGGCCCAGACCGGCTCATAGGCGAACAGGATTTCAGCCTTTTTCTGGTCGTCGGAAAGCTTGGCAAGGGCGCCGCGCACTTCTTCTTCCAGCACTTCAGCCGCGCGCCCGCTTTCGCGGTCTTCCAGCGTTTCGCCGATGCAGATGAGCGGGATCAGGCCGTGGCGCACAGCGGCTTCCACTTTCAGGCCAACCGTTTCGTTGGTTTCGCCGAAATGCTCGCGGCGCTCCGAGTGACCAAGCTCAACAATGTCGAGATTGCAGTCCTTCAGCATCAGCGGCGAAATTTCGCCGGTCCATGCGCCCTGATCGGCCCAGTGCATGTTCTGCGCGCCGACCTTGACGGAGGTGCCGGACAGGATTTCCTTCACTTCGCGAACGGCGGTGAACGGTGGAATGACAAAGCGCTGGATATCGGCGGAACGACCGCCATCGGCAGCTTTCAGCGCTTCCGCGAAGACGCGGGCCTCGGCCAGCGTCTTGTTCATTTTCCAACTCGTTCCAACCCAGAATTTGGTCATGCGTAACTGTTCCTAGTCTGCTGCTATTGTCAGTCTGATCCCGGCCTGCTCCAGCTCGGCCAGAACGGTCGCGCCGGGAGAGGCGTCGGTGATGATCGCGTCGAAATCCGACAGGTTTGCCATGACGTGGAGGGCAGGGCGCCCGAACCGCTGGTGGTTGACCAGAAGGCAGGTGCGGGCGGCGGATGCCGTCATGGCGCGCTTGGTGCGCACCACGTTTTCGTCCATGTGATAGACAAGCTGCCCGTTGACGGCGGGCGACGAAATAAAGGCGATGTCGGCACTCAAATGCGACAGCGCTTCTTCCGTCAGAATGCCGAAAAAGGCGTTGAACTTGGCTGAATAGGTTCCGCCGAGCGCAATCAGGTTGATCCCGTTCTCGCCCTTCAGTTCATCGACGATGACGGCATTGTTGGTGATGACCGTCAGCGGGCGCTTTTCCAGCAGCATGCCGCCAAGAACCGCCGCCATGGAACCGTCATTGACCATCACGGTCATGCCGGGCTCCACCAGTTCCAGCGCAGCGCGGGCCATCTTCTGCTTGGCTTCGCCGTCCTGCCGCTCGCGGAAGCGGAAATCGCTCTCGAACTGGGTGCCGGTATCGATGGTCGCGCCGCCCCGCACCTTGCGCAGCACGCCGGAATGTTCCAGCGAATCCAGATCGCGGTGGATCGTCATCTTGGAAACGGCAAACCGATCCGCCAGATCGTCGAGATCGACGGCCTGATTTTCGATGAGAAGGTTTATGATCGCCTGTCGTCTGTCGTCGCGCTTCACGCTGTTTCCGATCTATTGGGCGGAACATTTATCGCATGAAGTTAGATCACAAAATCACAAAAAAATCCACGAGAAAAATGTGATTTTGTTATTTTCCGTTCGGTTGCTGGACAAGGGCCTTTGCCGTGCGCTCATCGGTGATGAGGCCGTAAAGCCGCCCGCTTTTCAGCACGGCGCGAATGGCGTCAGCCTTGGCGATGCCGCCCGCAAGTCCGATGATTCGGCTCATATCGGCATTTTCCACCGAGGCGGCGATGGTCCGGGCGGTAAGCGCGGTTTCGAGGCGCTGGCCGTTTGCGTCAAAGAAATGTCCGAGCATTTCGCCAACGCCGCCGAGGGTGGCGATCTCCTCGACTTCGCTCAATTCTATCATGCCGGATGTGACGAGCTGCGCCTGCGCATCCACCGTGCCGATGCCGACGATCTTCAGTTCGGCGCGGCAACCCATGTCGAAAACCGTGGTGACGCCGCGCTGGGCAAGCAGCACCTCGCGGTCTTCCGCCGTGTTGGCGAAAAAGGGAACCGGCATCACATAAGCGGGCATTCCGGTTTTTTCCGCGATGCGGTGCATCACGTCATGCGGGTTGGCTGCGAAATTGCGCGTCAGGCCACCGAGCAGCGAGACGAAACGCACATTGCTGGCCGCGACACGCGGCATATAGCTGACGGCGGCAGACAGCGTGCGGCCATGGCCGATACCGATGACTTCATGATCGCCATGCTCGATCTCGCGGCGCAGAAAATCCGCGCCCGCATGGCCGAGGACCATGAGCGGCAGGCCTTCCTCGCCAATGTCGGGCGCAACCTCGCAATAGTCGAGGCCATACATGTCGGCGAGACGATTTTCGAGGTCGATGCATTCAGTAATGTCGCCATCGATGCTCACCTTCACCGCGCCGTCGGCAACGGCCTTGGCAATCAGGCGATGCGCCTTCACCGATGGCAGGCCGAGCCGCTTGGCAACGGCTGACTGGGTCATGCCGCCCACGAAGTGAAGCCAGGCGGCGCGCAGCGCCAGTGAATCGTCAGCATCTGCCATTGAAAGCGGTCCGGTTCCTTAAATTGTCTATATCTTCAAGTCCTTAGCGCCGGTGTCAATGTGGGGAGCCCAGAAAGCCACACTTTCCGCAATCTGCGGAATGACTTCACGGTCGTTCGGCTCGCGTTCCTTGAAGGAAAGTTCGAGGCAGATTTCATTATCCACCGCGCCGCCTTCGGCAAAGGCTTTCAGGAGCGGTTCCGGCTGGATGCGGCCCTTGGCGTTGAACGCGGCGGTGAACGGGCGATGCCCACCCTTGTCCATCAGGCTCTGCTTGATATGGATGATGGGCGAGACCTTCGGCACGGCCCGCGCCCAGGCATATGGGTCGTAGTCGTCCGGGTTGGACGAGGTGACGTCGCCATGGTCGATGTCGGCCATCATCCACATGGGGATCGCCATGTCGGCGGCGGTCAGGCGATCCTGAAGCTTCATGCATTCGGCGATCGTCTCGCCGAACTCGCGCCCGATGCTCATCGGCTCCCAGAACACATAGTCGAGACCAGCACCGGCGGCATGTTCGGCCACTTCCGCCCAGCAGTCGATGGCGATCTTGATCAGCTCTTCGCGGCGCGCCGGATCGTCGAAATCCTTATAGGTGAAGATCGCGAACTGCGTGCCGACCGACTTGCCGCCGAGATCACCGATAATGTCGGCAAAGGTCTTGAACCAGTCGACATAATAGCGGCGCACGTCTGCATCCGGATGGCCGAAATGATTGAGGCGACCATAGGGGCCGGTCATGCCCGAAGTGACGCGAACGCCGGTGCGCTGCAAGGCCTTGTCCATGTCGCGGGTGAGGCGGCGGATGGTCGAAGCCTGCCAGCTCGGATTGATGAATTCATGCGTAAGCTGGAGGTCGCGCAGGCGCAGGTCGCGGGCAACCGTTTCGATCAGGTCGTCCGGTTCGGCAAAGCGGTTGACCAGCGGATTGGTGTTGAGCGAAAGCGTCAGGGTCATGTCGTCCTCAAGCAACTAGATTGGCGTTGTCGAACCATTCCACGAAAGCGGCGCGTTCGGCTTCGGTCAGGTGCAGGTAATGCTTGGTGCGGCGATAGAGAATGTCTTCCGCCGTCTTCGCCCATTCCTTGGCCACCAGATAGCGCACTTCGGCCTCATGGAAGTTGCCGCCGAAATGACGGCCAAGCCCTTCGAGGTTCTGCGCACCCGCAACAACGTCTTTCGTGCGCGCGCCATAGAGACGCCCGTAATGATGGACGAGCGCGCGCGGCATCCAAGGATAGGTGTCGCGCAAGCTATTGGCGAAGGTTTCATAATCGGCATTGGCGATTTCGCCGCCCGGAAGGGGCGCATCGTGGGTCCAGTCGCCGCCCATCTTCGGGAAGATATGCTTGAGGCGATGCATCCCGCGCTCCGCCAGTTCGCGGAACGTGGTGATCTTGCCGCCAAAGACATTGAGCAGCGGCGCGTCATTGGTTTCGTCGAGGTCGAAGACATAATCGCGGGTAACGGCGGAAGGATTGCCCTTGCCGTCATCGAACAGCGGACGCACGCCGGAGAAGGAATGCAGCACGTCCTCGCGGCGCAACTTTTCCTTGAAATAGCGGTTTACCGCTGCCAGCAGATATTCGATTTCCTTCTCATCGGCTGCCACGTCTTCCGCGCGCCCTTCATAGGCGATGTCGGTGGTGCCGATCAGCGCCTTGTCGCCCTCATAAGGGTTGATGAAGATCACGCGCTTGTCGTGGTTCTGGACGAGATAGGCATTCGCGCCCGACCAGAATTTCGGCACGATGATGTGGCTGCCCTTGACGAGGCGCACATTGCGCGACGAGTTGGAGCCGGCGACATTGTGGATGACGTCCGTGACCCAGGGGCCGGCGCAATTGACGATGCAGCGGGCGCGGAACGTGCGGGTCTCGCCGGTGTCGCGGTTCTTCGTTTCCACGATCCAGCCGCCTTTTTCGCGACGGGCGGAGACGACAGGCGTGCGGGTGAGGATGGTTGCGCCCTTTTCGGCGGCCCCCACCGCATTGAGCGCTACAAGACGGGCATCGTCGACCCAGCAATCGGAATATTCAAAGCCTTTGGTGTACTGGTCGAGGATCGGCGTGCCTTCCGGGTCGCGGCGCAGGTCGAGCGTGCGCGTGCCGGGCAGTTTCTTGCGGCCGCCGAGATGGTCGTAGAGAAACAGGCCGAGCCGCACCAGCCAGGCCGGGCGATCCTGCGGGCTGTGCGGCAGCACAAAGCGCATCGGCCAGATAATGTGCGGAGCGGCGTTCAAAAGCACCTCGCGCTCGATCAGCGCTTCGCGCACAAGGCGGAACTCGTAATATTCCAGATAGCGCAGGCCGCCATGAACCAGCTTGCCGGAGCGCGATGATGTGCCTTGCGCCAGATCGTCCTTTTCCGCCAGCACGACCTTGAGGCCGCGCCCGGCAGCGTCGCGGGCCACGCCCGCGCCGTTGATGCCGCCGCCGATTACAAACAGGTCGCAGGTTTCCGGTTCAGCCATTTCAATGTTTCCTTATTTGCCGGAAGCGAGCTTGTCCCAGACTGGCGTCAGAGCCAGTCGCGCTTCCCGATAGGCAACGAAAAGTTCTTCATAGTGATGCGCGCGCGCCGCATCCGGCGCTTCGCTTGCGCCGAGCAGAGGCTCCACCCATTCGGCGATGCAATCATCCATGGTTGGATAGGCGCCGATGGCCACAGCGGCCATCATGGCGGCTCCTGCCGCGCCCGCTTCCTCGCGGGAAGAAACGCGCACCGGTGCATTGACCGCCGCCGAAAGCGTGCCGCGCAGCGCCTTCGAGCGCGCCGCGCCGCCGGTGATGCGCAGTTCGGAAGGCATTTCGCCCATGGCGGCGTAGCAATCGCGGGTCGCCATGCCGAGGCCTTCCACGACCGAACGCACCAGCTCCGGGAAACGGTCGCGGCTGGAAAGGCCGATGAAACCGGCCCGCGCATCGGCATTCACGAAGGGACCGCGCTCGCCTGCTTCCGAAATATACGGATGATAGAGGATCGATCCGGGGCGGCTGGCGTTGAACCAGCCGTCGAGGCGGGGAATGAGATCGCCAAGCGAAACCGGCTTTTCCGGCGTCGACATAAGGTCAGCTGCAACCTGCAATATCCAGTCGATATTGATGGTCGCGCCCATATTGGTCTGCACCTGCGTGACGATGCCGGGAATGGGCAGCGCGATGACGTAGCCGGTGCCTTCCTTGTTCAGATGAATATCGGCGACCGGCTTGGCGCGCATATGCACGCCGGTCGAACCGATGGTCGAGCACCCCGCACCAGCCGTGCCGCCGCGCACGCCAGCGCCAAGGGCCGTCATCGCCATGTCCACATAGGCAAGACTCACCGGTGTTCCGGCGCGCAATCCGGTCGCAGCAGCCGCTTCGGGGGAAAGCGGCTGCTGGACCTCTGCGCCGTCGATAATCTCCGGCAGCAGCTTGCGACGTTTTTGCAAGCCCAGCGCTTCGATAACCACATCGTCATACTGGCGATTGCGGAAATTGCCGAAGGTGAAGCTTGCTTCAGACGGATCGGTGGCGCGAACGCCGGTAAGATTGAGATAGAGCCAGTCCTTACAGTGAAGGGCTGCTTCCGCATTGTCCAGAAGCTCCGGCGCGGTAGCATCCATATGCGCCATCTGCGAGCCTTGCTGGCAGGTGTTCAGTCCCGTGCCGGTCGCTTCAAAGCGCGCGCGGTTCATCGGGCCTGCGGCAAGTCGTTTTACGGTGGATGCGGCGCGGGCGTCGAGCCACAGCCAGGCATCGCCAACCGGCTGATTGTCGCGACCGACCAGCCAGGTTCCGTCGCCCTGTCCGGTGACGGCAATCGCCGCGGTGCGATCGGCAAGGCCCGGCAGTTTGGCGCCTAGGTCGCGCAGGGCGCGCGCGCAGTCCTGCCATGTCTGGGAAAGCGATTGGGTAACCGCGCCATGATCGCCGGTATCGTATCTGTTGCGGACCGCCGCAGAATCGATCTGCCGCCCGCTGAGGTCGAAAGCGACCGCCTTGAGTACGGACGTGCCTGCGTCGATCCCGATGATGATGTCACCTGTCTTACGCATGGCGGATATGTGCCTTCATTGACATTTGGATTCCTCCCGCGACTGAAAATACAGCGCTCGCGGCCCCGTTTATAATGAAATCGGGCAATGGCGTAAGTTGGAGATAACATAACGCTACCACCTTGTCTGTAAAATTTTCGAGAGTGCGCATTTTTTTTCACCAAACAGTGAATGTGGAGAAAATCGCTAGGCTTCGCGCCCTGTTTTTTCTCCGGTCTTTCCGCGATCTTTCGGTCTGCGCTTGGTGTTGGAATTAAATTAAATATCTGAAAATACTACATAATATTAAGAATATGGACCAGGCCGCCATCCGGCTTTGCAATGGATCGCCGCACTGTGAATACCGCGTCGGGTAACGGATTATGTAGTGGATTTCGCTACGTCGTGATCGGGATTCAGCGCGAACTTATGCTAATTCACCGGCGTTTGAAAAACATCCGATTGACAGCTTTCGAGCTTTATAACATCATTATTGGAGCTAATAACACGCCGTTATCATAAGTTCCGATCGCGGCGCATCTGTTTCCAGGATGCACGGAGGAGCGGCCCTGGAATTCACGCGGAGGATATCATGCTCTCGTCTGTCGCATCTTGCACCGCTCCGGCGGAGGCTTTCGTCTACCCGGCGAGCGCGGAAGCGATGATCGGGGATGATCTCCGGGCGGTCTGATCTCAGCCGCATCTTCTGTTTCAATAACGACAATCCGGCAGAATTGCTGAAGGCGTTTGATAATGAGTGCACAAACCAGTCAAGTTTCACAAAAGCCCGCCAAGCTGAGCCGCGCCATCGTATGGAGCGTGATCGCCGCGGTGGTGGTTGTCGGCGCGATTGCTTTCGACACGAAGGTCGTGAAGATCGGGTCCGATTCCGATGTGCGCCAGCAGGCTTTCTCCCCCGATGCCTATGGCGCTTCCGAATTCCCCAAGGTCAAGGCCAGCGTCGAGCAGCGCGCCGTCGATGCCGTTGAAGTGGGCAATGCCCTTGTCGCTGACAAGGCTGCGGCCGGAAAGAAATATGGCGTCGGCGACGTCAATCCGGTCATTCCGGTCAAGTTCACCGGCACGGTCGAGGAGCGCAAGTCCAACTACAATGTCATCAAGGTCGACGGCCTGCCGGAAGGCGTGGCGATCCGCGTCCAGACCGGCCCCGCCGTCAACGGAACGGACCTGCGCGACGCGACCGGCGAAATCCAGTTCGGCCAGTTCAAGAACCAGATCGAATATCAGAATGCCGGTTCTGCCCTGAACAACGAGATGAAGAAGCAGGTGCTTTCGGGCGTTGATGTCGAGAATCTCGTTGGCAAGACCGTGACGGTGGTTGGTGTGTTCAAGGTCGTCAATCCGAAAAACTGGCTGGTGACGCCGGTGGGGCTCGAAGTGAAATGAGCGCTGCTCCCAAAATAGAAGGCAAAAACGGCGATGTCGTTCTTGCCGCGCATAATGTCGCCAAGTCCTATGGCCGCATTCATGCCCTGAAAGGCGTGAATTTTGAAATCCGCCGTGGTCAGGTCACGACGCTTTTCGGCGAAAACGGTGCTGGCAAATCGACGCTGATGAAAGTGCTTTCGGGCGTCATCCAGCCCACATCCGGCACGATCATCCTTGATGGCGAGCCGGTGACGTTCAACTCGTCCACCGAAGCGCGCGACCGCGGGATCTCGATCATCCATCAGGAACTGAGCCTCGCTCCCAACATGAATGTGCGCGACAACATCTTCATGGGACGCGAGATCCGCACCGCCACCGGCGTCGATTTCGCGGAAGAAGAGCGGCTGACGCGCGAGCTTCTGAAGGAGCTGGAAGAAGATATCGATCCGCTGACGCCGGTCGAGGAGCTGCGGCTCGGCCAGCAGCAGGTGGTGGAAATCGCCCGCGCGCTTTCGGTCAATTCGCGCATTCTCATCATGGACGAGCCGACTTCGGCGCTCAGCGCCTCGGAAGTCGAGGTTCTGTTCAAGGTGATCCGTGATCTGACGGCGCGCGGCGTCGCCATCGTCTATATTTCGCACCATCTGGAAGAGGCGCTGCAGATCACCAATCATGCGGTGGTTTTGCGTGACGGAACGATGACTGCCTATGCGCCGCGCGAGGAAATCGATCTGGAATGGATCGTGCGCAACATGGTCGGCGAAAACTTCGACCTCGGCTCGCCGCCAACCGGATATGAATGGGGCGATGTGGCGCTCTCCGTCGAAAACCTGACCGTTCCCGATCCGGGCGGCGCAGGCTTCTCGCTGGTCGACCGCATGTCGCTCGATGTGCGCGCCGGTGAAATCGTCTGCATTTACGGTCTCATGGGTGCAGGCCGCACCGAGCTTCTGGAAACCATCGCTGGCCGCCTCAAGGCGAGCGGCGGACGCGTTCTCCTGAAAGGGCAGGACGTTTCCGGCCTCACTATCGCGCAGCGCATCGAGAAGGGTCTTGTGCTGGTGCCGGAAGATCGCCAGCGCGACGGTCTCGTGCAGACGATGACGGTCGGCAAGAACCTGTCGCTCGCCAGCATCGCAGAAATGACCAAGGGTCTTTTCACATCGCGCAAGCGCGAAAAGCAGATCGTCGATCAGTCGATCAGGAATGTGCACATCAAGACGGATGGCGGCGAAGCGGCAATCGGTTCGCTTTCCGGCGGCAACCAGCAGAAGGTCGTGATCGGCAAGATGCTGGCGACCGAGCCGGAAGTCATCCTGCTTGATGAGCCGAGCCGCGGCATCGACATCGGCGCTAAGGCGGAAGTGTTCAAGCTTCTGGCCGAAAAGGCGAAGCAGGGTCTGGCCGTCGTCTATACGACCTCGGAAGTCGGCGAATGCCTCAGCATCGCGCATCGTATCATCGTCATGCACCGTGGGCGCATCTCCGCCGAATTCGGATCGGACGTGTCCAAGGAGAAGATCATGGCCGCCTCGGGCGAAGCCATGGTCGGTCACTAGAATAGTTATGGAGCACTGATAGAATGTCAGTCACAAGCACCAACAAGGAAACAGCGGCTCCGAACGGCGCGAAGCGGAAACCCGGCCTCGTGCATCTGCTGCTCGAAGGTCGTGCATTCTTTGCACTGATCGCGATCATCGCAGTTTTTTCGTTCCTTTCGCCTTATTACTTCACGGTCGACAACTTCCTCATCATGTCGTCGCACGTGGCCATTTTCGGCCTGCTTGCCATCGGTATGTTGCTGGTCATTCTCAATGGCGGTATCGATCTTTCGGTCGGCTCCACGCTCGGGCTTGCTGGCGTGGTCGCCGGTTTCCTGATGCAAGGCGTAACGCTGCAGGAATTCGGCATCATCCTCTATTTCCCGGTCTGGGCGGTTGTGCTGATCACCTGTGCGCTTGGCGCATTCGTCGGCGCGGTCAATGGCGTGCTGATCGCCTATCTGCGCGTTCCGGCCTTTGTCGCGACGCTCGGCGTTCTCTATTGCGCCCGCGGCGTGGCGCTTCTGATGACCAATGGCCTGACCTACAACAATCTTGGCGGACGCCCGGAGCTTGGCAATACCGGCTTTGACTGGCTCGGCTTCAACAAGCTGTTCGGCGTGCCGATCGGCGTTCTGGTTCTGGCCGTGCTTGCAATTATCTGCGCGATCGTTCTCAATCGCACCGCATTCGGCCGCTGGCTCTATGCATCGGGCGGCAATGAACGCGCGGCTGAACTGTCCGGCGTTCCGGTCAAGCGCGTCAAGGTGTCGGTCTATGTCATTTCCGGCATTTGCGCCGCCATCGCCGGTCTGGTTCTTTCTTCGCAGCTGACGTCGGCAGGCCCGACGGCAGGCACCACCTATGAACTGACGGCAATCGCTGCCGTGGTTATCGGTGGCGCTGCGCTCACTGGGGGGCGCGGTACTATCCAGGGTACGCTTCTCGGCGCCTTCGTGATCGGGTTCCTTTCCGATGGCCTCGTGATCATCGGCGTGTCCTCCTACTGGCAGACTGTCTTTACCGGCGCGGTGATCGTGCTCGCGGTTCTGCTCAACAGCATTCAATATTCCCGGCGATGATCGGTAGCGGCTCTGCCCACCGTTCCGGGCGGGGCCGCAGAAATTCCGGGCGTATCGAAAGGTTTCCAGAAAGGCGCTGATCTCGAAAACGGCCTGATGGAAATGAGTACCGCCGGGGAACCGGCATAACGCAAACGAAAATGTTAAGGGAGTGAGACCATGTTCAAGAAGGGAATGCGCGTTCTGTTCGCCGCGGCGGCAGCGTTGCCTCTCATCGCCAGCACGGCCTGGGCCGAAGGACTGATGACGATCATCGTCAACGATCCGTCCAATCCGTATTGGTTCACCGAAGGTGAAATCGCCAAGAAGACCGCTGAAAGCCTCGGCTACAAGGCTGTCGTCGGTGGCCACAAGGGTGACACCAACACCGAAAGCAACCTGATCGACACGGCTATCACCAACAAGTCGGTCGCCATCATTCTCGACCCGGCCAATGCGGACGGTTCGGTCGGTGCGGTCAAGCGTGCAATCGCCGCCAACATTCCGGTTTTCCTCGTCAATGCGGAAATCAACCAGGAAGGTCTGGCCAAGGCGCAGCTCGTTTCCAACAACGCGCAGGGCGCCGCTCTCGGTGCGACCCAGTGGGTGGAAAGCGTTGGCGACAAGGGCAAATATGTCGAGCTGTTCGGCTCGCCATCGGACAACAACGCCGCAACGCGCTCGAACGGCTATGAAACCGTTCTGTCGCAGTATCCTGATCTGGTGAAGGCTGGTCAGGATGTCGCCAACTGGGACCGCACCCAGGGTCACGACAAGATGCAGGCCCTGCTTCAGGCCAATCCGGACATTATCGGCGTTATCTCCGGTAACGACGAAATGGCTCTGGGCGCGATTGCTGCCCTGAAGAAGGCTGGCAAGCTGGATCAGGTCAAGGTTGGTGGTTTCGACGGTTCGCCGGATGCGGTTGCGGCCATCAAGGCCGGTGAACTGCAGTACACCGTTCTGCAGCCGGTTGCCGTGTTCTCGGAAGCTGCCGTCAAGCAGGCCGACAACTTCATCAAGACCGGCAAGACCGGCGTTGACCAGGAAAAGCAGCTCTTCGACTGCATCCTGATCACCAAGGACAATGTCGACAAGTACACCTCGCCGTTCGTTCTGGAACAGTAAGGTTTGAAAAAGGCGCATCCCGACAGCCCAAGCGCTTTCGGGATGCGCATTTCAGAAGTCCCTCTCCTCAGACAAGTCCCATGCAATCACTCGCTGGATTTTGGGGCTGAAGACCGCGCAATATAAAGCCTATGGGGCGATTCCGGGTGTTTTGGAACGCGCAAGCTAGGGGACAAGTGGCAGGCATGGCAGTGAGCAACAAAGCAAGCATAGACAAGCTGATGACGGATCAGGTGCCGAACGACAGCCGGCATGCGCGTCAGCTCGTCCGGCGCCAGCAGATTGCTGAAACTGTAATGGCCGAAGGCTCGATGCGTATCGAGGACCTGACCGAACGGTTCGGCATCAGCCTGATGACGGCGCATCGCGACGTCGATGAACTGGTGAGCCGCGGCCTGTTTCGCAAGTCGCGCGGCATCGTGTCGGCAGCGCCGACCAGCCTGATCGAGGCAAGCGATCTTTATCGCGTGACCCGCCAGTCGGAAGAAAAGAAGCTGATCGCCGAAGCGGCGATGCAGTTCGTCGAACCCGGCCAGGCGATTTTCTTCGACGATTCCACCACCGTCCTGCAAATGGTGCCGCACCTGGCCGAAAAGGGGCCGCTGACCGCCATCACCAATTCGCTCATCCTGATGAACGAATTGCGCGACATGAAGGACGTGACGCTGCTTGGCCTGGGTGGCCAGCTCTATAACTGGTGCAACGCCTTCGTTGGCGGCATGACCATCCACGAAATCCGCCGTCTTCGCGCCGATGTGGCCTTCATATCGATTGCTGCGATCACCGATGATCTTCTGTTTCACCAGTCACCGGAAATGGTGGAGACCAAACGCGCCATGCTGGATTGCGCCGCCAAGCGCATCCTTCTGGCCGACCATACGAAGTTCGAGCGCCGCGCCCTGCACAATTTCGGTGCACTGACCGATTTCGATGTCGTCATCGTCGATGAAAACACGCCTTTTGCGCATATCGAGCGGATGGAAGCGCAAGGCATCAATGTTGTTGTTGCGCGCGCCCGGACAGGCGGCAGGCCGGAATAACCTTCCGCATATTTATCAGGAATACGATACATGCCTTCTCTGCTCGGAATCGATAGCGGCCTCACTGTCACCAAAGCGGTCTTGTTCGATGTTGACGGGACCACACTTGCCGTTGCGCGCCGCCGCGTGGCGCAATCGTTTCCGCGCCCGCGCCATGTCGAACGGGACATGGTCGAATTCTGGAGCGCGACCGCCGATGCGATTGCGGAAGCCATCGCCAAAAGCGGGCGGCCCGCTTCCGATATTCTGGCTATCGCCACCACAGCGCATGGCGACGGCATCTACATGCTGGACAAGGACCGCCAGCCGCTCGGCGCGGGCATCCTCTCGCTCGACAGTCGCGCCGTCGATGTGGCGGAGCGCTGGGTGAACAGCCCCGTCGCCGACCGCGCCATTGCCGTTACCGGCCAGTTGCCCCATGCATCGGCACCATCAGCCATTCTGGCATGGGTGAAGGAAAACGAACCGGAACGCTATCACCGCATCGCCCATGTGATTGCCTGCAAGGACTGGCTACGCTTTTGTCTCACGGGTGACGTGGGCACGGATCGCACCGAAGCCTCCACCTCCTTTACCGATGTGAACACGCAGGACTATTCCAAGGAAGCGCTCGCTCTGTTCGGGCTCGATGCGCTTTGGGACGCGCTGCCGCCCATGTCGCGTTCGGATGAGATTGTCGGCAATGTTTCGCCCGAATGCGCGCAGCGCACCGGCCTTGTCGCCGGTACGCCGGTTGTCGGCGGTCTGCATGACGTGACGGCCTCCGCACTCGGCGTCGGCGGGCTTGGCGTCGGTACGGTTGCCGTGGTTGCGGGGACTTATTCCATCAACGAAACGCTGTCGTCCGAACCGCGCGTCGATAAAAGCTGGTTCTGCCGCAACGGTATTGCGCCGGGCGAATGGAACAACATGTCGATCTCGCCCGCATCAACCGCCAATTACGACTGGTTCCTCGACAAGCTCTGCCCGGCAGAACGGCGCGAGGCGGAGGAAACAGGGCGATCAATCCACGACATGCTGCGCCCGGAAATCGATGCGGCATTGGCCAAGCCTTCGACGGCCATGTTCCATCCTTATCTGTTCGGCTCGCCCTATGGGGCGATGGCGAGCGGCGCGTTTTTCGGCCTGCGCGGCTGGCAGGATCGCGGCGACATGCTGCGCGCCGTCTGGGAAGGCATTGCCTTCAACCACCGTATCCATGTCGATCACCTGAAGGGCGGTTTCGAGATTTCTGCCGCACGGCTTACCGGCGGCGTATCGCGCAGCCCGGCTTTCGCGCAGATGTTCGCCAATGTGCTGGGCATGCCCGTGACCGTGACGGATACGGACGAAGCCGCAGCTTGGGGCGCCGCCCTTTGTGCTGGCAAGGGTGCGGGTGTTTTTGCCGATGTCTACAGCGACCCGCGCGATCTCGATGCCATAGGCCGCACCTATCGGCCGGATGCGGAGCGGAGCGCGCTCTATGAGACGCGCTATCAGCTGTTCAAGGAAATCGCGTCGGCGCTCGGGCCGATCTGGCCGAAGATCGAAGCCCTCACGGATTGAAATGAAGGGCGTTCTTCGCCCAGAGAGACAGTGACATGAATGATTTCGTAAGTCTGGCCCAGATGAAAAGCCGCATCGGACAGCTTGAGGCCGAAGGCGTGGATGTGCTCATTCTCGGCGCGGGCGTCAATGGCGCGGGGCTCTTTCGCGATCTTTGCGAGCAGGGCGTGAGCTGTCTCATCGTGGACAAGGCGGATTTCGGTTCGGGCACGAGCGCCGCCCCGTCGCGGCTTATCCATGGCGGACTGAAATATCTGGAAACCGGCGAGTTCAGCCTTGTGGCCCAGTCCACGCTGGAGCGCAATCTGCTGCTGAAGAACGCGCCGCACAATGTGGAGCCGCTGCCGACCTTCATTCCGGTTTTTTCGTGGACCAAGGGCATCACGGCGGCGCTGCGCACCCTGTTCGGCTCGACGACCGCGCCGCGCAGCCGTGGCGCCGTGCTGATCAAGATCGGACTGGCGCTCTACGACTATTTCGGCGCGCGCGAACGCGTCATGCCGCGCCACCGTTTTCTGCTGAAAGAAACGGCGACGAAGGAAATGCCCTATATCACGCCTGCGATCGTGGCAGGCGGCATCTATCACGACGCGAAGGTCAGCCAGCCGGAACGTCTGGTCTATGAACTGGTGAGCGACGGCTTGCGCGCCAATCCGAAAAGTGCGGCCGCCAATTTCACCACGCTCATCTCCGCCGAAAACGGCGCGGTCGGCTTCGAGGGGCCGGACGGTGCGAAATTCGCCGTCAGGCCAAAGCTCGTCATCAATGCCGCCGGGCCGTGGATCGATCGGGTCAATGCCGCGCTTGGCAAACCGACCAAGATGATCGGCGGCACCAAGGGCTCGCATATTCTCATCGACCACCCCGAACTGGTGAAGAGCCTCAACGGGCGGATGATATATTTCGAGGCGGATGACGGGCGCATTTGCCTCGTCTACGACTATCACGGTCTGGCGCTGGTGGGTTCCACCGACATTCCGTCCGATGATCCGGACAATGTGCGCTGCGACGATCCTGAAACCGACTATTTCATCGACAGCCTGCGTTCGCTGCTGCCCAAGCTCAAGTTCGACCGCAGCCAGATCGTCTATACCTATAGCGGCATCCGCCCGCTTCCGGCGTCCAACGCGTCCGAACCGGGGCTGATCAGCCGCGATCATTCCGCTCCGATGATCGAGCCGGATAGCGACCGCCCGTTCCCGATCATTGCGCTGGTCGGCGGCAAGTGGACAACGTTCCGGGGCTTCGCCGAGGAAGTGGCCGACAAGGTGCTGACCCGGTTCGGCAAGACGCGGCAGGTGTCCACGCGCAATCTCGCCATCGGCGGCGGCAGGGACTATCCGTCCGATGATCGCGCCCGCAAGGCCTGGGTGACGAAATATGCCACCGAAACACGGCTGCCCGCGGCACGGGTTGAAACCCTGTTGAAGCGCTACGGCACAACGGCCTTGCCGATCCTCCGCGAGGAAGCGAGCGCATCGGTGACGATGTTGCCGGAAACCGAAACGATCAGCGTGACGGAAATCGCATGGATCGCGCGCAACGAACTCGTCGTGCATCTGGCGGACGTCGTACTGCGGCGCACCACACTTGCAATCGACGGGGCGCTGACCACCGGCAATCTCGCTGCGATCGCTGACATTCTGGCGCGGGAACTGGGCTGGGACGATACGCGCAAGGCGCGGGAAATCGAGGCGGTCAACGTCGAGCTTGAAAAACGGCATAACGTTATTTTGCAGGCGTACCCCGCCAAAAGGCGCTGATCTCCCCGCGTACTTGATTTATGGTGCATCTCTCATATTCGCGAAAGGAAACGCGCCATGGATATCAAGCGAAACGGAACCGATCCTTCGGGCAAAGGCCCAGCCGACTGGTTTACGGGTAATGTCCGTATCGACCCGCTGTTCTCTCCAAACAATGCAAGGCGCGCGGCGGCTGCGACCGTGACCTTCGAGCCGGGTGCGCGCACCGCCTGGCACACGCATCCGCTCGGCCAGACCCTGATCGTCACCGCCGGACTTGGCCTCGTGCAGCGTGAGGGCGGGCCGATCGAGGAAATCCGGCCCGGCGACGTCGTCTGGTTCGAGCCGGGCGAGAAACACTGGCACGGCGCATCGGCCAGCAACGCCATGACCCATATCGCCATTCAGGAACAGCTCGACGGCAAGGTCGTGGACTGGATGGAGCATGTCAGCGACGCGCAATATGGTGCGGGCAAGTAAATCTTGTCCGGGTTTTGCGCAGCTTTCTAAAGCCAACCCGGCGCGTTGAGGGCCAAAGGCTGCGCAAAACGCAAAGATGATTGCGTATATTGCGAAGAGGTATTTCCTGTTTCCCCTATCATGTTGTTCTCAATAAAAACAAAGGGGAGAAGAGAATGAAACACCTGCTTCTTTTGCTTGCAGCAAGCGTCGCCATCCTTGCCAGCGTGCAGGCGCACGCCGCCGAAAGCGATGCCTGCAAGTCGCCCAAATTCTCCGATGTCGGCTGGACCGACATCACAGCAACCACGGCGCTCGCTTCGCTGTTGCTGGAAAAGGCCGGTTATCAGCCGCAGACCACCATTCTTTCCGTGCCTGTCACCTTCCAGTCGCTGGAAAACGGGCAGATCGATATTTTCCTCGGCAACTGGATGCCGCTTCAGGAAGAAGCGCGCAAGCCCTATATCGAGGGAAAGAAGGTCGAACAGGCCGGTGTGAACCTTGAAGGCGCGAAGATCGGTCTTGCCGCCACGGGCAAGTATCTCGGCATCAAGACCTACGCCGACATAGCCAAATTCAAGGACCAGCTTGGCGGCAAGATCTACGGCATTGAGGCGGGCAGCAGCGCCAATGCCACCATCCAGTCGATGATAGAGGAGGACAAGTTCGGCCTGAAGGATTTTCAGCTCGCGGAATCGAGCGAGCAGGCCATGCTTTCGCAGGTTCAAAATGCAGTGCGCAAGGATGAGCCTGTCGTGTTCTTCGCCTGGACGCCGCATCCGATGAACATTCGCTACAAGCTGACCTATCTGCAAGATGGCGAAAACCTGTTCGGGCCGGAAGATGGTGCGGCCACCGTCGAGACCCTGACCCGCAAGGGTTATGCAGCCGACTGCCCCAATGTCTCGCGCTTCCTGTCGAACCTGAAGTTCAACACGGAAATGGAAAGCACGATGATGAACATGATCCTGAATGACGGCCTGGAAGCCAAGGACGCCGTTGCGAAATGGATCAAGGAGAACCCGGCGCAGCTTGATGCATGGCTCGAGGGCGTGACCACTGTCGACGGCAAGCCGGCGCTTGCCGCGGTGAAGTCCGGTCTCGGCCTGTAAGGCTTTTATTGCCGCAGCTTGCTCGGCGACTGACCGAAATGCCGCTTGAAGGCGCGCGACAGCGAACTGATCGACGAAAAGCCGGTCTGTTCCGCCGTGTCAGCCATGGAAAGGCGCGTGTCGAGGATCAGCCGCCGGGCCGCTTTCAGCCGGAGCGACAGGTAATAGTTGCCCGGTGACTGGCCGATCACATTGGCAAACAGCAACTCAAGACTGCGCGTCGAAAGGCCAAGCCTGCGCGCCACGCTCGACACAGGGATCGGACGGTCGATGTGCGTCTCCATGATCTTGATGGCGTCGGCCAGTCGCGGCTCGCGATTGAGCAGGCGGCCAAGGGAGACCAGCGGCTGCGCATCCGAAGCCTGTTTCACCTCGTCATAAACGTAGAGGCTCGCCACATCGAGCGCGATGGAATAGCCGTGGCGGGCGCGAATGAGCGCCAGCATCATGTCGAGCGCCGGGGCCGCGCCCCCGGTCGTCAGGAGTGCCCCGTCCCGCACCCAGCGATCCGACTGCATTTCAACTTCCGGAAAGCGCTGCGAAAATGCCTCCAGGTCTTCCCAGTGGGTGGTTGCCTTGCGCCCGTTGAGCAATCCGGCTTTTGCCAGCACCCATGATCCGGCCTCCACGCCAACGATGAGCTTCGATTGCGCGGCGGCCTGGCGCAGCATGGCGAGAAGCTTCGGCGTTGCGTGTTCCAAGGCATGAAAGGCGCTGACGATGATGAGAATATCCTGCGCACCGGCCTCGAATTTTCCGTCTGCCGAAACCTTGAGGCCGCTGGACGTGACCGGATCGCTGCCATCCGGCGACACCACCCGCCAGCGATAGAGCGAGCGTCCCGTCACACGGTTGGCGCCGCGCATCGGGTCCAGCGTCGCGGCCAGCGACATCAGCGAACAATCCGGCAGGACAAGCAGCGTAACGCTCAGTTCTCCGTCGGACGGTTCAAAGATCATGCTCTTCGCTCTTCGCCAAATAGATTTCGTAAAATGATAATCCCGTCATTTCGCGACCTGTCAAGCTCGGCGAAAATTGAGGGAAACGACATGCCTTTAAAACCTGCCCGCGAAATATTCATCACCGCCGCCGTCACCGGGGCCGGGGCTACCACGCATCGCTCGAACAAGGTGCCGGTCACGCCGCGCCAGATCGCGGATGCGGCAATCGAAAGCGCCGAGGCAGGCGCCGCAATCGCCCACATTCATGTGCGCGATCCCGAAACCGGCGAATCATCGCGCAAGCTGGAGCTTTTCCGCGAAGTGGTGGATCATATCCGCGCCTCTGGCGTCGATATCGTGCTGAACCTGACCGCAGGCGTTGGCGGCGATCTGGTCTTTGGGTCGGCAGAAGCCCCGCTGCCGCCCGATGCTTCGAAAACCGATATGGCTGGCGCGACGGAACGGCTTGCGCATGTTGCTGAACTCCTGCCGGAAATCTGCACGCTCGATTGCGGCACGATGAATTTCGGCGAAGGCGATTATGTGATGACCAACACGCCCGCCATGCTCAAGGAGATGGCCGCGCAGATACAGCGGCTTGGCGTGCGCCCGGAAATCGAGATTTTCGATACGGGTCATCTGCCGCTTGCCCAATGGCTGCAGCAGCAGGGCCTGCTCGACGATCCGGTTCTGGTGCAGTTGTGCATGGGCATCCCGTGGGGCGCGCCCGACGATCTGGCGACGCTGGTTTCGATCCTCCACAACCTGCCGGAAAACTGGATTTTCTCGGCCTTTTCCATTGGCCGCAACCAGTTGCCCTATGCGGCGCTCGCCGTGCTTGCAGGCGGTAATATCCGTGTGGGACTGGAAGACAATATCTGGCTCGACAAGGGCGTTCTGGCGTCGAATGGCGATCTGGTTGAACGGGCGCGGAACATCGCCGTCAATATGGGAACGAAGGTTCTGACGCCCGCCGAAGTCCGCGAGAAACTCAAGCTCACGAAGCGCTGGTGATAGTCATGAACAGCAATCCTCCCAAGATCGCCTGCATCGGCAGCGGTGTCATCGGCAGCGGCTGGGCCGCACGCTTTCTGCTCAATGGCTTCGATGTTGCTGTTTACGATCCGTCGCCGGATGCGAAGGCGACGACCGAGCATATTCTCGACAATGCGCGCCGGGCCCTGGCGGCGCTGACCACCGTGCGCCTTCCGCAGGAAGGGCGGCTGTCCTTTTCCGCGTCGCTGGCCGAAGCGGTTGAAGGCGCGGCGCTTGTTCAGGAAAGCGTGCCCGAGCGCCTCGACCTGAAGCTTGCAGTGATGACGGAGATCGAAGCGGCCTGTGCGGACGATGCGTTGATCGCATCTTCCACTTCAGGCTTCTTGCCAAGCAAGTTGCAGGCCGGGTTGCGGCATCCCGAGCGGCTGCTGATCGCGCACCCTTACAACCCCGTTTACCTGCTGCCGCTGGTCGAACTCGTTCCCGGCGAAAAGACCGCAGCCGCAACGATTGAGGCCGCTTCCGCGCTCTATCGCCAGACCGGCATGGAGCCGGTCGTGCTTGAAAAGGAGATCGACGCCTTTGTCGGCGACCGCCTTCTGGAAGCGCTGTGGCGCGAGGCCCTGTGGCTCGTGCGCGACGGCATCGCAACGGTCGAGCAGATCGACGATATCATCCGCTATTCCTTCGGGCTTCGCTGGGCGCAGATGGGCCTGTTCCAGACCTATCGCATTGCAGGCGGTCCCGCAGGTATGCGGCACTTTCTTGCGCAATTCGGGCCTGCGCTGCAATGGCCATGGACGAAGCTGACGGATGTGCCAGACCTCGATGACAGCCTGATCAACCGCATCGCCGACCAGTCGGATGCGCAGAATGAAGGGCTTTCCATCCGCGATCTCGAGCGGATTCGCGATGAAAATCTGGTCGCGATCATCCGTGCCCTGTCGCAACAGCAGCAGGGTAGGGGCTGGGGCGCGGGCGCGCTGCTCAACAACTATACCGCGCGGCTCGATGCGGCGGCGGACCGCCCCGCCACAGCTTCCGGCCCGTTGCGGCTTCTGGATGCGCGCGTGATCCCCGAATGGATCGACTATAACGGACATATGACCGAGCATCGCTATCTGGATGTGTTCGGGCAGGCGACGGACAGGTTTCTGGCCCATATCGGTGTGGACGAGGCCTATCTGCAATCCGGGCATAGCTACTATACGGTTGAAACCCATATCATGCATCGCGGCGAGGCGAAGGCAGGCGATGCACTGCATGTCGAAACGCAATTGCTCTCCTTCGACGAAAAGCGCGCGCATGTCTTTCACAGCCTCCGGCGTGGCGATACGGAAATTGCCAGCGCCGAGCAGATGCTGCTGCATGTCGACAGCAAGGCGGGCAAAGCAGTGGCGGCAAAGCCCGTTATTCGGGAAGCCCTTCAGCGGGTGTTCCATTCCCATCAGGAGATGCCGACACCGATTGCGGTCGGTCGGCATGTTGGCAGGCGCGGCTGATGCGGAGCCGTTGAACTAAGCCCACACACGGGCCAGCGGCGGCGTTTGCTTCGCCTCTGACCGCAGCGAACAACGGAACCCTAGCCCCCCCGAAGGTTCTCCGTTGTTCGCATTGCTTGACATTTAATCAATCGATTGATTAAATCAAATGTATGAGCACGTCGGAAAATATCGCGAAGGCTGACGGTCGAGCATCGGCCGAACAGACGCGCGCCGCGCTTATCCATGCGGCATTGCAGCTTTTCGGGTCGAAAGGTTTTGACGCCACATCGACGCGGGAGATCGCGGGTCTTGCCAAGGCGAATATCGGCTCAATCGCCTATCATTTCGGCAACAAGGAAGGTCTGCGACTGGCAGCGGCGGACTATATCGTCGAGACAATACAGGGCGTGGCTGGTCAGGCGCTCGGCCATTATGGGGTGATCGGCACGTCCGCTAACACGAAGGAAGAGGCGCGGCAGCTTCTTGCCATGGTGATCGAGCGGATGACGCGATTCATCGTGGCGCAACCGCAATCGGGCGAAATCGTGCAGTTTCTTCAACGCGAGCTGGCGCATCCGACGGCGGCGCTCGACCGGATCTATTCAGGCGTTTTCGAGCCGACGCACAAAAGGCTTTGCGCCATATGGGAGGTCGCGACGGGCGAGCCTGCCGAGGGCGAGGATACGCGGCTTATTATCTTCACGCTGCTTGGGCAGGTTGTCTATTTCCGCATCGGCCGCGAGGCGGTGAAACGGCGCATGGGCTGGGCGACGATGGGCGAGAACGAGGCGGCGGCAGTGGCAGCAATAGTACGCCAGAATCTGATGGCCATCCTTGCGGCCAAAGACGCCGCTCAAAACGCCGGGGTGTCGATATGAGTGTCCTGTGTATTCTCCCTTTCGCTTCCTACCTTTTTGCAGCGTGCAGCACGCAGCCCCTTGCAGTTGGCTATGTGGAAGGGGAGTTTGTGCAGCTCGCGCCGCTGGAAGTGGCGCAGGTTCAGTCCGTGACCGTCAGGCGCGGTGATCGCGTCGAGCCGGGCAAGCCGATAGCACAGACCGAAGACGCGGACGCAAGGATTGCGGTCGCGCAAGCCGAGGCGACGCTGGCGCAGGCACGCGCCCAACTGGCGGATTTGCAGGTCGGCAAGCGCCCCGATGAGATTGCCGTTCTCGAAGCGGCGGTCAGGACGGCGAGGGCGCAGGCCGACGATGCGCGGCGCACGCTTTTGCGCACGCAGGACCTGACGAAGCGCGGGGTGACGACGCAGGCACAGCTTGACGATGCGGCGACCAAGGTGGAGGTGGCGGAAGCTGCCATCAATCAGGCGACGGCCAATCTGGCGGTGGGGCGGCTTCCCGCCCGACCTGAAACCATCAAGGCGGCGGAAAATGCCGTCAAGAGCGCCGAAGCGCAGCTCGATTCCGCGCGCTGGCATCTCGCCAAGCGTACCATCGAAGCGCCCGCCCCGGGACGCATCACAGATGTCATCCGCAATCCCGGCGATATTGCCGGTCCCTCCGCGCCGGTGCTGACAATGCTGCCAGACGGTGCGGTGAAGCTGAAAGTCTATATACCGGAAGACAAGTTCGCGGCGGTGCGGACGGGCGATGTGCTGTCAGTGCGCTGCGACGGTTGCGCGCCCGGACTGCAAGCCCGTGTGAGCTATGTCTCGCCCGATCCGGAATTCACCCCGCCGGTGATCTATTCGCTCGAAACGCGCCAGAAGCTTGTTTACCTCATCGAGGCGCATCCCGTCGATCCAGCATCACCGCTCCAGCCCGGCCAGATCGTGGATGTCGATCTGGCTTCGCAATAGGCGGAGGCGGCAATGCCGAACGCCATTGATGTCAAGGGTCTCGTCAAGCGTTTCGGCGATGCCACTGTCGTCGATCAGGTCAGCATGTCGGTGGCCGAGGGCGAGATAGTCGGCTTTCTGGGGCCGAACGGCTCCGGCAAGACCACCACCATCCGCATGATGTGCGGATTGCTGACGCCCGACGAGGGTGAGGGCGAAGTGCTGGGCTACGATCTTCGCACGGAAGGGCTCAAGATCAAGCGCGAGGTCGGCTACATGACGCAGCGCTTTTCCTTCTATGAAGACCTGACCATCGCTGAAAATCTTGAATTCGTTGCGCGTCTCTACCGGCTGAAGCCGGTGAAGGAGCATGTGGCGCGCACGCTTGAGGAACTGGGCCTGACCTCGCGTGGCAACCAGCTTGCGGGCACGCTTTCCGGCGGCTGGAAGCAGCGGCTGGCGCTTGCCGCCTGCATCATGCACAAGCCAAAGCTTCTGTTGCTGGACGAGCCGACCGCCGGTGTCGATCCCAAGGCGCGACGCGATTTCTGGGACGAGATCCATCGTCTCGCCGATGGCGGGCTGACCGTGCTGGTTTCGACCCATTACATGGATGAAGCCGAACGCTGCCACCGCATCAGCTATATTTCCTATGGCAAGCTGCTGGCCACTGGCACTGTGCAGGAAGTGATCGACAAGGCCGGGCTTTCGACCTTCATCGTCAATGGTCCGCGCCTTGGCGAAATTGCGCGCATACTGGAAGGCGAACCGGGCGTGGAGCAGGTGGCTCCTTTTGGTGCGACGCTGCATGTGGTGGGCTCCGACCGGGCGAAGCTTGAAAAGGCGCTCACAAAAATCAGGCAGCGCGACGGGATCAGAATCGAGCCGGGCGAAACCAGCCTTGAGGATGTCTTCATTCAGTTCATGGCCAGTGCCGAGGACAATATGGCGAAGGACGGCCCATCATGAGCGGCGGCTGGTTCTCGTTCGAGCGTCTTGGCGCGATGCTGATGAAGGAATTCATCCAGATGCGGCGCGACCGCATCACCTTCGCCATGATGCTGGTTGTCCCGCTGATGCAGCTTTTGCTGTTTGGTTTCGCCATCAACAACGATCCAAAAAGCCTGCCGAGCGCGCTGGTTGTGACCAGCCAGGATCACTATACGCGCGCGATGATTTCGGCTTTGGAAACAACCGGTTATTATCGGTTCGACCATGTGGTGCAAAGCGCGGCGGAAGCCGAGGCGCTGATTGCCAGTGGCGCGGTTTCCTTCGTGGTGACGATCCCGTCCGATTTCGCAAGGCGGGTCGACGCAGGCGCGCAGCCGCAGATCCTGATCGAAGCAGACGCGACCGATCCATCGGTCGCAAGCGGAGCAATCTCGACGCTTGGAACCGTCGCAAGTCAGGCGCTTTTGCGCGAACAGGGCAGACAGGCCGAAGCCGCCGATATGGCGCGCAGCCAGCTTCAGGTCGTGGTGCACCGGCGTTACAACCCGGAAGGCGTGTCGCAATATAATATCGTTCCGGGTCTTCTGGGCGTGATCCTGCAAATGACCATGGTCATGATGACGGCGATGGCGCTGACACGGGAGACCGAGCGCGGGACGATGGAAAACCTGCTCGCCATGCCTGCAACACCGGCTGAAATCATGCTGGGCAAGGTGCTGCCGTTTCTGGTCGTCGGGGCCGTGCAGGTTGTGGTGGTGCTGGCGGCGGCAAAACTTCTGTTCGGGGTCCCCTTCGTCGGATCGCTGGCGCTGCTTTTGGCCTGCGTGCTGATCTTCGTTCTGTCGCTGGTGCTGCTTGGCTATACGATCTCGACGGCTTCGCGCACGCAGATGCAGGCCATGCAGCTGACCTTCTTTTTCTTCCTGCCCTCGCTGATGCTGTCGGGTTTCATGTTCCCGTTCAGGGGTATGCCCGATTGGGCGCAGATGCTTGGCGAGATTTTTCCGCTCACGCATTTCCTGCGGATTGTGCGCGCAGTCATGCTGAAGGGCGCCCACCTTTCCGACATTGCCGGAGAGGTGAATGCCCTCATATTCTTCGTGTTCCTGTTTGCGTCGCTGGCGCTTCTGCGCTTCAGGCGAACGTTGGATTAGCAGGCTGAAGGAGCCAGCGCTGTTTTCGGACGCCGGGACAGCGTGAACAACAGGCCCGCCGCTGCCAGAAGGCCACCGGCTACCGGTATCGCGGCATAGCCAAAACCAAGGCTGATAACGCCGCTGCCCAGTGCCGCGCCGACGGCATTGCCGAGATTGAACGCGCCAATATTGATCGACGATGCCAGTCCCGGCGCTTCGGAAGCAGCCTGCATGACGCGGGTCTGAACCGGCGGCACGATGGCGAAGGCTGCCGCGCCCCATGCAACGAGACCAATGGCGGCACCGATATGGCTGGTAAGCACCAGCGGCAGTGCGAGACTGATGATCGCAAGCGCGCCAAGGAAGATGCGCGTCGCACCATCAAGCGACCAATCGGCGAGACGCCCGCCAAGCGCATTGCCGATGGTGAAGCCGAGGCCAATGAGAACCAGCGCCAGCGTCACGAAGCTTTCCGATGCGTGGGTCAGTTCGGTCAGAACCGGCGCGACAAAGGTGTAGAGCGTGAACATGGCGCCCGCGCCCATGACAGTCGTTGCCAGCGACATGAGCACTGTCGGGCGCATGAGAACGCGAAGTTCCTGGCCGACATTCGGCATCTTGCCTGCTTCGCCGCGCGGCAGGGCAAGCCAAAGCGCGGTGATCGTGACGAGGCCCAGAACGGCGGTGCCAGCAAAGGACATGCGCCAGCCGATTTGCTGGCCGACCCAGGTTGCTGCCGGAACACCGCCAATATTGGCGATCGTCAGGCCCATGAACATGGTGGCAACAGCGCTGGCGCGCTTTTCAGGCGGCACGACACTGGCCGCGACGACGGAGCCAAGGCCGAAGAACGCGCCGTGATTGAGGCTGGTCACGAGGCGCGCGGCGAGCAGCGTCCAGTAATCCGGAGAGAGCGCGGACAGGATGTTGCCGAGCGTGAATATGGCCATGAGCAGCATCAGCGCGGTGCGCTTGCCGAAGCGCCCGAAGGCGAGTGTCATGACCGGCGCGCCGACCATCACGCCGACTGCATAGGCGCTGACGAGCAAGCCAGCCGTCGGGATGGAGACATCAACGCCGTCCGCGATGACGGGCAAAAGGCCCATCGGTGAAAATTCGGTGGTGCCAATGCCAAAGGCACCGATTGCAAGCGCGAGCAGCGGCCAGTTGAAACCGGCCGCCTTCGTCGCGCTGTCGTGAGACTGTGTAGCGCTCATAATAAAATTCCTATTTGTCCCAGACGGGAGCCAGGCCTTCGGGGCTGACGATGCGACCATCGGGGCGGCTGAGTTTGGCGATGGCGGCCATGTCTTCGGCATTCAGTTCAAAGTCGAAGACATTGAAATTCTCTGCCACGCGCTCAGGCTTGGCTGTCTTGGAAAGGGCGACGAAACCCTGTTCGATCAGCCAGCGAAGGCCGACCTGTGCGGCGGTCTTGCCGTATTTTGCGCCAATGGCCTGAAGCACTGCATCGCGCGGCACCGCGCCATCGGCCATGCCGTAATAGGCGGTGATGGCGACGCCGGCAGCTTTCGCGGCCTGTGCAATCGTGCTCTGGTCGAGATAGGGGTGAACCTCGATCTGGTTGGTCACGATGGGCGCGCGGCTCTTCTGGACGGATTCCTTCATCTGCGCGACGTTCTGGTTGCTGACGCCGATGAAGCGCGTCTTGCCTGCTGCTTGCACGGCATTGAGCATGTCGATCTGATCGGCGATGGAAACCTTGTCAGCAGGCCAGTGCAGGAGCAGAAGATCGACCTGATCGACCCTCAGCTTGTCGAGGCTTTCATCGACGGAAGCCGCGAATTTTTCCGGGCTGTAATTATCGACCCAGACCTTTGTGGTCAGGAACAGGTCTTCGCGCCGTGCGCCCGCCTTTTGCAGGGCGCGCCCGAGGGCGGCTTCGTTCTGGTAGATTTGCGCGGTGTCGAAATGGCGGAAACCAGCTTCCAGCGCTGCCGGAACCACGCTTTCCACTTCGGCGTCCGTCATGCGGAAAACACCAAAGCCGAGCGCTGGTATGGCCGCGCCATCTGCGTTCACGATTTTCATATTATCTCCTGTCGATTGGCCTTCGGCATATCGCGTCGATTGCGCGAGCTTGGGAGGCTCATGCTTCGGGCCGTCAATTCCAGTTTTCCTGAATCAGCAGGTTTCAGGTAAGGTATGATCTCGGCTGCACAGATAGGACAATTGCGCGGGCTTGAAAATCCGCTCGGAATCCACATTATCTGTGAAACGATTTCACAGATGGAGCGGGCGATGGACAATCGCATCGGCGAAATGCAGGTTTTTATGCGAGTTGTGGAAGCAGGCAGTTTCTCCGAGGCCGCACGCCTTCTGCGCATGAATCCTTCGACCATCAGCAAGCTCATATCCCGTATAGAGGCGAGGCTCGGCGTGCGGCTTCTGGAGCGCTCCTCCCGACGCCTGTCGATGACGAGCGAGGGACAGATTTACTACGAACGCAGCCAGGGATTGCTGCGCGATTTCGAGGAAGTTGAACGCGAGCTTTCGCAAGGTTCGGCAAGCACCGGCGGCACGGTGCGCGTCAATGCTTCGGTAGCGTTGGGCGCGCTGGCGCTGGAGCCGCTTTTGCCGGAATTCTTCGCCGCCTATCCGAATATCGTGATCGACCTGTCGCTGTCGGATGAACTGGTCGATCTTTATCTCGACCGCACCGATGTGGCGTTTCGCATCGGAACCCTCCCCAATTCCAGCATGACGGCGCGCAAACTCGGCATTGCCCGGCGCAAGATCGTGGCGGCTCGTGCCTATCTGGAGCGTCACGGTACGCCCGTGACTGTCGACGATCTTGCCGAGCATAATTGCATCGGTTTTAATTTCCGCCGCGCCGCACCAGTCTGGCCGCTGAAGGAAAGCGGGCGGATCGTGGACCGTGCCGTCTACGGCTCGCTCCTGGCCAATAATGGCGAGACCGTCCGCCGCATGGCGGTTGCGGGGCTGGGGCTTGCAAGGATCGCTGATTTTCATGCGCGCAACGACCTTGCTTCCGGCGCGTTGGTGGAGGTTCTCGCCGACGCGGTCGAGAACGATCTGGAGGACGTGCATGCCGTGTTTCTGGGCGGCGCGCGACTGCCGCAACGGGTCCGCGTTTTTCTTGATTATGTCGTGCCGCGCTTGCAGACCTATCTCGCTGCGCAATAGGCCCCTTCTGTCGAATCACGAGCGATGCTTCCCGGAAACGTCCGATTTCCGGCGCAAAAGCGGGTGCTTGCCTGAAAATATTTTGGTTTCTGATAGCTGAACGATTTCAGCTTGTTGCTGTCGTGCGCCGTTATGTTCACGACGATACGCTCCGCTTTTGTGTTGACTATTAACAATCCGTTAACCACAGTTTGTTGCAATATGTAACACAGTGTTACATTTCTTGATGACGAATGGGGTGTGGATTGGACAAAAACCGGCAGACAAGACAGCAAACCTTGCAGGCAAGGGAGAGGTCTGCCGTAGCCGATATGACGTCGTTCTGGGGACTGATGCGCGCCTATTGGGTCTCCGATCGCTGGAAGGAAGCCTGGGCTCTCACGCTCGCGATCTTTCTGATGACGGCTTTCGTGAGCAAGACCACCGTGTGGGTGGCGGAGGCTTCCGGCCTGCTCATGAATTCCATCGTCAATGTGAACACCGCGCCTGTTCAGCATCCCCTCATGACGATAGCCTACAATGCGGGCATTCTTGTTCTGCTGATGCTGGCAAAGGACGTGATGCTGGTCGGCTCCCGTCACTTCCTGTCCACCACGCTGCATCGCAAATGGCGCAAATGGCTGAACGACCAGTTTTCCACCGCTCTGTTGAACGGCAAGCACACGCATTTCCATTTGCAGCAGGGCAGGGCCAAGGACCAGCCCGACAATATCGACCAGCGCCTGCAGGAATCGATCAAGGGGATGACCGGCGGTGCCATTGGCCTCGTCATGGGCATTGTCGGCGTATTCCTGTCGGCTTTCTTCATCGGTCAGAAGCTGATTGAGATGTCCACCCATGTGGATGGGCTGGATTTCCTCGGCAGCTACGGCAGCGCCGTTCTGGCTTTCGCGGCAATCGTCGTCTATGTCCCGCTCGGCACACTGGTCGCCATCAAGATCGGCAAGCGTCTGGAGCGCCTCAATCTCGGCATCCAGAAGGCCGAAGGCTCGTATCGTGGCGAATGGACGACGCTCTTGCGCCGCAGTTTCCAGATTTCGGCGTCCGGTGGTGAGGCTGTGCAGCGCTCGGTCAATGACCGTCTCTACAAGGATGTCGACGGGACGTGGAACCGGCTCAACCGTTTCGATGCCGCCTATCTCGCCTTCTCGCAGGCCTATGGCTTTCTCTCGAACCGCATCGTTGCCTATATTCCGGGCCTCCTGCCCTATATGAGCGGCTCCGTCAGCTTCCGTAACTATGTGACGGGCGCGGAACTGGTCGCGGCCATGATCAACGATTGCTCATGGTTTATCCAGGTCATGCCGGCGATTGCCAATCTGCGCGCCAATGCGGGCCGCGTGACGGGGCTGGCGCAGGCCATCGAAAATGTTCAGGAACCGACCGAATTCTACAGCCGGTCGGGCATCAACCGTTTCGCTTTTGCGCAGCAGCATCCGCGCTTCGGCCTGTCGGTGCGCAATCTGGCTCTCATGCAGGGGCCGGACAGCGAAGCGCCCTTCCTGCGCTCCGGCGTGATCAATATGCGCGCTGGCGACTGGGTTTACATGCGGGGCGAATCCGGCTCGGGCAAAACTTCATTCATGAAGGCGCTGAATGGCCTGTGGCCCTACGGGGCTGGCGAAATCATCTATCCGCAGAATGCCACCTCGCTTTATGCGACGCAGGAGGCCAAGTTCCCTTCCGTAACGCTGAAACAGCTTGTCGCCCTGCCGGCCGATGAAGGCCGGTTCAGCGATCTGGCTGTCGCAGCCGTGCTGCACGAAGCGGGGTTGGGCGAATTCATCGAGCGCATGAACGACCCGGATGCAGACGGCGCGCCATGGGACATGATCCTCTCCGGCGGCCAGAAACAGAAAATCGTGCTGGCGCGCATTCTCCTGCACAAGCCGTCGATCATCTTTTTGGATGAAGCGACCGGCGCACTCGATCCGGCCTCGAAAATGCGTTTCCACGAAGCGCTGAAAGCGCGCTGCCCCCAATCCATCGTCATCAGCATCATGCATGAGGACAAGCTGCCGCTGCTCGAAGACGGCCGGAATGTCTATTCGCATGTACTGGATATCCGCAACGGCTATGTTTCGTTGCGTCCCGTTCACTTCGATATACTGCCGGAAATCGCTGCCGGAACCGCCCTCATCGCCGCTGAATAGAGCCTCTTCGGTCTCAAGAGAAATGCCGCAGGTTGCATTAGTCCAAATTTGGACTATATTCTGATCTGGACGATCGGAGGCAATCATGGCCCGAAACAAGGCAGTGCTGGATAGGCAAATTGGCAAGGGACCGGATATTCTCGATGCCGCCCGCTTCGCTCCCGGTTCCCGCAAGCGGTTGAGCGGACCGGGGCTTCGCACTTTCCTGACCATTGCCGATCTGTGGGGGCTGGACGAACAGCAGCGGCTGATGGTGCTGGGCCTGCCTTCGCGATCAACCTATTACAATTGGGTGAAGGCGGTGCGCGAGCGCCGCGATATCACGCTTGATGTGGATGTGCTGATGCGGCTTTCCGCAGTGCTTGGCATCCATCAGGCGCTGGGTGTGCTCTATCCCGATGAGCAAGCGGGCATTCGCTGGCTGCATAGGCCCAATCAGGCTGGCGTCTTCGGCGGGCATCCACCGTTGCGGCTTGTGACGAGCGGCTTGCAGGATGGACTGCTGACCGTCCGCCGCTTTCTGGATGCGGCGCGTGGCGGGCTCTATATGGAGCCGAATGAACTGGATCGCGCCTTCAAGCCCTATCGCGATGAAGATGTGGTGTTTTCGTGAAGCGCAATCCCGCACCGCAGCCGAGCTATCGCCTGATCCCGTCGCGCTTTCCGCCTATCGGTCTTTTCGACACGGTTGCCACGGCTGCTGATCTGGAAGCGGTGATGGAACTGGCGGGATGGACGAATGATCGCCTTCTGGCTGAACGATTGCAGCGCCTTCCCCGCGAGGAATGGGTGTTCGGCAGGCCCAACTCCAGCATCGTCATGGCGACTTTTCTCCATGTTGCGCCGGGCGGAATGCGGTTTAACGGGCCGGAGCTTGGCGCGTGGTATGCGGCGGCGCGGCTCACCACATCCGTCATCGAGGTGGCGCATCACATGCGTCGCGAAGCCGTTGCGACACAGCAGGACAGTCTGGCCCGCACCTTCCGGGTCTATACCGCCAAGCTGGAAGAGGATTTCGTCGATATACGCGGCGCGCAAGCCGCATTGCCCGCAGTCTATGACCTGGCAGATTATTCCGCATCACAGAAGTTCGGTGAGGAGATGCGCAAGGGCGGCGAGTTCGGGATTCTGTTCGACAGCCTGCGTCACGCGGGTGGCATCAATGCGGTTGCATTTCGTCCGAGCAGGATCGCGGAGGTGACGCAGAGCGATCATTACGAAATCACGGTCGAAAGGGCATCTTCGCGTATCCAGGCGAAAAAGCTCAACGCCTGAAGAGGCGGGCGCCGCAGCCCGCCTCGTTTCATCCGCTTATGACCAGCCATATTCCTCATCGAGATCCTGAAATTTTTTCAGGTCAACGATGTCGCAATATTGCTGATAGGTAATCATGTCTCCGGCGCGTGCCTTCGGCGTGCCGTCACGCTTCAAAACCGACAGCGTGTCGCTCACCGCCTTTACTGCCGAGAACAGTGTGGATAGAGCATAGAACACGACATTGAAACCCATCTGTTCGAGATCGGCGGCAGTCAGCGCCACGGTTTCATTGCCATCGACAATGCTGACGCCCTTCGGTCCTTCGACATGCCGGGCGACGGTTTCGATTTCCGCGATGGTCTTGATGCCATCGACGAAAACAAGATCGACACCCGTGTCCTGATACATTTTCGCGCGGCGGATTGCTTCTTCCGCTCCCGCTGCGGGCATGGCGTCGGTGCGGGCAATAAGGAGCAGGTCCTTGTCGGCGCGAGCCGTGATCGCGCATTTGAGGCGACGCACATTTTCTTCCGCCGGGATCAGCCGGATACCGGCAAGCTGGCCGCAGCGTTTCGGCGCCATCTGGTCTTCCAGATGAATGGCTGCAACGCCGGACTGGATATATTCTTCGACAGTGCGAACGATATTTGCCGGGCCGCCATAGCCCGTATCCGCATCGGCGATGACCGGAATATCCACCGCGCGGGTCATATCCCGCGCATGGGTCGTCATCTCGGTCTGGGTGAGAAGGCCAAGATCGGGAGTGCCGAGGCGGCTTGCCGTCGCGCCGAACCCTGTCATGTAGATGGCCGGAAATCCCGCCTGCTGCACGAGGCGGGCGGTCAGCGGATCGGGCGCCCCCGGCGCCTGAACGATGCGCCCTGTTTCGATGAGGTTTTTCAGGGCTCTTGCCTGTGTCATCGTCGTCTCCTTGAGCATGTTCGCGCTGGAAAATGCGATAAAACAAATAGTTGGAGCGGTTCTGGCGATGCTATCAGGAACCGCTCTATCGTCCGCCGGAAACATCAAGCACGACGCACGTGATATAGGCTGCGCCCGGCGACAGCAGCCAGATGGCCGCGTCGGCAACTTCATCGGCGGTTCCAAGCCGTTTCAGCGGGATGAGGTCCGCCATCTTCGCGATGCTCGCCGGATCTGCGAAGACGTCTTTCTGAATTTCCGTGTCGATCACGCCGGGGGCGAGAGCGTTGACGCGGATTTCCGGCGCGAGTTCCTTGGCAAGCGCGTAGGTATAGGACGCGATTGCGCCCTTGGTCGTGGCATAGGCGATGTTGCCGACCATGCCGCCGGTGCGCCCGGCGATGGAGGAAAGGCCGACCACGGATTTGTTCGGCTTCGTGCCCGGATTGTTAAGGAAGGCACTGGAAACGTAGAACACGCTTTTCAGATTGACGGCGAGCACCCTGTCCAGTTCATCGGCATCGAAATCCTTGACGGTCATGCGCTGGCCGATGATGCCTGCATTATTGACGAGATGGTCGATGCCGCCCCATTTCGCGGCGATGTCTTGCGCCGCGCGGTCGACGGCTGTCTTGTCCGAAACATCCACAAGGGCTGTCAGAACCTGCTCGCCATGCCTTTCCGCCATTTCCTCAAGGCGCGCGCCGTTCACGTCCCAAAGCGCGACCCGGGCCTTGAGCGCGATGAGCTTTTCGGCAATCGACTTGCCGATGCCGGATGCGCCGCCGGTGACGAGCACCACGCGGTCGACGAAGAAATCGGTCGGAAACGCTGGCGGGGCGTTGAGTGCGGTCATGAATTATCTCCTCCTCGAAAACGAACGCTGCAGCGCGTCCGTGGGTCGCCGATGAGAATCCGCGGGACTCGGTCATGGGGCGACGTTGACTTTAAAAGCCATGCGAGCGGCAATCTGTCAATCTAAGGTACAAGATTTTGTATGCTACTTGTAAAGTGATCGTTGGCAGGCTAATCATTGCGACGGAGCAAGACGACAACGGTCGGAATTGTGCGATGGCCTACCCGTCCGTGGGGCCATGCCTGACTGCCCCGACCTGTTTTTCGCCGAAGCTCCAAACGGAAGGCGCGCATTGCCGCGTGACAACTTCCGCAAAGATTATTGCATGCCGCTCATGCAGGGACGTGAGCGTAGATCTGGGAGGATATCGTGGTCAATTCCACTGTGAGCGCGGTCGGCGTAACGCCCGACCTGCGCGACAGCACCATTCGCAAGCTCAACCTGCGGATCGTACTGTTCTGTTTCATCTGCTTCATCGTCAACTATCTTGATCGGGTGAATATCGGCTATGCCGCGCTTCACATGAACAATGATATCGGCCTGACGCCTTATATGTTCGGCGTCGGGGCGGGCATCTTCTTCATCGGCTACATGCTGTTTGAAGTGCCGAGCAACATGATGCTGCACAAGCTTGGCTCGCGCGTCTGGATCGCGCGCATCATGGTCACGTGGGGGCTGGTCTCCTGCGCCATGGCTTTTGTGCAGGGCCCGGTTTCGTTCTACATCCTGCGCTTCCTGCTGGGCGTTGCGGAAGCCGGTTTTGCGCCGGGCGTTCTGCTTTACCTCACCTATTGGTTTCCGGCCAAGGAACGTGGCCGCGCAACGGCGCTGTTCATGACGGCAACCGTGCTTTCCATCGTTGTCGGCGCGCCGTTCTCGGGCTGGCTGATGGATGCAGGCGAGGGGCTTTTCGGCCTGCATGGCTGGCAGGCGATGTTCATTCTCGAAGGGCTTCCCGCCGTGCTCCTCGGCATCGTGACATTCTTCTATCTGGTCGACAGTCCAGAAAAGGACAAGCACTGGCTGACGGCAGACGAACGCGCCTGGCTGATGGCCGAACTTGCCAAGGAAAATCAGGGCAAGCAGCCTGATACCCGCCATTCGCTGAAAGAGGTTTTCAGCGACTACCGCGTCTGGCTTCTGACGCTGGTCTATATGTTCAACGGCATTGCCGTTTATGGCGTCATCATGTGGCTGCCGCAGATCGTCAAAAGCCTTGGTGATTACAGTGCGGCCCAGACGGGGCTCATTTCGGCCATTCCTTTCGTGTTCGCAGCCATCGGACTTGTGGTGATTTCGCGCAGTTCGGATCGTACTGGCGAACGCAAGATCCATACGGCGATTGCAGGCCTGTTCGGCGGCGTGTTCCTCGCCGCCAGCGCGCTGTCTCCGTCGCCGGTCTTGAGCCTCGTCCTGCTGTCGGTCTGCGCCTTCTTCCTCTGGTCTTATCTGGGTGTGTTCTGGACGCTGCCGACCCAGTTCCTTTCGGGCGCCGCTGCTGCTGGCGGTCTTGCCGCCATCAATGGCTTCGCGCAGCTTGGCGGCTTCACCGGGCCTTATCTCGTCGGTTGGGTCAAATCCACGACCGACAGCTTTTCGCTGTCATTGCTGGCCCTGTCCGTATTCCCGATCATCGGCTTCTTCCTCTGCATGAGCCTGAAAGCCAAACGGGACTAGTGGACTGACGGACCCGGCATCACCGGGTCCGTTACTATCACGCGTGGAATTTGAATGCGGTTTCAACCGCTCTATACGTTGCAATAAGGCGTCTGTAAGATTCGGACATGAAAGAGATTCGGGGCAAGAACAAGAAGTCGCTGGCAAGCAGCATCGCGGAACGCATTCGCGGTGCGATTGTCGATGCGGAGTTTCTATTCGGTGAAAACCTCTCCGAAGACATGCTTGCTGCGGCGTTCGATGTCAGCCGCACGCCGGTGCGCGAGGCGCTCAACATTTTGCAGATGCAGGAACTGGTCCACATCGTTCCGAAGTCCGGCACCTATGTTTTCACGCCCACGCAGGAAGACATTGCCGAACTGTGTGATTTTCGCGTCGGCCTTGAGGATCAAGCCATGCGGCTGGCGCTCGTCTGCAATCGCAAGAAGCTCGTTTCACAATTGAAAAAGCAGTACGATCTCATGCGCGTGGCGATAGACGAAGATGATCTGCGCGCTTACGGGCGCTGTGACACGGAATTCCATCTGGCTTTCTTCCGCGTCTGCGGCAATCGTTATCTGGCGCGGGCCTATGACAGTATTCTGGGACGTGTCGCTGCCTTGCGGACCCATCTGGCCATCGGCGCGGAGGGCGAGCCCGCGCGCTCTTTCGCCGATCATGCCGCCATCATCGAACTGGCTGACGCCGACAAGCCGGAAGAACTGAAGGAAATACTGGACGCGCACATCATGCGCACCAAGACCAATTACCTGAATGCCTTCAGCCGGTTGCCTCGCCAGCCGGGCGACAGCCGCACGATGCGGCTGCGCCGGCAATTGTCGCTGACAAACGAATAGGGTTTCGGGTCAGACTGCCCACTCCACATCCGTGGTGAAGGCGATGGTCAGCCACCGGTCCGGCCCTTCACCGCCGAGCGCATCGCCGATTTCGTCACGCAATTGGTCCCATTCTTCAAGCTTTCGCGGCGGAAGATCGGGCGGGACAATGAAATAGAGTTCGATTTGCTTGCCGCGGCCGACCTTGGCGACATAAGCGCGGTATGACAGGAAACCGTGGCGCTTGACGAACTCTTCCGCAATCCTGTCGACATGCTGTTTAAGGTCCGCTGGGGTGACAAGGAATATGTCGGCCAGCGCCTGTTTGATCGTGCCGATCGGCATGGGAATGATGACAAGGCAAACGACTGCCAGAACTGCGGGATCGATATAGGGTGTCAGCCAGCCCAGTTCCGTATTCTCAATGGCATAGCCAATGGAGAAGGCTATCAAAAGCGCTGCGGTAATTCCGCCCGACATGATCCAGGCTTTGGCGTCGAGCGCCACGAAGTCCGACTTCAATGTGCGGTTTGCGCGCATTTCGAACCACGCCATGCCGAGGCAAGCGATGAGCGCGACCACCGCATAGAAAATCGCATAGCTGAATTCAAGATTGCGTCCGCCATCCATCAGGCTGCCGATTGCATTTATAAGCGCGTAGATCGCAACGCCGGTCAGCATCATACCATTGAGGCCGAGCACCATGGGTTCCAGATGCCAGAAACCCATCGTGAAGCGATCACGCAGTTTTCCGCGAGGCTGTTCCGGCAGGGCAGAGAGTGCGATGAGCCGTGAAACGAGAAGGGCAAGCCCGCTCATGGCAGCGTCGGCAAGCATGTAAACGCCGTCGAATACGATAGAAAATGAGCCGGATAGCAGGCCGAAAACGACGCCGAAACCAGCAACAAAGATAGTAACCGCTATTGAGATTTGAAGAATAGATTGTTCACTGCGCAATTTGTACTCCGATTTAACCAAACACAACGCGGTTTGGCTTCGGAATGCGCTTCTTCAAGCGCCGAGCCAATTCCGCGTTGCACGGCAAATCTACACCGGCGGCGCTAAACTGGCAAATCGGTCAGCTATTCAGCATCAGGCCCATTCTGGTACGCGGGTCGCGGATTCCCGCAGGATAAGCTCGACCGGCCATAATTCCTGAATGTCGGACGCGGCGCGTCCGTCGAGTATGTCCATCAGGAGATCGGCGCAACGCTTGCCTGCCGCACGCATCGAGGAGCGCGTCGCCGTAAGGGAAGGGACCATATTGTCGGCGCTCAAAAAAGAGATCACGTCGTCATGGGCGATGACGGAAATGTCCTTGCCGATGGTCAGGCCGAAGGATCTTGCGGCGCGGTATATGCCAAGTGCGGTCATCATCGAGCCGGCCACAAATGCGGTCGGGCGCGGATTGCGCTCCAACAGCTTGCGAGCAAGGCGATAGCCGATTTCGTCCGTGAAGTCGCCATGCGCGACCAGATCGGGATCGAAGGCGATGCCTCTGCTTTCAAGCGCTTTGCGGTAGCCTTCGTCTCGGTGAAGCGAGAAGGTGAAGCCGTAACGCCCATTGATCATCGCAATGCGCCGATGGCCGAGATCGAGCAAATGCGTCGTCGAGCGATAGACCGCGCCTTCATTGTCGATGTCGAGCCATGCGTGCGGAATGTCGGTCTCGGAACGTCCATGGACGAGAAATGGCATGCCTAGTTCGTGCAGCAGGCGGATGCGCTCGTCATTGGGCTTCGGAGATGTCACGATGACGGCATCCACGCGGCGACTGGTGGCCAGACGCCGGCAGAGCTGCACTTCGTCGTCGGTTCCATTGTTGGCGATGGGGCTGACAAGAATATCGACTTCGTCCTGACTGAGCCGTTCGGCCATGCCGCGCATGAATTCAGCGAAGTGAAATTCGCTGTTGCGTCCCATCACGACACCGATTGCACCGGCGCGACCCGTAACAAGCCTGACCGCGTTGACATTGGGCCGGTAACCAAGACGCACCGCCTCGTCCATCACCCGCTTGCGCGTGCTTTCCGCCACTTCGGGATAGCCGCTCAACGCCCGGCTGACGGTCGTGGCCGAAAGGCCCAGATGTTTGGCGAATTCACGGAGCTTCATTTGGCTTTCAAATTATACGGGCAGGCAAGGCGGCGGATTATAGCCGCTTCCCTGCGATTAACAATTGGCCGGCTGCGTTCTTTGCGTGCTGCAACATATAGGGTGCATGAAATCCAAACCGATTTCAAGTTTGTTCGGATTCTTGCTCCCGCCTGCCGCAAGGAAAGCGTGCCTAGAATGCCGATCAACAACGCAATGAAACCCTAACCGCTTGAATTATAACAGAATAGGGATTGGCAATGGGTGAAACGAAGCGCGCCGGAGATTCTGCTGCTTGACAGAAATCCACTCCTCTGCAACCTTTTTGCCATCCAAACCGTTTTCGATTTTATCAAACCGTTTGCAGAATGGATGGGAGGAGGGAACTATGAAGGCTTTTCAAGGTGTGCTCGCGGCGTGCGTGGCGCTTGGTCTGGCGACGGTGAGCGCCCATGCGGTGGAGATTTCCATCGCGGCCAATTCGACGGGCAACAACATCAAGTTTCTGCAGGAGCAGATCGTCAAGTTCGAGAAAGATACCGGCAACAAGGTCAATATCGTCTCGATGCCGCCCTCGAGCAGCGAGCAGTTCAGCCAGTATCGTCTTTGGCTTGCAGCCGGTAACGCCGATATTGACGTTTACCAGACGGATGTGGTCTGGGCGCCGCAACTGTCCGACCAGTTTGTCGACCTGACGGAAGCGGCCAAGGACGTCACCGGCGCGCATTTTCCTTCCATCATCGCGTCGCAGACCGTGAACGGAAAGCTGGTTGCGCTGCCATTCTATACGGATGCTCCCGCCCTTTTCTATCGCAAGGATCTGCTCGAAAAATATAACAAGCAGGTTCCGAAGACCTGGGACGAGATGACGGCAACCGCCAAGGAAATCATGGACAAGGAGCGGGCCGAAGGAAAGTCCGATCTCTGGGGCTTCGTGTTTCAGGGCAATGCCTATGAAGGCCTGACCTGTAACGCGCTGGAATGGATCAAGTCCTCCGGCGGAGGCCAGATCGTCGAGGCCGACGGCACCATCTCCGTCAACAACGAGAAGGCCGCGGCAGCACTCGACCGCGCCAAGGGCTGGATCGGCACGATTTCGCCGCAGGGCGCGCTTGCCTATCAAGAGGAAGAATCGCGTGGTGTCTGGCAGACGGGCAACGCTGTTTTCATGCGCAACTGGCCCTATGCCTATGCGCTCGGTAACAGCGCGGACAGTGGCGTAAAAGGCAAGTTCGATGTCGCGCCCTTGCCTGCGGGTGCGGAAGGCGACGCGCCATCCTCGACGCTTGGCGGCTGGAACCTCGCCGTTTCCAAATATTCCACCAAGCAGGATGCGGCCATCGCGCTGGTCAAATATCTGGCCTCGCCGGAAGTGCAGAAGGTGCAGGCGGTGGAGATTTCGCGACTGCCGACCATCGAAGCGCTCTATGACGACAAGGACGTCATCGCGGCGCAGCCTTTCATGGCCAACTGGAAGCCGATCTTCCAGAATGCCGTGCCGCGGCCATCGGCTGCGACCAAGGTGAAGTATAATGAAGTCTCATCGAAATTCTGGACAGCGGTGCACAAGACGCTCTCGGGCAACGGCACTGCGGCGGAAAATCTCGAAATGCTTGAGGTCGAGCTGACTGAGCTGGAAGGCTCCGGCTGGTAGGACCGGTCAAGCCGCGTTCGGGTTGTTCTCCCAAGCCCCTATCGGGCAACCCGAACGCTCCAATCCCTCTGGACAGGACCAAGAGTGGGATCATGACGGAGACTTCTCTCAATGTTGCGGGGAGCCTGGCCGGAAAAAGCCGGGTTCATTCCGATCTGCGCGCGCAGCATGTCCGCTCGGCGTGGCTGTTTCTAGCGCCCACGCTGGCCGTGCTGGCGCTGGTGGCAGGCTGGCCGCTGTTGCGGACCGTCTATTTCAGTTTCACCAATGCGTCCCTCACGAGCCTCGGGACGGCGGAATTTGTTGGCCTCAATAATTATCTGTCGTGGGTGACGCTCAAGAGCGGACGCACTATCTATCGCGGTCTCCTGGCCGATCCGGCCTGGTGGGGCGCAGTCTGGAATACGATCCGGTTCACCGTTCTGTCGGTCAGTCTGGAAACCGTCTTCGGATTGATCGTTGCATTGGTGTTGAACGCAAACTTTCGGGGGCGCGGGCTTGTGCGCGCTGCAATCCTGATCCCCTGGGCCATCCCGACCATCGTTTCGGCCAAGATGTGGGGCTGGATGCTCAATGACCAGTTCGGCATCCTCAATCATATCCTGATCAATCTGGGCCTCATCAGCCAGAAGATCGCCTGGACGGCCAATCCCGATACGGCGATGATCGCGATCCTGATCGTCGATGTCTGGAAGACGACCCCTTTCATGGCGCTGCTCATTCTGGCCGGCCTGCAAATGGTGCCGTCTGATATTTATGAGGCCGCGAAGATCGACGGCGTGCATCCGCTGAAAGTGTTCTGGCGCGTAACGCTGCCATTGATCCGCCCGGCGCTGATGGTAGCGATCATCTTCCGTATGCTCGACGCGTTGCGCATCTTCGATCTGATTTATGTGCTGACGCCCAACAACGCGCGGACCAAGACCATGTCGGTTTTCGCCCGCGAGAATCTCTTCGATTTCGACAAGTTCGCCTATGGCGCGGCGGCATCGACGATGCTGTTCCTCATCATCGCGGCGATAACCGTGGTCTACATGTTCTTCGGACGCGTGAATGTTGGCGGAAGGGGAGAGTAGCGTGATGCGCTTTGTGAAAACGCTCGGCTTTTATCTGCTCGTGGCGCTCATCATTCTGATTGCGGTGTTTCCGTTCTATTATGCGATCATCACAAGTTTAAAATCGGGAACGGCGCTGTTTCAGGTCGATTATTGGCCCAACAGCTTTTCGCTCGACAACTATACCGGCGTGCTGACGCAGGGCAGCTTTCTACGTAGCCTCGGCAACTCGTTGCTGGTGGCAACCGTTGTAGTAGCGATTTCGCTGTTGCTGGCGGTAACGGCTGCCTATGCGCTGGCGCGAGTGCGCTTCCGGGGGCGGGGGCTCTTGCTTCTCACCATCCTGTCGGTGTCCATGTTCCCGCAGATCGCGGTGCTGGCCGGCCTTTTCGAGCTGATCCGCTTCCTGGGCATTTTCAATACGCCGCTGGCGCTGATTTTTTCCTACATGATCTTCACGCTGCCTTTCACGGTCTGGGTGCTCACTACCTTCATGCGCGACCTGCCGGTGGAAATCGAGGAAGCGGCAATCGTGGACGGCGCGTCGCCATGGGTGATCATTACGCGGGTTTTCATGCCGCTCATGTGGCCCGCCCTGGTGACGACCGGACTGCTCGCCTTCATATCGGCGTGGAACGAATTCCTGTTCGCGCTCACCTTCACCTCTTCCGGCAGTCAGCGCACCGTGCCCGTGGCAATCGCGCTTCTGTCCGGCAACAGCCAGTTTGAAATTCCATGGGGAAACATCATGGCGGCTTCCGTTATCGTTACGGTTCCCCTCGTCATCCTCGTGCTCATCTTCCAGCGGCGGATCGTGTCCGGTCTGACGGCAGGCGGCGTAAAGGGTTAGGTACAACCATGGCAGAACTTCAGTTGCGCGACGTGCGCAAGTCATTCGGGAATTTCGAGGTTATCAGGGGCGTGGATATGGATATACGCCCCGGCGAGTTCATGGTTTTCGTCGGCCCCTCCGGCTGCGGAAAATCCACGCTGCTGCGTCTCATTGCCGGGCTTGAGGAAATCACCTCGGGAAGCCTTTCCATCGACGGAACGGTGGTCAACAGCTTCGCGCCGTCGAAGCGCGGCATTGCCATGGTGTTTCAATCTTATGCGCTTTATCCGCATATGACGGTCTATGAGAACATGGCCTTCGGCATGCAGCTTGCAGGCAAGAGCAAGGATGAATGCAAGGACCGTATTCATCAGGCCGCAGAGATGCTGCAACTGTCACCTTATCTGGAGCGCCTGCCGCGCCAGCTTTCGGGTGGACAGCGCCAACGCGTTGCTATCGGCCGCGCCATTGTGCGTGATCCGAAGGTTTTCCTCTTCGATGAACCCTTGTCCAACCTCGATGCGGCACTACGTGTGGCTACAAGGCTTGAGATCGCCAAGCTTCACCAGAGCATGGAAGACACCACCATGATCTATGTGACGCATGATCAGGTGGAGGCGATGACGCTAGCTGATCGCATCTGCGTTCTGCGCGATGGACGCGTGGAGCAGATCGGCACGCCGCTCGAGCTTTATGAAAAGCCCAATTCGCTTTTCGTCGCCGGGTTCATCGGATCACCGAAGATGAATTTCCTGACCGGCAGATATAGTGAGCCTTTTGGCGCGCATACGGTGGGCCTGCGTCCTGAACATCTCGCCGTCGTGCCCGAAGGAGGCCGCTGGACCGGTCAGGTGATCCATACCGAAATCCTCGGTTCCGATACCTATGTCTATATCGATCTCGGCCTGGAGGAGCCGCTGGTGGTCCGCGAAAGCGGCGTGGCAGCGCGTAAACCGGGTGAGACGCTTTCGGTTTCCCCCATGGGGGAAAACATTCATCGTTTCGATGAAAAAGGCCGCGCCGTATAGCGCCGACCTCCCAAGCTCAACGACACGTGAGACAAATGGGCCATGATGCCCGCAGCAAGGAGAATACTCGTGCCTATTCGTACTATCGTCTGGGGTGAAAACATTCACGAGCAGATCAATGAAACCGTGCGTTCAATCTATCCGGACGGGATGCACAACACCATCGCCGATGCGCTCAACAAGGATGGCGCTATCGAAGCGACGACTGCGACCTTGCAGGAACCGGAACATGGCCTGAGCGAAGAGCGTCTTACCGGAACCGATGTGCTGGTCTGGTGGGGACATAAGGACCATGGCGGCGTCAGCGACTTGGTTGTGGAGCGTGTGGCAAAGCGCGTCTTTGAGGGCATGGGGCTGATCGTGCTCCATTCCGGCCATTTCTCCAAGATATTCAAGCGCCTGATGGGAACGCCCTGCGCGCTGAAATGGCGGGAGGCGGGCGAGCGTGAACGGCTTTGGGTGGTCAATCGCGGCCATCCCATCACGCAGGGGCTGGATGAGAATTTTGTGCTTGAGAACGAAGAAATGTACGGCGAGCAGTTTTCGGTACCCGAACCGCTCGAAACCGTTTTCATCTCATGGTTCGCTGGCGGTGAGGTCTTCCGGTCGGGAATGACCTGGCGGCGCGGGGCAGGCAACGTGTTCTATTTTCGGCCCGGTCACGAGACATATCCGACCTATCACGATGCGAATGTGCAGACGGTTCTGCGCAATTCAGTGAAATGGGCTTACAATCCGCAACCGGCCTGGACGGGCATCCATACTGCGCCGAATGTTCCGGTCGACAAGGCGCCGGAGCCGATCGTGGAGCGTGGTCCGAAATTGCACAAACCGGGCGAAGCCGGCTATCGCTGAGGTGCATCATGCGTCTTCTTATTCTTGGTACAGGCGGCATGGCGAAGAACCATGTCGAAGCCTTCAAGGCCATTGAGGGCGTCGAGGTCGTGGCGGCGTGCGATGTTTCGGCAGTGCGTGTCGATGCGTTTTCGGAAAACCATGGCATTCACAACCGCTTCACGCGGCTTGAGGATGCTCTGGAATGGAACCGTTTCGATGCAGTTGCCAATGTGACGCCGGATGCCATCCACCACCCGACCACGCTTGCGCTGGTCGGGGCCGGCAAGCACGTCTTCTGCGAAAAGCCATTGGCTGAAAGCTATCAGAAAGCCGCTGAAATGGCCGATGCCGCAGAGCAGGCGGGCGCGGTGAATATGGTCAACCTCACCTATCGCAATGTCGCGCCGCTGCAAAAGGCGCGCGAAATGGTGCTGGCGGGCGAGATCGGACAGGTTCGCCACTTCGAGGCGTCCTATCTGCAAAGCTGGCTGGTCTCCAAGGCGTGGGGCGACTGGAAGACGGAGAGCAAATGGCTCTGGCGTCTGTCGACCCGGCACGGCTCAAATGGCGTTCTGGGCGATGTCGGCATCCACATTCTCGACTTCGCGACTTATGCCATCGGCAGCGATGTGGAGCGGGCTTCGGCGCGCCTGAAAACTTTCGAGAAGGCGGACAACAACCATATCGGCGAATATGTGCTGGATGCCAATGACAGCTTCGTCATGATGGCGGAATATGCCAATGGCGCGCTGGGTGTCATCCATGCAAGCCGCTGGGCGACGGGTCATCTGAACGAGCTGCGGCTGCGCATTCATGGAGACAAGGGGGCTCTGGAAGTCGTTCACACGCCGACGGGGTCAAGCTTGCGCGGCTCCATCGGTGAGGATATCGAAACGCCGGTCTGGCGGGACATTGATGCAGGAACGGTGGAAACCAACTATCAGCGGTTTGCGCGCGCGGTCGCTGATGGCGCGCAACTGGAACCAAGCTTCCGTCATGCGGCCAATCTGCAACGTGTTCTCGATCATGCGATGATCGTGGACAGGCCGTTGCCTGAAGTCGTCAGCGGATAGAAAAGGTAGAAGCCCTCCCGGTCTTGCCGGGAGGGCAATTTGTCAGTTGTCCTTGGTAAAGGTGTTATCTGTCTCGCCACGGAAGAAGTCGCGGCCATAGATCAGCAGGCACAGGACAACACCCGTTGCAAACGCCCAGGCTGCGCCGCGTGTAGCGAGAACCGCACCCACGACGCCAGCAATGCCGAGATCACGTTGCGAGCGTGCTTCGAGAATGCCGACGCGAACCGAAACATAACCTTGAATAAGCAAGGTTAGCGCAAGCGCCACGCCGAGGATCGGCTGAACGAGCGTTACGATCGGCATCAGGAACAAGCCGGTATTGGTGCCCCAGCGGAACGAGCCCGCGCCGCCGAAGATCGAATGCATGGCCTTCTTGCCTTGCGAAAAACGTTCGGTGATGACCACATGCATGGCCGACCAGAGCGGTCCGCACATGCAAACATCCGGCCCCAGAACACTCATTGCCGCGTTGCGCCCGCCAAAAATGAGGTGCGCGCGATCGGGATTGTAGTCCACTTTTTCGTCCGGACGCGCCTCGTCGGCCTCCTTCAGGATGGCGCGGCTTTGCAATACGTCGCCGAATACGACGATATAGGCCGCGAGCATGGTCGGGATAGCGCTGAGAAACATCGAAAGCGGCGGCAAGCCGAGACCGAACACCGTGTATTCACGCCACAGCGTGGCGAAATCCGGGCTGGTGAGCGACCATTCCAGCTTCGGCCACTGCGCTTCTCCAAAAAGGGGAGCGATAATGACAGCAAGCAGAATGATCGGAAATACGCCAAGCTTTCCAATGATGGCGAGTATCGGATTGCTGTTCTTGATACGCGCAAAATGGCGGGAAAAGATGACGTAGAAGCCAAGGCCGACGGCAATGGTGATCGTGAAGGGGAACGTATCGAAACGCCCGCCAAGCTGGAAAACCGATATGACAGCGGCAAATCCCGCACCGACGATGATGCCCGCCTTGATAGCGGCTGGAATGAGCTGCACCACGCGATGCGCCATGCCCGTCGCGCCGATGAAAATGGAGAATATGCCCAGCATCATCTGGAATGCGACCAGCGCGTGAACGCGTTCCGGTCCTTCGGGGAAGGTGGCGCAATAGGCCATCAGCAGCGGAATGGCAGGCGTGATCCAGCCCGGAACGACAGGATCGCCCAGAAGATGGTGCGCAAGATAGAAAAGCCCATTGAGAACCACCACCGCAAGGGCGACCTCGAAGGGCATGCCAAGCAGTTCGGTCATCAGCGGGATGGCGGACAGGTCCACTGCGCACATGAGCAGGCCCTGAAAATAATCCGGCCATTCGAATTTGTAGTGAAGGAAGGGCAGGCGAATTTTGAATGGTCCGGCAGGCCAGTATGGCTGCTCCTGACCGTCGATACGTTCAGTGCTCAATTTATTCTCCGAAGACATGAGGAACGGCTGCGGAGAAGCGGCAATCAGCTCGCTTCTCCGGCACGTTCCGTCAGGTCGTTGTTATTGATCAGAAGGCTTCGCGGTAAAGCGCGAGCGCATCGGCCTCGGTTACGTCAACCGGGTTGTTGCCCAGAAGCCGTGTCTGCAGCATCGCGTCGCGCGCCAGCATTTCGAGGCTATCTTCGGTCACGCCGACATCACGCAGGCGGCGCGGCGCGCCGGACCGGTTCATCAGCTCTTCCATATAGGTGACGAAGGCCGCTGAGCGCTCTTCCGTCGTGCCTTCGGATTTCTCCAGCAGGAGATCGGCAAGCTCGGCGTAAAGCGTAGCCGCGTCTGCCATATTGTAACGCAGGACAGGCCCCAGCATTAGCGCGTTGGAAAGGCCGTGCGGCACATGATAGTGGCCGCCGAGCGGATAAGCCAGCGCGTGAACGGCGCCGACAGGCGAGTTGGAAAAGGCCTGACCGGCATAGTTGGCGCCGAGCAGCATGGCCTCGCGGGCATGACGGTCATTGCCGTTTTCGCAGGCAGCAACCAGATTGGCTGAAAGAAGCTTCAGCGCTTCGCGGGCGAATGCGTCGGAGAGCGGGTTCTTCTTGATCCGGCTCGTATAGGCTTCGATTGCATGGACCATGGCGTCGATACCGGTCGCCGCCGTATGAAGTGCAGGCAGGCCGCAGGTCAGCTCCGCATCGAGGATAACGAAGTCAGCGTAAAGCTGGCGGGCAACGACGCCCATCTTTGTGGTTTCGCCGGTTGTCAGAATGGTGATGTTCGTGACTTCTGATCCAGTTCCGGCGGTCGTCGGAATCTGGATCAGTGGAAGACGGCTGCCTTGCACCTTGCCGATACCGTAAAGCTCGGAAAGCTCCTGTTCGGAAACGAGCAGCACGGCCGCGAGCTTGGCGATATCCATGGAAGAGCCGCCGCCCAGACCAAGTACGATATCGCAACCGGCGGCCTTTGCTTGCTCAACACATGCAAACAATACGGATTCCGGCGGATCGGCAACCACGTCATCGAACACGCTGATACCGAAACCAGCCTTTTCAAGCGAGGCCAGCGCATGGTTGAGGACGCCGGCCTTGTGCAGGCCCTTGTCCGTCACGATCAGAATCTTGCGTTCGGAAAACCGCTCGCCGAGGATTTCGCCGAGGCGCTTGGCAGCGCTCCATTCGACGAGCATCGAGCCGACGGTATCGAACGAAAATGGCTTGATCTCTGTTGTCATCATTCCACCCTTATCACTTTCACCAGCGCCGAGGTCTCTCACTTCCTCACCGGCACACAACGCTGGGCTTATCCCGGAAAAGCTTCTGTCTTGGGAAGGAAGCGCCTCCGTCATTTTCCGATACAGCCGATGCATCGGCGGTTCTGAAGAAAAGCCTGGGAGAAACTTTTCGTTTGTTCAGTATATTGAACAATGTTCAAAACTAAACGACCGATACAGGATAAGAAGCCGGACTGTCAATTTCTCCCTTCGATCAGGAGGGCTAAATCAAGGCCAGAAAGTTCGCGGTCGAAATGCCCCGGAATATAAGCGATTGAAAATGTTCGCTTTCACTTCGGTTGCCATCACACAATTTTGTGAATATTTCAGGAAAAATAACTTGCCGGGCTTCGCCCGAGGCTGCGTTTGAACGTTGCGGCGAAAGCGCTTGCGCTTTGATATCCGCAGTCCAGCGCAACGGTGACGACGGGCATTCCCGCGGCCAAGGCGGGCAGGGCAGCGAGCAATCGTGCCTGTTGCCGCCAACGGCCATAGGTCATGCCGGTCTCGCGCTCGAAGTGTCGCATGAAACTGCGCCTGCTCATGCCGGTTCGATCAGCGGCATCGTCAAGGGACAGCTCTGTATCGGGCTCTGCTTGCAGGGCTTCACAAAGGTTGCGGAACCGTTGATCCAGAGGCATTGGAAGATTGAGCGGTTCCGCGGGGAGAAAGGTCAGTTCTTCCAGCAAAAGTTCGCTGATACGCTGTGCAAAGGATGTAACAGGCTGGTCCTGCAATTCAACCAGACGCAGGATCAATTCCCGCAATAATGGCGAAACTTCCACCACGCCGCAGGACGGGGGAAGGGAGCGGGCCGCATCCGAACGGACAAAGATCGTACGAAACTGGACCGGTCCATGGCTGCGCGTTGCATGCTCCACCATCGGCGGTACCCACACCGCACGATTTGGCGGCACGACCCAGGTGCCGCTCTCCGTTGTGACGGATACCACGCCGGATCGCGCATAGATCAGTTGCGCATCCTGATGCCGGTGCGGCGGCCCGGCAAAAGACGTGTCATCTTGCGCCAGGGCCGATAGGGCGAGCGCAAGCGGTGCAGGGTAGTTCAGCGACATGGGTTGACCCTTTTGCGCTCTATTATGACCCTGATGCGCAAGAATGCCAATATCGGGACGTCTATTATCGGGTGGAGAAGCCAGTTTTCCAGAAAGCCTGAACGTGTCCGCTTGCGCCTGCCACAACACAGTTGTTTCGACGGAGTTGAACACTCCGGTCAGCAATGCGCGACTGGCGTCCCTGCTTCTTCTCCTTCGACTTACCGGCGACCGTTGGGCCTGATGGCATCCCGGCGGTCGTAATCTGCCGTCAATCCCTTTCCCATTGTCGCAGTCGCTGCTCAGCGCAGCCGAAGGAATCTATTGTCATGTTGCAGAACCCGGACAGCAAATACCGTCCTTTCATATCTCCAATCGAACTGCCGGATCGCCAGTGGCCGAACCGGCGCTTGACGCAGGCGCCACGCTGGGTATCGACAGACCTGCGCGACGGCAATCAGGCGCTTGCCGACCCGATGGATGGCGACAAGAAAATGCGCTTTTATCGCATGCTCCTGGAAATCGGTTTCAAGGAAATCGAGGTTGCATTTCCTTCAGCTTCGCAGACGGAATTCAATTTTGTCCGCCGCCTGATCGAAGAGGAACTGATACCCGACGATGTGACCATTCAGGTGCTCACCCAATCGCGAGCCGACCTGATTGCACGCACTTTTGAATCCCTGCGCGGAGCGCGTCAGGCCATTGTCCATCTTTATAATGCGACAGCGCCGCTCTTCCGTCGCGTTGTATTCAAGATGGAAAAGAACGAGATAATCGACCTAGCCGTCTGTGGCGTAACGGCCATGCTAGAGGAAAGCCGGAAGCAACCCGAGACGCGTTGGACGTTTGAATATTCACCGGAAACCTTCTGCTTTACCGAGCCGGACTTTGCGCTGGAAATCTGTGAACGTGTTCTGGATGTCTGGCAGCCAACGCCGGAAAACAAGGCGATCCTGAATCTGCCTGCTACCGTTGAAGTGGCAATGCCGAATGTCTATGCGGACCAGATCGAATGGTTCTGCCGCAATCTTTCCCGCCGCGACAGCGTGATCATAAGCGTCCATCCGCATAACGACCGGGGCACAGCGGTGGCTGCAACGGAACAGGCCCTGCTCGCAGGCGCTGATCGTGTCGAGGGCTGCCTGTTCGGCAATGGCGAGCGCACCGGCAATGTCGATCTCGTGACGCTGGCGCTGAATTTCTATACGCAGGGCATCGACCCAAAACTGTATTTTCCAGAAATGCGTTCCGTCGTGCGAACGGTGGAACATTGCAATGACTTGCCAGTTCATCCGCGCCATCCCTATGCAGGCGAACTGGTTCATACAGCTTTTTCCGGCTCGCATCAGGACGCTATCCGCAAGGGCTTTGCCGCGCATGAAACACGTAATGACGGAATATGGGAAATGCCTTACCTGCCCATTGACCCGAAGGATATCGGCGAGAGCTATGAAGCCGTCATTCGCGTGAACAGCCAGTCGGGCAAGGGCGGCGTGGCGTGGGTGCTGGAACAGGACCGGGGCCTGAAACTGCCGCGTCCGCTGCAAATCGATTTCAGTCGTCGCGTACAGGCATTTGCCGACGATACCGGCAAGGAAACGACCTCTGAAATGATCTGGACGCTGTTTAGCGACCTGTATCATTTGAACGCAAACGCCGAATTCGAGCTTCTGAACTATAGGGAAAGCAGACCGGCGCGGAGCGAGGAGCCGCGTGTCTTTGCCGGGCGAATCCGGCATCGCGGCAAGGAAATCGCCATAACGGGGCGCGGTAACGGTTTGATCTCAAGTGCGGTTTCGGCATTGCAGGCCGGTTGCGATACCGATCTGGAAATCGTCGATTATCACGAGCATTCGTTGAAAAAAGGCACCTACGCGCAGGCTGCGGCCTATATCGAATGTCGGACGCAGGATGGGCGGAAAGTTTTCGGCGTCGGGATCGATGACGATATCGCAACCGCGTCGATACGGGCTGTGTTAAGCGCTGCCGCAAACGATACCAAGAGCGCCGTCTAAAAAAGTGAGGAAGCAGACAAGATTTGCTCTTGACCTCAACCAAGGTTGAGGAACTAGAGAAACATGGCCGATTATCTGGAGTATCGTCCATGCGCTTGTCGCTCCTTCTTGTTCCCCTTGCCTTTTCCACTGCTCTCATTGTTTCGACAGCCGCCTCTGGTGAAGGGGCGGATGCTGCCGCGGGGAAAAAACTCTTCAAGCGATGCTCCGTCTGCCACAGGGCGGATGCCGATGAGAGTAAACGCGGTCCGTCATTGCAGGGCGTGGTGGGCCGCAAGGCCGCCTCCTATCCGGGCTATCCCTATTCGGATGCAATGCGCAAGGCGGCGTCCGAAGGACTGGTCTGGAACGAGGATGAGCTGAAGAGCTTTCTCAAGAAACCGCAAGCCATGGTGAAAGGCACATGGATGGCTTTCGCCGGACTGACCAAGGAAAAAGACCTCGAAAACATGATCGCCTATCTGAAACAGCATTCCGAATAGCTGTTTGGAGCCGATATGGCCGAACGGACATCCCGACGTAAGGCCATGGCCGGTCGGAAACGCTGCGGGGCGATTCCGACCGGCGCCAGAGCATTTCCAGCAAAAGTGTGAAACGGTTTTGCGTTCGGAAATGTTGAAAAACAAATAGATGGAGCTGTTCCGACGATGCCGTCAAAACAGGAACCGCTCCAAGCAGGGACAAAGCCGAAGGTTGCTTCGATGATGAACAGAAACGTGCTGCATATAGATCGCGACGCAATTGGCGCCGTTCCGAAACAGGAGTTCGCGGATGTGATGTCGCGTATGGCCGCTACCGTGTCCGTGGTGACAGCGCGCGATGCTGGCGAAGCCCACGGTCGCACGGTGACAGCGGTGTTGTCGCTTTCCGCCGAACCGCCGATGGTCCTGGTTTCGGTCAAAAGCGACAGCGCACTGGCAACGGCGATCATTTCCGATGGCGGCTTCTCACTCGCCATGCTCGCAGAAGGGCAGGAGATGATCGGCGATGGCTTTGCAGGCAAAATACCGCATGGGCATAGATTTCTCATTGGGGTGTGGGGCGAATGGCCGTCGGGCAGGCCGCATCTTTTCGGGGCGTCAGCTGCGATAGATTGCGAACTGGCGGGCAGTGTTCCAATGGCGGATCACACGCTTTTTGCCGGGCTGGTAACGAATACCGATTTGCCGCTGCATTCGCGCCCGTTGCTATGGGCGCGTCGCAATTATCGCGCGTTGAGACATGACGCGGATTTATGAGACGCTTGCAATGGCGCGCGGCTGGAGCGCTTTTCTTCCGCGCATCTGAACCAAAAACCGTTTCACACTTTTCGGGATGCGCTCAAAGGCCTACACATTCGGCATGATCGAGTTTGACGATATGGAACATTCAGGTCTCAAGAAAAGCCTGACAGTTGGTGACGTTTCCCGGCGCGCTGGCGTGGCGGTCTCTACGGTTCATTTCTATGAAACCAAGGGGCTTATCGAGGGCTGGCGCACAGAGGGCAACCAGCGACGTTATCACCGCGCCGTGCTGCGTCGCATTGCCATTATCAAGATCGCGCAACGCGCGGGCATCCCGCTCGCGATCATTCGTGAGGCGCTGGAAGACCTTCCGCACGACCACGTACCGACGGCGGAAGACTGGAGACGATTTTCGGAAGCTTGGAAAGGCATGCTTCAGGAACGTATCGACAGTCTGATGCAGCTTCGTGACCAGATAACAAGCTGCATCGGCTGCGGTTGTCTCTCGCTTTCCGAATGCCCGTTGCGAAATCCAGACGACATCCTCGGACAACAGGGCGCCGGCCCCAGAAGATTGATGGTCAAGACCGGCAATCTCACTTGATTTTCCAGCGTCCGAGCCGAGTTTTCCCCACCGCCATTGCGCTCGTTCGCGGTGGCGGTTTTGTTTTGGATTTGGCCGATTAAATCCTGATGTTTTCAGTCGAAATAGCCTATTGACCTCAACCAAGGTTGAGGTTCTATAAACCCGTCGGCAACAATTCAGTTCACGGAGGCCGACAGTGCAAAGTTCGATCGAAGAAACAATTCCGGCGGGGGACGCGGGCTATAAGCCCGCTGGCTGGGGTGAGCTTCTAAGCGGTAAAAATGGCCTCTATGCCCTGGCTTTGGCTGGTGGGGTCACGCTCCACGCGGTCAATATGTACATCGCGACCACAGTCATGCCGAGCGTGGTGCAGGATATTGGCGGCATGGATTTCTATGCTTGGGCCACGACCTTGTTCGTCGTTACATCCATTCTGGGCGCCGCACTCACTGCGCGGCTTCTGAAAAGCGCCGGTCCAAGGGGCGCCTATGTCGTGGCGACCCTGCTGTTCGCGGCCGGTACGCTGATTTCATCTCTGGCGATCAATATGCCGGTGATGCTGGTGGGGCGGAGCGTGCAGGGCCTTGGCGGCGGCTTCCTTTATGCGCTTGCCTATGGCCTGACCCGTGTCGTACTGCCAGAGCGTCTGTGGGGCAGGGCCATTGGGCTCATTTCCGCGATGTTTGGCGTGGCGACACTGATCGGTCCGGCGATTGGCGGCATCTTTGCCGAATATGGCGCATGGCGCGCCGCGTTCTGGTCGTTGCTGCCCGTTTCTGGCCTTTTCGCTGTGGTCGCATTCGCAACAATGCCGCGCTCGAGCTGGGACAAGAATGAGCGCGTTTCCATTCCCGTTCTTCAACTCATCCTTTTGACCGGCGCTGTCCTTGCGGTGTCAGCAGGCAGCCTGTCTCAGGAGACGCTATGGAAGATCGTTGGACTGGGGGCTGCGATATTCATGATTGCCGTCATTGCGGTCGTGGACCGCGACGCCAAGGCCCGCCTCCTGCCGCGCCGCTCGTTCAGCCTGTCGATGCCGCTGGGTGCGCTTTACCTTACAATCGCGCTTTTGATGCTCAGCATGCAGCCCGAAATATACGTGCCCTACCTGCTTCAGCACCTGCATGACCAGTCTCCGCTATGGGCGGGATATCTGGCGGCACTGATGGCCATTGGCTGGACTGTGGCATCCTTCCTCAGTTCCAAATGGCAGGAGAAGGGCGGCGACAAACTTGTCGTGGCGGGCCCCATCCTTGCGCTCGCGGGCCTCGTATTGCTCGCCATATTCCTTCCGGTTCACGGTAACGGCAACTGGTCATTGCTCGCGCCCGTCTGCCTTGGGCTCATCCTGATCGGTTTCGGGATCGGCCTTGCCTGGCCGAGCCTCGTCACCCGTGTTTATCAAAGCGCTCCGTCGACCGAGCAGGACCTTGCCGCAGGCGGCATGACGACCGTGCAGCTTTTCGCCATCGCCTTCGGGACGGCCTGTGCGGGCATGGTTGCCAATTTCGCCGGCATTGCCGTGCCTGGCGGCGTGGAAGGCGCGGCCAATGCCTCGCTCGGGCTCTCGGTGATTTTCGCGCTCGCACCGGCAATTGCGATTGCCGTGGCATTCAGGGTCAACCGGATTACTGGCGGAAAGGGCTGATCGATGCCGCGTTTCATTGCCAACATTCTCGATTCCCGCGTCAGTCTTTTGCTAGCGCGGATCGTTCTCACCTTTGTTTTATGGTCCAGCGGTCTGGCCAAGCTCTTTGATTTCGGTGCCAATGTCGCGGAAATGGAGAGCTTCGGTCTCTATCCGGGCTGGCTGTTCAACAGTGCGACCCTGCTTTTGCAAATCGGCGGATCATTGATGATTATCTTCAATCGCGGAACCTGGCTTGCTTGCGGCGCTCTTGCGGTCTTTACGATCCTGACCATTCCGGTCCCGCATCCATTCTGGACGAAAGAAGGAGAAGAAGCTTTCCGGGATATGACGGTGGCACTGGAGCACATATCGCTGATCGGTGGCCTCGCCATAGCCGCGATCCTGGCGCGTAAGGTTTAAACCACTGGACGCAAGGATTGGCCTGCCTGTACCCTGCCTGTCGTCTGATCGATAGGCAGGGAGGGCCTGGAATGGATGTGACGGTCATAACGGGAGCATCGGATGGTATCGGGGCCGAAACGGCACGGCAGATTGCCCGGCGCTACCGTGCAAATGCTGCTTTGGTGCTCGCCGCACGCAATGTGGACAAGCTGGAAAATTTGGCAACGGAATTGCGGCAGCTGCGCAGTTCTGCCCTCGTGGTGCCAACCGATGTAAAAGATCGCGCTGCCTGCATCGCTTTGATTGACAAGGCGGTTTCTACCTATGGCCGCATCGATACGCTGATCGTGAATGCGGGCATGTCGGCCCATGCCAATTTTGCCGAAATCAAGCCGGATGATCTGGGCTGGATGCATGATCTGATGGAGCTGAACTACTGGGGCAGCGTATGGCCTATCCATGCCGCACTTCCACATCTCGCTGCTAGCAAGGGACGGATTGTAGCCGTCTCATCCGTTGCCGGGTTGATCGGCGTGCCGGGGCGCACGGCCTATAGCGGAACGAAGTTCGCGCTTTCCGGCTTCTGCGAGGCGCTTCGCGCGGAACTGGAACCAAGCGGCATATCCGTGACAATCGTCTATCCGGGTGTCGTCAAGACCGACATTCGCAAGGTGGGCTACAGCGCGAGCGGGGCCGCTCTTGGAACGAGCGGCGTGCGCGAGGATGACATGATGCCGGTCGAAGAAGCTGTGCGGCTGATGCTGGACGGCGTGCAAGCGCGCAAACGGGAAGTGCTGATGACCCGGCAGATGCGGCTGGGGCGTTGGTTGAAGCTTATTGCGCCCCGGCTGGTGGACCGCATGGCGCTCAAGGCTATCAAGCCGGAGTTCAGGCCGAAACCGATCGTCCCCGCAAGGTAAACAAGGACCAACAAGCGGTTGCGAGCGAGGGAGCGTTGGATATCCCTTCCGACGCACGGTGCTCCACGCTTCAAACGCGAATTTAGCGCAATCTACATCGCATAAGTTCATTTTTCATTTGGCTTCTGTCGCGGTCCCGTTACAAGAGAGGCTCGGGCGGTAAAGGGCTAAAAATGGACACGCGGGGGCAGGGCAGCAGGAATGTGCCGCTGGCAGTCGATCTGGACGGAACGCTGGTTTCGACCGATCTGCTGTGGGAAGGCATTTTTCTTCTTCTGAAAAAGAACATTCTGTTCGTCTTCATGTTGCCGGTTTGGCTGCTCTCCGGCAAGGCACATCTCAGGCAACAGGTGGCTGACCGTGTGACGCTCGATGCTTCGCGACTCCCTTATCGAACAGAATTTCTGGATTTTTTGCGCGGGGAACATGCATCGGGAAGAGCTTTGGTGCTGGTGACGGCAGCTCCAGAACCGGTAGCGACTGCGGTCGCGTCGGAACTCGGTATCTTCAGTGAGGTCTGCTCAACGTCCTTGGCAAAAGAATCTTCCGCAAAAAGCAGGGCCGAACTGCTGGTGGAGCGCTATGGGCGGCAGGGGTTCGATTATGCGGGGAATGATCGCGACGATTTGCCGGTTTTCGATGCGGCGCGGCAGGCGATTGTCGTGGCACCTGATCGCGCAGCGGCTCAATTCCAGAAGCGGACGGGCTGTCCGGTTTTCAATGCTGGAAAACCGACTATCCGAACCTATGTCCGGATGCTGCGGGTTCATCAATGGCTGAAGAACCTGCTGGTCTTTGTTCCTGCCACGCTGGCTCACGACATAGCAAAACCCGATGTGTTCACCGCGGTTTGTCTGGCATTCGTCGCCTTTTCTGCGACGGCGTCCGCAATCTATATCATCAACGACATTATCGATCTTCCGGTTGACCGGAGACATGCCCGGAAAAATCAGCGGCCTTTTGCAAGCGGGCAGGTATCCATTCCATTTGGTCTCGGCACCGTAGCTGTGCTGCTGCTTTTGACGGCCTTCATCTGTTTCTTCCTGCCGCCTGCTTTCACGCTGGCAATCGTCACCTATCTGGCTTTCACCACCGCCTATACATTTGCCTTGAAACGCATGTTGCTGGGCGACGTGATTTGCCTCGCAGGGCTTTACAGCTTGCGTCTATTGGGAGGATCGGCTGCCTCCCATGTTCCGCCGTCTTTCTGGCTGATGGCCTTCGCCATGTTTTTCTTCCTCTCGCTCGCATTGGTGAAGCGTTATGTCGAGCTGGACGGCGCGATGGCAACGGAAATTGACCGGATTGCCGGGCGAGGCTACCGTCCGGAAGATCGTGATATTGTGGGACAGTGCGGCGTTGCCGCCGCGTTTACCGCAGCCCTGGTTCTGGCCCTTTATATCAATAGCGACTCGGTCAAGACGCTCTATACCTATCCCTGGCTGATATGGCCGCTCGGCCCGATGGTTCTCTATATGAACGTGCGCGTATGGATATTGGCGCATCGCGGTGACATGGACGACGATCCGGTCCTCTTCATGGCCAAGGACTGGCGCAGCCAGGTCGTTATCGCGCTTGGCGCGGTGTTGCTTCTTGTGGCTGGAATGCGCTGATGGAACAGTCCTTTGACAGTTTCGGGCGAGTTGACCGGCGAGAGCGCCGATCCCTTTCGCTTGAGCGGCTGGAAACTGATTTCGCACGGACCTTGCCTGAAGGGGCCAGCCTGTTGCCATTCGGAAATGGTTGTTCCTATGGCGACAGCTGCCATAACGATGCGGGCTTCCTCGTCCCCATGCGGGCTCGAAGGAGCATACTGCACTTCGATCCAGATACGGGATTCTTGACGGCTGAAAGCGGCGTGCTCCTGAGCGAGATCATCGCGCATGTTGCGCCGCATGGCTATTTCCTGCCTGTTACGCCCGGCACCCAGTTTGTCACGCTCGGCGGCGCCATCGCCAATGACGTGCACGGGAAAAACCACCATCTGCGGGGAACCTTCGGGTGTCACGTCAAAGAGCTGGACCTGCTTCGCTCGGACGGCGGCCAGTATCGGTGCTCCGAGACGGAAAATGTTGGGCTGTTTCGCGCAACAATCAGCGGAATGGGGCTGACCGGGTTGATCCTGCGCGCAACGATCCGGCTCATGCGCGTAGGCGGTCTTGATATTGAGGAAAGGGCTCTGCCTTTCGGCAGTCTTGATGCATATTTCGATATGGCTGAGACCGCAGATATCGAGAATGAATATGCAGTTGCCTGGGTCGATCAGCTTTCCGATGGCAGGGGTCTGCTGTTGGTCGGCAATCATGTCGACGTGCCCGGCGGCGTGCATATCGCGGCATCTGCGCGCCTCGGCGTGCCTTTTGAGTTGCCGTTCTCCGCACTCAACAGGACAAGCCTGTCATTGTTTAACGCGGCCTATTTTCGGCGTAAGCGACGGCTGAAGGCGGCACATAGGATGCCATATCGAAATTTCTTTTATCCGCTCGACAGTATCGGGAACTGGAACCGGCTTTATGGCCCGGCAGGGCTTTACCAGCACCAAAGCGTGATCCCGCTTGATGCTGCCAGAACCGTCATTCCCGCAATGCTGGAGGCAAGCCGTGCCGCCGGGCAGGTTTCATTCCTGACGGTGCTCAAACGTTTCGGCTCGGTGAAGTCCCCCGGTCTCATGTCGTTTCCGACGCCGGGATATACGCTGACCATGGATTTCCCAAATCGTGGCCGAAAGACGCTGGATTTGCTGGACCGGCTGGACCGTCTGACCGTGGGAGCCGGTGGCCGCATGAACCCGTATAAGGACCAACGGATGAGCGCTGATATTTTTGCTGCGAGTTTTCCGCGCTGGCGGGATTTTGAAATTTTTCGCGACAGGGCTTTCAATTCAAATTTCTGGCGCCGCACGGCGTTGACGCTCGGCGAGGCAGAGTAGGAAACGTGATGAAATATATTCCCTTCATCCTGTTCACAGTCATGACCAACGCCGCCGCGCAACTGATGCTGAAATACGGCATGCTGACGCTCGGGCCGATCAGTTTTTCAGCCGAAACAATGATCCAGCGCATATTCCAGATCGTGTTCAACCCCTGGGTGTTTGCGGGTCTTTTGACCTTCGTGATCTCAATGGCATCGCATCTTTACGTGCTGTCCAAGGTCGACCTTTCCTTTGCCTATCCGTTCCTCAGCCTTGCCTATGTGGCGGTCGCTTTGCTCGCCTGGCTTTTGTTCAAGGAGGAACTGGGCGCATACAAGATCGCAGGCATAGCGTTCATCTGCATCGGGACGGTGCTGATCGCGCAGAGCGCCAAATCGTCGGCCCCGCAAGCGGAAACGACTGTAAACCGGCAGACGCAAGGGTGAACGGGGGGCATAATGAGACACATAATTTTCGGTGGCGATGGATTTGTCGGACGCTATCTCGCGCCAAAACTCCTTGCCGATGGCCATGAGGTCATTGTTGCGGATATCGTGAAAAGCGATCTGCCGCACTACGGCGACGCAGCCTTCATCGCGACCGATGTAACCGATCTGGAAGCTATCCGCAGGCTGGGCATTCGCGCTGACGACGTGATTTACAATCTGTCGGCCAAGATGCTCTCGCCGATACAAGTCCGTGCAAAGCGGCATGATTTTTTCTTTCCCGTCAATTATTACGGGACGGAGAACATCATCAAGGCAATGGATCTTGCCGGTGCGAGCAAGCTGGTCCACTTCACCACCGACATGGTGTACGGGCACACCTATACTTGGCCGCAGAAGGAAGACCATCCGTGCAAGCCGCTTGGCGAATACGGGCTTTCCAAATTGAGGACCGAGGAGCTTGCCGTTGAATGGCGGGAACGGGGAATGAATATTTCGCTGTTTCGTCCGCGTCTTATCATTGGCCCCGGACGCCTCGGCATTCTGCAAAAGCTGTTCAAGCTGATTGATTACAATCTGCCGGTGCCGATGATCGGTTCGGGCAAAAATCCCTACCAGTTTATTTCGGTGTTCGACTGTGCCGAGGCGGCATGGGCTGCTTTCAAGGCGGGTATACCTAATGAGGTCTATAATCTCGGTTCGCTCAATCCGCCTCCCGTACGCAAGCTGCTCGGTGATCTCATCCGTCACGCCGGATCGAAATCCATTCTGTTGCCGACGCCGGCCTGGGCGGTGAAACGGACGCTCGACCTGCTCGACTGGATGAACATGCCCCTCATGGACCCGGAGCAATATCTGATTGCCGATGAAATGTGTGTTCTCGATGTTTCAAAGGGCGAGCGCGAACTTGGTTGGGTGCCGCAATATCGGGACGAGGATATGTTGATCGCAGCCTATGGCGAATATCGTAAGAAAATCGGGGCAGATTCCTCGGAAGTGCGGGCTTCCGAAACGGCACAGAGGCAGAAATGACCAGAACCAATGCAACGCCAAAGCCGAAACTGCTCACTGTAGGCGAAGCGAAGGCGCTCGACTTGCCACGGATGACCGAGCTGTTCACTGCCCACCTCAATCCGGGCCAGCTTCATTTCATGAAGCTGCTCGGCTTTCATAAGGTGAAGATCGAACGCGCGGAAGGCATGTATTATTACGACCAGAACGGGCGCCCGATTCTCGATTTCTTCGGCGGGTTCGGATCGCTGGCTTTCGGCCACAATCATCCGCGCATTCTCGAAGCGAGGCGTCTATTCCAGGAAGAGATGCGCCACGAGATCGCCATCGCCTTCATGTCGCAATATGCAACTGCTCTCGCATATGACATTGCGGCCTGCTCGCCCGGCGATCTGGATATGGTGTTTCTGGGGTCTTCCGGCTCGGAAGCGATGGAAGCCGCAATCAAGGTCGCGGAGCGCGCTGCCGGTCCGAGCAAGCCGAAGATCGTCTATGCGGAAAACTCATTCCACGGGAAGACGAAGGGCGTTCTGTCCATCACGGATGGCGGGCTTTATCGCGGCGAATTCAAGCTGGTCGACAACACTGTGCGTGTGCCTTTCGGCGATATAGAAGCCATTGAAAATGCGTTTCGCGCGGACCCTGAAATCGGGGTGATCGTGCTTGAAACGGTGCAGGGCGGCGGCGGCATCATTCAGGCTGATGCAGAGTTCTGGCAGAAGCTGCGTGGCCTGTGTGACCAGTATGGTGTCATCTGGATCGCCGACGAAGTGCAGTGCGGGTTGGGACGAACCGGGAAATTCTACGCTTTCGAGCATTATGGCGTCATACCGGATGTCACCGCGCTGGCGAAATCGCTTGGCGGCGGAAAGACGGCTATGGCCGCGATGATTGCCCGTCGCGACATCTATATGAAGGCTTATGGCACGCCAAAGACGGCGATGATTCATGCCATGGCAACCTTTGGCGGGATCGGCGAAGCCTGTGTCACTTCCATCGAAGCCTTGAATGTTCTGTACGACGAGCATCTGATCGATAACGCAGCCGAGGTAGGGGATTACCTTCTGGAAAGGCTGCGAGAGGTGCAGAGCCGCTATCCCGCGCTTGTGAAAGACGTGCGCGGGAAGGGGATGATGGTGGGGCTGGAGTTCCACGATTTTTCCCAAACCATGCCGGCTGTGCTGCGGCCAGTTCTGGCGATGCTGGATGAAAAGCTGAAAGGCTCGCTCCCTGGCTTCATCGGCAGCCATCTGCTGCGCGATCACAGGGTTCTGGTCGCCTTTACCGAATATAATCGCAATGTCATTCGTCTTGAGCCACCGCTGATCTGCGAACGCCAGCATGTGGATGCGTTCATCAAGGCGCTGGATGAAGTGCTTTCGCGCGGTATCGTCCGGATTGTGCGCGATTTCGTCAAGGCTCAAATCAAGTAGGTGGATTCCACTTACGGAACAAGACCATGGCGAAGCAGCAAATCCCAACAAGGGTTCAAGGCGATAACGGTTCGATCCTTTAGCGCCTCGGCGTATATTTTCTGCAGGGCAAGGCGATTTGTCGTGGGCGGACATTTCGGACGCAATACGCCGTCAGTTGCTTCCACGGCGGCTTTCGCTTCTTCGGACAGAGCGGGAACCGTGCGGAAAGGGTCAGCGCCGATCTGGATATGCCGTGTAGCGTCACGGTCCAAAACCCAAGCGAAAGGGTTGACGAAATCAAGCGTCATGATGCTTTGCAGGCGAGTGTTGATGCGGTTTTCGAAGGATTTCAGATCCTTCACCATCTGGTTTGCAGAAAGGAGCCAGAAAACCTGAAAGTCAATTTCCGAAAAAAGCTGCCAGCTGGGTAGCTGGCCCTGTTTGGCCAGTGTTTCGAAAGCGGCACTGTTCTCCGGGTAATGCGACTGGAAAAGTTCTGCGCGCTGCAGGAAATCGGGCCGTGTCAGCACCTGCCCCATGTCCTTCAATTCCGGCAATGACGGCCGAACATAAGTGGGCGCCACAGCGACGGCGCGCAAGGTCCTGTGCGCAACCTTGGTGAAAGTCGGAATGACGCAGAAGGCGGCCAATATCAGGAAAGCGAGCTTGAAGTTCGGACTGCGAAGCTGCACCCGCTGAAAGATCATGATCAGAACAGGCCAAAGAAAAATAAACTCCTGGCTGCCGGTGTTCTGGGTTTCAAGGATGACTCCGCCGAGCAACCCGACAGCGAGCCAGACGGAGCTTCGGTCGAAGAAGCGGGGGCGTTCGCTGGAGGCCTGAGGACCGGTCCGGCGCTGCTCGTTCCAGAAAAGCATCACGACCAGGACTGAAGCGGGTAGAATGACATCCAGCTTCAACGATATGACGGTCAGGAACCGCGGAAGCAGGGCTTCTTCATTCAGTGCCAACAGTGTGGCTATATCGCGCACATAAGCGCCGACTATTCCGTTGTGCAATTCAAGAACGGATAAAGCTGCCGAAGCAGCGACTGTCGCCAGAAGGACATGACGGACCGAGATTCGTCCGCCCAGAAGCGCTGCAAGCCCGAACAGCCCGCCTGCGAGAAAGCCGGTAACTTTCATCAGGAGCAGGGCGAACATCGTCGTCGCGCAAAACAGCGCAAGCTTTGGGCTGTCACGCATAAACATCAGCCCGCACATGAGCACGTAAAGCAGAAGCGACGTGTGACGGTTATAAATACCGAAGCCGTCCAGTCCGGGATACGGATAGAAGCTCTGCGTGTTGGCGGGAAAAGTCGCGAAAACCAGAAATGGAACAAGGAGGAGAAATCCGGTGGTCCGGCTTTGGGAACGAAGCTCGGCCAGCAGCCAGAACATCAGTGGGGCTGCCACGATCAATATGGACCATTGCACAAGCAACAACGGCTGCGCTTTGGGAAACAGGGATTGTCCCCACGCGAAAAGATAATAGCCAAGCGGTCCGACCGGTGTGGCGAAGTCCAAATTGGGAACCTGCCCCATCTTTATGCGCTGGGCTGCATCGAAGTAGATGTAGCTGTCCCAGTACATGGGGCCGATAGGGGCATTGAGCTGGAATGACAGAAGAACAATCAGCAGGATGAGCGCAAAGGCCAGCCAGAACAGAGGCGCGGATAACAGCGGCGCTTTTGCCGTTTTGAAGGTCGTACCGAAGAACATGAAACCCCACTCCCATGCGTAATGCGCAGAGATTAACGGCTGACCCTTAAAACAACAGAAATAGGGAAAGACCGCTTGACCCAACTCGATTTCAAAAGGGGACTTCCAGATATGAGAACGCCCACTGCACTGGGAGGAAGAGTGTGCAGTGGGCGAATCTATAAAGCGCGATTGGGAGGAGGAGTATCGCGCTTCGCGTTCGGTTTTTGGGAGGAGGAGTAAAACCGAACAACCGCAAGATAGGAATACGGCGTCTCGCTTGCAAGGGGCAACCTTGCAATGCAGATATGCATTTTTGTGTGACTAAAAAGAAACCGCCCCGCAGCGATCTAGCGCGCAGGGGCGGTACTCCCTCCTCCAAGTGAGACGAACAATAACTCCGCTCATGAAGAAAGCAACCCCTAATATAACTACATAAATTTCAGAAAATACTGAAAATAGTATACGATTATCCAGTGGAGCGCCGTTCTGCACTTCGTCGACAGAAGCACGGACAGCTACGTTGCAGTCTGGTTTGTCCGTATACGCGTCGAGTTCTTGGAGTTTGTTCCAGAATTCGTCTTTTGGGCTGCAAATGGCAATTTATCTGCGTTCCCATGCTGCCTATTTTTCCTGCGCATAATCGGTCCCGAAAAAGACTGCGGCTTTTCGGGGCGAGTAGAAAACCACCATTTCCGCACACATACGCGGTTCTTTGATTCAATCTCCTGGACGGTCGTGAGGCGAAGAAATGTTCAGGAAAACAAAGGGGCCTCAACCTCTGGGAGATATTGTCTGCGGATTTTCTAACAATGGTGCAAATTGCCTATTTATTTTTATCGAAGCTGTGATTAAGTTCCGTCATCTTCTTCGCTTGGGGGCTTTCGAGGAAGGTACGCCGCCTCAGCGCGTTCATCGCCGCGGGGCGGTTTTCATTTGGGGTGTGGAAAGTGCATATCAGCAATGCAAGCTTGTTAATTGAGTGGGCGCGCCGAAGGGATTATTAAAAATCCATCCCGGCTTGCTCCTCCTCCCAAAAGCCGGGCCGGAGCGCGATATTCCTCCTCCCAATCGCGCTTACTGATCAAGCCCGCAACGCTCACCTCCTCCCGAGCATTGTGGGCTTTTCTGTATTTCGGTCACGTAATTTTTCAGGCTGGAACGTATTGTTAGTTCCAGAATCGCAGCTAACGTTCCATTTTCATTGTGCGTGCACTCCTGAGAGCTCGCCCGCCTCGCGCCCCTAAGCCCCCCGCCCAAACGCGAGGCGGTTCCTTTTGAGCGGAACCTTCCCAAAACTTTAGCTTCCAATGCGTTCGGAAGAATTTATTCCAACTGAAGTGAGCTTCATTGGACACCGAAGGCCTTAGGAAAGCTTCTCTTTCTTCGGTTATTATGCGCCGCTATGGGAGGCAGGCGCTCTGCGTTGCGTTTTGTTTCCGAATTTCCGGAATCGGCGGCGTCGATATGCGATGTCAGTCCTTTGACCTGTGATCACCTTCCGCAATGGATAAAATATACTTTTAAAAATATCGATTTAATTATATTATATTTCTCTCTCTGCACAATTTCTGCTCAGTTATCTAAATAAAATTTATTATAAAATTATAATACATTACGTAGCGTCAATTTTGATTGGAATTTAAGTTTATATTTTTCTGTATCGACTTCTGTGGACGGTCGAAGAAACGACAATGATCGGTCCAATTATCCGTTTACAATCAAGAGGAAGTTGAGTCGCTTTCGATCTTGAGGCGGCTCCGACTGTTCGGGCGGGCATGATGTTGCGTTCTGTGCCTGTCGGCGGATTCCTTGCGGGTAGTTGTGTTCTGATCGTCGAATGGAATGGTTTCTCCAATTCAGGAGACCTTCACGCTTCAGAAATTAACCATCCGTTAACCATTGCGCATATAGACCGGATAAACCGTTTTTTAACCAAGATGAATCAAGTGCTAACACAGTCTCGTCCAATCCGCTTGAAAGGGAGGTCCTTTCTGGCGCTGGTCCTCTCGCCTGAATTGCCGCTCGACGGCTGGCTCGACAAGCTGGATGATCTTGCAGCGCGTTCAGTCGGTTTTTTTCTCAATCGTCCGATCGTCCTCGATCTGGAAAATGTAACGATTGAACGCCCGCAACTGGTGCAGTTGCTTGAGGATCTGGTTAGCCGCGGCGTCTGGATTACGGGTTTCGAAAATGCGCGGCCTTCGCTTCTGGGACCCGGGATGCCGCCGGCGATGCGGGGCGGGCAGCCTGCCGCCGATTTCGATCCGGAAATCGCGGAATCGAAACCGAAGGAACGCACGCCAGCCGCGCCCGCATCGGTGCAACTCGTCAAGGCAGTCCCTTCCATGGTCGTCACCGAGCCGGTTCGATCCGGCCAGTCGATCTATTTTCCAGACGGCGATGTGACGATTGTCGGTTCTGTTGCATCCGGTGCGGAAGTGGTGGCTGGCGGCTCGATCCACGTCTATGGCGCACTGCGCGGCCGGGCAATGGCGGGAACGGCCGGAAACGCCGATGCGCGCATTTTTTGTCGCAAGATGGAAGCTGAGCTCGTCGCTATCGATGGTCTCTACAAGACGGCCGAAGACATGGAGAGCAGATTGCGCGGACAAGCCGTACAGCTCTGGCTCGACGGCGACTATATGATGGCCGAAACGCTGGGCTAGCCTGTTTCCCGGCAGGCGGAAATGCCTTGGGGAGCAGACGTTCGAACCGATTCCGGGCACGTTGAGTGTCACAAAAGAAAAGCAGAGCATCTCATATCCCGGGTAACGGATGTTCTGGAGGCGCGCGGGAGATACAGGAGACAAATATGGCAAAAGTGATTGTTGTAACTTCCGGTAAAGGTGGCGTTGGCAAAACGACATCTACCGCCGCAATCGGCGCCGCGCTGGCGCAACGCGGCGAGAAGACCGTCGTTATCGATTTCGATGTAGGCCTGCGTAACCTCGATCTCGTCATGGGAGCAGAACGCCGCGTCGTGTTCGATCTGGTCAATGTCATTCAGGGCGATGCAAAGCTTCCGCAGGCTTTGATCCGCGACAAGCGTCTTGAGACGCTCTACCTGCTGCCAGCCTCGCAAACGCGCGACAAGGATAACCTGACCACCGATGGTGTCGACCGCGTTATGGAAGACCTTAAGAAGGAATTCGACTGGATCATTTGCGACAGTCCTGCCGGGATTGAACGCGGTGCCACGCTCGCCATGCGCCATGCCGATATGGCCGTGGTCGTCACAAATCCCGAAGTGTCGTCGGTGCGCGACTCCGATCGCATTATCGGTCTGCTGGACGCCAAGACGCTCAAGGCCGAGCGTGGCGAACGCGTCGAAAAACATCTCCTCCTGACCCGTTACGATCCGGTACGCGCTGAACGCGGCGACATGCTGAAGGTTGATGACGTTCTGGAAATCCTGTCCATTCCGCTTTTGGGCATCATTCCGGAAAGCCAGGATGTTCTGCGGGCGTCCAATATTGGTTCCCCCGTAACGCTGGCCGATCAGCGCAGTGCGCCCGCATTGGCTTATCTCGACGCAGCCCGCCGCCTTGCCGGTGAAGAAGTGCCGATGACTGTTCCATCCGAAAAGCGCGGCCTTCTGGGTAAACTTTTCGGAAGGAGAGCGGCATGAGCCTGTTTCGTTTTTTCAGCAAACCTGCTTCCGCGCCACAAGCGCGCGAACGGTTGCAGGTTCTGCTCGCCCATGAAAGGGCGTCACATGAACATTCCGATCTCGTCGCGGTGCTGCGGGAGGAAATCCTCGCCGTGATCGCCAAGCATATCCAGATCGATCGTGACAAGGTCAGCGTGAAAATGGATCGGGGCGACCAGATGTCGACGCTTGAAGTCGATATCGAACTTCCCCTGAAGACGAAAGCGAAGGTGCGGGCAGCCTGATTACACCAATCTTGCGGATAGCCAGAAAGATGGAGGGAAAACCATGAACCGCGGTGCACTTCTCACCAGATTGAAGGAGCTTCAGGAGCTTCCAAAGTTTCAGAAGCGGGATATCTGTAGCATAAGCGCTTTCTTGCAGCTCGAGGCGCTGGCAGAACATGTCAGGGTTTGCGAAGAAGCGGCCGGTGTCGCACAAACGGGGCAGGATCAATGATCCTGCCTTTCTCGTGATCGCCTGAGCGAACATGAGGGCTCTTTGCCAGGCTAACCAGAGAACGGATTTCGATGTTCGGGCGTTACGGCACGGCAAAGAACATCTGCAAATAGCAGCCGAGGAAGACGAGGGCGATCAGCGCCGCGATGAGGAGCAGAAGTTTCATTTTTGATGCATCGCTCAATTGCTGTTCACATTCAAGAAAACAGATGGTGATTGAACGGCGGGTAAGGAAAAGCCTTGCCCCGGTTTCCTGTCTTATGGTGGCCTGCCGGTCGGATGACCGTCAGTTTTGCGGAAGAGGCGCGAGTTCCTGACGCGCCGTCATGAGGACGGTCTGCGTCAGCCCAGCAAGACGCTCGGCTGCCAGGCGGTTCACCTGCCAGAACAAGGGAATATCCAGAGCCGTATCAGGAAGGAGTTCAACCAGCCGCCCGGCTTGCAGATGCTCACCGACCAACTGCATCGGATTCATCCCCCACCCCATGCTTGACAGACTTGCATCGACGAAGGCCTGCGTCGAGGGAAGCCAATGTGTCGGGCAAGTCATGTCAGTTCCGAGAACAGAACGGACCCACCGATCCTGCAATCTGTCTTTCTGGTTGAATGTCAGCGCGGGAGCCTTGGCGATCGCACTGCGGGTTATTCCGCGGGGAAAATAGCGGGCGATGAAATCCGGCGATGCTGTGGCGCGATAGCGGAGAATGCCAAGCGGCGTGAGACGGCAGCCCTGAACCGGTTTGGAGAGCGAAGTAACAGCGGCGACGACGCGCCCACGTCGCAGCCATTCGGCGGTGTGATCCTGATCGTCGACAGCAATGTTGAAGAGATATTCCGATCTGGTGCTGAAATCCGAAATCGCTTTCAGAAACCACGTGCCCAGACTATCGGCATTGGTCGCTATGTGGAGTGTGACGCGCTGAGCCGTGCTTTCGCTACCGGACAGGCCGGGCAATTCCGCCAGAAGCTCGCGTTCGAGCATGCCGACCTGCTCAATATGGCGGCACAGCCAGTCTCCCTTTTCAGTCGCCGTGCAGGGCGTACCCCGCTCTATCAGGACTGCGCCCAGCCGCTCTTCCAGATGTTTGACGCGCTGCGAGATTGCAGACGGGGTAACGTTCAATATACGGGCGGCTTTCTCAAAACTGCCCGTCTGAACCACCATTGCCACAGCTCTCAGAGCAGAATAGTCGATCATTAGAATTCCTAAATCGGCTTTACCATATTTAACTATTCTAACCGTCGTTCATGCGCTATCCAAGTGCCAACTTACTCCCAGACGGCGACCTTTCATGAATCCTTCAGTCTACATAACCGGCCTTACCATGGGCCTCAGCTTGATTGTTGCTATTGGCGCGCAAAACGCCTTCGTGTTGCGGCAGGGATTGCGGGATGAGCATGTGTTTGCGGTCAGTCTGGTTTGCGCCATATCGGATGCCATCCTTATCCTCATCGGCGTGACCAGTTTCCAGAAGATCGCTGCCATCATGCCAGCGCTCGATCCCATCATGCGCTATGGCGGAGCGGCTTTTCTGATCTGGTATGGCGCGCGAAGCCTTCATTCCGCCTTCACATCGTCTGCCGCACTGGCGACGGCAAACGGAGCATCTGCAAGCCTGACCAAGACGCTGGCAACCTGTCTTGCGCTGACATGGCTTAACCCGCATGTTTATCTGGATACTGTCGTTCTTCTGGGAACGATCTCCACGCAGTTTCCCGGTTTGGAAACATCGTTTGCGGCAGGTGCGATCACTGCGTCTTTTCTGTTTTTCTTTTCGCTGGGCTTCGGCGCCCGCTGGCTGCGTCCGGTTTTTGCCCGTCCGTCTTCGTGGCGTATTCTGGAAGGTCTGATTGCCGTCACGATGTGGTCAATTGCGCTGAAGCTGGTGATCGGCATGTAAAGAAAAGCCGGAGGCGATAAACGCACCCGGCTTTTCAGTTTTCGGAGGGTGCTTACAGGCCCATGGCCTTGAGTTCCTGAAGCGGAGGGATCGTTTCATACATAACGGGATCGAGCCGGTCCCAGATGATCCCGCAGGTTGGCTTGTGCGGGTCCTTCACCTCGATGGTGCGGGTCGGCGTGAAAATCACGTCCGCCACCGTGTCGTAAACATCGGGCGTCAGCTTTTCGCTCAATACCTGGCAGTCATGAACGACAGCGGCTGCTGGTGTCGCCGCGGTGATGCGGCCCAGACGGTAAAGCATGCCCCATTCCGCATCGAAGAAGCCATGGCCCTTGCCGAAACGGACCCCTTCCAGATTGATCGCCCCGGTGCCTGTGACCATGTAGTCGATGACTGGCAAGGCGGAGATGTCTTTCAGCGTTACCGGCTGTCCCACGCGCTCCATGCCGTCGAGCGTAGACGCATAAAGATAATGATCCGGCGAAATCAGTTTCGGATCGAGAACCCAGAAGCCGCGCCTGATGGAATAAGTGGTGATCAGAACGGTCTTGCCGTCTTTCAAAGCCTGAAGGCGAAGGCGGTCGAGACAATTGTCGGGCGTGATGAAGATGAAATCGGCGTTCTGGTAGTAGCGATGGGCCGTCAGTCGGGCAACCGCTTCCTCGCCGCCTTCAAAATCCGCGATGAATTCCCCAAAGTCAAAATGGAAGCGGCTATCCGGAACGGCGACCTTGCGCAACTCGCTCCAGACACGTTCGCGAACGGAAGCTTTATGATCGGTGATTTCCATGGGGACTCCTTGCATTTTAGTCTGCCGGGTTCATACCCCGGCGGGCGAGCACACGGCGCTCGCAGAGGGCTACGATCTGGTAGAAAAAGACGGACAGCATGACGGAGACCACGGCGACGGCCCAGATCATGCCGTAGTCGAGATATCCGCGCGATTGGTTGAGCAGGTTTCCAAGGCCCGTTCCTGTCGCGAGCCACTCGGCGATCATGACGCCGAGCAGAGCCCGCGGCACGGCAAGGCGGATGGCAGCGAAGAGATAGGGGAGGGAGGCTGGCACCGATACGAGGCGAATCTGTTTCCAGATGCTCGCGCCGTATGCGCGGGGCACATCCAGCGCAGCACGTGGAACCAGTGCCATGCCTTGCGCCATGGTGACGAAGGCGGGAAAGAATGTAACCGAAACGGTGATCCAGAGGATCACCGACGGCCCGCGTCCCAGCAGCAGGACGAGCAGGGGCGTCAGTGCAACGAGAGGCATTGTCTGCGTGACAAGGGCGATAGGCATGAAGCCGCGCACGATGGCCGGTTTCGCGACCGACGCAATGGCAAGTGCAAAGGCAAAAAGGATGCCCGCGGCCATGCCGAGAAAGGTAAGCGGCAAGGTCTGCGAAAGCGCTGTCAGCAATTTCGTCTGGGCGACGACTGCGGACGGGGCGAGAAACAGATAATCGAACAGCGCAGCAGGTGTTTTTGCGATCATGGCCGGCGTTCCCATGACGGCAAGCAACAGCCACCACAAGAGGAACGGAAGCGCGACTGAACAAAGAGTGAGAACGAAATTCAAGCCGCGAGAGCCGCGTGGGGCAGCATCTGGAGCACTGGCCGGCACGGTGATGGCCTTGGTGCTGCCTGTCATCATTTTTGCAACAATGGAAAAAAGCGCATAGGCCAGCCCCGCGAGCAGGGTGGCGCAAAGGCCAATACCCCATAACCGGGTCGGTTCGGCTCTCCCGAGAGAACCGATCAGATAGGCACCGAGACCGAAACGTCCGCCACCGCCGAATTCGGCCAGAATGGACCCCAGAACCGCGTTCGGAGCGGCAATGCGCAGACCCGCGAGGATCGACGGCAGTGCAGACCGCAATTGCGCCAGGCGCAACACTTCCCATCGACTCCCACCATAGGCGCGAACGATATCGACCATGCGTTGGTCCGTCTGGCTGATGCCGGTTACGGTGGCAGCCATGGTGATGAAATAACAGCCGAGCGCCGCCAGCGTGATACGCGGCGTCATGCCTGAAAAAGTCAGCACCAGAATGGGTGATATGGCAATCGGCGGCAATGCAAAGATCGCGATGTTGATGCCGCGCCCCAGTTTGGCAGCAGCGGGAAACAGAGCGAACAGGATACCGGCTGCCACGGCAACGAGATTGCCGATGATAAAGCCCGCGCCTGCGCCGTGAAGTGTGGCCAGTATGTGGGCCGGATAATCGGCCCGGTCGATCCATAGGCGGGCTACAATCGCCGAAGGTGCTGGCAAGGCTCCGCCCGCGATCAGCGAAAAGCGGCCGCATATCTCCCAGATCGCAAGAAGGATAATCCAGTTGCGCAAGGTCGAGAGACGGTTGGACGGCTTCACGTCAGCCATGCAAAGCCTCCGCGACGGCGTCCTCCAGAGCATGGAATTGCGACGTACTGAATATTTCGGGACTGCGTGGACGCTCCAGTGGAATATCGATGATCTGCGCGATGCGTCCGGGGCGGCTGTGCATCACCACGATCCGGTCTGCGAGAAAAACGGCTTCGTCAATTCCATGGGTAACAAGCAGGGTTGTCGCCTTGCTTTCAAGCCATATGCGTTGAAGCTCTATGTTCATCTGGCGGCGCAATATCTGATCGAGTGCGCCAAAAGGCTCATCAAGGAACAGAACGCGCGGGTCGGTAACCAGGGAACGGGCGATGGCGACGCGCTGGCGCATGCCGCCCGAAAGCTCGCCGGGAAGCGCCTTTTCAAAGCCTTTGAGGCCGACAAGAGCGATGAGTTCCGCAATCCGCTCCGTCTTTGCGGAACGCGAAAGACCGAGAACATCCAGCGGCAAGGCGATGTTGTCTTCGACACTGCGCCATGGCATGAGCGCCGCGTCCTGAAAGGCCACGCCTGTCAGCCCGGCTTTTGCGGCCTCGACCGGGCTTTTACCCATGACAGAAACCGAGCCGCTGTCGGGCCGGTCAAGCCCCAATGCCAGCCGCAACATGGTCGACTTGCCACAGCCGGATGGCCCGATAAGTGCAGTAAACGATCCGGTCGGGCATTCAAGCGAGACGTCGGAAAGTGCAATCACATTCGTGCCGCGCCCCGAAAAGGAGCGCGTCACGTTTTCAAGTCTGATACCGGACATGTCAGGCATCAAATTTCTTCGAGAAGAGTTGTATCGAAATGATCCCGCTTTGCGGCGATGCCGATAGTGCCGAGCGCCTTGATCGTTTTCTCAATGGCTTCTTCGCTCATGGAAAACACGCCATTCGGTGTCTCGATGAGTGGCTTCTGCGCCGTGTTGAAATAGATTTCGTTTTCGATTGAACGTCCCGTTCCCTTGAACCAGCTGTCGGCAAACCTGGGCGGATAGGCTGCGGGATCCTTGAGGTTTTCATCCCAACCCTTGCGGCTTGCGCGAAGGAACGCAACGATATCCTTGCGCTTTTCCTTGAGCGTCTGTTCCGTCACGACAACCGTGTCGTTGAAGATGGTGAAGCCGAAATCATAAAGCAGAAAGGAGACGGCCTCTTCACCAGCCTGTTGGATGGTGAAAGGAACATTGGTCGTAAAATCGAGCGACGCGTCGATTTCACCCTTGATGAGCGGCGTCGGGTCGTAGGCATAGGGAACGATATTGACTTGAGATGGGTCGATGCCCGAAATCTTCAGCATGGCTTCGACAGAAATGACGTTGACCGGTGGTACAGCAAGGGTCTTGCCGATCAGGTCCTTTGGTTCCCTGACAGGGTTCTTGGCGAGCGAAATAATGCCGATCGGATTCTTCTGGTATTGGGCGCCGATGATTTTGAAAGGTGCGCCCTGTTCGACGATGGCCTTGATCGTTGTATCCGGAGTGGTGAGGGTCAGGTCAGCCTTGCCGGCAATGATCGCACTTTCGGGAATGACATCCGGACCGCCGGAAATGTAGTTAAGGTCAAGGCCTTCTTCTCGGTAAAAACCCTTGTCGGCTGCAATGAAATAGCCGCAGAATTCGGCGTCATTGATCCAGGAAGCCTGAAAGCTGAACGGCGTATCCGCAGCTGCAAAACGATTCATGGCAGGCAGGGTTGCTGCAGCACCCATAAGTCCGAGAAAACGGCGGCGATCCAGAATTATATTCATTGAAACTTCCTCTTTGGTGCTGAATTGTCAGGCAACACCGCGCATGCGGGCGAGTTCGCGCAGCGGTGGAATCGACTGTATGTCCTCTGCGGAGACTTCGTTCCACCGGATACCGCGCGGCCGGCGACGATTGCGCGAGACTTCAATCAGACGGCTTGGTGTGGCAATGAAATCGAGAGCAATATCGCTTTCAGAAACATTAAGGCGCTCTTCCACGATCTGTACGTCGTGGACGGCTGCGACAATCAGGGATTGCTCGTCCGCAAGCCCCAGGTCGGTAAACATGCCCCATTCCAGATCGAAGAACGCATGACCTTTGCCAAAGCGAACTCCATCGATGGAAACAGCGGATGCGCCAGTCGCCACGACATCAAATCGACCGATACGGGTCAAATCTTCGAGACTGACCGACCGGCCGAAATGTTCCATCCCATCAAGCCAGGCTGCGGCTTTCTCCAACCCCGGGGGAACGGATCCCGGTTCCAGCAGGAGAAAGCCGCGCTGCATGCCGTAGGTCGGCATGATGAATGGTGTACCTGACATGATCAGGCGACGGCGCAACTCGATCATGGAATTATCCGGGGTGACAAAAACCAGATCGGCCTTTGCAAACCCTTCCAGCGCCAGCAAACGATCGGTAGCTGTCTCGACACCTTCAAAGTCCGGAATGAATTCCGAAAATTTGAGGTGGAAGCGTGCATCAGGACGTGCGACATCTTTCAGTCGCTCCCAGATGCGCTGCCGGGTATTGCGGGAGTACGCCATGGAGATTCCATGAATTTCAACGTTTCACTATCAATGAAACAAATGTTTCAGTATTGCAAGAGGCAATGATAAGCTTTTTTAGTGCATTAGAGATTCGGAATAAACGCACATGGCCTCACGTCTGGTACTGCGCATACAGGAGCGCTACGCAAAGCTCACGGCAGGGGAGCAGAAAATCGCGCAGCTCGTTCTTGAGCGCGAAGACGATATCCTGATTCATTCCGCTACCGAAATCGCGGAGATGGCCGGTGTATCCAAGGCCACGACGGCTCGTTTCTTCCAGCATCTGGGCTATGCCGATTTTAATGAAGTAAAACTTCAGGCGCGGGAGGAGCGCAATCGCACGGAGCCATACGAATATTCGGCTATCATTGATGAAGAGGTGCCGCTGGTGCGTACCATCGGCGCACATCTTGATCTGGAGATCGCCAATATCACGCGGACCTTCGAGGCGTTGCGTTCCGACAAGATGCGTGAGGCTGCGGAACTGATCGCTGCCGCGCCGCGTGTCTGGGTAATTGGAATGGGCGATGAGGAAGGGTTCGCGCGCTATGCGCGGCTTCTGTTTTCCAGGCTGCGGCACAGCGTGATGATCCTTGGCATCAATCAGGGTTCGTGGGCTGAAGATCTGGCCATGACTGGCCCGAAAGACGTATTGCTGCTGATCACGCTGCCGCCGCATCGGGCTTTGCTGAAACAAGTTCTGGGATATGCCGTTACCAGCCGGCTGAATATCGTGACCATTACGGACCGGGGATCGGTTTCGGAGGCGCAGCGTTATGCGCGTGTCGTCCTGCCGTGCCATGTGGACAGTTTCGCACTGGGGGCATCCTATACGGCTGTCAGCAGCGCCATCCGGCTTCTCGCTTTGACCTATGCTTCGCTCGCAGGCAAATCGGCGCAACAGCGGCTGGAGATCGTTGCCGGAATCCACGATGAACTCGACGACATAGACTGAAGTCTTCCGCTCATTTGTTGCGGACGTGCTCCGGGCGAAAGCCGATCCCGATCAGTCTACCCGCGAGGTGCGCCAGCATTGGCCAGCGGGCGAGATGGCGCATGAAAGCGGGCGGTCCGTCTTGTCTAGTGTCATTCGCTTCGCGTTTGCGGCGATCGCTACGCATCATGAGCTGCAATTTTTGCGTTGCCTTCGTCGGAAAGCGGCGTCGCGCCTCGACAGCCGCAAGGTGACGGGATGAGACCGAGTTGTCCTTGAGCGGTCCGGCCAGAATATTTGCTGCTGCAACAGCGTCCTGAATGGCAAGATTGACTCCGAATCCGCCGATAGGCGACATGGCATGGGCGGCGTCGCCGATGCATAAAAGTCCCGGTTTCCACCATTTCTTCAGCCGATCAATGCGTACACTCAACAGATGAACGTCATCCCATGTACGTATTTCATCCATTCGGTCAGCGGGCAATGGGGATACTTTCGCTACCGCATTCCTGAATGCTTCGAGCCCCTTCTGTTTTACCTCGGCGAAAGATTGTTTGCGGAGCACGTAACCGCATTGCCAGTAGTCGCCGCGGTCGATCATGACGAAACCTTGCCTGGGGCCGCCATGCCCCATCGTATAGGGCGGGTCATCGCCAAGGTGAGACAGTTTCATCCAAAGTATCTCGCTCGGCGAACCAAAGCTCTCGATTTCCATGCCGGCTTTTGCGCGCACCATGGAGTTCCGACCGTCGGCACCCACCACGAGTTTGGCGCTGATATTGATCGTTTCATCGAGCGTTGTCGCAACGAGACCGGTGATATTTCCGTCCCGTTCGATCAGCTCCGCCACGCTGGCGGACATGATGAGTTTGAAGTTGGGATATTTCGCAGCTTCACGCGCGATATAATTGAGAAATTCCCATTGCGGCATGAAGGCGATAAAGCGGCAGTGCGCTGGAATCCTCGAAAAATCCGCTATCGTTATGTCCTGATCGCCAATCTCCGCATGTAACCGATATGCCTTGGTATGGGGTAACGCGAGAAGCCCGTCCAGCAAGCCCAGTTCATGCATGATCTGAAGAGTAGACGGGTGAATTGTGTCGCCACGAAAATCTCGCAGGAAATCCGGATGTTTCTCGAGAACGGTTACGCTCACGCCTGAACGGGCGAGCAGAAGCCCCAACATCAGGCCTGCCGGCCCGCCGCCTGCTATCGCACAGTCCGTCTTCATGCCGTTTATATCCGATGTGACTGGTTGCATCATGACGTATCCACTCAACTATGCTGGCGCGGCCCGGAAGGCATAAAAGGACCGGCACTCTCGCAGGTCAAGCCCATGGACATCAATCTCGAAAGCAGCAAGCAGGCGAATGTCGTGATGTTATAACCAAAGTGGGCACCTCGGCGGGTTCTAGCCGAGTGCAGGCGGCTTGCTTTTACCAAGCTGACGTTCGCGGAAGACAGAAAACAGTCCAGCGCCCACGACGATAAGCGCACCGAGGACGATGTTCCAGGTCAACTGTTCATGAAATACCGTAACTGCGATACATGCGCCAATAACGAGCTGGAGGTAGGTGAGGGGCTGCACTTCTCCAGCTTCGAGAATGTCATAGGCGCGAATGAGGAAGTAATGGCTGGCTATGCCGCAGGCACAAAGAGCCGCCATCCAGAACCAGTCGCTCCGCGCAATCGGCATGAGATAGAAGCTGCCGATAAATGTAAGGGCTACAGCGCCAGCCATCCCCGTATAGAAAAAGCTGGTCATGGCATCATCGCTTTTGCTGACGGCGCGCGTTGCAACAGCGTAAACGGCAAACATGACCATCGCTGCAACAGGCAGAAGCAGGGATGCGTCGAATTTTGCATTGACCGGATTAATGATCAGCAGGACGCCAATCAGCCCGACGATGATCGCCGTCCAGCGCCTCCAGCCCACCTTTTCACCTAAAAATGGCACGGAAAGCATGGTCACCAGCAGGGGCGCCCCTTGGAAGATCGATTGCGCCGTTGCCATGCCTGCACGGCTGAGAGCGAAGATGAAAGTAACTATTTCGGCGGCAAGCAGAATGCCGCGAAAAAGCTGCAGAAACGGGCGTTTCGTTGCCGCGGCTTTGGCAATGCCGCCGGAGCGAATGGCCAGCAGAAGAACGAAAGCTGCAAAAACCCAATAGCGGATCATCGTTATCAGGATGGGTGAATAATGCGTGCCAAGGTACTTCGAGATACCATCCTGCGTCGCAAAAATGGTAACCGCGAGAAGTGTGAAGAGATAGCCTTGGCCCTTACGTGTCATGGCGCACTCATATCGGGACAATCTCGCGGGTGCTACCCATAAATTCTCAAATGCTCAGATAGTAATGGTTTGGGCTGCACAACGCAGAAAGGCTGGCGATCAGCGCCGGCCTTTACGTGGTTGAAGCTGCTTTCGATCAACTTTCGATGTGTTGTTGCTTGGCGAGGTCCTCGACGCTCATGTCAGGCTCGTTGCGGGTTTTATAAAGCGAGTAAAGTACACCGCTTGCGAGGATGGCGAGCGTCACGACAAGCGACAGAAGCGTATTGATGTGAACGCCCAGCGGCACGAGGAAAATCTTGATGCCGATCAGCACCAGAATGATTGCAAGCGATACCTGCAGATAGCGGAACCGGTTCATAGCAGCGGCAAGTGCGAAATAAAGGGCGCGCAAGCCGAGAACGGCAAAGATGTTGGAGGTGTAGACGATGAATGTGTCCTGCGTGACAGCGAAGACGGCCGGGACCGAGTCGACTGCGAAGATGAGGTCGACTGTTTCCACCATGATAAGAGCAACTGCCAGTGGTGTCAGCCACGTAACCATCTTGCCGGTTTTCGGATGCGGTTGCTTGACCGTGAAATTGCGGCCATGCAATTCGCTGGTGATGTTGAACCGACGGCGCAGAAATTTGAAAACGGCATTCTGTTCGATGTCAGGCGTCTCATCTTTATGGCCGAACATCTTGAAGCCGGTGAAAACGAGGAACGCGCCGAAGAGGAAGAGAATCCAGTTGAACTCGTGCACAAGTGCCGCGCCCAGCCCAATCAGGATTGCCCGGAAGGCGATGACACCAAGAATACCCCAGAACAACACGCGATGCTGATAAAGGCGCGGAATGCCGAGAAAGCCGAAAATCGTGGCGATGACAAACATGTTGTCCATCGCGAGGCTCTGCTCGATCAGATAGCCGGTATAAAATTCCAGACCGGCTTCCGCTCCGCGCTGCCACCAAACCCAGCCACCGAAGGCCAGTGCGATCAGAACATAGAAGCCATAAAGCAGGAGGCTTTCCTTGGCTTCGATCTCATGTTCGTCACGATGAAGAATGCCAAGGTCGAAGACAAGCAAACCGACGACAACAATGATAAATGCCGCCCAAAAATATACAGGTGTACCAAGAAAATCGCCCGAAAGGGCTGCAATAAGCGAATCCATCGCCGGACCATCTCCATTTGAACAAGTGGAGCAGCCCCGACATCGCCATAGCGGTAGCCATGACCAGAGGGGCCCGGCGCTGCGTTCTTCAGATGTGTATCGTTTGGCGAAGTTCAAGACCGGAACATAAATTTTTTCCAGTCTCCGGTTGACGATGGCGCCTCTTGCCCCGCTGGCGCTTTATTCTCTGAGCAGGGAGAACCCACCTGCTGCGCTCACTGCCTTTTGCCAGGCTGTGCGGGAGTTTTTAGTCTGGTTGCAGAAAGCGCTACATCGCAGTGGTTGTTGAGCACTCTGTTGACCCAGTATGCGACAGCTTACGTCCTGAGCAACCCTAGGCGGTATCCCGCAATTATAAGCGTTGATGCAATCGGGCTCCGCCCCTCGAATTTCAGCCGCTCGCGGACATATTTCAAATTGCGTCGCTTTCGTTTTCCTTTGGCAGTCCAAACCACAGCCCCAGGTTTGAAAGTCCAGTCGAGCCAGCCTGTTTCGGCGATGTCGAACACTCTTACATTTCGTCTTGAGAGATAAGTTTCATAGAGTGCTCGTTGATCGAGAAAATAGAACGGTTCGTGGTTGTCGATGTAGCGTGAAACATCCTCAAAGAATTCGACGCCAGAGGGCGCGGCGTAGATCATGGCACCCAGCACTTTCATGCCAAGACGCTCATACTCATTTCTGCCCTTTTCCTCATTAAGCCGCAGGAACAGACCGACGTCGTTGCCTGGCCTAGCAGGTATGGGTTGGATTACGAGGCTGTCGATATCGAGAACTGCTACTGGACGATTGTAAGAGCGCAACAAAGCAGGAAGACGGAAAAAACGAACCGATTGGTAGAAAATAACGGTTTCAAGCTCACCCATCTCCCGTTCTATACGAGGATCAGACCAAATCTCGACGGTGATACGCGCACGTTCTTCGTCCGAAAACTGTCTCCAAAAAAAAGGCAATAACTTTCGCTGCAATTTCTGCGCGCGCGATGCTGCTTGCGCGCCAGGAGAGGGGGTGACTGTTAGATGTACCGAGTGGCCAGCCCTCAACGAGGACTTTGCAAAACCAACTGCATGCTTTCGAAAATATGCTTCATCCGATGCAGCGAAAACCAAAGGCTTCGCGCTGAAAACAGCAGAACCGTCCATAGTGCCCCCAACAACACGCAGGTAGGTATCCCCGGACGTTTCGAATTTCAACTGCAATTATTGATTGTTAAGCGATATGTGTTTATCGTTTAATCAGCGCGAATTGCGTTGATCCTCTGTAGCGCGAAAGATGCTTGGCAGAGCAGTAGTCATCGCCAAAGCGATCAGGATTAACTGCCGCTCTGCGGCAGTCAGCGATATGCATCGCTTGCGACCGTTACCTTTTGGCTTTGAATGGCTCCAAAGCATTTTGATCACGGACATAGCCCTTCGGGACGTTCGCTCGATTTTGGAGGCGCACTATCTCAATCACGATCCGAAGCTTGGAGGACAGGCTATTTGCAAGCTCGAATCTGTAACGGAAGTTGCAAAATAAACTGCAAAATGGCCTTTACAGTTCCAGTTTTGTTTCGGAAATTACGCAGGAAAATCAAGTGGCTGGGGGACCTGGATTCGAACCAAGACTAACGGAGTCAGAGTCCGCTGTTCTACCCTTAAACTATCCCCCAGCAGGGATTTGCATATGCCTTCAATCTGGAGGCCTGCAAGCGCGACAGAAGCGTTAACTTGTTCGCGACGGCCCCCATCTAGCGAACTCAAACACCGAACGCAACACTTTTCTTTGAAAAAAACAAAGCGATTTCAGTTATCCAGAAATTGCTTATTTCGAGCGCTCTGATGGTTGCAAGTTGGCTGCCGAGGAGTGCGCTTCAGATGCTGGCACATAAAAAAGCCCGGCCAGCGGAGGAGCGGCCGGGCAAGGGGCAGGCTGGCCGAGAGGGGACCCGGCATGTGAAGGTGGCGCCTGCCAGATGTAAGGTCTGCGAGTTCAAAGAGAGCAATATCTTCAAACTTCACACTGATGTCTTCAGCAGATAAGGCCTGTTGCCTTGATACGCAGGCGTGCGGCTGCAAGTTCGCTCAGAACGCAGGTGGGGTCTTCAACGCCACGATAGTGGGTCGCCGTGTAAATATCTTCTCTGCGAAGTCCGATATCGCGCAACATGTGATCGTCGAAATCGCTTAGGTTCGCCACTTGCCGTCGACCATCGGAAAACGTCCAGCGACGCATGATCGACGTAATTGCAGTCTTCACCTTTTGCGCGAGCATGAAGGTCGGTGCGCTCGTTGCCGGTAAATGCGTGGTCGTTATCTTGCTTGTCGCTGTCATGTCCGCTCTCCTTTGATATAGCGGGGCTAGGGGATCCTTATCGTCAGGTTCATTCGCTTTCGCGGCTCCTTTTCCTTTAGGATGACGGCTTTATCCAACAATCGAATTGATTGTTCCAGCGAATGTTTTTAATGTCATCCTTCAATAATAGTGATGGATCACGCCAATGAGCACGCCTCTGGATCTCGATCAGTTGCAGACCTTTATAGCCATCGCGGATACAGGCAGTTTTACGCGTGCCGCGGATGCTGTTTTCAAGACACAATCGGCTGTTTCGATGCAGATGCGCCGTTTGGAAGAGCGCATCGGCAAGCCTTTGTTCGAACGAGACGGACGAACCAATCGTCTTACCGAAGAGGGGGAGCGGCTATTGCTTTATGCGCGCCGCATGATGCAGCTCAATGGCGAAACCATCGCGGCATTCGACGATACTCAATTGGAAGGCCATATTCGCATCGGTACGCCGGACGATTATGCGGATCGCTTCCTCCCGGAAATCATGGCGCGGTTTGCCAGATCAAATCCGCGCGTCGAATTGTCGGTCGTGTGCGAACCTACTGTCAATCTGGACGAGATGATTCGCCGCGGAACGCTGGATATCGCCCTCGTCACCCAGTGCGATGACAAACGACGGTCTGAGGTCGTTCGCACGGAGCCCTTGCTTTGGGTTACGTCCGCCAACCATGCAGTGCATGAAGAAGCCGTGTTGCCGCTTGCCGTGGGACGTCCAACCTGTATCTGGCGTCATGCCGCTATCGATGTGCTGGAGGCGGCCCGGCGTGATTACCGCATCATAATCACGAGCTGGTCCGCCACAGTGCTGGCGGCCGCGGTTCTTTCCGGGCTTGCGGTTTCGGTGCTTCCGGAATGCGCGCTCCGTCCGGGCATGCGCGTGCTTGGTGAGGCCGATGGTTTCGGAATGTTGCCGGAATTCGGCATCGGCATCATGCGTGGTCATACAAAACAAAACGCTGTCGTAGATGCGCTTGCACAGCACATCATTGAAAGTCTAGACAATATATCGTCACCACAACCCGGCGCGATGGCTTCGGCGGAAATTTCGCCGTTTCCGGCGGTTCGTACGAGGAGGGTACGAGCCAACGAATTGCTGCCAGGCTGGTGACGAAGCAGTAAATCGCCGCATGGCTCCTTGACCAGCCATGCCACCTGGTTGCCTATGATGGGATGAGCATGGGTTCCGATTCGAGTTTTACCGGCGCATCGTCCAATGTCGCCGAGTACAGCGTTTCCGAGATTTCCGGCGCGTTGAAGCGCACGGTCGAGGATGTGTTCGGGCATGTGCGCGTACGCGGCGAAATTTCCGGCTATCGTGGCCCGCATTCGTCGGGGCACGCCTATTTTGCATTGAAAGACGATCGGTCGCGGCTGGAGGCCGTTATCTGGCGCGGTTCAATGAGCCGGTTGCGCTTCCGGCCCGAAGAAGGGATGGAGGTGATTGCCACTGGCAAACTCACCACTTATCCGGGCTCTTCCAAATATCAGATCGTCATCGAACAGATGGAGCCTGCCGGCGCCGGAGCGCTGATGGCGCTTCTGGAGGAACGCAAGCGGCGGCTGGCTTTGGAAGGCTTGTTCGATCCTGCCGTAAAGCAGCTTCTGCCTTTCATGCCTCGTGTGATTGGGGTGGTAACTTCTCCAACCGGGGCGGTCATTCGAGACATCATTCACCGGATCACAGACCGTTATCCCTTGCACGTCATGGTTTGGCCGGTGCGCGTGCAGGGCGAAACAAGCGGGCCCGAAGTGGCCGCCGCCGTAAATGGTTTCAACGCTTTGCCCGAAGGCGGAGCCATTCCGCGGCCCGATATAATCATCGTGGCGCGCGGTGGCGGCAGTCTGGAAGACCTGTGGGGGTTTAACGACGAAATCGTTGTACGCGCGGTTGCTGCATCGCATATCCCCGTGATTTCGGCTGTTGGCCATGAAACTGACTGGACCTTGATTGATCTCGCAGCCGATATTCGCGCTCCTACGCCGACAGGTGCGGCAGAAATGGCGGTACCGGTAAAAGCGGATTTGCTGGCCGCGCTGGCGGGGCAATCCGCACGGCTTTCATCTGCCATTTCCCGCTTTATCGACCTGAAACGGCAAACGCACCGTTCCGCGGCGCGGGCCCTTCCATCGGCTGACCAGCTATTGGCTTTGCCGCGCCGGCGGTTCGATGAGGCAGCTTCGCGTCTCACGCGCGCTTTGTTCGTCAATACGCAAAAGAAGCGGGTGCACTTCGAAGGTCATGCAAGACAGTTATCGCCGCGTCTTCTGCAGCGCCGGTTCACGGAGCTGGAACGCGGGATTTCCGTTCTTGGACAAAGATTGCCACGAGCGCTTGAGAAATTCCTGCGCGAACGGCGGATTGCTTTCACACATCGGGCAAATCGTCTTTCTGCTGAGCCCGTACTGCGACGCACCAAGCTTGCGACCCTCTCGATAGAGCAGTTGGATCGTCGTCGCGATCAGGCTGTGCGGCTTCTTATTGAAAGAGCCAAACGACGCGGTCAGGAGTTGGAACGTCTCATGCGTACGCTTTCTTATGAAAGCGTGCTGGAGCGTGGTTTTGCGGTTGTCTTCGATGCAGAAGGGACGCCGGTGAAGCAGGCTGCAACCGTATCGGCTGGCGAAGCATTATCGATCCGGTTTCGCGATGGCGTCGTGGCCGCGGTCGCGGATGAGGGCAGTGGGAGTGAGCGAGGAAAGCCTGCCCAAACGAAGAAAGTTCAATCTCCCGGCTCCGACAATCAGGGATCGCTATTTTAGCAACATCCAATCGCGTTGTTTTCCGCTTTCGGCTGAGTTCGGGTGGCCTTAAGGCTGACTTAAGCTTGAGCATCCTTTTTCTTGCGCATCTGTCATTGTTAGAGATTCAGGATGTCGCGTAAAAATTCTCAGGACGACCTTGCAAATGGCTTTGCGAAGGCTTCCTTCAGCCGTCGTGGCTTTATTATAGGTGCGAGCGCCATTGCGTTGTCGGGCTGTGTTTCGGCTGTATCGCAGCCGACTCAACCGGCGAAAAAACTGCCTCAACCAGCGCCTTCGCGACCCGTGCCGCTGATGTACCAGGCGTTGCCTGACGAGCAGTTTCCTATCCCTGCTGTCGATACGAGCAAGGTCGATCCCAAATTTTGGCGGCAGGAAGTCGAGTACCCGACGGACGAAGTGAAAGGCACTGTCATCGTCGATACGCCGAACAAGTATCTTTATCATGTACTCGGTAATGGCCGGGCCATGCGCTATGGTATCGGGGTGGGGCGCGACGGTTTTGCTTGGGCGGGACGCGCAAAGATCGCTTATAAGCGCCAGTGGCCGCGCTGGACGCCGCCGGATGAGATGGTCGCTCGCCAGCCATCGCTGGAGCCCTACAGCATTGCCAATGGCGGAATGCCCCCCGGGATTAAGAACCCGCTTGGTGCAAGAGCGATGTATATCCACAAGGATGGGCGCGATACGCTTTACCGCATCCATGGATCGCCGGAAGCCTGGAGCATCGGTAAGGCTGTGTCGTCAGGATGTATACGCATGCTCAATCAGGATGTGATCGATCTATATAATAATGTGCGTGATGGCAGCACGATCGTCGTGATACCCGATCCAAGCAAAGGCCAACAGGTTGTGAGCTGATTAAAATACAAAGGGCGCGAATTTCGCGCCCTTTGTGCTCCATGTGCTTTGGGGCACAAGGCTTAATAGGCATATTCCAGAAAGATCGGGTCGACCGATCCCGCCCAAACGCTGTTATATGCTTTCAGCATACGCTCGGCATCAGTCACACCGGCGGCGACGATCTCCTCAAGCGGCGCGAGGAAGTGGGTTTCGTCATGACCTTCACTGTTGAGCTTGTTGCGGTTCAAAAGGCCCAGACGAGAGATTTTTAAAGTCTCGCGGGCGATCTGTTCCAATGGCTTGCCGCGGAAGGTTGTGTTCAATGCCTTGGCTGGAACTTCGTTGCGAAGCGCAAGCACTTCTTCATACGTCCAGTCCTTGGTCAGAAGCTCGGCGGCTGTCAGGGCTTCTTCGTCATAGAGCAAACCCACCCAATAGGCTGGAAGGGCACAAATGCGGCGCCATGGCCCCCCATCGGCGCCACGCATCTCCAGGAAGCGCTTCAGGCGCACTTCAGGGAAAAGAGTGGAAAGGTGGTTGGTCCAGTCGCCCATATTGGGCAGCGGATCACTTACCTCGCCTTTAAGTGCACCGTTCATGAACTGGCGGAAGGTGACATGCGTGCAGTCATGATAATGGCCGTCGCGCAGAATGAAGTACATCGGGACGTCGAGCGCCCATTCAACATAGTCGGCAAAACCAAAATTTTCCGAAAAGACGAAAGGCAGCACGCCCGAACGCTGATTGTCGGTATCGCGCCAGATACTCGACCGCCAGGATAGCAGGCGGTTCGGCTTGCCTTCCGTGAATGGAGAACTGGCGAAAAGTGCTGTCGCCACCGATTGCAGTTTCATCGAAACCTGCATCTTGCGGCGCATGTCCCGTTCAGAACTGAAATCCAGATTCACCTGAATGGTTGAAGTGCGATACATCATGTCCAGACCTTCATGCCCGACTTTGGGCATGTAGTTGGTCATGATCTTGTAGCGCGATTTCGGCATGACGGGCGTTTCGGTCAAGGTCCATTTCGGGCTGCCGCCGACACCCAAAAAGCGAATTCCCAGTGGTTCTGCTATTTCGCGGACCTGTGAAAGATGCGCGTTCACTTCCCGGCATGTCTGATGAATGGTGGAGAGCGGTGCACCGGAAAGCTCGAACTGGCCACCCGGCTCAAGCGAAATTGCGCCTTGTCCGGTTGGTTCCACCAAGCCGATGATGTTGCCTTCATCGATAATGGGCTCCCAGCCTAGCTTGGCCTGCATGCCTTCGAGGATGGCTTTGATGCCGCGCGGCCCCTCATAAGGGACTGGACTGTTATCGGCCGTATAGAATGGAAATTTTTCATGCTCGGTGCCGATACGCCAGGCGTCCTTGGGCTTGCATCCGCCAGCCAGATAATCTGCCAGTTGTTCAACGCCCGTCAGTGCCGTTTCGTCCGTCGTATCGCGCGCCATGCAGTCTGTCCCTAGTCGATTTTTCGCGTTTCAGCGTGATTGGACAAATTTGTCAAATCGCGCAAGTCAATTCCATTGAACATCATGTTTCGAGAACGTCATCCTGCATTGCGCCAGTCTCCGAGCACCGATTGTACCAAAGCCATGGCGGCGACGGCTGCGGTATCAGCGCGCAGGATTCGCGGGCCGAGCGGAATAGCCGTTACGTATGGAAGCCCTCGCAGTGTCTGGCGTTCGCCTTCCGAAAAACCGCCTTCGGGCCCGATCAACAACGCGGCGGGGCCGGGCTTCATGGCCTGCAAGATAGTCAGCGGATCGTCCGATTCGTGCCCTTCATCGCAGAAGATCAGGTGACGGGTCTCATCCCAGTGTTCGATGAAGCGGTCAAAGCGGATGGCTTCGCAGCATTCAGGCAAGGAAAGAACGCCGCATTGTTCCGCAGCCTCTATCGCATTGGCTCTGACGCGGTCAGTTCCCAGTTTCGGAATCTGGGTATGCTGTGTAATAACCGGTTGCAGGACGCCAGCGCCCATCTCCACGGCTTTTTGCACCATATAGTCCAGCCGACCCTGTTTCAGCGGGGCGAAGCAATAGATCAGGTCACTGGCCGGCGGCTGTGGACGCGTTTGCTCGAAGGGCTCAAGGAAAAGCCGCTTTTTACCCTCCGGTCTCAGCCGTGATTTCCATTCACCGTCACGGCCATTGAAGGTCAGAATTTCGTCACCGTCCTTCAATCGCAGAACATGCGTAAGATAATGTCCGGCTTGTGAAGCGACCTCAACCCGGCTACCAGATTCGAGATCGTTTTCAACATATAGTCTCTGCATTTTGTAATTTGCGCGCATGTCAGCATCGATGGCAGAGGGCAGGGGCGGCGGTCAAGCGCCTTGGCGACGCATGATGAGGCAATTGATGAGCATTCCTACACAAACAATTGATGGGAAATATCAGCCAAGTTGCAATTAACTAGATTGTATCCATATAGGTATGAAGCTATCTATTTGAATGGAATTGATGTGATGAAACAAGCGTGGGTCGAATTCGCGCCGCTTCTTGCCAGTACCGCCAGAGGATGGCGGAAAGCTTTCGATGCGGCGATGGCGGAACATGGTCTTTCCGACGCGAAAGCCATACCGCTGATGATCCTCTTGCGGCATGGAGATCGTGTTCCTCAAGGTGTGCTGGCCGAAAGGGTCGGGATCGAAGGGGCAACGATTGTCCGGGTCGTCGACGAGTTGGAAAGGGACGGCCTGATCCAGCGGATTGCCGATGATGCTGATCGTCGCGTCAAGCTCATCCAACTGACAGAGGATGGCCGCGCTCTTGCCGCCGAGGTGGAAAAGTCTGCTGCCCGTCTTCGCGCTTTTTTCCTTGGCGATTTCGATTCCGATGCGGTCGATGTCGCCATGGAAGTCTTGCGCAAGCTGAATGAGAAATTTGAAATATAGTCTTTCTGATCGGCCGTCTGACCGGAAAGGCGCATTGCGTTCAACCGGTGCCCCCCCAAGCCATGACGAAACCAGCCGAAACAACCCCGAAATTTTGGGATGTCGTCTTTTCATTGAAGACTTTCGCTGCGGGCATGCTGGCGCTTTGGATCGGCTTGATGGCCAATCTGCCCAATCCTTACTGGTCCATTGCGGCAGTTTATATCGTTGCGCATCCGTTGTCCGGGGCCACCACGTCAAAAGGATTCTACCGCCTCATCGGTACGATCATCGGCGGCGCGGTGACCGTTCTATTCGTGCCGCATCTGGTCAATTCGCCTGAAATCCTAACATTGGCCATCGGGCTCTGGATGGGGCTTTGCCTTGCAATCAGCCTGCTTGACGGCACTCCGCGCAGCTATCTGTTCATGCTTGCCGGTTATACGGTGGCAATCGCCAGCTTTGCCGTTGTTTCCGTGCCGGAAACGACGTTCGACTATGCTGTGGGCCGCGTGGAAGAAATCGCGATCGGCATTATTTGCGCTGCCGTCGTCAATCGTCTCGTCTTTCCGCGCCATAGCGGTCCGGTACTCGTCAGCCGTATCGATAACTGGCTGCGGGATGGTTCAAAGCTCGCGCTGGCGAGCCTGCGAGGAGAGGGTGCCACGCCGGAATTCCTTCGGGATCGTCAGCGTCTGGCAGCCGATGCGCTTGAGCTGCGCAATCTGACGACGCATGTTGCCTATGACACCTCATCGATCAGAAATGTTGGTGCGCTGCTGCATGTGCTGCAGCAGCGTATGGTGGCTGTTCTTCCAATCATATCGAGCTTGCATGACGTGCTGGCGCTGAAGCCCGATGAAAACGCGCAGCCCTGGCATCCTGCTGTACAGAAGCTCTTGGACGAAGCTTGCGACTGGATAGAAAGCGGCGAGAACCTGACGGAGGAACGCCGCACCGTTCTGTTGCGATTGATCGAAGATATAGATCGGCACGGGAAGGATGCGACGCGCTGGGACGAATTGCTGCCTTTCAACGTCGCTGCTCGCGTTCGCGATCTGATCCAGATATGGAGCGATTGCATCACGTTGCGCCAGGATATCCTGTCGGGTTCGCGGCATTCGCTGCGGTGGCGTCGCTACGACGCCCATCTGAAAGCTCGCCCCATGCATCGCGACTACGGCATGGCCTTTCTATCGGGCTTTTCGGCTCTTCTGGCTACCTGCGTGGCGACCGCCTTCTGGATCGCCAGCGGCTGGTCCCAAGGCAGCGCCGCAGCCATGATGGCGGGCATCTTCTGCTGCATCTTCGCTACCATGGACGATCCTGTGCCTGTGATGCGCAAGTTCAACTGGCTGCTCCTGATCGTTATTGCGGCTGCTTTCATTTTTGAGTTTGCGCTACTGCCGCTTGTCGATGGCTTCTTCCCACTGGTTCTGGTGTTGGGGCTGTTCCTCATTCCGGCAGGTCTGCTGCTTGCCACTCCATCGCAATTTCTGCTGGGAATGGTTCTTTGCGTAAACTTGCCGAACATGCTCATGCTGCAAGGCCATCTGACCCACGATTTTGTGAGTTTTGCCAATGCCAATCTGGCCACGGTTTTGGGGATCGTTATCGCTGCGGTCGTAACCTCGATTGTACGATCGGTGGGTGCGGAATGGAGCGTTCGTCGTCTCATCAGGGCGGGATGGAACGACATCGCGCTTGCTGCTGAACGTGGCCCGGGACGACATCGCCGCCAGCGCATGAACCGCTTGCTGCTGCGCATGATCGACCGCATCGGCATGATGACGCCCCGTCTGGCGCTTGTTGCGGCGGCTGACGTCGCGAAGGTCGATCTGCTGCGCGATCTGCGAAATGGCATGAACACGATCGATCTTCAGCAATATCGTACCAAACTGCCTGAAAACTGCCGGGCGGCTGTCGATGCAGTTCTGGATGGTGTCGGTGCGCATTACCGGGCCTTGGCCAATAGGCCGCAGGAGGCTGGTGAAATCGACAGAAATCTGCTCGCCTCCATCGATCAGGCGATCACGGCCATTATTGAGAGCGGATCGCCAGCGATTGCCAAGCGCACGAGAATGGCGCTGGTCGCGCTACGCTTCAATCTTTTCCCAAAAGCGCCACCTTTTGCCTTGCCGCCGCGTCCGCTGATGGACCTTCCGCAAGCAGCATGAAGACAATGTGATTTGTGATGCAACCTGAACTCGACATTTACGGAATCTACATTCCTACCCTCGGCGTGCTGGCGCTCGGAGCCTATTTCGCAAACTCGATCATGCAACGGCTTCTGGCGCGCGCCCGCTTCTATCGTTTCGTATGGCACCGGCCTTTGTTCGATGCTGCCATGTATTTTTGCATTCTCGGCTCAGCAGCCGTCATCCTCAATGGAATACCGCTATGAAAAAGCTCTTTGCCCATTCAGGCCGTGTGTTTGTAACCCTCGTCATGGTCACGATGGCAGGGCTTCTTGGCTGGCATTTATGGGACTACTACATGAATGCGCCTTGGACCCGTGACGGCAAGATCCGTGCAGATGTTGTGCGTGTCGCGCCGGATGTTTCAGGACTGGTTGGCGAAGTGCTTGTCCACGACAACGAGGCGGTTCATCGCGGCGACGTGATCTTCCGCATTGATCAGGCCCGATACAAGCTCGCCCTGCAAACGGCAGAAGCAAAGGTCGATAGCAGCAAGGCGGCGCTCGACATGGCCAACCGTGATCTGGTTCGCTATCGCCAACTCAACGATACGACCGTGACTCGCCAGAAGCTCGAACAGATTGAAACGACGGCCCAGCAGGCGCAAGCTGCTTATCGGCAAGCGCAACTGGACCGTGATCTCGCAGCGCTCAATCTGGACCGGTCGTCGGTGAAAGCGCCCGTAAACGGTGTGGTGACCAACTTCTCGCTTCAGCCGGGCGATTATGTTTCCGCCGGTTCGGCGGTGACGGCTCTCGTTGATACGGATTCCTATTATGTTTCCGGCTATTTTGAAGAAAATAAGCTCGAACGTATCCGGGTGGGCGATCCGGTGGTGATCGATATCATGGGCAGCAAGGTTCAGCTCAAGGGGAAGGTCGAAGGTATCGCCGGAGGAATAGAGGATCGCGAGCGTAGCGATTCATCGAGCTTGCTTGCGAATGTTTCGCCGACATTCAACTGGGTGCGGCTGGCGCAGCGCGTGCCGGTGCGCGTGAAACTTGAGGATGTGCCGGACAGCGTGCACCTCGTTGCAGGCCGAACGGTAAGCGTTTCGGTCGTGAACTGATCAACGATCCGGCTGTCGCCGGACTCTTTTCCGTGATACCGAGTGTGAAAGTCGGCAGGGGATATCATGGGCGTGCTGGTCGTTCAAAACTACAAAGGGTCGGGGTTGGGACAGATTGAACCCGTCCTGACAGATGCGGGCTTTTCCATCGATCTGCGTCATCCCTATGATGGGGATACGCTACCGGTGGACGACGATGGATATCAGGCCTTGATCGTTCTTGGCGGTGAGCAGAACGCGCTCGCCGACGATGAATGTCCTTATTTCCCGCATCTGCTGGAACTTATACGCAGATTTGGCAGCAGCGATAAGGCCGCTCTCGGCATTTGTCTGGGCAGCCAACTCATAGCGCGCGCATATGGTGGCGAGAACATTCTTGACCGACCCATGGAGTTCGGCTGGCGGGAGGTTCGGCTTACGGAAAATGGCAAGAGCGATCCGGTCCTGTCCGCGGCAGGTGATGCCTTTCCAATCTTTCACTGGCATCGCGATACGTTTTCGCTGCCGAAGGATGCAATCCACATGGCAACGAGCGATATGACGCCTCATCAAGCCTATCGTATCGGACGTGCCGTCTATGGCACGCAGTTCCATTTTGAGGCAGACACACAACTCGTAGCCGAATGGAACGATCAGCTTGGCGGTCTGATATCGAGCTTTGCTCCGGAATGGGCAGTGCAGTATCCCGCGCTTGCAGGGACATTCGGAGTAGGAGCGGATGCTGCCGGCGCTGCATTGGCAAGGGCTTGGGTAAGCCAGATCTAGAGGTTTCGTAACGGCGCCTTAACCTTAAGTCGCTGTTTTGCGTTGCCCCTTTGCCACAGCGTGCAGCCAATCAGTTCTGCCCTTCAAAAAAGCGGTGATCCGGCCGGAACCGTTCAGTTGCGGGTAACTTTTTTCGGGTGTAACTGAACGCCGTCCCCCGGGCAGCGACCGAACGGGCAAGGCTGATCGCCGTGCTCCCAAGTGGCGGCTCGTCTAAAGAACTTTGTCCGGCCCAGTCGAAAGAGTTTCCGAATATGACCGCCAAGCATGCCGCTCTTCTTACCGTTCTGATGGTTTCCGCGATTGTGTTCATGGCGGTCGGCATATTCACCGTCGATGCGGGCAACAATGCGATGTCTACAGACGGTTACGGCATTTCCAGCGCGCACTAAGCGCTTTTTCTCGCTTCAATAAAACGCTTTTCCGCGCCATCGATCACGATGGCTGAAAGCTGGCCGCTTTTCCATGCATAAGTATCGAGATTGACCCTGTTGGGCTGAATATCGATAGCGCTCTGCGGTGTATGACCGTGGATGACGACTTTTTCGAATGGTTCTGTCCATTTCAGGAAGGCGGTACGAATCCAGATCAGTTCCTCGGGATCTTGTGCATCGAGTGACACTGTGGGATTGACGCCGGCATGACAGAAGAAGAAGTCGCCGAAATCGACTGAGCGGGGCATGGTGCGGATGAAGTCTATATGACTTTGCGGAACGGCTTTGACGAGCGCGGCATGACCGCGGCGCGCTGAATCTGCATCGGTAAAATCAACTTCCACACCATAGGATCGAGCGGTATCGACGCCGCCATGCAGTGCGAATATCCCCGCAACGTCTCCCGTCGCGAGATAGGTGAGAAAACCGTCGTCGTGATTGCCAAGCAGCGAAATCACGCGTTCGTCCCGTTCCGACGCGTCGATCAGGAAATCCAGCACGTCCTTCGATTTCGGGCCGCGATCGATATAATCGCCCAGATGAATGATGCGCCAGTCATGGACAGGACGGCGATCAAGGTCGGCACGGATGAGCCCATGCATGTCCTCCAACAAGTCGAGACGGCCGTGCACGTCGCCAATTGCATAAAGCCGTATCCCGTAGGGCGCTCTCGCATCCTTGAAAACTACACTCATTCGCTATCGTCTTCTTTCATGTCTTTGCTTGCTTTCACGCCGGCCCGCTGCCGATAGCGCAGGCGCGAGACACGTTCGCGTTCTTCGTGAAGCTCGCGATCATGCGTTGCCTGCTCAACGAAACGTATGTGTTTTTGTACCGCTTCGCGCGCTGCCTGCGGATTTCCGGCCATGACTGCATCGTAAATGGCCCGGTGCTGCGACAAAAACATGTCAGCGACGCCAGGATAGCTGTAGATGAGACCGCGATTGTAGAAAACGCCATCCTTCAGCAGTTGATAGCACGACCGCAAGGTGTGTAGCAGAACGATATTATGAGCGGCCTCGCCGATGGCATTGTGCAATTCCACGTCGAGACGCGCTTCCGTGTCGAAGTCACTGACGCCATGAGCCTTTTCCATGGCTTCCATGATTTCGGTCAAAAGCGCCTTGTCTGCCGGTGTAGCTCGCAAGGCGGCATATTCGGCGGCAATACTTTCAATTTCCCGGCGATATTCGAGATAATCTGCGGTCGCCTTGCGGTGATCGGCAAACAGCTTCACGACAGGAGCGCTGAATACCTGTCCAATCACGTCCGCGACAAATGTGCCTCCTCCATGGCGGGAAACGAGAAGTTCGGCGGCCTCCAGTCTCTTCAGGGCGTCGCGCAGGATGGGACGCGAAATATCGAATTGGCGCGCCAGCTCGCGTTCACCGGGAAGGCGGTCACCGCCACGCAGAACGCCCTCGAGGATAAGCGTTTCGATCTGGCGCACAACATCATCTGCGGTGCGGCTAGCCTGTATGCGTGAAAAAATTGTTTCCGCCATGCCCTTTGAAGCCTCTCTGTGACGGCGGCAAAGTAGCCGTTAGCCCCATATCCGGCAACGGAATATATCGAAATTGAAAGCCCGGTTCATAATACAACCGGGCTTTCATGGTTGATCGTCAAAAAATGATCAGGCTTTGTTGCGCTTGCGTGTTGCGACGAGCACGAAAAGTCCTGCGACCACACCATACATCGCCCATTTGAAGGGAAGCGCGTCTGCGGTCTCGCTACGGATAGGCAGTACGGTCACGGTGCCGGGACGGCTTTCCACGCCGGGTTTGCCTTCGGCTTTGGCCTGCTCGATCTGCTGAGGAGAAACGACCCATTCGGCGCCACGCGATTTGTCATAGACCATGAAGCCGCAGCCAACGATCACGGCGACGATGATTGCGAGAATAAAGCGTACAGGTGTGTTCATCATTTTTTCCAGAAATCAGGACAAGGGGAGGAGGCATCCGATTCGCTTGAATAGCGGATTGCTCTGGGAGATAAGCCTTTTAGAATCAAAAGCTTAGTCAGCTTTATATGCTGTCACGCTAATAGAGCGTGCGTGACTTACTAACCGACGAATGAAAGCCAGTCTATTTCTTTGCTATTTCGTGTGGAGACGTTCCACTCTCCCAATAGGGAACAGGGCCATAAAGATCGGCGAGATAGTCGATGAACAGTCGGACCTTCGCCGGAAGAAACTGTTTCGATGGATAGACGGCATGAATTGCAACGTTGCGAGAAGCCGCATAGTCGGGCAGAACCTGTACCAGCTTTCCGGCTGCAAGTTCGGGTCCGATATCCCAGGTCGATCGTTGCGCGATGCCAAGGCCCGCCAGAACTGCCTCCCGCACCATCTCGCTGGAATTGGTTTGCAGCGGTCCTACCGGGCGAATGACGATCGGCCCTTTGGGGCCTTCCAGTCGCCACGGGTCGTTGTTGTGCGGGGCCAGGCAGATATGGTTTTGCAGATCCTCAATCGTCTGCGGTGTACCACGTTCCACGACATAGTCCGGTGATGCAACGAGGATGCGGCGCACGGGTGCAAGCCGACGCGCGACGAGGGTTGAATCGGACAGTTCAGCGATACGGATAGCAAGATCGTATCCATCCCCCACAATATCCACCATCTCGTCCGTGAGCTGCATATTGACAGTAAGATCGGCGTTGGCGCGCATGAACGGCACAAGATAGGGGGCAATGTGCATACGCCCGAAAGTCGTTGGGGCCGAAATTTTCAATGTACCCCGTGCATCAGCAGAACGGCGGGCGACAAAGGCTTCCGCTTCCTCGATGTTGGACAGAATTGCGAGCACACGCTCATGATAGCCCTGACCGGCCTCGGTAAGTGCGATCTGTCGGGTTGTACGTTGAAGTAAGCGGGTTCCCAACCGCTCTTCCAAACGTCCGAGACGTTTGGATACGACTGCGGGAGAAAGACCCAGATCACGAGCGGCGGCGGACATGCTGCCCGTCGCCACGACGCGGGCAAAGATTTCCATATCGGCCAGACTGCTCATCATGTTCTGCTATCCCGCTTGCTGCTGCATTTGCTAATGCTTTTGATTTTAAAAGCATCTAGCCGAGCGTCAGGAAACTAGGCAAGCAATTATGCCGCAGCGTGGAAACTGTTTAGCTGATGTCTAAAGTGGTAAAAATGATTTACCACTTGACGAAAACGGTATGGAATGCACTTTGGCCATGCAAGTGGTGGAGGAGAATATGAGCGGACTCATAATGCCGGAGCCGGATGCATCGGTCATGGAACGGCGTGAGCAGATCGTGGCGGACCTGCGCGGCATCGTGCCGGGCGAAGGCGTTGTCGATGCGATCAATGCGATGCGCGTATTCGAGAGCGACGGTCTGACGGCACATCGCTCGCTGCCGCTGGTGGTTGTGCTCCCCGAAACCGTCGATCAGGTTGCGCGGGTTCTGCGCTATTGTCACGACAATAACGTTCGTCTTGTGCCACGAGGGGCGGGGACCTCGCTCTCCGGCGGGTCCATGCCGTTGCAGGACGCCGTGCTTCTGGTGATGTCGCGTTTCAACCGCATTCTGGAAATCGATTATCCCAACCGTGTCGCCGTGGTGCAGCCTGGCGTGACCAATCTCGGCATTACCAAGGCCGTCGAACACGAGGGTTTTTATTACGCGCCTGATCCGTCGTCGCAGATTGCCTGCTCTATCGGCGGAAACGTCGCTGAAAATGCGGGTGGCGTGCACTGCCTGAAATATGGTCTCACCGCCAATAATGTTCTGGGCATTGAAATGGTGTTGATTACCGGCGAGGTGATCCGGCTCGGGGGCAAGCATCTCGATAGCGAGGGCTACGATCTTCTTGGTCTGATGACCGGTTCGGAAGGGCTGCTCGGCGTCGTGACGGAAATTACTGTGCGCATCCTGCAAAAGCCGGAGACGGCGCGCGCCGTCATGGTCGGTTTTCCCTCCAGCGAACAGGCGGGCCAGTGCGTCGCCGACATTATCGGCGCGGGCATCATCCCCGGCGGCATGGAGATGATGGACCGGCCAGCCATCAAGGCTGCGGAGGATTTCGTACGGGTCGGCTATCCGCTGGATGTGGAGGCGCTGCTGATTGTCGAACTCGATGGGCCGCCGGTTGAGGTGGATTATCTCATTGGACGAGTCGAAGCGCTGGCACTGAAAAATGGCTCCACAACTTGTATCCTGTCCCAGTCGGAAGAACAGCGACTGGCTTTCTGGGCCGGGCGCAAGGCCGCTTTTCCAGCAGTGGGGCGCATCTCGCCGGACTATCTATGCATGGACGGCACCATTCCCCGCAAGGAGCTTCCACGCGTGCTGTCAGGCATGCGCGACCTGTCGGAAAAATACGGATTGCGGGTGGCCAATGTGTTCCATGCGGGCGACGGCAATCTGCACCCGTTGATCCTCTATGATGCGAATATCCCTGGCGAACTGGAAGCGGCGGAAGATTTTGGTGCGGACATTTTGCGGCTTTGCGTGAAAGTTGGCGGCGTTCTCACGGGCGAACATGGGGTCGGCATTGAAAAGCGCGATTTGATGCTGGAAATGTTCAACGAAATCGATCTCGACCAGCAAATGCGCGTCAAGTGCGCCTTCGATGCCAAGCATCTCCTCAATCCCGGTAAGGTCTTTCCGCAATTGCGTCGCTGCGCCGAGCTTGGGCGTATGCATGTGCGTCGTGGTGAGCTGGCTTTCCCGGACATTCCCCGGTTCTGATCTTTGGTTTGGATTATGAGTGATACAACTATTCTGAAGCCGCAGGACGAAGCGGGTGTTCTGGAGGCGGTGCAAGAAGCGCTGGCGGGCTCCATTCCGCTGGAGATTATTGGTCACGGTTCGAAGCGTGGCATCGGTCATCACGTCGATGCGGGTCGTATACTGGACGTGTCCGGGCTCACCGGCGTGACCCTGTATGAACCGGACGAGCTGGTGCTTTCCGCCAAGGCCGGAACACCGCTGTCCGAAATCGAAAAACTTCTGGCCGACAACAACCAGTGCTTTCATTTCGAGCCGATGGACTATGGTCCGCTGCTATCGGGTGAAAGTGGCCGCGGCACGATTGGTGGCGTGCTTGCCGCCAATCTTTCGGGGCCACGCCGTCTTAAGGCAGGCGCTGCGCGCGATCACGTGCTCGGTGTGCGTGTCGTGTCCGGGCGCGGCGAAGTTTTCAAGTCCGGCGGGCGCGTGGTCAAGAACGTGACCGGTTATGATTTGTCCAAAGGGATGGCGAATTCCTGGGGTACGCTGGGCGTCGCCACCGAGGTGACGTTCAAGGTCCTGCCGAAGCCGGAAACGGCGGCGACGCTTGCCGTACGCGGTTTGACCGATGAGCAGGCGGTGCGTGTCATGGCCCTTGCCATGGGGTCGCGCGAGGAGGTTGCTTCCGCAGCGCATCTGCCGCCGACGGTTGCCAATCGCTTTCTTGGAGGGAAGCTCGGCTGGGACGCGGCAACCGTGTTACGGCTTGAAGGCTTCGCACCTTCGGTGGGGCATCGCAGCAAGCAATTGCGGTCATTGCTTGGCGGATCGGTCGATGTGCTCGATGAAGCGCAGTCGCACCAGCTTTGGCGCGAAGTGCGCGACGTCCTGCCTTATGCCAATGCAGGGGACAACCGAGCTGTCTGGCGTGTTTCGATGGCTCCGATGCAGGGCTGGCGAATGGTGGACGAGTTCCGCCGCCATGCCGGCGCGGATGCCTATTACGACTGGCAAGGTGGGCTGATCTGGATGCGGATGGAAGCCGATCCGGAAGCACAAACTTTGCGCAAGCTCATTGCCAAATATGGCGGTGGCCACGCGACGCTCGTGCGTGCACCGGAGCAGGTTCGCGCCAATGTCGAGGTGTTCGAGCCGCAACCAGCAGCGCTTGCCGCACTTTCGCAGCGGCTGAAACATCAGTTCGATCCGGAAAACATCCTCAATCCGGGGCGTATGCATCCCCGTCAGGCTGGAGCTTGAAACCATGCAGACCCATTTCAGCCCCGCGCAATTGCGTGATCCCGGCGTCAGTGAAGCGGAAAAAATTCTGCGCAAGTGCGTGCATTGTGGATTTTGTACCGCCACATGCCCGACTTATGTGACGCTCGGCAATGAACTCGACAGTCCGCGCGGGCGCATCTATCTCATCAAGGACATGCTGGAAAATGGTCGTCCGGCGGATGAGGAAATCGTGCGCCATGTGGACCGATGCCTGTCCTGCCTTTCCTGCATGACGACTTGCCCGTCGGGCGTCAATTATATGCACCTGGTCGACCATGCGCGCGCGCATATTGAGAAGACGTACAAACGTCCCTTCATGAACCGCTTCCTGCGCGGGATATTGGCGCAGGTTTTGCCTTATCCGAGCCGTTTTCGCGCTGCGCTGAAGCTTGCAAAGCTCGGCAAGCCGTTCGCATCGCTCTTCCGCAACAGCCAGACCTTGCGTCCGATCGCAGCCATGCTCGATCTTGCGCCGCAGAATTTGCCAGCGGCTGTCCCTATCGAAACCGTCAGTGCCGCCAAGGGCGAAAAGCGTGGCCGCGTGGCAATCCTCAACGGTTGTGCACAACCAGTACTCAATCCAGGCATCAATGCTGCGACCTTGCGTCTTCTGAACCGCTTCGGCATTGAAGTTGTGACCCCAAAGGGGGAGGGCTGTTGCGGTTCGCTGGTGCATCACATGGGGCGCGAAGAGCAGGCGCTTGAGCAGGCTCGGCACAATGTCGACGTCTGGACGCGCGAAATCGAAGCCGGGGGGCTAGATGCAATCATTGTCACGGCGTCGGGTTGCGGGACGACCATCAAGGATTATGGTTACATGTTGCGGCTGGACCCTGCTTATAGCGAGAAAGCTGCGCGCGTGTCGTCACTGGCCAAGGACATCACCGAATATCTCGCCAGCATTGAGTTGCCAGAACCGGACGTGCCTCAAGCCTTGACGGTTGCCTATCATTCCGCCTGCTCCATGCAACACGGGCAAAAAATTACACGCCAACCGAAGGACCTGCTCTCAAGGGCAGGCTTCAAGGTGAAAGAGCCGCTCGAGGGGCATCTATGCTGCGGGTCGGCGGGTACTTACAATATCATGCAGCCGGAGATCGCCACAAAACTTCGCGACCGCAAGGTCAAGAATATTGAGGCAACGGGCGCCGATCTGATTGCCACCGGCAATATCGGCTGCATGACGCAGATTGCTACGGGCAGCAAACTGCCCATCATTCACACGGTGGAACTGATAGACTGGGCTTATGGCGGGCCGAAGCCGCAGGGATTGTCGCAAGTGGCAGCATGAAAAAACCGGGCGATTGCCCGGTTTTTGCCGTCTGTTCAACCAGCGGAGAATGTACTTGGATTCGGACCTATCCGTCCATCGGCCTTGTCCAGCTTCGTAATGGCATCATGATCGGTTCCGTTGAGGCGGAAATCGAAAATATCGAAGTTTTCCTTGATTCGGGCAGGCGTGACAGATTTCGGAATGACGATATTGCCGGTTTCGATGTGCCAGCGCAGTATGACTTGTGCAACCGACTTGCCGTGCTTTTCAGCGATGGTCCTCAGCGTGGCATCTTCCAGTATCTTGCCCTGCCCGAGCGGGCTCCACGCTTCCGTTGCGATGTTGTGCTTGCCGTGGAACAGACGCAACTCGTCCTGCTGAAATTGCGGATGCAGTTCAATCTGATTGAGAACGGGCGTTACGCCGCTTTCCTTGATGACGCGTTCCAGGTCGGCTGTGCGAAAATTGGACACGCCGATGGATCTCGCTCGCCCTTCTTCTTTCAACTTCACAAACGCGCGCCATGTTTCCATGAAGAGATCTTTTGAAGGCGTCGGCCAATGGATGAGATAGAGATCGACATAGTCGGTGCCGAGCTTTTTCAGGCTTGCGTCGAACGCTTTCAGCGTCGATTCATAACCTTGCTCGCTATTCCACAGTTTCGTGGTGAGGAAAATGTCGCTGCGCGCGAAGCCGGAATTTGCGATCGCCTTGCCCACGCCTTCTTCGTTGCCGTAGATGGCAGCGGTATCGATATGGCGATATCCTGCTTTCAATGCTTCGCTGACAGCGGCGACCGCCTCGTCGTTGCCCACTTGCCAGACACCGTAACCGAGCTGCGGGATGTGATTTCCGTCGTTCAGTTTAACCATCGGTACGGTCATGTTTTATCCTTTCCCTCGAAGCCCCTGACGCGGGGTTAGTCCCTCGATGCGCCAGAACGCTATTCAACCTGCATGCCGGGTCTTCTCCCGGCACGAACTGCCATCTGGCAGTTCTTTTGATATCTCTTTGGACTTTGCCACGGTCAGCATATGGGTGTTCGCGGGAAAAGGAAAAGCCCTTTCAATCATGTTTCCAAATCTGCGATCATTCTTTCTGTGCAGAAATTTTGGTCGTTTCAGATTTATGAAAATAATGCGACCGCCCGGCAATGGGGCGGTCGCAAGCAGCTTAAATAAGCTGATTGTTCTAACGGACAACGACCTTCGTGCCGACCGGAACTCGTTCGTAAAGATCGGTCACGTCTTCATTGCGCATCCGAATACAGCCGGACGACATTGCCTTGCCGATGGTCCAGGGTTGATTGGTCCCGTGGATGCGGTAAAGCGTGGAGCCGAGATAAAGGGCGCGCGCGCCAAGCGGATTATTGATGCCGCCTTGCATACGCGCGGGCAGGATGCGCCCCTTCTTTCGTTCGCGGGCGATCATTGTCTTCGGTGGTGTCCAGGTCGGCCATTCGGCCTTGCGGCTGATGCGCTGGGAACCCTTCCAGCTAAATCCCTGTTTTCCGACACCAACACCATAGCGCATGGCCTTGCCGTCGGATTGTACGAGATAAAGGAAGCGTTTGCCCGTATCGATAACGATCGTGCCAGGTCTTTCATTTCCTGAATAGGAAACCGTCTGCGGCAGATAAGCCGGGTCGATCTGGTGCTTTCGCACGGTGGTGACAGGATTTGCAGCCGGGCGCTGGTATGAAACCTGGCGATAGCTCGATTTGGTTCTCTGTTTCTGTCTGGCGGCGACGCGCGGTACCGGCTGCTGAGTTTGCGGCACGGCTTTGATACGGGCAGGTTGCCCCTGTAACTGGGCAACCCATGGCGCGGAGAGATCGGGGCTCACGCTCACTGGCGGGAGCGTTGCGTAGCGATCATTGGCAAACGCCATGCCAGTGCTGACGATGGAAACGGCAATCGCCGCAAGCGATCCGATTAAAAGAAGATGACGTGGTTTCATGATCCAAATCCGTCTCTTTGCGCCGGAAATCATTTGTGGCGCAGTTGCCCAGTGCAGCTCCTGCCATCCGTTGTCAGGAGAGCGGCCCTCATGCTCGTGTGGGGATTGTGCGCCGGAATGGAATCGTAAAGGTAAATTTCGCTCGCGTGTTCCGCCAGAGAACCCTACCAATTAAAGTTGTGGTTAGTGGCAAGTTGCGCGACATAATTAATTATGGATGAAGCTTGAGAGGCGGAGCAATGAACGATGTTGCAGAGGCAAGAACCGGTCTGATCGTCGGCGCCGATGGAATGACCCGTTGCTTCTGGCCGGGCGCGTTGCCGGACTATCTTGCCTATCATGACAATGAATGGGGTGTTCCTGTTTCAGACGATTTCCGGCTGTTCGAGAAGATCTGTCTTGAAGGTTTCCAGTCCGGACTGTCGTGGCTGACAATCTTGCGAAAGCGGGAGAATTTTCGCGCTGCTTTCGATGGCTTCGATTTCCATAGGGTCGCCCGCTATGGGCAGGCGGATGTGGAGCGCCTTCTGGCTGACAAAGGCATTGTGCGGCACCGAGGCAAGATTGAATCGACAATCAATAATGCCAAACGCGCAATTGAACTCGTTGCGGAGAAAGGTTCATTGGCAGCATATTTCTGGTCTTTCGAGCCTGATGCAAAAGACCGTCCCGCTGTCGTGGATTACCCAACTTTGATTGCCAATCCAAAAACCGAGACTTCGATCCGCATTTCCAAAGACCTGAAGAAACGCGGCTGGTCCTTTGTCGGGCCAACGACGGTTTATGCCTTCATGCAGGCTATGGGACTCGTGAACGATCATATTGAAGGCTGTCATTGCCGGACGCACATCGAAAAATTGCGACAGAGTTTCAAAAGACCCGGTTAGGTCGGCGATTGCTAAGCAGCGCCATTTCTGCGAGAAACATCCACTTCTGAAAGATGGGAGATGGTCATGGACTTGGTGTCGTTGTGGGCATTCGCCGGGATTCTGGTTGTGGCGGCGGGCACGCCAGGGCCGAACGTCGGCGCGCTGGTGGCTCGCGTCATCAGTCGTGGCCACAAGGGCGTCTTTCCATTCATGTTTGGTCTGTGGCTCGGGGATGCTGTCTGGCTTTCATTGGCGGTCTGGGGACTGGCCGCGCTGGCCAATACATTTCACACAGCATTTCTCATTCTCAAATATGCGGGTGTTGCCTACCTGATCTATCTTTCGTGGAAGATGTGGATCGCCCCGGTTGATGAAGTTTCCGATGAAAGCGCCATTCCCCGTCAGAGTGAAGCAGGGAGGCTTTTTCTGAGCGCGCTGGCGATTACGCTCGGCAATCCCAAGATCATGGTGTTCTACCTCGCCATTCTGCCGACGGTGGTCGACATCACGCATGTGTCCCTTGTGGGTTGGGGCGAATTGCTGCTGGTCATGTTCGTCGTTCTCGCCGCGGTTGATACGGCGTGGGTAGTACTTGCAGCGCAGGCGCGGCGGTTTCTTCGCAGCCCGCGCATGATGCGGATTGCCAACAGAACCAGCGCCGGCATGATGGCAGGAGCAGCAGTCGCCATTGCGACACGCTGAACATCCTCCCCGCACTTGCCGCAACGGACTTGATCGGTTAGGAAACCGGCAACAGAATTGGTGCCGGTTCCAATCGGCAATATGTACAAATCAGCGATCAGGCGGGAAAAATGGCCGATAAAGCGGACAAGATGAAGGCGCGGTTGCCGCGCGGGTTTGTCGATCGGGTGCCGGATGATTTGCGCGCCGCCGAAAAGATGATGGCGACCATCCGTGAAGTTTATGACCTCTATGGCTTCGAGCCGGTGGAAACGCCGCTTGTGGAATATACGGATGCGCTCGGAAAATTTCTGCCGGATCAGGATCGTCCGAACGAAGGCGTGTTTTCCTTTCAGGACGACGACGAACAATGGCTGTCGCTGCGCTATGACTTGACGGCGCCGCTCGCGCGTTACGTCGCCGAAAACTTTGAGTCATTGCCGAAGCCGTATCGCAGCTACCGCAATGGCTGGGTGTTCCGCAACGAAAAGCCGGGTCCGGGCCGTTTCCGCCAGTTCATGCAGTTCGACGCCGACACGGTCGGTGCGCCGAACGTGTCGGCCGATGCCGAAATGTGCATGATGATGGCCGACACGCTGGAGCGTCTCGGCATTCGGCGCGGGGATTATGTGATCCGCGTCAATAACCGCAAGGTGCTGGACGGCGTGCTGGATTCTATCGGGCTTCAGGGCGAGGGCAATGCTGCAAAGCGCCTCAATGTGCTGCGAGCTATCGACAAGCTCGACAAGTTTGGCCCTGAAGGTGTTCGCTTGCTGCTCGGCAAGGGGCGTCTCGACGAAAGCGGTGATTTCACCAAGGGTGCTGAACTCTCTGACGCCTCGATTGAAAAGATACTGGCTTTCACTGTGGCGGGCGGTGCCACTGGGTCGGAAACGATTGCCAATCTCCGCGCTGTTGTGGGGGGTAACGCCAAGGGCGAAGAAGGCGTAGCCGAACTCGCTGACATGCAGGCGTTGTTCTCGGCGGGCGGCTACGATGGCCGCGTGAAAATCGATCCGTCCGTCGTGCGCGGTCTCGAATATTACACCGGCCCGGTCTTCGAAGCAGAGCTTCTGTTCGACGTGACCAATGAAGATGGTCAGAAGGTGGTGTTCGGTTCCGTAGGCGGCGGCGGCCGTTATGACGGTCTGGTGTCGCGCTTCCGTGGTGAGCCGGTTCCCGCAACGGGCTTTTCCATCGGCGTTTCACGTCTGATGACGGCTTTGAAGAACCTCGGCAAGCTGGACGTTTCCGATGTGGTCGGTCCAGTGGTAGTTCTGGTCATGGACAAGGACTCACAAAGCCTTGGCCGCTATCAAAAGATGGTTTCCGATCTGCGTCAGGCAGGTATCCGCGCCGAAATGTATGTCGGTGGCTCCGGCATGAAGGCGCAGATGAAATACGCCGACCGGCGTGAGGCGCCTTGCGTCATCATTCAGGGCTCTCAGGAACGCGAGGCCGGTGAGGTGCAGATCAAGGATCTGGTCGAGGGCAAGCGGCTTTCCGCCGAGATCGAGGACAATGTGACCTGGCGCGAGAGCCGCCCGGCGCAGATCACGGTCAAGGAAGAAGGGCTTGTCGAGGCCGTCCGCGAAATCCTTGCCAGTCAGGCGCGGGATCGCGCAGAACAATCGAAGTGACGGAAGCCATGGCTGGATCGAGCTCGCCCGGTATTCTCAATTCTCTTCGTGCCACCCTTGATGCGCGTGAAGCCGAACTTGTCGAAATTCCGCTGATTCAGCCGGCTGATCCATTTCTGGATATGGCGGGCGAGGATTTGCGCCGCCGTATTTTCCTGACCGAAAACGAGAATGGTGACAGCCTGTGCCTGCGACCGGAATTTACCATTCCTGTTTGTCGCAATCACATCGCCCTTAACGCTGCCACGCCGAAGCGTTACGCCTATCTGGGCGAAGTGTTCCGCCAGCGCCGGGACGGTGCGGCTGAATTTCTTCAAGCCGGTATCGAAGATTTAGGCGCTTCCGATGAAGCGGCTTCGGACGCCCGTTCTATCGCCGATGCTCTGGTCTGTGTTCGCGCGGTTGTTCCGGAAGCTGCGCTCGAGATCGTTTTGGGAGACCAATCCGTCTTTGCCGGCATGCTGAAGGCGCTGGGCTTGCCGCAAGGATGGCGCAAGAAACTTTTGCGTTCCTTCGGTGATGCCGGATCAATGGAACAGGTGCTTGCTGAACTGACGGGCGCACAGCGACGTGATCCATTGCCGGAAACACTTGCGGTTCTTGTCGCTGAAGGGGACGAATCCGGGCTTGCGCGCATGCTGGAAGCAGAAATGCTTGAAGCTGGTATCTCGCCCGGCGCAGGTCGTTCTCCTGCCGAGATCGCCCGGCGGTTGATCGAAAAGGAAGACTTGGCGGCTACGCGCTTTCCGGCATCGGCGCTCGATCTCCTGAAACAGTTTCTCGAAATGCGCGTCTCGCTTGATTCCGCAGCCATTACCTTGCGAGCATTCGCTTCGGAACACGCTCTTGACCTGGCAGCGGTGCTGCAGAAGTTTGAAGCACGCAGTGATGCCATTGCAAATGCAGGCATTGCCACCAAAGACATTATCTATGATGCATCCTTCGGGCGTCCGCTCGATTACTATACCGGTCTCGTTTACGAAATTCGGGCTGAGGGCGTCGAGAAAGACGGCATTCTCGCGGGCGGTGGCCGCTATGATCGGCTTCTGACCATGCTTGGCGCTTCGGAAAATATTCCCGGCGTTGGCTTTTCTATCTGGCTCGACCGGTTGCAGATGCTGGCGGGAGAGAAAAAATGAGTGTGACGCTGGCACTGCCTTCCAAAGGGCGATTGAAGGAGCAGACGCTCGCTGTGCTTCAAAGAGCGGGTTACAACGTGATACTGCCGGACGACTCGCGGAATTATCGCGCGCGCGTTGAGGGCGTACCGGATCTTGATATTCTGTTCCTTTCCGCTTCCGAAATAGCCCGCGAGCTGGGATATGGCAGCGTCGATCTTGGTGTGACGGGCGAAGACCTCGTTCGCGAGACGCTGGCGCGCTCGGAGGAGCGCGTGGCTATCGAAGCGGAACTTGGTTTCGGTCACGCTGATGTTGTCGTGGCCGTCCCGGAAGTCTGGCGCGATGTGACCAGCATGGCCGATCTGGACGACGTGGCTGCGGATTTCCGCCAGCGTCACGGGCGTCGGCTTCGTATTGCCACCAAATACTGGCGGCTGACGCAGCAGTTCTTTTCGCAGAAGCATGGGATTCAGGTTTATCGCATCGTGGAAAGCCTTGGCGCGACCGAAGGGGCCCCCGCGGCTGGCTCTGCCGATATGATCGTGGATATTACGTCGACCGGCTCCACGTTGCGGGCAAACCGGCTTAAGGTTCTGGAAGACGGCGTTATCCTGCGCTCGCAAGCCTGCCTCGTCTCCGCGCATCGAAGCCGGGAGAATGCACGCGTTACGGAAGTTGCCAACCGCATCCGCAAGGGATTGAGCGATTAATTTTTCCGCGTAGCAATCGTGAAATAAGAAAAACCGCGCCTTTTCATGGCGCGGTTTTTGTTATCGTGCTTGGAACGCTTGATCAGCCGCGCTTGGCGTCAATCGAGAGCGCGCCTGCGCCATGCAGGGCGAGGATGAACAGGCCGCCAGCAATTGCGAGATTCTTCTGCGCCATCATGGCGTTCATGCCTTGTGAGAAATCCATATGAGCCACGAGCGTCGCACCGATGGTGAAGAGACCGACAACGGCGGCTGCGATACGGGTCTGAAAACCAACGAGAATTGCGAGGCCGCCTACGAATTCAACCAGACCGACGATAACAGCCGTAACGGTTGGGAGTGGGAGGCCAAGGCCAGCAAAGTAACCCGCGGTGCCCGAAATGGCAGTGAGCTTGCCGTAGCCGGCAATGATGAAGAGGATCGAAAGAAAGATGCGGGCAATGAGCGTAACAACGCCATTGGACTGTGGAGTGATAGAGGACATGGGGGCTATCTCCTGTTGAACTGCGGCATCAATTAACGATTGCTGACTGTCAAAGAAAGCCGTCTAATCCTCGACAGTTTGTTTACAATATGAATACCAATTCACTCCGGCGCAATCATTCTCTCCGCGCGAACCAATCGCTCATAGTCTTCTTCCGTCACGAGACCGCTCGCCAGCGCTTCTTCGCGCAAAGTCGTTCCGTTTTTATGTGCGGTCTTGGCGATCTTGGCCGCGTTGTCATAGCCGATAGCGGGAGCGAGCGCCGTGACGAGCATCAGCGAACGATCCAATAGTTCCTTGATTCGGCCCCGGTTCGGTTCGATTCCTTCCACACAATGATCGGCAAACGACACCATCGCGTCGCTGAGAATACGGATCGATTGCAGGACATTATATGCGATCACCGGCTTGAACACGTTGAGTTCAAAGTGTCCCTGGCTGGCAGCAACCGTAATTGTCGCCTGATTGCCGAACACCTGTGTTGCCACCATTGTCAAAGCTTCGGCCTGTGTCGGGTTAACCTTGCCCGGCATGATGGACGACCCCGGTTCGTTTTCCGGCAATGCCAGTTCTCCAAGGCCGGAACGCGGGCCTGAGCCCAGGAAACGAATGTCGTTGGCGATCTTGAAAAGATCTGCTGCCAAGGCGTTCAAGCTGCCATGGAAGTTGAGAATGGCGCCATGGCTGGCGAGCGCTTCGAATTTGTTGGGTGCCGTCTTGAAGGGAAGCCCCGTTATTTCGCTCACCGCTTCGGCAAAACCCGTATCGAAGCCGATTGGCGCGTTGAGGCCAGTGCCGACTGCCGTTCCGCCTTGGGCGAGCAAAAAGACGTCGGCGAGTGATTGCTCGATACGACGGCGTGCATATTCCAATGCGGCGCGGTAGCCAGAAAACTCCTGTCCGAGTGTGACAGGCGTTGCGTCTTGCGTATGCGTGCGACCGATCTTGATAATATCCCTGAACGTTTCTTCCTTGGCCTTGAGCGCTTCGGTCAGATGTTCCAGCGCCGGATACAGCCGGTTGACCGCCTCGACCGCCGTGGCGATATGGATTGCTGTCGGGAAACTGTCATTGGACGATTGGCTCATATTTACATGGTCATTGGGATGGACCGGTTTCTTGGAGCCCATCTCACCGCCGAGAAGCTCGATAGCCCGATTTGAAATGACCTCATTGGCATTCATATTGGATTGCGTGCCGGAGCCCGTCTGCCAGACGACCAACGGGAAATGATCATCGAGTTTACCCTCAATGACCTCTGAGGCCGCTACCGCAATTACCTGACCAAGAACCGGATCGAGCTTTCCCAGTGCAATATTGGTTTCTGCTGCCGCGCGTTTGACGACGCCCAGCGCATGAACCAATGGCAGTGGCATGCGCTCCCCACCGATTTTGAAATTTTGCAGCGAGCGTTGGGTCTGGGCGCCCCAGTAGCGGTCCGCAGGAACATCAATCGGTCCGAAAGTGTCTGTTTCGGTTCGCGTAGCGGTCATCTGTGGTCTCCGACTGACTTGGACTCGGAAGCGAGCCTTATAATGAATATATCACCGCCATTTACAGACGGCTGATGTTTCTTCGTGAAACTTTAAGGTACAATCATTTGATAAAATATGACTGAGAGAGTCAATTTTTATTGATTATCCGCAATGTCAAGCATCGCCGTCTTCATCGTCGTCCGTTTCGGAAATCCAGGCAATCGGTTCAATCTTGCGCTGGGTTTTGCTGTCGGTGAATGTCCACCAGCCAGTATCCGTCTCGTCCCATTGACCGCCGCCGGCCTGCAATTGAGCAAGTGTTCGGTATTGGGCAATTGACTCGTTGCGCTGGTCGTCCTCGTCAGTCCAGACGACTGTTATCTTTCGGCCGTCTTTCGGGGCGGTGCTGATGGGCAGTTCCTTGCGCATATAACTATCACTCCGTTGCAATCGGGAATAATCATAGGGCAAGCGATGACAGCGGCAAGCCTGAACTCCGGGTTTCGGCTTGCCATGTTCATTATCCGGCGCGAGCGGCCTTTAGTGCCTTGCCCCACCAGATCAACTGGTCCAGCATATTCTTGGCCGCTTCCGCCAGATGAGGGAAATCATCCAGCTTGTTCTCGCCTTTAACGACCGCAAGATAGTCGGGGAAGAGGATATGGACGCCTGTTTTGACGGACATAGAGGACATTTCCACAGCGATCATCCGCAGTTGTTCGACAGCGCGAGCGCCACCGACGCCTCCGTAGCCAACGAAGCCCATCGGCTTCTGTATCCAGTCACCATAGTCGATAGCGTTCTTTAGAACGGCAGTTGGCGCATGATTATATTCAGCGGCGGTGAGAATATAAGCATCGAATTCCCGCAGTTTCGTTTTCCATTTGTCAGCGGTTTCTGCCTGAGCGGTCGTGGTGGATGTGTCGCCATAGAAACCCATCGGATAGTCCGCGACATCGAGAACTTCGACGTCCAGTTCGGGCCGTTCGGCAACAAGTTTCGCAATCCATTGGGCGGGGACCTGGGCAAAACGCTGTTCGCGCGTGCTGCCGATGATGACAGCGACTTTGAGATCGGACATAGATAACACCTCATTGAAGTAGTAACCATTAGAAACCGACGCTATATAAGTGACCAATTTTCGGCGCAAGGAGGCACTTTTATGAAACCGGGTAACTTCAAGGAAACCAGCGCTTGCAGGACCGTGACCGAGATTCTGTCCCGCGTTGGCGACAAATGGTCTGTGCTGGTGGTGAGTTATCTCGGCAATCGTCCGATGCGTTTCAACGAGTTGCGCCGAACGGTGGAAGGCATTTCTCAGAAAATGTTGACGACCACGTTGCGGAATCTGGAACGGGATGGCTTCGTCAATCGTACGATCTTTCCGACTATACCGCCTAAGGTAGAGTATGAACTGACTGACATGGGACGTGACCTTCTGCGACCGGTGCGTGCACTGGGTGAATGGGCAGTAGCCAACGAAGCAAAAGTGATGATGGCGCGTGCTCGATATGACGCAGTTGCTTCCAGCAAGGAGCGGATCGACGCGGCAGAATAAAGGCTGGTTTTTAGGGAGTGCAAGTGGAAAGACAGGCTGAAGCCTGTCTTTCCTGTTGCCCGAGACAGGACTTCCAAAGTGCGGGGGCAAACAGGAAGTCCGTCTCTATATCAATTCGGATTGACCATGATTGATGGTCCAGTGTCAATCAGAAGTTTCTAAAATAATAGATGCACGGTGGCAAACCGAAAGCAGAGTAAATTTTTCATAAATCACAACGGGTTACGACAAGCAAAAAGAAAGGCGGCCAGGGGCCGCCTTTCTCGCGTTTCAAAGAAATAAGGACGTGGCTTCTTAGAAGTCCATGCCGCCCATGCCGCCCATGCCGCCAGGCATGCCAGCCGGAGCTGCATCCTTCTTCGGCAGTTCGGCGATCATGGCTTCGGTCGTGATCAAGAGACCGGCAACCGATGCTGCATTCTGCAGGGCGGTGCGGACAACCTTGACCGGATCGACAACGCCAGCCTTGATCAGGTCGCCGAATTCACCGGTAGCGGTGTTGTAGCCGAAGGTTTCTTCGCTGTTTTCGAGGATCTTGCCAACGATGACCGAAGCTTCTTCACCGGCATTGGTCGTGATCTGGCGAGCCGGAGCCTGCAGAGCGCGACGAACGATGTTGATGCCAGCTTCCTGGTCGGCATTGATGCCCTTCGCAGTGATCTTGGCCGAAGCGCGGAGGAGGGCAGTGCCGCCGCCAGCAACGATGCCTTCTTCAACCGCAGCGCGGGTTGCATTCAGGGCGTCGTCAACGCGGTCCTTCTTTTCCTTCACTTCAACTTCCGTTGCACCGCCGACGCGGATGACGGCAACGCCGCCAGCGAGCTTGGCAAGGCGTTCCTGAAGCTTTTCACGGTCGTAGTCCGAAGAGGTTTCTTCGATCTGCTGCTTGATCTGGCCAACGCGAGCGTCGATTTCAGCCTTCTGGCCTGCACCGTCAACGATCGTGGTGTTTTCCTTGGAGATCGAAACCTTCTTTGCACGGCCGAGCATGTCGAGCGTGACGGTTTCGAGCTTGATGCCGAGGTCTTCGGAGATAACCTGACCGCCGGTGAGGATTGCGATATCTTCCAGCATGGCCTTGCGACGATCGCCAAAGCCCGGAGCCTTGACAGCAGCAATCTTCAGGCCGCCGCGCAGCTTGTTGACGACGAGAGTTGCAAGAGCTTCGCCTTCGACGTCTTCAGCAATGATGACGAGCGGCTTCGAGGTCTGAACAACAGCTTCCAGAACCGGCAGAAGAGCCTGAAGGTTCGAGAGCTTCTTTTCATGCAGAAGGATGTATGCGTCTTCGAGGTCAGCAACCATCTTTTCAGGGTTGGTGACGAAGTAAGGCGACAGGTAACCGCGATCGAACTGCATGCCTTCAACGACTTCAAGTTCGGTTTCGGCGGTCTTGGCTTCTTCAACCGTGATGACGCCTTCGTTGCCGACCTTCTGCATCGCTTCAGCGATCATCTTGCCGATTTCGGCTTCGCCGTTTGCGGAAATCGTGCCAACCTGGGCAACTTCTTCCGAGGTGTTGATCTTCTTGGCCTTGCCGAGAAGTTCTGCAACGACTTCCGAAACTGCGAGATCGATACCGCGCTTCAGGTCCATCGGGTTCATGCCGGCAGCAACAGCCTTGGCGCCTTCCTGAACGATAGCCTGACCGAGAACGGTAGCGGTCGTCGTGCCATCGCCAGCAGTGTCGTTGGTCTTGGAAGCAACTTCGCGCAGCATCTGTGCGCCCATGTTTTCGAACTTGTCTTCCAGTTCGATTTCCTTGGCGACCGATACGCCGTCCTTGGTGATGCGCGGAGCGCCGAAGGACTTGTCGATAACAACGTTACGACCCTTCGGGCCGAGCGTTACCTTAACAGCGTCAGCGAGGATATCGACGCCGCGCAGCATCTTTTCGCGCGCAGTACGGCCGAATTTTACGTCTTTAGCAGCCATTTTACTCTCCTGGGAATTGTCCCGGTCAGATTATGGTGAATTGGTTTTCAGGTAAGAGCGAAACCGCCCGAGGCTTGATTAGCCAACGATACCCAAAATGTCGGATTCCTTCATGATCAGCAGGTCTTCGCCGCCGATCTTGACTTCGGTGCCCGACCATTTGCCGAACAGAACCTTGTCGCCAGCCTTGACTTCCAGAGCAATCAGCTTGCCTGCTTCATCACGAGCGCCAGCGCCAACAGCGACGATTTCGCCTTCCTGCGGCTTTTCCTTGGCGGTGTCAGGGATGATGATGCCGCCGGCGGTCTTGGCTTCCGATTCAACGCGACGAACGACGACGCGGTCATGAAGCGGGCGGAACTTGATATCAGCCATGGTATAACCCTTGGTGTTATAGACGTTGAACCCGATTACGGATCGAACCGATCCGCGCTTGTTAGCACTCATCATGTGAGAGTGCTAACGTGGTTCTGAGATAGAAGGCGCGTCTGATCTTGTCAAGATTGCCTGATGAATTTGACAGGCGGATGATGGTTAATTTGCACCATCCTTAACGCACAACCACCATAGGGCAGGCGCAGCCGATACCCGCATATGGTGACGCTGTTGCCAATATCAATCGACGATGCGCAGATTGGACAGTTCGTCGCCGATCTGGCGAAAGGTTTCTGCGAGATTGCCGCCGGTAGAGTTCCAGAAAAGTTTCGCAGCTTTACCGTTTTCCATGCGAACGCGAGAATCGGACGAGCAGGACCTCAATAGATCGATCTGTGCCCTTTCATCGCTCTTGCTGCTGCTTAGATCGAGTGCGACGGTCATGATGACGATATTTGCGGCTTTTGCATTGTTGCAAAGTGTTTCAAATTTCGCATTCATCGCCTTGCCATAGACAGTGTTGTCCTGCGATACTGCTATATTCGTCTCCTGAAAAAGACGCGTACGCCCATATTCGGCAGGAACTTCGCGCGTATAGCCGTAGGCTGAATAATAAGACTGGTTGCCAGCCCGATCCGACCCGTTGCTTCCGAGTAGATACTTATAAGTGTAGTAGGTGTTCGCGCCATCGGTCAGAACGATAACGACTTTGTCATTTCCACGTTCGCTTTCGGGTCTGCCTTCGGTAAAAGGTGCCCCGTGAGCAATGGTACGCCATCCCCATGCCAATCCCTCGGGCACGTTCGTGCCCCCCTTCGGCTTCATGGCGTCAATTGCGTTCAAGATCGCCCTTTTGCCTTCAATTTTGGAGACATCAGTAAGTAGTGTTAGAGGAGAGGTCGTGCAGCTATAGTTGGGCCCGCCATCTTCACGAGGTGTCCTTGAAAACTGAAGATAATACTTCGTAACGTCGCGCTGTAGTTTTCTATAATCGCTACCACCTAAACTTTCGTTCCACCAATAGTTCAGGCCGCTGTCCCTGCTGCTGATATAGTATTCAGCCGGTGCGAACATTGGCACGAAGAGAGTCGCGGGATTGTCTGCCACGGGCGCGGAGACATCCAGTGCATATTTGCCGCTGCGGGCCTCAACGCATCCAGCCCATTTCAGCCATGATATATTATATCTTGCTATAATATCATTATATAACACAGCGCGAGAAAATGGCTTCCCGTCATCTTTTCCCCAGCCGGAGCCGGATTTGTAGAATCGTTTGCTGCCGACGGGATTCTCGATGATCTTACGATTGGCATCGATTGTGACAGGGAGATCGAAGTATTCGAAGCTGACTTTATTAAGCCCAGTGGTATCCATCCAGGCCGCATTTAGATATTGCGGGCCGACATTGACGGATCCGGCGAAGGGCACCAGAGAAAATTGCACGGGTTTTTCGACCCGCGTGATAATGGCAGATTGGGCAGCCATGGTCTCCACGAGTTGCTTCGCGGCATCCTTGAGCAATTCCATGCGTTTTTTGCTTGAGCCACTTCCCAGGTAATCCATAGAACCGGAATTATCGAGGACAAGCGCAACTTCGACCGTGTTCTTAAGTCTTACGGCTGACTGCATCGCGTATTTTTTATCGTCCCAGTCATTTCGGTCCGAACCCAGCAGGCGAGACGCTATGACTCCGAAAAGGGACTGATATGTGAAGTTGGCGGTTGCCCGCACTTGCTGGTCTGCTTGCGCTCCTTCTGGAAAACTGACCTGAAACTGCACTGCGTCAATGTTTATCGCCGTAAGGTTTGCGCCAAAGACCCGTGCTCCATAGGCCTGCATGTCGGATTGGGAGGCTCCGGTGGAGAACCTCTTGCCTACGGCCAAAGCTGCGGCATCCAGCGAAGCTTGCACATTGTTGCGCACGCGCATGAGATTGGCGGTGTCAACCGCGACCATGCCAGCGAGAAGCAGCGGCACTAGCACCAAAGCCGCGATCATGGCGAAGTTCCCGCGTTCGTCCTTCGCGAAGCGCAGGGTCGTCAAGTGAGGCAAGCGACGAAAAGCAAGCGGCTGAAGCCCGCCGACTTTAGTCATCCAGTTTTTCATTTTGGCCCCCGCCGACGGTTGTGCTCACAAGAGTTGAAATGGAAAGTTGTACCTGCTCCTATCAGTATCTTTCTAACAGTCAGTCACGAAGCAGGGTAAATGAACGATGAAGAATCGCATGGGATAATTGGACGCGCTTTAGCGGTCGGATTCGGGCCTAAAGGCCGTGACAGATGTGGTTGGCTACGCTAGATGGAGCGCTGGCAATCCATCAAACGGCCCTGGCGGTCTCGCCCTACAGACGAATTCTCAAGAGGAAACCATGAAGCAGCTTGAACGCCTCGACGATCTGACCGACCAGTACGATGTGCTGTTCTGCGATGTATGGGGCGTCGTGCACAACGGTGTGGCCGCTTATCCGGCTGCAATCGAGGCGCTGAAGCGCGCGCGCGCCAAGGGCGTCACGGTCGTTCTTGTAACCAATTCTCCCAGACCGCATCCCGATGTTGAAAAGCAGATGCTCGGTCTAGGCGTGCCTGCGGATACATATGATCGTGTTGTGACGTCGGGCGATGTAACCCGTGATCTGATCGCGGAAGGCCCTCGCAAGGTGTTTCATATCGGTTGCGAGCGCGAGCTGACCATCTATGACGGTCTCGACGTTGAGTTGGTCGAAGAATTTGACGCTTCGGGTGTCGTCTGTACCGGGCTTTATGATGACGAAAGCGAAACGCCGGACGATTACAAGGAATTGCTGGTCCGGTTGCGTTCGCGCAATTTGCCGTTCATTTGTGCCAACCCGGATATAATGGTTGAGCGCGGCTCCCGGCTGATCTGGTGCGCTGGCGCTCTTGCGCGGGAATATGGGCAGCTTGGCGGACGCACACTCATAGCTGGAAAGCCCCATCGTCCGATTTATGAAGCAGCGCTGCGGTTTGCGGAAGAAATTCGCGGGACGAAAGTCGAGAAAACGCGAATTCTTGGTATCGGAGACGGTGTTCTAACCGATGTCAAAGGGGCCGCCGATTTCGGGCTGGATGTGCTTTACATCTCCGGCGGAGTTCACGCGGCGGACTATACGACCGATGGCACTGTTGACATTGATCGAATGGAGGCGTTTCTCCAGAAGCATGGCAATCGCCCGGTTGCTGCGCTGAATGCTCTTGTTTGAATGAGGGCAACCTCTCACGACCAGTCAAAGACCAGATCAAAATGACCAAATCCAGCTTTCAGCGCCTTTCTGGAACGGATTCCCTGCCGGGACACCTGCACAATTGTGTGGTGGCGATCGGCAATTTCGATGGCGTTCATCGCGGTCATCAGGCCGTTCTCGAACGCGCGCTGGAGATCGCCAAAAAACGTGGGCTTCCGGCAGTGGTTTTAACTTTCGAGCCGCACCCGCGCAGTTTTTTCAAGCCCGATGCGCCGATAGATCGTTTGACCGCAGCGCCCAAGAAAGCTGAAATTCTGCGTTTGATGGGGTTCGATGCTGTCGTCGAACAGCCCTTCACTATTGAGTTTTCGTCCCGCTCGGCGGAAGATTTCGTCGAGCATATTCTGGTTGAAAGATTGCACGCGAGCTGTGTCGTCACTGGGTATGACTTTCATTTCGGCAAAGGACGGCGCGGGACACCGCAATTCCTTCAGAAAGCGGGAGAAACTGCCGGATTTACGGTGATGCTTGTCGATGCCTTTACAGATGAAGGCGATAATCTCGTCTCGTCGACCCGTATAAGAAATCTGCTTTGCGAAGGCGATGTCGCTCAAGCGGCGGGACTTCTCGGTTATCGTTATATGGTGTGCGGTGAAGTCATTCACGGCAAGAAGCTCGGGCGAACACTTGGGTTTCCCACTGCCAATATGCAAATTGATGCACAAGCAGGGCTGAAGCATGGCATTTACGCCGTCAGGTTCCGGCGCGCTGGTGGCGACATTTACGACGGTGTTGCGAGTTTCGGCCGGCGTCCAACCGTTGACAGTGACGGTGCTCCTCTGCTTGAAACTTTTCTTTTCGATTTTTCAGGCGACCTCTATGGCGAAACCGCTTGTGTATCGTTCTTCGGGTTCCTGCGCGGCGAGATAAAGTTCGATGGCCTTGACCCGCTTATCGAGCAGATGAAGCGTGATGATGCCGAGGCGCGAGCGCTGCTTGCAAGTGCCAGGCCGGTTTCTGAACTGGATCGCTTGCTTTCGTTCGCATGAGGCGAATTCGTGGTTGCTTTTTCCACTTAAAATTTAAATCAAATTTTACTTATTCTCGACCAAAAGAGAAAAATGCCTCAAAACTAGCTGGGGTACTTTTGTTGGAGTTTAATGTGGCACGTATTGTTCCTCTGGCGCTTGTTGCAGGTGCCGCATTTCTAATGAGCAGCCCGTTTGCTTTTTCCGCAGACGTTCAGCAGACGGATATTTATGCTGCGGAAACTGCGCAGCCGGCCCGCAAGCATTTTTGGTCAGGTGACTGGTATCTCAAGGTCGGTGCGGCTGGTCTCGTTGCTCCAAAATTCGAGGGTTCAAACAAGTACCGTTTTTCCGCCCAGCCGTTGATCTCGCTGGGTCGGCAGGGAGAGGCCACTCGCTTCTCGTCGCGAAATGACAACATATCTTTCGCCTTGATTGACAATGATCGCTTCCGCGTGGGGCTTGCTGGCAAGCTTCTCTTCGAACGTAATGACGATATTCATGGCCTGAAGGACACAAAGTTCGGCGGTGAGGCGGGCGCGTTTGTCGACGTTTATCCAACCGATTGGCTGCGTGTGCGCGGCGAAGTGCGCCATGGTATCCGTGCGCATAAGGGTGTCGTAGCGGACATTGCTGCCGATGCGTTCTATGACATTACGCCAACAATTCGCGTGTCAGGCGGTCCGCGTGCGACTTTCGCGTCGAAGGATTATTTCAAGACCTATTTTGGCGTCGATGCCGAGGAAGCGGCGGCGTCGGGGCTTTCAGAATACAATCCGGGTGGCGGCTTCAAGTCCGCCGGGGTTGGCGGCGCGATCACCTGGAAGGCAACCGACAAGATCGATACCAGCCTGTTCGGTGAGTATAGCCGTCTGCAAGGGGCGGCGAAGGATTCAAGCATCGTCAGGGAACGCGGCTCCCGTGATCAGTTCATGGTCGGCGTGTCGGCGACCTATCGCTTCGATTTCTCGCTGGATTGATGTGAGCCGCATTAATGTAAACATTTTCAGGGGCAGGGATGCAGTTTTATTGCGTCTTTGCCCCTTCGCCTCTTTATTCCTGTGAAGCTCATTGCTAAAAGCGTGCCCATGATGACGAATTTTCGGCTTATCATGACGGCCATACGAATTATTGGCCCGGCCTCCCGCTTTGCCTGAACGGCTGTTTTGCCAGGCAATTTGTGGTGCGGAGGTCCGGGAGCGACCGGCTGTGCTCTGCAGTCCCCTGTTTTCTTTGATCCACATGCCCGCCACTTCTGGCCGGGGCTTCACAGGCGAATACCCTCATGACTGAGACGACCAAAATCGATTACTCCAAAACCCTTTATCTCCCGCAGACCGAATTTCCGATGCGCGCCGGGCTTCCGCAGCGCGAGCCGCTTTTCGTCGAGCGTTGGGAGGGCATGAACCTCTATAAGAAGTTGCGTGAGCAGGCGAAGGATCGTCCGCTTTATGTGCTTCACGATGGTCCGCCCTACGCCAACGGCAACATCCACATCGGTCATGCGCTGAACAAAATCCTCAAGGACGTCATCACGCGTTCGTTCCAGATGCGCGGATACAACTCCAACTACGTTCCGGGCTGGGATTGCCACGGTCTGCCGATCGAATGGAAGATCGAGGAGAAATATCGCGCCGAAGGCAAGAACAAGGATGAGGTGCCGATCAACGAATTTCGCAGGGAATGTCGTGAATTTGCTGCCAGCTGGATCAAGGTCCAGACGGAAGAATTCAAACGCCTCGCCATCCTGGGCGACTTTGAAAACCCATACACGACGATGAATTTTCATGCCGAGGCGCGCATTGCCGGCGAATTGCTGAAGTTTGCCGCTTCCGGCCAGCTTTATCGCGGTTCCAAGCCGGTGATGTGGTCGGTGGTGGAGCGCACTGCACTTGCCGAAGCTGAAGTCGAATATCACGACGTCGAATCGGACATGATCTGGGTCAAATTCCCGGTTGCCGGGCAGAACGATCTCGCCGGTAGCGCCGTGGTGATCTGGACGACCACTCCATGGACCATTCCCGGCAATCGGGCTGTGTCCTATTCCTCGCGGATTGAATATGGCCTTTACGAAGTGACCGAAGCCGAGAACGACTTTGGACCGCGTCCGGGTGAAAAGCTCATCTTCGCTGACAAGCCCGCCGAAGAAAGCTTTGCGAAGGCTAAGCTTCAGTTCAAGCGTTTGCGTGGTATAGCGGCTGACGAATTGGGAAAAATCGTACTCGATCATCCGCTTAAGGGTTTTGGCGGCGGTTATGAGTTCGTTGTGCCCATGCTTGACGGCGATCACGTCACTGACGATGCGGGCACGGGCTTTGTGCATACCGCGCCGAGCCACGGTCGCGAAGACTTTGAAGCCTGGATGAACAATGTCCGCGAACTGGAAGCGCGGGGTATCGATCCAAGCATCCCGTTCCCTGTTGACGATGCCGGCTTCTATACCAAGGACGCGCCGGGCTTCGGTCCGGATCGCGAAGGCGGTCCTGCACGGGTTATCGACGATAACGGCAAGAAGGGCGACGCCAATAAGTCGGTGATGGATCAATTGATCGCCCGCGATAAACTTTTCGCCCGCGGTCGTCTGAAGCACTCCTATCCGCATTCGTGGCGCTCAAAGAAACAGGTCATCTTCCGTAACACGCCGCAATGGTTCGTCTATATGGATAAGAACCTTGGTGACGGCACCACGCTGCGCTCGCGTGCGCTGAAGGCCATCGACGACACGCGTTTCGTTCCGGCTGCCGGTCAGACGCGCCTGCGCTCTATGATCGAAGGCCGCCCGGACTGGGTGCTTTCGCGTCAGCGCGCATGGGGCGTGCCGATCTGCGTTTTCGTGGACGAAGAAGGCAACATCCTTCAGGACGACGCGGTGAACAAGCGCGTGCTTGATGCTTTTGAGGCGGAAGGCGCCGATGCATGGTTTGCCGAAGGTGCGCGCGAGCGCTTCCTCGGCAACCGCGCCAATGAACCATGGGTGCAGGTGCGTGACATTCTAGACGTATGGTTCGATTCTGGTTCGACTCATACCTTCACCCTGGAAGATCGCCCGGACATGAAGTGGCCGGCAGACGTCTATCTCGAAGGTTCGGACCAGCATCGCGGCTGGTTCCACTCGTCGCTTTTGGAAAGCTGCGGCACGCGCGGTCGCGCGCCGTATAACGCCGTCGTGACCCACGGTTTCACCATGGACGAGCACGGCAAGAAAATGTCGAAGTCGCTCGGCAATACGGTGACCCCGCAGGATGTCATCAAGGAATCCGGCGCAGATATTCTGCGTCTGTGGGTCATGACGACCGATTATTGGGAAGATCAGCGGCTCGGCAAGAGCATCATCCAGACCAATATCGACGCCTATCGCAAGCTGCGCAACACCATCCGCTGGATGCTGGGCACACTGGCGCATGACGAAGGCGAAAACGTCGCTTATGCCGATCTGCCGGAACTGGAGCGCTTGATGCTGCATCGTCTGACCGAGCTGGATGAAGTCGTCCGTTCCGGTTATGATGCATTCGACTTCAAGCGCATTGCGCGTGCGCTGATCGATTTCATGAATGTCGAACTTTCGGCCTTCTATTTCGATATTCGCAAGGACGCGCTTTATTGCGATGCACCCTCGAGTGTTCGCCGCAAGGCCGCGCTTCAGACCGTGCGCGAAATCTTCGACCGCCTGACGACATGGCTTGCGCCGATGCTGCCTTTCACCATGGAAGAAGCATGGCTCGACCGTTATCCGCAGTCGGTTTCCGTTCATGCCGAGCAGTTCCGTCCGACGCCAGCCGAATGGCGTGACGATGTGCTGGCTGAAAAGTGGCGCAAGGTGCGCGCGGTTCGCCGCGTTGTCACCGGCGCTCTGGAACTGGAACGCGCCGACAAGCGTATCGGGTCGTCGCTGGAGGCATCACCGGTGGTCCATATCTCCGACAAGAGCTTGAGCGATTCACTCGAAGGTCTTGATTTTGCGGAAATCTGCATCACCAGCGGTATCGCGTTCAGCGATGCGGATGCACCGGAAGGTGCATTCACGCTTGCCGATGTGAAGGGCGTGGCAGTCGTTCCGGCTCGCGCCAAGGGCGAGAAATGCGCGCGCTCATGGCGCTATACGACGGATGTGGGATCTGACCCGGAGTTTCCGGAAGTATCGGCCCGCGATGCGGCGGCGCTGCGCGAGTTGAAGGCTCTGGGCAAGCTCGACGCGTGAAGAATAAATCCCCGGTATGAGCCAATGCCGGGGATTGACTGAATGCTGTGGGTTTTAAATCCGGTTCGGGACATGATGAAATAGCCGTCAACTCCGGATTGCGACATGGGATGCTCTCATGTAAAAGGCTGTCCACGGATAAATTCACGATCTGCCTTGGAGTTGCCGGTTTTTTGAGGCAAGGCACACTGTGCAAGCCTCGCAATATAAGAATCGGCTGGCGTAAAAGAAGTGGCGCTAATGAAGATTGACGGACGAGTTCTGATACTGATGACGGCTACGGCGGGTCTTTCGCTGTCGGGCTGCGTGTCTTCGCCAACCTATGGAACCGACAAGACGGCGGGAGCGCAGCTTCTCGACGATATGTCGAATATGGCGAGCTTCGGACAGGGTAAGAACAAGAAAGAGCGCATCGACTACAAACCGCGTCCCGATCTGGTCCGTCCGGCTCCGGGTGAAAAGGGCCAATTGCCCGCTCCGCAGCAAAGTGTTGCCAGCGCCAATGATCCGAACTGGCCGGAATCGCCGGAACAGCGCCGCAAGCGTTTGCGCGACGAGATTACCGCCAACCGCGACGATCCGAATTTCGTATCTCCGGTCGTTCAGGACGTGCCGGTGGCCTCCAATATTCAGGCCGCGTTGCCGCGCGGCAATAGCCGCCGCGAAGACTATGAGTCCCGTACACCCACATTCGATCCGGCCAAGGTTGCAGCCTATAAGGCCGCTCGCCAGCAGCAGGTTCAGGGTTCTTCCACGACGCGCCGCTATCTGAGCGAGCCGCCGCTTGCATACCGCCAGCCCGCATCTACCGCTGCAGTTGGCGAATTGGGCACGGATGAGGCGCAGAAGGAACGTGAGCGCAAGAAGGCCGCCGGGAAGTCCAAGGGTTGGCGTGATTATCTGCCCTGGAATTAGGGAATATCGGCAAAAATCCGAAGCATCTACGCTGGAAAATCAGTCCATTGGACTGATTTCTGGTGTTGATTCGCGCTGAGCACGATACGTTTTTCAAAACAATATTCAAAACGATTTCTAGACCTCAATATTTTCTGGGGCGGATATAGTATATTTTTATCTTTCAAGCATATTAATGTCATAATATGATTAATATTGCAAAATTTTTGTTTTTGATGTATAGGTTTGGAATACTAATAAGTTTGTTATTAAATTGTTAAATTAGTTATATATAAAGGAGTATTCAATGTCTTTGGATTCTGAAAACAGAATTTGGGATAACCGAAGTGGTTATGGCATTGTTAGCAGAAATTTTCATTGGATAATGGCTTTTTTGTTTGCCTTTGAATTCGGCATTTCATTTATTCATCTCTTGTTCAAGGGCTCTGCAATTGATGACCTTCTCTGGACGAAGCATATGCAGCTAGGGGTAATTCTTTTGTTGCTGGTTATGTTTCGCGCGCTGTGGGGTGCGTTGAATATCGTCGGGCGTCCGTACGAGGTGAGTATGGCGGGCAGGCTGGCGGTGCTCGGCCATCTGGCTATTTATGCGTTGATGTTTGTTGTTCCCGCCTTGGCGCTCCTGCGCAGTTATGGACGTGGGCGTGGCTTTTCGTTTCTAGGCATCGAACTATTCCAGCAGACCGGTATTGTGAATGAGACGCTGACTGCGCCGGGCGATGCTCTGCATAGCTTGTTGGGCTGGGTATTGCTGGTTACGGTAGCAGGCCACGCATCGATAGCATTGATCCACCATTTTGTTCTGCGTGACGATACGTTGCGCTATATGGCCGGGCGAAAAAAGACCGGCGTCTGAATCCGATAAGCAGCTTACGGAGCTGGTTTATAGTAGATCGCATCCCTGACGCCATTTCGCAGTTCAGGGATGCGATCAGGTCAGGTCGAGTCCCACTCGAATCGCGCTTGTTTTATGGAATTCTTTCATAAGATTTCTGATCGCTTCTTCCAAAAATTCCGTGTAGGGCTCCAGCGTCACATAGAAATGGCAATCGGGAAGTTGCTCAAATTGAGCAGCCAGTTACGCTCCGCAGCAAAGTGTTGCCACCGCTACGATCCAAGTTGGCCGGAAACGCCGGGACCGCGCTGCAGGCGTCTGCACGCCAAAATTACCGGCAACCGCGGCGATCCAAGTTTCCTATCTCCGGTCGTTCAGGATGTGCGGCGGCGTCCATATTCAGGCCGCGTCGCTGCACGGCAATAACGTCGAAGACCACGAGGCACCCACACCGACATTCGTGAGCGCAAGAACGCCGCCGGAGGTCCAAGGATTGGCGAGATTATTTGCCTTGCAACTAAGGTCTAACTGTTTGATCTCAGACTTTGATCAGGGAGCAGTGAGATATTTACTGCAGCTTATTCTATTTATGGAGAGGCCGTCTGTGGTCTTTCGTAGATTATTAAATTTTTGTAATTTTTGCTCTCATGCCGCGTAATTTGATTTCAATCAAAGATATATTTCCAATAGATACGCACGTTGTAAGCTCCGAGAGTAAGGTGTGATGCGATGAGCAAAACGAATGTTTTTTTTGATAATCGAGATGGGTACGGTCTGATCAGCAGGGCCTTTCATTGGTCGATGGCTATATTGTTTCTGTGGCAGTTCATATCCGCCATTCTTCGTATCTTTGCCAAGAATACGATGGTTTATGATTTTTTTTGGGCTGCGCATCACCAGCTTGGTTTCGCGCTTCTGATACTTGTGCTGATGCGGGGGGGCTGGGGATTGTTGAATATTCGCAGGCGCCCTCATAAACATAGCTTTGCTGGCAAATTGGCTCTGCTGGGGCATCTGGTTATCTACGGGCTGATGTTTGCAGTTCCGGCCGTAGCTTTGCTGCGCACATATGGAAGCGGGCGAGGCTTCTCGTTTCTTGGTGTTCAGATTTTCGAGCAAACGGGCGTGCAGAATGCGGCACTAACCGCTCCCGGTAACGCATTGCATGGCTTGCTCGGATGGGTGTTGCTTGCGGCAGTTGCCGGGCATGTGCTGATGGCACTCTTCCACCACTTCGCGCTGCGTGATGATACGCTGCGCTATATGACCGGACGCAGAGCCCTGAGCTGACAGTTCAGCGTCTTTCCCGGAAGAAATCCTTGAGAATTGCCTGGGCTTCGCTTTCTGAGAAGCCTGCATAAATTTCCGGTACATGATGACAGGTTGGCTGCGTGTAAAAGCGCGGCCCATATTCTATGCCTCCACCTTTCGGATCGGAAGCGCCGTAATAGAGACGACGTATGCGGGCGAAAGAAATGGCGGCCGCACACATCGCACACGGCTCCAGCGTGACATAGAGATCGCAGCCGACCAGACGTTCGGATTGCAGAATTTCTCCCGCGGCGCGGATCGCTAGCACTTCGGCGTGAGCGGTTACGTCATTGAGTTCGCGTGTACGGTTGCCCGCCCTCGCGATGACCATGCCTTGATGTGTGATGACTGCACCGATGGGAACTTCTTCACGTGCGCCGGCAGCTCGCGCTTCGTCAAGCGCGATCTTCATGGGATTGGGCCCATCGTGGTTCAGGATCCCGGCATCATTGCTCATGCCTGCTCCATTTCGTGCGTTCTTTCGGAAATTTCGCTCGCAAGCCATGGAGCGATTTGTTACTGCATAATTCTCGAAATCGAAACCGATTTGCGAACGGATTTATGCGGCGTTCCTGTTTCCGGCTGTCTCTTGCCTGTGCTTAAAGGTGTAGGATGACACGGCAGCGCTGCTGAAAGGCCAATACCAGATGACTACAGATGACGATAACAAGGACGGGAAGCGTCCTCATGGCCGTGGAGGGCGTTCTGATCGCCCCGGACGGCCAGACCGCGACAGCCGTCCACGCCGCGACGATGGTGGCCGCGATAAGCCGCGTAAATTCGGATCTCGTAATGCCGAAGGGCAGGATGACACGAGCGAGCGTATAGCCAAGCGTCTGGCGCGCGCGGGCATAGCCTCCCGCCGCGAAGCGGAAACGATGATTGCAGCGGGCCGTATCTCCGTGAACGGCAAGGTGCTGGAAAGCCCGGCAGTCAATGTCAAACGCACGGACATTATCACGGTTGACGGCAAGCCTTTGAAGCAGGCCGAACGCACTCGCCTCTGGCTGTATCACAAACCGGCTGGCCTTGTGACGACCAATCGTGACCCCGAAGGCCGTCCAACCGTATTCGAAGCGCTGCCCGCCGAAATGCCGCGGGTGCTTTCGGTTGGGCGTCTCGATATCAATACCGAAGGTCTCTTGCTGCTCACCAACGATGGCGGGTTGTCGCGAGTTCTGGAGCTGCCTTCCACCGGCTGGCTGCGTCGCTATCGCGTGCGCGCGCATGGCAAGGTGACGCAACAGCAGCTGGACGAGCTGAAGAACGGGATCGCGGTTGATGGCGTGTTCTACGGCAGCGTCGAGGCCGAACTTGAGCGCGTGCAGGGCGCGAATGTCTGGATCTCCATCGGCTTGCGCGAAGGCAAGAATCGGGAAGTGAAGAACATTCTCGGTGCGCTGGGCCTGACGGTCGGACGGCTTATCCGTGTTTCATTCGGTCCGTTCCAGCTTGGCGATCTTGAAGAAGGCGCTGTCCGCGAAATCAAGGGCCGGACGCTGCGGGACCAGCTTGGCGACAAGCTGATAGATGAATCGGGTGCAGATTTTGATGCGCCGATCTTGAACGAGTTTTCCAATGCCGCTGTTCAGGGGCGTACTCGCCGCGACATGGAGGAAGGTCAGCCGGGGCAGGAAGGTGAAACCCGTCGGGCCCCACGGGAGCGCGAGTGGATTTCCAGTCGCCCCGAACGCCGCCGCGGACGCGATGACAAGACAGAAAAGGTCGAGCCGCGCCGTCGCGGCAACGCCAATGTCTGGATGGCTCCGGGCGCGCGTCCGAAGGGAGAAAAAGCTGCGGCGAAGCCGGCACGTGTCGAACACCAGGTTCCGCATCGTTCCGCAAAGTTCAGCGGTGACCTGCAAATGCGCCCGCGCCGGGTTCCCGAAGGTGAGCAGGGGCGGGATGAAGGCGGCGAGCGCCGCTACAGCAAGCGTGCGGAAGGCCGTTTCGATAAGGATTCCCGTCCATTGCGTCCGCGCCCGGAAGGAAATCGTTCGGAAGAGGAGCGTCCAGAGCGCCGCGAACCGCGTGAGGATGGACGTAAGGAACGTCGTCCCGGCAAACGCGAGCGTGCAGAATTGCGCGATGCAGAAGGCCGTGTAGGAGAACGCGGTAAGGGCGGCTTCGAAGGCCGCAAGTCAGATAAGCACGGCGGGCCGCGTGCGGAAGGCCGTTTTGGCGCTTCCGGCCGCGATACGCGCTCAGGCCCGCGGAGCGGCAGGCCGGAAGGCAAACCAGGCGGCGGGCCGGGTGGGAAGCCGGGCGGCGGCAAGCCCGGGGGTGGCAGAACTGGAGGCGGCGGTGCGGATCGTCGGCGGTAAGCTGCGCGGGCGCGCACTTGTAACGCCTTCAACCAACGCCATTCGCCCCACCACCGACCGCACCCGCGAGAGCCTTTTCAACATTCTCGCGCATAATTTCCCGGACAAGGTGGAGGGCGCACGCGTTCTCGACCTGTTTGCAGGTACTGGCGCGCTTGGTCTGGAGGCTTTGTCGCGTGGTGCGCGCTATGCGACCTTTGTAGAGGAATCTGCAGAAGGCCGGGGACTGTTGCGCCAAAATATCGAGGCCTTCGGTCTGCAGGGGCATACCAAGATCTTGCGGCGTGACGCCTGCCAGTTGGGCATCGTCGGCACGATGGAGCCGTTCGATCTCGTCTTTGCTGACCCCCCTTATGGGCGGCGTATGGGAGAAAAGGCATTTTTATCAGCGCTTCAAGGCGGCTGGCTTAATCCTGACGCACTTTTGGTGCTTGAAGAGGATGCCGAGGCGGTGCTTGAACTCGATGAACGATTCGTCGTCCTCGAAGAGCGCAACTACGGAGGCACGATCATTCGGCTGATCCGGCTGAAGGCCGCCGATTGAAATTAGCGGACGAATAGGGTCCGCATCGAATTGATATGCTGTCCGGAGAGCCGGATGGTAATGAAACCGATTGGAGATGTCGCTTGGTGAAGAACCCCTCACTCCGGCGCTTGCTATTGTCCACCGCTTTGGGTTTCGTGCTGGCTTTACCTTTGGCAGACGGTTTTGTGCGGGCAGAAAGCCAACCTGCTGCTGCCACCGAAGCGCAGCCTGTTCCCTCATCGCCGACAGCCCCTGAACAAGCAGTGCTTCCCGAAATTTCCCAGTCGGACGGGGTCAGCTATTTCACACTGCCGAACGGCTTGGAAGTAATCGTCATTCCCGATCATCGCGCCCCGGTGGTTACGCAGATGATCTGGTATCATGTCGGATCGGCGGACGAAGCGCCGGGCGTTTCAGGCATTGCGCATTTTCTCGAACATCTGATGTTCAAGGGAACGAAAAACCACCCTGCCGGTGAGTTTTCGGCGAAAGTTGCCTCCATTGGCGGACAGGAAAACGCCTTTACCTCCTATGATTACACGGCCTATTTCCAGCGCGTGTCTCCTGAAGCTCTGGAAATGGTGATGCAATTCGAGTCTGACCGGATGGAAAATCTGGTGCTCAACGAAGAAGCTGTGAAAACTGAACGGGATGTTATTCTGGAAGAGCGACGCATGCGGGTCGATTCCAATCCCGCTTCCATGCTGATGGAAAATACCGACGCTGTTCTTTTCTATAACCATCCCTATCGCAAGCCCGTCATCGGGTGGCAACAGGAGATGGAAAAGCTGAGCCTGAAAAACGCGATTGATTTTTATCAGCAATACTACACACCGAATAACGCGACGCTCGTGATAGCCGGAGACGTTTCGCCGGAACGCGTACGCGAACTGACCTTGAAAACCTGGGCAAACGTTCCAAAGCGCGCTGAAGTCCTGCCGCGCGAACGTCCACAAGAACCCAGGAAGCATGCCGCCCGCATCGTGACGCTTCACGATGAGCGCGTGAGCACGCCTTCATTTCGGGTGTCCTGGCTCGTGCCGTCATACGCGAATGAAAAGCGGTTTCCCAATGCAAAACCGGGAGATGCACCCGCTCTGGATCTCCTGAGCGAAATTCTCGGCGGCTCGTTGCGTTCGCGTCTTTATCAGGAGTTGATAGTCAGACAGGGCATCGCTTCCAATACAGGTGCAAGCTATGGCGGCGATGCGCTCGATGACGGTACGTTCTCGGTTTATGGTGCCCCGCGCAATGGCGCGACACTGGGTGATGTCGAAAAAGCCGTCGATGCGGAAGTCGCACGGATCATCAGGGAGGGCGTCAGCCAGACCGAACTCGATCAGGCTCGGAACCGTTTCCTCAAAGCGGTCATTTTTGCGCGTGACAGCCAGACGGGCATGGCGCGGATTTATGGCTCGTCGCTTTCCGTTGGACAAACGGTCGATGATATCCAGAAATGGCCAGAGGTCATCAAGGGCGTTACAGTAGACCAGATTAAAGACGTGGCGTCACGTTATCTTGTCGAGGACCAATCGGTAACCAGCTACCTGCTTCCACCGAATGCAGAACCGCAAAGCGCTCGGGAAAACCCGGACGCATCGCCAGAAGGCGTCGGGGGCAATGGTTCGGGAGGAACGATCCAGTGAAGAACATTCTTATGTTGAACTTCCAACGTGTTCTCGCATTTCGCTATGCCCGCTCTGTAGTTGGCATGTTCGCGGTATCAATGACATTGTTGATCGTGTGTGCCTTGCCTGCGCGCGCCATCGAAATTCAGGAGGTCGTCTCTCCAAAGGGCGTTCGAGCTTGGCTGGTCGAAGATGGCTCGGTTCCGCTCATTTCGATGCGTTTTTCCTTCAAGGGCGGCACGTCGCAGGATCCTTCCGGCAAGGAAGGCTTGGCTAACCTGATGACAGGGCTTTTCGATGAAGGCGCAGGCGATCTGAAATCGGATGCGTTTCAGGAACGGATGGATAATCTGGGCGCGGAGATGAGCTTTTCCGCGACGCAGGATTCGGTTTCGGGCGGCATCCGGATGCTTGCCGAAAATCGCGATGCAGTAACCGGTCTGCTCGCTCTTGCCGTCAACAAGCCTCGTTTCGATCAGGACGCCGTCGACCGCATACGTCAGCAAGTCGTTGCCAGTATCGAAGCTTCGCAACGGGATCCTTCGACGATAGCATCGCGCAAGTTTTCAGAAGTTCTTTACGGCAGTCATCCTTATGCGCGACCCAATGACGGCACGGTAAAGTCGCTGCAGTCGATCGCCCGTGACGATCTGGTGAATTTTCATCGCAAGAATTTTGCCCGTGACCACCTGACAATAGGCGTCGTAGGGGCCATCAATGCGAAGGATTTGGGTGCGTTACTGGACAAGGTGTTCGGTGAACTGCCAGCAATGGCTGAACTGGTTCCCGTGCCGGATGCCAAACTGGCACTCGGTACAACGACCAGCCTCAATTTCGATATGCCACAGACCTCGATCAGCTTCGTATATCCAGCGATTCCGCGCAAGGATCCGGAGTTTTTCGCGGCCTATCTCATGAATCATATCCTAGGCGGCGGCTTCACCTCGCGTCTTTATGCCGAGGTGCGCGAAAAGCGTGGCCTTGCGTATTCGGTCTCTTCCTCCATGATTTTGCGCGATCATGTGTCAGCATTGATGATCTCGACAGCAACCCGTCCGGACAAGGCACAGGAATCTTTGAAAATCATTCGCGAGCAAGTTGCCGCGATGGCTGCCGATGGACCGACGGAAGAGGAACTCGCTGCTGCGAAGAGCTTCCTCAAAGGGTCTTACGCGGTCAATAATCTGGATTCGTCCGCGGCAATCGCTGAAACTCTGGTGAGCTTGCAGGAAGCAGGGCTCCCGCGTGATTATATCGGCAAGCGCTCGGAGTTGATTGATGCCGTGACGCTGGATCAAGTCAAAGCGATTGCCAAAAAGCTGCTCGAAGCAGAACCAGCTATTCTGATTTTCGGTCCGGCCCAAAGCTGACAGGTGGCAGATTGGAAAAGGCAGTGCCGTCATCGCCCCGAATTGCCGTCGCTTTCGGCGGTGGCGGCGCGCGCGGTATTGCCCATCTCCATATTGTCGAGATGCTTGATGAGCTGGGCATCAAGCCGGTCGCCATTGCGGGCTCATCGATAGGTTCGATCATCGGGACTGGAATGGCGAGCGGTATGACAGGCCGCGAGATGCACGAGTATATGGCGGCGATTTTCAATCGCCGTTCCGAAGTCGCAAAACGCATGTGGCAAACCCGTCCGGCCCGTTGGGTCGAATTGCTCAGGCGCGGCTTGCGTGTCAGCCAGTTCAATATCGAAAAGGTGCTGGACGTTTTTCTGCCTGCAAGCCTGCCCACCAATGTGGAAGAACTTGAAATTCCCATGAGTATCACAGCGGCCGACTTCCACGCCGCGCAGGAGATTCATATTCGCGATGGCGATCTGCGTTCGGCGATCGCGGCATCGTGTGCAATACCGCCGGTTTTCGCGCCCGTGCGCAGGGGAGGTCGAATTCTGGTCGATGGTGGTTTATTCAATCCGGTGCCTTTTGATTTGTTATTCGACAAGGCCGATATTGTTATCGGTATCGACGTTGTAGGCACGCCCGTCGGCCCGGACGATTATATGCCTACTACATTCGAGGCAGTGATCGGAGCCAACCAACTGACGATGTGCTCCATCATCGAGAATAAGTTCCGTATCCGCCCGCCGCACATTTTCATCCGTCCCAACGTCGAACGGATCGGCCTTCTTGATTTCCTCAAGTTTGAACAGATCCTGTCGCAAAGTGCAGGCGTTCGCGACGAACTGAAGCGTGCCATAGAACTGGCGGTTGAAGGAAAAGCGGCACCGGTAGAGCGGTTCCTATCTTAACGGAATCATCGGAACCGCTCTATCTTTTTGCTTTTTACGCTTTATCCTGCGCAAAACTGTTTCACACCCTCGCTGCAAATGCTCTGGCCTCAACTCTGGCGAACTGAGTCTATCGGCACCGTAGCGGAGCATTATTCCGCTGGAACGGCCTGCGGTGACGAGGGAGGTGTATCTTTCACCGCCTTGTCGATGCGCTGGCCTTCTCGGGTCGGTTTTACCAGCGGCTCAGGCGTTACAGGCTTGTTGAACAGCAAATGCCGACCGGCCATGATGCCTTCCGAAGCCTGCACGTGGAGCCGATCCTCGTCGCGCTGACGCACGTCTTCACGAATTCCATAGGCCTGGGATTCGGCCATGCCGAGCCCTTCGAGCGTGCGCTGGCCGAAAAGCAGACCGGACTCAAACGTTTCACGCAGTTCGTATTCCACGCCCTGGGCCCTCAATTGCAACGTATGTTCGCGATCATATGAACGGACGAACAGCCTTACGTCTGGATATTCCGACTGGATGAGATTGACGATATGGTTGGTCGTTTCTCGTTTGTGAGTACAGACGGCGACGATTTTCGCCTTTCGGATTCCGGATGCTTCAAGCACGTCTTTGCGGGTGCCATCACCGAAATAAATCCGAAAACCGAATTTCCCGGCTGCACGGACGCGATTGGGAGAACTGTCGATCACCGTTACATCGATACCGCCGGCAAGCAGGATTTGCGCGGCGATCTGACCGTAACGCGAAAAACCGATCATCAGCACGTCGGAACCGGCACCGTCAAAATTCTCCTCAATGACATCAACTGTCTTGTCCTTGATTAGCAGCTTGGATCCCAGCGCAACAGAAAGCGGTGTGAGAGCCATGGAAACGGTGACAGCGGCCACAAGCTCTGAACCGAGAGCGCTGGAGATTATGCCTCCAGCAGTGGCGGCGGAGAAAAGGACGAATGCAAACTCGCCGCCCTGCGGCAGGAGAAAAGCGATCCGCACGGCGTCGTTGTGGTTGGACCGGAAGACACGGCATAACAGGTAGATTATGACAATCTTGGCTGCCATGAAGACGGGGACGGCAAGAACGATAATTTTCCAGTATTGCAGGATCACGGACAAGTTCAGTGACAGGCCGACTGCGACAAAGAACAAACCAAGGAAAATTCCGCGAAATGGTTCGATGTCGGCTTCAAGTTCGTGCCGGTAGGATGATTCCGCCAGCAAGACGCCCGCGATGAATGCGCCCATGGCCATCGAAAGGCCCGCCGCCTGTAGGAGGCTGGCCGACCCAAGGACAACAAAGAGGGCCGCGGCAATCATCACTTCGCGAGCGCCAGTATTCGCGATGATCCGGAACATGGGATTGATGAGATAGCGTCCCGCGATCACCAGTGCTGCAATGGCTGCGATAGCAGTTGCGAGATGAAAACCTGCACTGGCCTGGGAGGGTTCATTCGGTGATAATGCTGGAATGATCGCAAGAATTGGTACGATAGCCAGGTCCTGAAACAGCAGGATCGCAAAGGCGCGCTGCCCATGTTTCTGGTTGGTTTCAGCACGGTCCTCCAGCACCTGCATGGCAAACGCCGTGGAGGAGAGCGCGAGACCGAAACCGATGATGATCCCCGCTTCCGTGCTGAGGCCAGCAAGGTAGATGCCAAGAGTGGTAAGCGCAGCGCCGCAAAGCAACACCTGGGCACTTCCAAGGCCAAAAATCGAGTGGCGGAGAGCCCAGAGTCTCGACGGTTTCAGCTCGAGACCGATAATAAACAGCAGGAACACGACACCGAGTTCGGAGAAATGCAGAAAATCCTCTCCATCGGCAATAAGGCTGGCCACCGGGCCAATGGTGATGCCGGCAGCAAGATAGCCGAGGACCGTGCCAAGCCCTAACCGCTTGAACAGCGGTGCTGCGATAATCGCGCCGCCCAGAATCATCAGGCACTGTAGGTAGAGGTTTCCGCCAGTCGCAACCATGCCAAGCTCTTGGAATTTGGAGAAATGTGGGAGAGCTTGCCTTGAAGCCCTTTGATTTCGGCAATATAGAAACAAGATATGGCTGTAATCAGCCCGATGTCGAACGATTTGACGATATTTTTTGACAAGTCCCGGTTTCGATCACACCGCAGCTTATGGTGTCTGGCGAAACCGAAATGCGCTTGGGAAACTCGGATTATATAATGATTTCAGATAATTCGGCGGAAAAACTTGTCGATCGCGCCGCCGCGCTCGTGGCCGCCGCCAAAAGGGCAGGAGCCGATCACGCTGACGCAGTCGTGATGCGGGCGCGTTCTGTTAGCGTGTCTGTAAGACTGGGCAAGGTTGAGGGAACCGAATCGTCGGAGAGTGATGATTTCTCCCTCCGTGTTTTTGTCGGCCGCCGCATCGCTAGTGTTTCAGCGAACGCAAGCGCTGATCCGGATCGACTTGCAGAACGGGCCGTTGCCATGGCTCGTGTTGCACCGGAAGACCCTTATGAACAGCTCGCCGATCCATCGCTGCTTGTGGCAACGCCTCGCGATCTCGATCTCTATGATTCCACGGAAATCGATTCCGATCGATTGACAAAGGATGCGCTTGCGACGGAAGAGGCGGCGCTCGCCGTTAAGGGGGTGACGAATTCAGGCGGCGCTGGCGCTTCGCGCAGTCTGGGTGGACTGGTGCTCGTCACTTCGACAGGTTTTTCCGGGCACTATGCGGCTACACGTTTTGGGCGGTCGGTCTCAGCCATTGCCGGCGAGGGCACGAAGATGGAGCGCGATTACGATTTCAGTTCGCGCCTGCATTTTTCCGATCTGGATACGCCCGACGAAATAGGTCGTCGCGCTGGTGAACGCGCTGTGCGCAGACTGGGGGCCCGCCAGGCAAAAACGGGCCCCGTCACGGTCGTCTATGATCCCCGACTTGCTCGCGGTATCGCCGGGCATCTCGCAAGCGCCATCAACGGTGCGTCGGTTGCGCGAAAGACCAGCTTTCTTCGCGAAAGTCTCGGCAAACAGGTTCTCAAGCGCGGTCTAAATGTTACCGACAATCCCTTGGTTGTTCGCGGCTCTTCTTCGCGTCCGTTTGACGGCGAAGGGATTGAGGGGCAGCCTTTGACGATGGTGGGCGACGGCGTTCTCAATCATTGGCTGCTTTCCGGATCAAGCGCCCGCGAGCTCGGACTGCAAGGCAATGGGCGCGGCGTTCGCTCCGGTTCAGGCGTTTCGCCTGCATCCACCAATTTCGCCATTGAGCCAGGCTCACAATCGCCGGAAGAGCTAATTCGCGCAATTGGTACAGGCTTTTATGTGACGGAAGTGTTCGGGCAGGGCGTGGATATGATTACCGGCCAGTATAGCCGTGGCGCGTCGGGCTTCTGGATAGAAAATGGAGAACTTGCCTATCCTGTCAGCGAAGTGACGATTGCTTCGAACCTCAAGGACATGTTTCTCAACATGACGCCCGCCTCCGATATTGACCGGAACTTCGGAATGACGGCGCCGACACTCGTAATCGAAGGCATGACCCTTGCCGGAAATTGACAAGCACAAAGAGATTTTCGGGGAACTGGCGCTCTTACGCGATGCGGCGCAAGAAGCAGGACGCATCGCGATGCGCTACTTCGGCAGGTCTCCGGAAGTCTGGCTGAAAGATGGCGTATCGCCGGTAAGCGAAGCGGATCTTGCCGTCGACCGCTATTTGAAGGAGGTCCTTCTGAATGCACGGCCAGATTATGGCTGGATATCGGAAGAGACTATCGATGAACGGGCAACCATTAAACGTAGCCGTGCGTTTGTGGTTGACCCTATCGACGGTACCCGCGCCTATATCGCCGGACAAGATCAGTGGTGTGTGAGCATCGCCATCATTGAAAACGGCCGCCCTTTGGCGGGTGTGCTGGAATGTCCCGTCCGAAAGGAACTCATTGAGGCTGGCAAAGGCGTCGGCGCTTCGCAGAACGGTGCGGCCATTCGCGTCCGACTGCCTTCGCCCGGCGAACAGGTCACTGTCGCGTCGGCTCGAAATATGGTGACGGCGTTACCGGAGAGCTGGCGGGATCGGGTAAAGGTCCATCCCTATGTTCCCTCTCTAGCCTATCGGATTGCAATGGTAGCGCGCGGAGAAATCGCAGGTACCTTCATTCGGCCAAATTCGCATGATTGGGATCTGGCAGCAGCTGATCTGATCCTTGGTGAGTCGGGCGGGGCAATCCTGACAAGCAATGCCTTGCCGATTACGTATGGTGGCCAAACGTTGAGCCATGGCGCTCTGGTTGCCGGTAGCGGGGATCTTCTGCAAGAAATGTTGAGTGTTGTCGCGGAGTGACCCTTGGGTTAATCATGCCGCGATCCAAATTTGTTCAGGGATAATTGTCATGAGCGTCGAAGGCGACAAAAAGCAGCTTCTTCATCTGGTATTCGGCGGAGAGCTGAAAAAGCTTGGCACCGTTGAATTTCGTGATCTTGAGAACCTCGATATCGTTGGCATCTACCCGGATTATGAGTCCGCCAAGACTGCATGGAAGTCCAAGGCTCAGCAAACGGTGGACAATGCACACATGCGCTATTTCATCGTGCACCTGCATCGGTTGCTCGACCCGGAAGGCGTGACATTGAAGGCGGATTGAGCAGCGGCCGATACCGGATGCAGAGCAAAGATAGCTCAGGCCAGCCGCCCGAGCGCAGGAAGCAAGGAATCGCGAAGCGCTTGTGGCGACGCATTCGCGGACCGCTGGCGCAGTCGGCGGTCGTCAAGTCTGTGCTTGTATGGCTGATCACAGCCTACTTCAAGTTCGTCTATCTCACCAATCCGCGGCTGAAGGAATCTGCAGATCCGCAAGCGATCGTCGGCGAGGACGATCCTTTCATCGTGACGTTCTGGCATGGACAACATCTTATGGGGCCGTTCATCTGTCCCAAGGGACTGGAGCTTGTTGCCATGTTTTCGCGAAGTGCCGATGCTGAGCTGAATGCTCGCGTTGCGGAGAAGCTGGGATTGGTGACGGTGCGTGGGTCAGGCGGGCGCGGTTCGCGCTCGAAGCCAGAAAAGGGTGGTGCCCGTGCACTTCTGACCTTGAAGAATGCGCTCAAAAAAGGCCAATCGGCATCAATGATAGCGGACATTGCCCATGGCAAGGCACGGGAAGCCGGGGAAGGTATCATTTTATTGGCGAAATTGTCCGGCCGTCCGATAATACCGGTTGCTTATGCTTTCTCCCGGAACCATGTTTTAGAAAAGTCGTGGGACAAGACGGCGATTCCTCTGCCCTTCGGGCGTTCGATTATCGTGCGCGGCGACAATGTATGGGTCGACGCGGACGCTGATGACACGCAATTGGAAGAAAAACGCATGGAGCTGACGCGCCAACTCAACGACGCGACCGCCAGGGCCTATGCAGCGTTGGAGAAAGCGAAATGAGTGAACGCTGGGCGCGCAATATGTTGTCTGCCTACCGCGTGCTCGGCTCTGCGGCCTATCCTTTCATGGGGCCTTACATTGCCTACCGCGCTTCTCGTGGCAAGGAAGAACGCACGCGTCGCGGTGAGCGTTACGGCAAATCCGTTATCACGCGCCCACAGGGGCCTGTCATTTGGGCTCATGCAGCAAGCGTCGGCGAGACCGTTGCCATCACGCCATTAATTGAGCGCATCGCTGCGACGGGTATCCATATCGTGTTAACAACGGGCACCGTGACATCGGCGAGAGTTGTTGCGGAACAATTGGGTAACAAGGTTATCCACCAATATGCACCACTGGATTTGCAGCCTGCGGTCAACAAGTTTCTCAATCATTGGAAACCTGATCTTGCGATAGGCTGCGAGTCCGAAATCTGGCCCGCAACAGTTCTATCGCTCGGCAGCCGCCACACGCCGCAGGTTCTGGTCAACGGGCGCATGTCTGATCGCTCCTTTGCTGCCTGGCAGAAAAGACCGGCTTTGGCCGAGGCGCTCTTTGAGAATTTCGCCTATGTGGTCGCACAATCAGAACTCGATGCAGACCGCTTCCGGGCGCTCGGAGCGCGACCTGTAAGCGTTTCGGGGAATTTGAAGGTGGATACGAATCCACCGCCAGCCGATCCGCAGGCGCTGGCCTCCTTGCAACGCCAGATCGCCGGACGGCGGACATGGTCTGCAATCTCGACCCATGACGGTGAAGAAGCGATTGCAGCCGAAGTTCACCAGATGCTGAAAGTCCGTTATCCGCATCTTGTCACGATCATCGTGCCGCGCCATCCGGATCGCGCTCCTGCCATTGAGGCTATGCTTGCTGAAAAGGGCCTCAAGGTTGCACGCCGGAGCGCCGGTGAGCCAATCGAAGCCGACACGGATATCCTCCTGGGCGACACGATTGGGGAGATGGGGCTTTATCTTCAGCTCACAGAGATTGCATTCATTGGTAACTCTCTGACCAAGGAAGGCGGACATAATCCGCTGGAACCGGCGATGATGGGGACAGCCGTACTGACGGGACGGAATGTCCAGAACTTCCGTGAATCCTTTCAGCGTCTCATCAAGAATGGCGGTGCGCGCATTGTGAAGGATCGCAATATGCTGGCCGGCGCGATCAACTTCCTGTTCAACAATCCTCAGCATCTTCGTGCGATGATCAATGCCGGCGTGAATACGGTGAAGGATATGCGCGGTGCGCTGGACCGGACTCTTGTAGCGCTTGAGCCATTTATCCAGCCGCTGATCCTGCAGGCACAATTGCCCGGCAATCGCAATGAGGCTGCTTATCAGTCGGGCGGACACTGACGATGGCGAGTGAGGCGCCGCCTTTCTGGTGGGAAAAGCCTGATTGGCGGGCGTTGTCTCTGGCACCTGCGGCTTGGCTTTACGGAATGGTGGCAGGCCGCCGGCTTTTGAAAGCGGAACCACCGCGAATTTCTGTTCCCGTGCTTTGCATTGGCAATTTCACGGTAGGTGGCGCTGGAAAGACCCCGACCGCCATCGCCTTCGCCAATGGCGCAAAAGCGCGGGGATTACGCCCCGGTATCGTGTCACGCGGATATGGCGGCGCTTACAAGGGATTGCACGTGGTCGATGCCGCACATGACCGTGCGCGCTACGCTGGAGACGAGCCGCTTCTATTGGCACGCCATGCCTCGGTAGCTCTTTGTCCTGATCGGCTGAAGGGAGCGCGACATCTGCAAACACTCGGCTGCGATTTCATCATCATGGATGACGGTTTTCAGAGTGCACGGCTTTTTGCCGATTTTTCACTGCTGGTGGTAGATGCGGCACGTGGCATTGGCAATGGAAAGGTCATACCGGCAGGCCCGTTGCGGGCTCCGCTCACCGATCAGATGCGTAAAACCGATGCATTGCTGCGTATCGGCAAGGGCGATGGCGCCGACTTCGTGATCCGTCAGGCCGCGCGAGCGGGCCGACCGATATATGAAGCTCACCTTGAGCCTTCGTCTACAGTGCCGGTCGCAGGCAACCGCTGGCTTGCATTTGCTGGCATCGGCAATCCTGAAAAATTCTATGCAAGCGTTGTTGAAGCTGGTGGTGAAATTGTGGAAACGCGCTCGTTCCCCGATCATCACAGTTTCGAAGCGGATGATATTCGCAGCCTGACAGATGCGGCCCGTCGCCAAGGATTGGGGCTTATCACCACGGCGAAGGATCAGGTGCGGCTGGCAACGATGGTTGGAGTCCCCACGGAATTTCTCGCGAAACTCGCTGTCCTCGACGTAGATCTTAAATTTGATCGAAAGGATGCACTTTACCGTATTCTGGACACGGTTACCGCGCGATTCAAAAATCGCGTAACGAGTTAGAGCATTTCCAGCAAAAGTGCGAAGCGGCAGGATAATGCGTAAAAATAAAGGGATAGAGCGGTTCAGGCCATTCTGTCCAAACAGGAACCGCTCTAGCTTCAGGCTTTCTTGCGGCTACGCAGCTCAGGATTGACTTCCAGCTCACGTTCGAAGGAAATCAGCCCTGTTGCATAAGGTTCCTGCCGGGCCACGCTCCAATATTTCAGTTCATCAAGCGGGATATGCGCGCCGGTCACTGCGCATGCCACATAGGCACCATGTCTGACGATCTCATAATCACCGTCGAGATAGCGCAGAACTGCTTCGGACGAGCGGGGCGATTCAAATTTATTCATGTGTCTAAAACCTTTACAGCTGACTCTAGCAAGTGTCGTTCATTGCGTCCAGCCGTACCGCGTCCCGCTGGGTCGCAATTTTGTCAACGCCGACCAAAAAGCCGCTCGATATCCGTCAGTTTCAGTTCGATATAGGTAGGGCGCCCATGGTTGCAGGTGCTGGAGCCAGGGGTAGCTTCCATTTCACGCAGAAGCGCGTTCATTTCTTCAGGCTTCAGTCGTCGTCCGGACCGAACGGAGCCATGACAGGCCATCGTTGCAGCTACATGGTTCAACATCGCTTTCAGTCCGTCGGAAGTATCGTGTTCCGCAATCTCATCCGACAGATCGCGGATCAATTGCTGCACGTTCATTTCTCCGAGCATGGCAGGCGTCTCACGCACCGCGATAGCGCCCGGGCCGAATTGTTCAATGCCAAGACCGAAGCGTGCAAGGGTTTCTGCGTGCGTGGCCAGCCGTTCGGCATCTTCTTCCGCCAAGTCCACAATCTCGGGAATGAGCAGCATTTGCCCCGGGATCGGGCGGGAATGCAGCGCGTTTTTCAAGGCTTCATAAACAAGACGTTCGTGTGCTGCGTGCTGGTCAACGATGACGAGACTGTCTTCCGTTTGGGACACGATATAGTTGGCGTGGATTTGTGCGCGAGCTGCACCAAGCGGTTTCTGCTGGAGTTCCACTGGCGCTTCATCAAGCGTTGCGCGAGCATCCGCTGCGAGCACATCGATAGCAGCGAGCGTCGTCTGATCGCTCTCCTGAAAAGACGGAGAGGTTGCGAAATCGAGTGGCCTATGGGCGGGATGGGCTGTTTGAGGGGACCACTCGCTCCGGGGGGGCGGAGGCGCAGAGCGCCAAGTCGCGGAGGCATAAGCCGTAGATGAAGAACGTGAGGCGAAGGATGACGAAGATGGCTGGAAACCTTCCGCCCGGAAAGCTTGCAGCATGGCATCCGCACCGCTGGTCGCGGGCCGTATGCCCGATTGCGCCAGTGCCTGTTTGATCGCTCCGACGATCAGTCCGCGCACCAGCCCGGGATCGCGAAACCGGACGTCTGCCTTGGCAGGATGTACGTTGACATCGACAAGTGCGGGGTCCAGCGTCAGAAACAATACCGCAACCGGATAGCGGTCCCGCGCCATCACGTCTGCATAGGCCCCGCGCAATGCACCGAAAAGCTGCTTGTCACGCACCGGGCGACCGTTGACATAGGCGAATTGATGCAGGGCATTGCCGCGATTGTGCGAGGGAATGCCGACAAATCCCGCTAGCCGCACACCGTCGCGCTCGGCATCGATGGCGAGCGCGTTTTCACCGAACTCTTTTCCCAGTACCTGATTGATGCGCTCAAGCGTTGCTTCCGCGCCACTGCCGGTTGCGGCCAGGTCCAGCGGTGTCCTGTCGGTGCCTGCGAGCGAAAAGCGGATATGCGGAAAGGCAATTGCGATGCGTTTGATGACATCGGTTATGGCGGACGCTTCCGCGCGGTCCGTCTTCATGAACTTGAGGCGGGCGGGCGTCGCATAAAAAAGATCGCGCACCTCAGCGATCGTTCCACGATTGAGTGCTGAAGGACGAGGCCCTTCCAAATGTCCGCCGGAAACGGAAACTTCGAAACCGGAATCGGCGTCCTGCGGACGGGACTTGAGAACGAGCTTGGCGACCGAGCCGATGGATGGCAAAGCCTCACCGCGAAATCCCAGTGCACGGATATCATGTACATCGTCGGACAGCTTGGAGGTGCAGTGGCGGGAAACTGCCAAAGGCAGTTCATCCACGGGAATGCCTGACCCATTGTCCGTTACACGCAGCAAGGTCTTGCCGCCGCCGCCTGTTACGACCTCGATGCGGGTCGCACCGGCGTCGATGGCATTTTCGACAAGTTCCTTGATGACGCTGGCGGGGCGTTCAATGACTTCACCCGCCGCGATCTGGTTAATGATGGTTTCGCTTAAGTGTCGAATGGGCATGCGCAGACTATAGAAGGATTCGCATCCGTAAAGAACACGGTTCTATTGCCCGCCAGCCCGACTTCTGCGCGCCGACAGGCGTTGCCAAAATTCTCATGCCGGCTTCATCGCCGATAGCCGCCTTATTGCGTTGCGTAGTCCTTGTATGCGGGCAGATTCAAATCCTTAAGGCTGTCTGCATTGATAACTGCTCGGGCCACGGCTTCGGCCATCACGGCCGCTCCTATTGCTCCTATTGCCGTTACATCCGCCTCCACACCCTTCGCCTTGCCTGTGGAAAGCGCGAAGATCGTGTCGCCGTCCCACATAGTGTGGATGGGGTTGATCGCGCGCGCAAAGCCGTCATGCGCCATGCCTGCGATCTTTTTAAGCTGGGCTTTGTCGAACGGAACGTTGGTCGCTATTGCACCGATCGTTGTGTTGGCGCCACCCGACTTGACCACACCATGGCCCTGCATGATGGCGGACATGGTATCGCGGAATCCCTTGCCGTCCTCTGCGCGCGCACCTGCCAGTATCTGGCGTGAATTAGGCGCATAAACATCACCGACCGCATTGACAGCCACGATGGCGCCAACCACGATTTCGGTTCCGGGCACCTTATAGCTGGCTGTGCCGAGTCCGCCCTTCATGGCGTAGTCCATGCCGAACATCTTGCCCACAGTTGCACCCGCACCCGCGCCAATATTGCCTTCGCCCGAAGGTTCAGCCTTGGCTGCCTTGCAGGCCAGATAACCGGCTTCCTCATCGGGACGGACAGAAAAATCACCAACGCCCAGATCCATGAGGATTGCGGCCGGTACAATCGGAACCACGCCCTTGCCGATCTTGAAGCCGAGATTGTTCTCTTCAAGATAACGCATCACTCCGGTGGCAGCCGCCAGACCATAGGCGCTGCCGCCCGATAGCAGGATAGCCTGAACCCGCTGCACGTAATTGATCGGATCAAGCAGATCGGTTTCACGTGTGCCGGGCGCAGAGCCACGCACATCGACCCCAGCAGAAGCGCCTTCCTCGCAAAGCAGGACCGTGCACCCGGTCGGGCGCTTTGTCAGCGTGTGATGACCCAGCTTGACGCCAGGCACATCCGTGATACTTCCATCCATAAGTTCCAGCACGCTTTCTCCTCCCTTGCTTGCGGCCGACGCACCCTTGACGACAAAGGGCATTGCTCCAAGTCCTGCAAGCGACATGGCAAATGTTCTTCGATCCATGAACAGTTTTCTCCTCCATTATCACCCTGTTGTGAGTGCATATTCTTTGCAGGCCGAGCCTCTCCTACATCGTTCGGCCTGCGATCCTGCTTCTCCCAGATTGCGACGAGCCAAGATTTATCACCCAAATCCTTGTCGGTAACTGAAACTTGTCCGCAAAAGGCTTTCCATTTGGTCATAACCGTGTTACCAGCCGGTGCCAATTCAACCTAGCAAACCAGATGTGTCGCTGCTCCCGGACCTATTCCGGAGAGGCGGCTTTTCTCATTCGATAAAACCGGCAAAGGAATTGGCAATGGCTAAAATCGTGGAATCGCCCACTGGCGCTCTCGCTCTCACATTCGACGATGTGCTGCTCCAGCCAGGCCATTCCGAAGTAATGCCGGGGCAGGTCGATCTGCGCACGCGCATCGCCAAGGATATCGAGCTTAATCTTCCTCTTCTTTCGGCGGCTATGGACACTGTAACGGAGTCTCGTTTGGCCATCGCGATGGCACAGGCTGGCGGCATCGGGGTTATCCACCGCAATCTGACGCCGGAGCGTCAGGCCGAGGAGGTCCGTCAAGTCAAGAAATTCGAGTCCGGCATGGTTGTGAACCCCGTTACTATCGGGCCGGATGCCACTCTGGCCGATGCGCAGGCATTGATGAAGGCGCATGGCATTTCGGGTATTCCGGTTGTTGAGAATGCAACCAAAGGGCCGGGGCGCCTTGTCGGCATCCTGACCAACCGTGATGTGCGTTTTGCTTCCGATCCGAAGCAGAAAATCCACGAACTGATGACCCGGGAAAACCTGATAACGGTCCGCGAGAATGTCAATCAGGACGAAGCAAAGCGCCTGTTGCACGCTCATCGCATTGAAAAGCTTCTCGTCGTTGACGATCAGGGTCGTTGTGTCGGTCTGGTTACGGTCAAGGATATCGAAAAGTCACAACTCAATCCCAACGCTGCCAAGGATGCGCAAGGTCGTCTGCGCGCTGCTGCTGCAACGAGCGTCGGCGACGACGGTTACGAGCGTGCCGAGCGCCTCATTGAAGCGGGCGTGGATCTTCTGGTCGTGGATACGGCGCATGGTCATTCGCAGCGCGTTCTCGACGCGGTGGCCCGCATCAAGAAAGCTTATCCGAATGTCGCAATTCTTGCGGGCAACGTGGCGACGACCGCCGGTACGCAGGCGCTGATCGATGCCGGGGCGGATGCAGTCAAGGTTGGTATCGGACCGGGTTCGATCTGCACGACGCGTATTGTTGCCGGTGTCGGCGTTCCGCAGCTTTCGGCTATTATGTCTGCCGTCGAGGCAGCACAGAAGCAAAATATCCCTGTGATCGCTGATGGCGGTATCAAGTTCTCCGGCGATTTCGCCAAGGCGCTCGCCGCTGGTGCGGTCGCTGCGATGGCTGGCTCACTGCTGGCCGGTACCGAGGAAAGCCCCGGCGAAGTCTATCTGCATCAGGGCCGCTCGTTCAAAGCCTATCGCGGCATGGGCTCTGTCGGAGCCATGGCGCGCGGTTCGGCCGATCGTTATTTCCAGGCTGAAGTGCGCGATGAATTGAAGCTCGTACCTGAAGGTATCGAGGGACAGGTCGCCTATAAAGGGCCTATATCCGCGGTTCTTCACCAGCTCGCAGGGGGCTTGCGCGCTTCTATGGGTTATGTGGGTGCGAAGACGCTGGAAGAGTTCCGCGAAAAAGCAACCTTTGTGCGCATTTCCAATGCGGGCTTGCGGGAAAGCCATTCGCACGGGGTTGCAATTACCCGCGAGAGCCCCAACTATCCTGGCGGTATGTAATATCATATCGCATCGGTGAGATGAAAAGGGGGGCAGCGCAATTGCGCCGCCCCCTTTTGTTTTCAGTTTTTGCCGGACGCGGCTTCGACCGGGAGACGGCTGTAATGTCCACCTCATCGAGCCAAATCGGACTACCTCATCTAAAATCGCCGCGGTCTTATGATCCGAGGGTGTTGAGGTCGTTCGCGTTCACTTTCAATTCTTGCGCGCTTTCGGTGATGCAGTCGGCAAGCGCGTTAAAATCCTTTCGACGCATGCTCTGCCGCCGCCAGAACAGCGCAATCTCGCGTTTAGGCTGTTCGCCGTCAAACGGGATGATACGCATGTGATTGCTGCGTGTTTCGGCGCGCACCGCGATTTCTGGGATGAGTGTAAGGCCCAAGCCATGGCTTACCATTTGTAAAAGGGTGGTCATGCTGGTGGCGCCATACTTTACCAACTGGCGTTGCGAGGGCAGGGCGCAAACGGCAAGCGCCTGATCCCGCATACAGTGTCCTTCCTCCAACAGGAGCAAACGTTCGAGAGCGACATTGTCCTGTGTCATCGGCGACGCAAGGACCGTTTGATCATTGGTGGAGGTCGCGATCAGAAAGCGATCATCGAAAAGTTTTTTCTGGGCGAGGCGCTCGTCATCTATGGGAAGGGCCGCGACAATCGCATCGATCTCACCGGCATGCAGTTCGTCGAGCAGTTTGGCGGTTACGCTTTCTCGCAATTGAAGGCGGAATGACGGATGCCTTTCGCGCAAAAGCGGAATGAGAACCGGGACCAGATAGGGGGCAACAGTGGGTATAATACCCAGCCGCAACCGTGTTTGCAGGAGTCCCCGGCTTTGCGCGGCTATCTCCTCAAGTGACTGGAGCTCACGCAAGACAGTCTGGATGCCCGGATAAAGTTGCTTGCCGAGTTCCGTCATTATGACCTGCCGCTGCGAGCGTTCAAATAGCGGCGCCCCTGCAAGGGCTTCCATCTCCGTGATCTGGGCTGAAAGTGCCGGTTGCGACACGTGGGCGAGTTGCGCGGCCTTGCGAAAATGCAATGTGGTGGCAAGCGCTTCGAAATAGCGCATCTGACGTACAGTAAACATGATAGGAAAAACTTATCGAAAATTATCGAAAAAGCAATTGGAGATTATGACTGGAATGAGTCTAATCTACACCAATTGCCCAGCCACGGCATGACACGGATAAGCCATGTCATGCTTGTGGCAAGGCTGATCGTATTCCAATATTGACTTTTCAGGAGGGAATTCCCATGGCAGATCGCCCGATAATGACGACGAGTGCAGGCGCTCCGATACCGGACAATCAGAATTCCCTTAGTGCGGGCGAGCGTGGCCCGCTGTTGATGCAGGATTATCAGCTCATTGAAAAACTGAGCCATCAAAACCGTGAACGCATTCCAGAACGAGCAGTTCACGCCAAGGGGTGGGGGGCTTATGGTACGCTGACCATCACCGGTGATATCTCGAAATATACCAAGGCCAAGGCTCTGCAGCCGGGCGCTCAGACACCGATGCTGGCCCGTTTTTCCACCGTTGCCGGTGAACTTGGGGCTGCCGACGCTGAACGCGATGTGCGCGGTTTTGCTCTGAAATTCTACACCGATGAAGGCAACTGGGATCTGGTCGGCAATAATACGCCTGTGTTCTTCGTGCGTGATCCGGTCAAGTTCCCGGATTTCATTCATACCCAGAAGCGCCATCCCAAGACCAACCTGCGTTCAGCGACAGCCATGTGGGACTTCTGGTCGCTCTCACCGGAAAGCCTGCATCAGGTAACGATCCTGATGTCGGATCGCGGTCTGCCTACGGACGTCCGGCACATCAACGGATACGGCTCTCATACCTATTCGTTCTGGAACGATGCCGGTGAGCGCTATTGGGTCAAGTTCCATTTCAAGACCATGCAGGGCCACAGGCACTGGACCAATGCGGAAGCCGAGACTGTAATTGGCCGTACGCGTGAATCCACGCAGGAAGATCTTTTCACCTCCATCGACAAGGGCGACTATCCGAAGTGGAGGGTTCAGGTGCAGATTATGCCGGAACTCGATGCTGACAAGACGCCCTACAACCCGTTCGATCTCACCAAGGTCTGGCCGCATGCAGATTATCCGCCGATCGATATCGGCATCATGGAACTGAACCGCAATCCGGAAAACTATTTCGCCGAGATCGAGAATGCGGCGTTCTCGCCTTCCAATATCGTTCCCGGTATCGGGTTTTCTCCGGACAAGATGCTGCAGGCGCGTATTTTTTCCTATGCGGACGCACACCGTCACCGGCTTGGCACGCATTACGAAAGCATTCCGGTCAACCAGCCGAAATGCCCGGTTCATCACTATCATCGCGATGGCCAGATGAATGTCTATGGCGGGATCAAGACCGGCAATCCGGATGCCTATTATGAGCCGAACTCCTTCAACGGACCTGTGGAACAGCCGTCCGCCAAGGAGCCGCCTTTGAAGATTTCCGGTGATGCGGATCGCTATAACCACCGCGTCGGCAATGATGATTATTCGCAGCCGCGCGCGCTCTTCAATCTGTTCGATGAAGGACAAAGACAGCGCCTCTTCGCAAACATTGCCGCAGCAATGAATGGCGTGCCTGGTTTCATCATCGAGCGCCAGCTCGGTCATTTCAAGCTTGTCCATCCTGAGTATGAAGCTGGCGTGCGCAAGGCGCTCAAGGATGCTCATGGCTATGAAGCCAACACGATTGCCTTGGGCGAAGAAGCAACAGCGGCTGAATAAGCTGGCATTGCAAGTTGGTGAAAGCCGGAGCTCGCTGCTCCGGCTTTTTGTTTTGATTTGCCGATTGCCTTTTCCCTGCAAGGAAGGCTATTCCCGAGCAGGCATTCGAGAAGGAGACACAATGCGGCTTGGCGGACGCCTGCAGGCGGCTATCGAGGTATTGGATCAGATCGAAGCGGGCACGCGCCCGGCTTCTGACGTGCTGAAGGATTGGGGTGCTTCCCATCGTTTCGCAGGCGCAGGCGATCGCGCTGTGATCGGCAATATCGTCTATGACGCACTGCGCCGCAAACAGTCCATTGCGTGGCGAATGGATGCCGACGACGCCCGCGCTCTGGCATTCGGCGCTTTGCTGGCCGATGGCGGCATGGATATTGCGGCGATCGATACAGTCCTCGACGGTGACAAGTTCGCGCCCGAAACGTTGGAACGGTCGCGCCGTATGGCCTGGGAAAACCGCGATATTGCCGAGGCACCCGCTCACGTTCAAGCGGACATACCGGAATGGTGTGTCTCGTCGTTTGAGGAGCTTTTTGGTGCGCGCTGGGTCGACGAGGGTAGAGCGCTGGCAACGCGGCCACCTGTTGATCTGCGCGTCAACAGTTTGAAGGCCAAGCCCGAGCAAACGCTTGCGGCCCTGACAAAAGCCGGCGCTGCGCCGGCGCCATTCCTATTGCAAGCCCTGCGCATACCGCCGATCGAAGCGCTTGGTCGCCATCCAAATGTGCAGGGCGAGCAGGCTTTTGTCGACGGCTGGTTTGAGGTTCAGGATCTCGGGTCACAGCTTGCCGCGCTCTTTGCCGGTGCGAAGCCTGGTCAGCAGGTGCTGGATTATTGTGCGGGAGCCGGCGGCAAGACATTGGCTCTGGCGGCTGCAATGCAAAACAGCGGTCAAATTCATGCCTATGATGCCGAACGTGCGCGGCTTTCGCCCATGCATGAACGACTGCAGCGTGCAGGGGTCCGCAATACACAGGTGCATGGAAATCTCGACGCGCTCGGCCCGCTCACGGGGCAGATGGATCTTGTGCTTACCGACGCGCCTTGCACTGGTTCCGGTACATGGCGTCGCCGGCCAGATGCAAAATGGCGGTTGAACGAGCAGCAGCTTGAGCGGCGCGTTCAGGATCAGAAGGAAGTGCTGGAATCGGCCAGGCATTATGTGAAGCAGGGAGGGCGGCTTGCTTATGTCACCTGCTCGCTCTTTGCTGAAGAAAATACCCGGCAAGTGGCGCGGTTTCTCGCCGATAACGCTGATTTTACGGAAGTTGCGCCGCAGTCCTTGTGGGATGCTGTTGTCGCGAATGCCGGTAACACGAAGCCGGTATTCCCCTCGCACGGCGCGGTATTTTCGCCATTCTCCACTGACACTGACGGATTTTATGTGAGCGTTCTGCAAAGGGCGGAATAGAGCGTTGCCAGCAAAAGTGCGAAGCGGTTTTGCGCCGGATAACGCGTAAAGCAAATGGATGGAACGGGGAGCCGAACCGATGTCAGCACACCGTGTAGCAGAACCGGATTTCAAGGAGCGCGTGGAGGAAAGCTTCGGGCGGCAGGCTGCGATGAAGCTGATCGGCGCTGAACTGTCGCGGTGTGAGCCCGGTATCGTCGAAATCGAAATGCCGTTCCGTGAAGAACTGACGCAACAGCACGGCATTCTCCACGCGGGCGTGATTTCCGCTGCGCTCGATTCCGCTTGCGGTTACGCAGCACTTACGCTGATGCCATCCGATGCGGCAGTGCTAACCATCGAATTCAAAGTGAACCTGCTTGCCCCCGGCAAGGGCGAGCGCTTTCTGTTCCGTGGCGAGGTGACCAAGCCTGGTCGGACTATCATGGTCAGTGATGGCCAGGCATTTGCCGTTACCGATACGGAAGTGCGCCTGATTGCGACGATGACTGGAACGATGATGGTCGTGCAGGATAGAAAGGGCTTGCAGGGATGATAAAGACCGTTGCCGGAAAGCGCTTGCTCTATGTTATGGCAGCGGATGCCGAATACGGGCGTCATCTGGCAAAACTCTTCACGCCGGTCATGATTGGGGTTGGGCCGGTCGAAGCGGCAGCCAATCTCGCATATGCTCTTGGCAGCCTGATCCATGCAGGCGAAAAACCCGATCTGGTAGTCTCGCTTGGTTCTGCCGGGTCAGCCAGATTGGCTCGAGCACAAGTTTTTCAGGTGTCCTCCGTATGTTATCGAGATATGGATGCTTCGCCGCTCGGGTTCGAAAAGGGCGCAACACCTTTTCTCGATCTTCCCAAGGTAGTGGAACTTCCGATTTCCGTGCCTGAAGTCCCTGCAGCATCGCTTTCCACCGGCGCAAACATTGTCTCCGGCGCTGTTTATGCGACGATTGATGCAGATATGGTGGATATGGAGACCTATGCCTGCCTGCGGACCTGCCAACTGGCAGGCGTACCGCTTTTCGGGCTGCGAGGCATCTCGGATGGAGCAAGCGAGTTGCAGCATGTCGGCGATTGGACGCAGTATCTGCATATTATCGATGAAAAACTGGCTCACGCTGTCGAGCGATTGGAGGCAGCAATCGCCGATGGCCTCATCTCCTCCTGACAATGGTGTGTCAGTACAACCCCTTTTTTGGCAACGCACTTGTTGAGCATATCGTCTATACCCCATATAGGCATTGCATCCCGACCACTTTTTAAATAGATGCTGCACATGAGTATCACGGCACATCCCGACACAATCCTTATCATCGACTTTGGCAGCCAGGTCACGCAGCTGATTGCGCGTCGTGTGCGCGAAGCCAATGTCTATTGTGAAATCGTTCCTTTTCAGTCTGCTGAAGAGGCCTTCAGACGGCTGAAGCCGAAGGGTGTTATCCTTTCCGGCAGTCCGCATTCGACGACCGATATCGGGTCGCCGCGGGCGCCGCAGTCTGTCTTTGAAGAGGGCATTCCGGTCCTCGGCATTTGCTATGGCGAGCAGACCATGTGTGCCCAACTGGGCGGCAAGGTGGAAGGCGGCCATGACCGCGAATTTGGCCGCGCCTTCCTGGATGTGCAGGAAGACAGTCCGCTTTTCGATGGCATCTGGGCCAAGGGTACGCGCCATCAGGTCTGGATGAGCCACGGTGACCGAGTAACGTCGCTTCCTGATGGCTTCACCATTATCGGTACATCACCGAACGCTCCTTTTGCAGCCATTGCTGATGAAAAGCGCAAATATTACGGCGTGCAGTTCCATCCGGAAGTCGTACATACGCCGGATGGCGCGAAGCTGTTGCAGAATTTCGTTCATCGTATTGTCGGCGTGAAGCCAGGCTGGACGATGGGCGCTTATCGCGAGCAGGCCGTGGAGGCGATCCGCAAACAGGTTGGCAGCGGAAAGGTTATCTGCGCGCTTTCTGGTGGTGTGGATTCGTCTGTTGCAGCACTTCTGGCGCACGAAGCCATTGGCGATCAGCTCACCTGTATCCTCGTCGATCACGGTCTGATGCGCAAGAACGAGGCGAAGCAGGTCGTTGAAATGTTCCGCGAACATTACAATCTGCCATTGATCCTTGTAGATGCTTCCGACCGCTTCATCGGCGCACTGGAAGGCGAAACCGATCCGGAAAAGAAGCGCAAGACGATTGGACGTCTCTTCATCGAAGTGTTTGAGGAAGAAGCCAAGAAGCTGGGCGGCGCGGACTTCCTCGTGCAGGGCACGCTTTATCCGGATGTGATCGAAAGCGTTTCCTTCACCGGCGGACCTTCGGTCACGATCAAGTCGCACCACAATGTCGGTGGCTTGCCGGAACGTATGAAGATGCAGCTGGTCGAGCCGCTGCGCGAACTGTTCAAGGATGAAGTTCGCCTGCTCGGCAAAGAACTTGGCCTGCCGGACAGCTTTATCGGTCGCCATCCGTTCCCTGGACCGGGCCTTGCGATCCGCTGCCCCGGGGGCATCACGCGGGAAAAGCTGGAAATTCTCCGTGAAGCGGATGCGATCTATTTGGACGAAATCCGCAAGGCAGGTCTTTACGATGCCATCTGGCAGGCTTTCGCAGTTCTGCTGCCGGTCCAGACCGTTGGCGTGATGGGTGATGGCCGTACCTACGAATTCGTCTGCGCTCTGCGTGCCGTGACGTCGGTGGACGGCATGACCGCTGACTTCTATCACTACGACATGAACTTCCTTGGCAATGCAGCAACCCGCATCATCAATGAAGTGCGCGGCATCAATCGCGTCGTCTATGACGTGACCTCGAAGCCGCCCGGCACGATTGAGTGGGAATGATTTGATTCTGCTTATCGCGCAAATCTGCTCTGATCGATCGAAAAGCTTTTCCATTTATGCCCGCCAGTTCTTGCTGGCGGGCATAAACCACTTTTATCGAAGGCTGGCAGAGCCTGATCAGAATGACGCAACTATCTGATTAATACTAGAAACGTTTCAAACTCTCGACTGCGTAGGGCTCAAGAGTGATCTTGTTGGACTGACCGATGCTGACGGCTTGGTGATGCGAGGTGATATTCACCAGCCAGCATTCTTGCTCTGTTGCAAAAGCCAAAACGCAGTCAGGTCCCGATGAAATAAGCTGCTGCCATTTCTTGCCTGCCAGCGCGGATAGCGTTTTTATCGTGTTGAAGAGCGGACGTTTCCCACCCGCGGGCGTTGGTTCGTTGTCGCCGGCAATAAGCCCGAAGGGGCCGGTGAGAGCTGACAGCGTCAGGCTGTCGAGGCCAGCATTCAGCACCGATATGGCATAGGCCATCGCGAAGCTTTCGCCGAATTTTCCATTGTGACGTGGGTCGCGGTTGGCCATGGCTATGCGTCTGCTATGCGGGTTTTCCATTGTGCGACTCCCATAGGGATTCTGGCGCATGGGAATGGTGGATGGCCCGATGCGATAGGGATTGTTGCCATAGATCGCGCGTACGGAACGGGTAATGAACGGCAGCGCCTCCAGTGTCTGCATGACGCTGAGATCGTCGGCGGCGTGAACAATCGGATTGGTACAATGCGTCACGAAATCAACGAGCGGGCCGGGGATGCGTTTGCGATTGAGTTCGGTGAAGTAGCTCAGCATTCCGCCACCGAGACGCACGTTCGGAAAGGCCGCTCTCGCTGCGGCATAAACCTCATCGAGTGGCGGGCAGGGTGGCCATTCGCTGCCGGGCGGTGTTGATTGCCGGTCTATTGCAGGCGAAACGACGATTGCATCTGGGGTGAAACCCGCTGCTTTCATATCGGACGCGATTGCAGTCGTCTCGTCGATAAGGTGTGTTTTGCAGGGCAGGGCGATTTCAAGCGCGACGCGTCCTTTGTGGTTCGCGGCCAATGCCGCGAAATCTGCAAAGATTGAACCTTCATGTCCCGCCAACGGATCGTAATGAAACAGCAGGTCTTGCGGCCCTATTTCTTGCAGGAGTTCGATTGCGGCGAGACTCTGTTTCGCTTCCTCAGGCGTGATGATAACGCCTATATTGGGCATGACGCCACTTGCGTCACCGAAAGTGATCTTCACCGGTTCAGCATGTTGGGCCACTTTGGATGTTGCTGGGCGCGTGTCAGCAATGTTGAGCACAATGCGCTGATGCTGGGGCTTCAAAGCTTCGATCCGGTAGGGCCATGCCAGAGCCAGCGGACGCACATAGGTCTTAAAGGATGCATCTGACCAGTTGCGCTGGTCTTCCATCTCGAACGTATCGCCTTCCATGCGGCATTCGACCATGACGCCGGGCATCGCCTGATGGGTGATCGCACGCATATTCTGGAAGGGTTGCCACGGCTCAATCAGATCCGGCAGGCGGGTTTTGTTGAGCGCGCCATCGACATGCTCGACAGTCACCGGCGAACCGGCCACGCCGATGATCGGATGCAGAATGCAGAAGCCGCAACGGTTGGTTTCAAAACCGGTCGCGGTATTGGCTACAGCGTCGAAAGTGAGTGCGCCGTCACTCTCGGCCTGAATGCGGACATCAATGGTGAGTTGCGTTCCCTCGGGGCCTTCGCAACGTGCCTGATAGGTGACGGTGAAACTGCTGTTGTTTTGCTCAACATTCAGATCATGGATTTCCGGGTTATAGGTTCCCCAGTCTCGATCCCGCACGAGATAGGAGATGGCGCGCAGAATCTCGATACCGTCATAAGTGATGGTACGAAGATTGCCATCGCTGAGATCGACGGCAAGAAGGCCTGCTTTCAGATGCCTTGCCTTGGCTTCTGCTTCGCGTGTGCCATAGAGCAGGAATGGATCGACTTTGCTCATTTCAACAATGCCTTGATGTCGATGCGATTGCCAGTTGCTGCACTGTCATAAGCAGCCTCAACAAGCGCAAAGGTCTTGAGATTGTCGGCACCCGATGTCGAGGTTTCTCCATTGGATGCGAGCTTATCCACCCAATGCTGTTGAATTGCAAAAACGCTTTCCTGAATATTGTGCCACGGGCGCGAGGCCCATGAGAGTAGTCTCGGCGAAACGTCTGAAACCGCCGTGCCAGCCGGGGTAATCACCTCAAGACGATAGCCCTGATGAAGACGGATCGTGCCTTCAGTGCCATCGAGTTCGATCAGCGTTTCCGGGAAAGGGTCGTTTTCGAGCTTTGTGGCATAGCTGACATCGACAATGGACGTAGCTCCATTTTCATGGTCCATGAGAATGGTTGCCACATCTTCGCCCTTGATCTTCGGGTTGACGCGCTTGGTGCGTGCGACAAGGCTCGTCACGTCATCCAGAATGAAGCGCGCAATATCGAGCGTGTGGATGCCGAGATCTTCGATGATGAAGCGGTCGCCTTCTGCAAGATAAGGCTGACCGGAAAAGACGTCAAAGCCGGAGCGGAAAGAAAAACGTCCCCAGAACGGTGTGCCGATGACGCCGCTGTCGAGCGCCTTGCGCACGGCCTGAATAGGTGTCTGCCAGCGGAAGTTTTCATGCACCATGAGCGGAATGCCTGCCTCATCGCAGACTTTCACCATGGCCTTTGCATCATCGAGCGTCTTGGCAAAAGGCTTCTGGCAGATTGCTGGCACCTTGTGGGCGGCTGCAAGTTCCACCAGGGCGCGATGGCTTGCAACGGTGGTGGCAATATCGACAAAATCGATGCCGCCATCTGCAAACAGCGCCTCAGCATCTGTGTAGCGGCGCTCAATGCCAAACTGGTCGCCGACAATCTTCAACCGCTCCGGATCGCGGTCGCAGATAGCCGTGATTTTGGCACCCGCAACGTCATTCCATGCATGCATCTGGTTGATTGCGAAGAAACCGCAGCCGATCAGAGCGCCATTCAATTCTGCCATTTTAACCCGCTTTTGCCATTTGCATGAGTGTTACGCGCTGCTGGAGGCGGCGCTGTGCCTGATCGACCACCACGGCAATGATGATGACAAGGCCTTTGATGACCATCTGCCAGAAAGACGATACGCCCATCATGACGAGACCATCGGAGAGAATACCGATGACGAATGCACCGATGATGGTCCCGCCGATGGTGCCGCGCCCGCCTGACATCGAGGTGCCGCCAAGAACCGCCGCGGCAATCGCGTTGAGCTCGAAGGAGTTACCCGTTGCCGGATGCGAGGACATGAGTTCGGACGAGATAATAAGCCCCGCGATTGCAGCGCAGAAGCCTGAAAACATATAGACGAACATCTTTACGCGGTCGACGCGGATGCCGGACATGCGGGCAGCGCGTTCATTGCCGCCGACTGCGAAAATCTGACGGCCAAGCGGCGTATAGCGCGCGATATACGCTGCGGCCAGGGCCACGACGATCAGAAGCCAGATCGATACCGGAAGACCAAGAATGCTGCCTGATCCAAAGAATGCGAAGCCGGTTGTGCCCAAGTCTTCGCGACCGACGAGGTTCGGGAAGGTCTGGCCGTCTGATGACAGAAGCGCCAGACCGCGTGCCACATAAAGCGTGCCGAGTGTCGCGATAAAGGGGGCAACATTCAGTTTGGTTATCAGCAGACCGTTTATGAAGCCGACAGCGATACCGACCGCCAGGGTGATGAGCGATATTTCGATGATGTTGAAATAGATCGTATAGCCGATGCCAAGATCAATGCCGTAGATCAGAAGGCCACCGGCAACCATGCCGCAAAGCCCGACAATGGAGCCGACAGAAAGATCGATGCCGCCGGTGATGATGACGAAGGTCATGCCCATCGCGAGAAATGCGTTAAGGGCAACGTGCTTTGACATTAGGATCAGGTTGGCGGTCGAGAGAAAGTTCGGTGCTGCGAACGAGAAGAAAATGAACACCGCGAAAAGCGCGATGAAAGTTCTCAGTTTCATCAGCGTCAGCAGGGCCGAGCCGCTGTTAAAGGTTGAGTCAGTGGCGGCCGTCGTCGTGTTGGCTGTCATGACGCGCGTTCCCTTGTTTGTTTGCTGTGGTCGTTGTCATGCGTATGCCCGTGGCCCTTGGCCGAAGCTGCGACAATGTCTGCTTCCGTCGCGGTATCGCGGTCGAATATGGCAATCAGCTTCCCATTGCTGAGCACCGCGATGCGATCGGAGAGCGCCATGACTTCTTCCAGATCGGAGGTTGAAAAGAGAATGGAAAGACCTTCGGCGGCCAGCCTGCGCATGGTGCGGAAGACGTCGGCCTTCGCACCCACATCAATGCCGCGCGATGGCTCGTCCATCAGGAGAACTTTTGGGTTGGTCATCAGCGCCTTGCCGATGACGACCTTTTGCTGGTTGCCGCCCGACATTGAAGTGACTTCAAATTCCGGATTCGGCGCCTTGATCGACAGATCTTTGATTGCCTGTTGAATGGCCTGCTTTTCACGCTTCGGCGCGATGTGGAATATCCGGGCTAGGCGGTCGAGGCTCGCCAGCGTCAGATTACTGGCAATCGACAGAATCTGGACCAGGCCTTCGCGCTGGCGATCTTCCGGTATCAGTGCAAGGCCGCGCCGGATGCGGCGTGTCGTATCACGCTCCTTCACTTCCTCGCCGTCAATATAGATTTGGCCTGTGGAATGCCCGTGCTGGCCCATCACGCATTCGAAAAACTCCGAACGTCCGGCCCCCATAAGGCCATAGATTCCCAGAACTTCACCTGCACGAACGGTCAGCGATACATTGTCGACTGCAAGCCCGCCTGTCGGGCGGGGCAGGGTGATGTTTTCAGCACGAAACCGCTCCGCGCCGATCTTGTGGGTGACCGGCTTGGAAAAATCCTTGGCATCGGAGCCGATCATGGAGCGCACGATCCATTGCGTATCTATATTCCTGATCTCTTCCTGCCCGGTGATTTTTCCGTCGCGCAGAACCGTGATGTAATCACCAATCCGCATCAGTTCTTCGAGCCGATGCGAAATATAGACGATGGCCACCCCTTGGCTTTTCAGTTCGGCGATCACCTTGAAGAGAATGTCCACTTCGGCTGCGGAAAGTGCCGAAGTCGGCTCGTCCATAATGACGATGCGTGCATCAAGCGAAATGGCCTTGGCGATTTCGACAAGCTGTTGCTGTCCGATGGGCAGATCGGCGACAAGCGTAGTTGCACTGATGCCAGCATCAAGCCGGTCGAGATATTCGTTGGCCCTGGCTATCTGCGCCTTGTGGTCGATGCCCCGCAAACCGCGTGTAATCTCGCGTGTGGCGAAGATGTTCTCTGCCACCGTCATGTTTGAAAACAGGTTCAGTTCCTGAAAGATCATCGCAATGCCACGCTTCTGCGCGTCGGCGGGGCTATCGAATGACACTTCCTCGCCATCAAGAATGATCTTCCCCATGGTCGGGCGTTCGACGCCAGCGATGATTTTCATCAACGTTGACTTGCCGGCGCCATTTTCCCCGACAAGCACATTGACCGAGCCCCGGCGCAATTCAAGATTGGCGCGCTTGACCGCGACAATGCCCGAATAGACTTTGGAAACATCCTCAAGCTTGAGGACGATATCATCCTTCCGGTTCAGTTTCATCTCCATGGTTCACTTCTCCAAAGAGATGGAAACGGGAGTGAGAACGGGAAGCTGGCCCTTTGACGGTAGCGGAAAAGCGCCTTCTGCTTTCACCTTCATACCGACCAGATCTTCACGCGGCAGCTTGGACAACACGTCGTCATTGATGCGGGTGTTGAAAGCCTTGCCGAACTGCGCCCAGTCGATCTGGTTGCGAAATTCGTTAAAGTTCACGAAAGAGAGACTGTCCCGGATTGCCGTGCCGCGCACCGTTGGCCCGATCTGTACGCGGGCATCGGGCTTGCCGTCGCCATCGCTATCGACATCAACATAGGCAGCGCGGGATTTCGTTTCTGCAGCGACCACCGTGCCTTCCAGCCGGGCGGCAAAAGTCCAGGGCGCATTGCCTTGCTTCTCGCGATGGCCGTATTTTGCTCCGGCGGCGTCTGCATCTGCATTTGCTGCCTGCATCACTTCGTCGAGCGTCGCAGTTTTCTGGGCAAAAAACGGCTTAACTTTTGATTCCCAGATGTCGGAAACGGAACGTTCGGGATTGAAATTATCGCCGCGTGCTTCTGCGGCTTCTTCTGCTGTCGGCGTCTTGATGATCTTGCAGCCCGAAAGCGTGACACCACAGGCCAGCAGAATAATGGAAGCTGACTTCAGCACTGACATGAATTTATCCTCGATATCAGGAATGTGCCGGGAGCGGTGCATGCCCCCGGCGTCGCAAGCTTGGGCTCAGTCCTTCAAAGCGAAGGTTTCAAGCTTGTCGGCATTGTCAGGATTGATGAGAACGCAGTCCATCAGCTGCTTTTCCTCAGCAGGTCCCTTACCGGTCTTGATATATTCGTCAGCCTGAACGACAGCCATCTGTGCCTGGGCATAGGCCGGCTGGAGAACGGTCGCCTTGATGCCGCCCGCCTTGATGGAGTCGCGGACATCGTTGGAACCGTCGAAACCGACAACGATGACGTCCTTTCGTCCCGCAGCTTCAAGGGCTGCCCATGCGCCCATGGCCATGGTGTCGTTGCCCGAAATCACGCCCTTGATATCCGGATTTGCCTGCAGAATGCTCTGCATTTTCGCGAAGGCTTCGGTCTGGCTCCAGTTCGCTGACTGCTGGGCAACCATCTTCATATCAGGATATTCATCAATGACGTCGTGATAGCCCTTCGAGCGGGTGCCGGCATTGAGATCGGACTCACGACCGAGCAGTTCGACATAATTGCCGGCTTCGCCCATCAGCTTGACAAATTCTTCCGCACCGAGCTGCGCGCCCTGATAGTTGTTTGATACGATCTGCGATACCGCAACGCCTGAGGCGTTGATTTCACGGTCGATCAGGAACGAAGGGACTTTGGCGTCCTTGGCTTTCTGAACTGCGGCAATAGATGCTTCCGAACCGGCATTGTCGAGAATGATGGCTTTTGCGCCACGGCCGATGGCCGTATCGACGAGCTGCGATTGTTTTGTCGGATCATCGTCATGCTGAAGGATGAGCGTCTCGTAGCCAAGTTCCTTGGCTTTGGCTGCGGCGCCATCGGCTTCCGCTTTGTAGAACGGGTTGTCATGCGATGGCGTGATGATCGCGATCAGATCAGCAGCCCAAGCCGGCATGACAACGCTGCCCGCCAATGTTGCCGAGACGGCTGCAATCGCAAAGCCGCGCGCAATTTTTCTGCGTGTGAATTTCATGTATACCTCCCGATAAGCCCCATTTCCCAAAAGGGCGAAAAAAGGGAGAGCGTGTGCGGCCCTCCCGAAGTGACGTCACGTAATGCGACGGATGCTTTCTGCGATTTCTTCCGGTTCGAACACATTTTTCCAGTCGTCACGCATCAGCGCCGGAATGCCGAATTCGATTGCCTTGTTGCAGGCATCGGAGAACACACCCTGGACTTCGCCAAAGATGACGGCGCCCAGAACATTCATGTGCCCGAGAAGGAAATCTCGCGCTGCTTCTTCCGGAACGCCACGGCGAACGGTTTCGTCCATGGCCTGTTTCATGACAACGAGCAGCGAGGCTGCGACGGTTTCAGAAAGGCCCGGTTCAAGGATTGCAAGCTGCTCAACCGTCACGCGGTGTGAGCGCATGACCGGTGCCCAGATGACCTTGGCGATTTCCTCGCCCAGCGCATAGGCTTCTTCCGGCCCCTGCATCAGAGCCGAAACGATGTGCTGCTTTGCAAACAGTCCGCCAAAGTGGTCCTTCTTGGCCTGCATGTCTGTTTCGTCGTTGAAGATCGGCGGATGGCATGGATGGGTCACGAAGTAGGTAAGGTCTGTGCGCTCTGGCAAATGACCGGCAAACGGCGCGGCTGCGTCGAGCGCAATAACCATTGTGCCTGGCTTGAGCTTGTCAACGATGCCTGCGGCGACCTTTCCGATAATGGTATCCGGTACAGCCAGAATGACCACCTCAGCACCTTCAAGACCATTATCAGCGTCGACGGTGTCGATGCCGAGATCGTTCTTGAGGCGGGCCTTGCCTGCGTCGCTGACTTCGATGTGGCGTACGTCAAAGCGGGAACCCTTGAGGTTCTTGGCCAGACGGTATCCCATCTTGCCGCCCGCTCCGAACAAAGCGATAGCTGTCATGATTGAAATTTCCTTCCCATGTTTTGGTATCGCAACTGGTATAACCAGTCAATGAGTATTCCAGATTAGGCGCGCGTTCCGTCGCGAATCTGGCTGAAGTAATTGTCAGAGCCGACCTGACCGCCCTTGAGAGCAATCTGCAGGCCATTGGTTGCAGCGTGAGTGCCGTGTGCAGTGCAAAGCGGCGAGCCCGGAGTTTGTGGAAGCGGCAAAAGCGTGGTGAGTGCATCAACATGCAATTCGCGCAATGCGTGGCTGGAAGTGTCCCCGCCTGCAATGACCGCGCGGGTAAGCCTTTCGCGCTCGACAAGGCTGCGGAGTATGAATCCGAGGCTACGCGCCAGTTTGTGACGGCTGCCAGCGATCCTATCGATCTCCGTGCCGCGATCAGCAGAAGGACCAAGGGCGGTGTTAAGGATCACGCTGTTGCCCTGCTTGAGCGCCTTCTCGCCTTCAGCAATAGCCGTTTCGATTGCCTGATTGCTGTTTTCGCCGAGAAGTTCGAGGGGATTGAGATCAATGCCGGTAAAACCAGATGCCGTTGCATGGCGGATCTGGCGTTCTGTCGTTGGTGAAACGCTTCCGGAGACGACTGCAATGCGGTTCGCCTTGCCGGGAAGCGGAAACTCTCTCTTTGATCCAATCAGCCCCGCTTTGGTCCATGCGGCCAGAAGCGCATATTCAACGCCCGACGAGCCAGCGACGAACCAACCGTGGCGGGCACGCAAGCGCCAGAGCTGTTCGCCTGCTTGCAGCTGACTTTCAGGACTATCGACGTCGAACAGCAACATGCCGTCCGCATCGTTGGCAATGACATTGACCCGATCATCTACATCATGCGAGTCAAGGGTTGCGAGGTCGGCGAGCACCGTTTTAAGCGTTGTCTGTTGAGCCAGATGCAAACGCAGGTCCGCCTCACGCATCGGGGTGACCGGATGGCGGCTCATGACCGGATGGCGGTCGATGCGATAGACCGCGCCCTGATAGGCAGCGAACAGATTGCCGAACGCGGTGTAACGCTTGAGCTGTGGCGCGCCCACGATCAACGGCACATAGCGCTGTTCGAAGATCGTTTTGCCGATTTCCACGGCCTTGCCGATATTGCCGACATGCGGTGCGGAATCGAAGGTCGAGCAGACCTTGTAATGTGCAATCGCTGCATCAAGGCTTTTCAGCCAGTTGAATGCAGGCGTGAGGTGTTCATCCATCCATTCTGGGGTTTCGCTGCGGCTCGTGCCCGCAAGGCCAATGGCCCTGCAATGAGAAAAGCGCACAAGCAGCTCCTCATCCGGAACATTCATGAACAGGACAGTATCGACACCATGAGAGGCGAGAGCCTCCATGACATCGGTGGAACCGGTAAGGTCGTCGCCGTAATAGGAGAGCAGCAATTTTTTGAAAAGTTTGGACATTACTCGCTGCCTTTCCCGAATTTCGCGAGGGAGGCAGCCAGTTCAGGGCGATCTGCTGCGTATGTTTCAAGCGGGACGCCGGCGACGGCCGCTTCCCAGGCTTGCTGTACGGCACGAACGCCAGCCGCGGGGCCGCCCGGATGGCTGACAATGCCGCCGCCACACAGATAGAGAAGGTCAGTCGTGCGGCCCGTGCGCTCATAGGTCTCCGGCGCTTGTCCGCCCCATTGACCGGAACCAGCCACCGGAAGAGGACAGTCGGACGGGCCAAACAGTGGCGTGCTGACAGCGTTGAACGAATTGACGAAGCTCTCATCCGGCTCCCAGTACTTCACGCGGATGCCGTTGATTTGGAACTGATCGACGCCGAGCAGACGCCAGAACTGCTGATAGACGCGAAAATCCATGCCTGCGCCAGGATTGCGGGTCAGGACGTCCCAGCCATTGCGGTGAGCATGAAGCACAAGGCCCGAACGTTTGCGCAGGAAGCTCATTCCGCCGAAGCCGATGGAGTTTATATTGACTACCGCGCAATTGCCGCCTGCTTCCAGCACCATGTCATGATTGCGCATCATTTCGTCTGGATCGGCATGGGAGATGCCGAAGGCATACATGACCTTCTTGCCGGTCTTCTGCTCGTGCTCGAGAACGAGCGGCATGATGGCGGCGATGCGCTCTTTGAGCGGCGAATAGGCCGGGCTCATCAGCTTCTCATCGTCCTTGATGAAATCGACACCGGACTGGATCAATTCGCCGACCAGTTCCGCGGTTTCATGCGGACGCAGGCCCAGTGCCGGCTTGACGATGGTGCCAATGATTGGACGTTCCTCAACGCCCGTGAGGCGACGGCTTCCGGCGATACCGAATTGCGGGCCGGGATGTGCCGTGCGGAAAGCTTCCGGCAACTTCATGTCGATCACGCGGATGCCGGTCATGCCCTTGATCGAATAAACGCCGCCAATGGCGATAGTCATGAGTGCTGCGAGGTCGGTGCCGATTGCATCGAGTGGAAAGGCAATATCGACATCGGCGCGCTTGATTGGACCGTGCCCGGCAGCAAGTTCGGGCCATGCGGGGACAGTTGCATCTTCTAGCGGACGAATGTCCAGCACGCGCGCGGCGACACGCGCTTTTAGTTCTTCCGTCTCGCCGGGAACGGCGACAAAAGTGCCGGTCGACTGATCGCTCGCGATCTTGGCAGCCATCTGTTCGATGCTGCCGGTGGTCTCAATGCGATAGGTCAGGTGGATATACATGGCTGCTACCGGAACAGGCTATTGGTTCGTTGCCAGTCATACTCGACTGGTCTATGTATGTATGCTGGTATAATGAGTATTCCACTATACGCAAGGGAAAAATTGTGCGCCGCCCGGCCCGCTACGGCAATTAACTTTTCTCGGGGCGGTCGAAGATGCATAAGAAGGAAAAGCGCCTGAGGGGTGAGATGTAATGAACCAGCCATTCGAACCTATCGTTCGTCGCAAATTGTCCGACGAAGTTTTTGACCGGCTCGAAAACATGATTACTTCCGGCGAGCTGGAGCCCGGTGACGAAATGCCGTCAGAACGCGTGCTGATGGAACGTTTCGGTGTTGGGCGCCCTGCGATTCGCGAGGCGATGCAGTCGCTTGCGAAAATGGGGCTCGTGAGCATTTCGCACGGCGAGCGGGCCAAGGTGTTGAAACTGACTGCAAGATCGATTTTTCAGCAGGTGGACCCAACCGCCAAGATCATGCTTGCGCAGTCAATGGACACGCTGGAAGACTTGAAGAGCGCACGAATTTTCTTCGAGCGCGGCATTGTTCGCGAGACTGCGCAGAAAATCACGGAAACCGATATAGCGGAATTGCGGGAGATCATCGAACGGCAGCGGGAATCGCTTGGCGACGCAGACGCATTTATCGCAGCCGATATGGAATTTCATGTCCGGATCGCCAGGATTTCCGGCAATCCCATATTGGTGGCCGTGAGCGAAGCTATGCTTGCCTGGCTGAAGGAGTATCACACTCATATGCTTATCTGGACCGGCAAAGAGAAATATACGCTCGTGGAGCACGAGGAGATATTGGATTGCCTGTCTGTCAAGGATGCGGATCGCGCTGAGGCTGCCATGCTTCGGCATCTTGAACGGTCGCGTACGCTTTACAAAAAAGAATAACTCCTCGCGAGAATTGGGAATTGTCAGCCCTTTCAGGTGCTGTCCGATTTTCCGAACCTGGCATAAATATCCGCTCGCGTCTGCGGCACGGCGGAAATGCCACGTTTGCGTTTTGAAGCCACGGTCTGGTTGATCTGGACGGTGCCTCGCTCGAATGCCAGCGAACATCCCGCGAGATACAGCAGCCAGAGACGCGCTTTCGGATAGCCGATTTCAGCGACGGCCTTATCGAAATTGCCATAGAGGCGCTCGCACCATAACCGGCACGTCATGCCATAATGTTCGCGCAGATTTTCAACGTCGTGGACTTCGAAGCCGTGCCCTTCGAGGTTTTCTACCGTCATGCCAAGATGATCGAGCTCTCCACCGGGAAAGATATACTTCACAAGCGCCTTATGCTCTGCGCTTTTACGGTTGAAGGATTTCTTGTCCTTTTTCATGCGCCGCGTGATTGCGTGATGCATGTAAAGCCCGCCAGGGCGCAGAAGCCGGTTCACAGCACTGAAATAGCTATCGTAATTGGCGATACCAACATGCTCGAACATGCCCACAGACGAAATCTTGTCGAACTGACCGTCAAGCTCTGCATAGGATTTCACGTGAATGGTGATCTTGTCTTCAAGTCCTGCCTGTCTGATCCTTTCGCGGGCCAGCGCCGTTTGGGCCTCCGATAACGAAACGCCGGTGCCGATGACACCAAAATTTTGTACTGCATAGATCAGAAGGGCGCCCCAACCGCAGCCGATATCCAGAAGTCGGTCGCCCGGTTTCAATCGTAATTTTCGGCAGATCAGTTCCAGCTTGTCCTTCTGGGCCTGGTCGATATCATTTGCCCAATCCGTGAAATAGCCGCATGTGTAAACCATTCGCTCGTCCAGGAATAAGCGGTAAAACTCATTGGAGACATCGTAGTGATGAGTGATTGCCTCCTTGTTTGATCCGCTGACGAAAGGCTCTTTGCCGTTGAGAACTTCGCGCCCATTGGTTTTGCCGGCAAACAAAAGGGCAGGAAGATCCTTGAGGAGTCGCCATTTGGGCAACTCCTTCAACCTGTTCTTTACGCTCCCGTCGGTTCTGGCTTTGGCGAGATCGAAGATTGTGCCGTTGCTGATATCAACCCGACCTGAAGTCCAGATATCGATCAGCGAATCGTAGTTCGGTTTGAGAAGGAGCTGTCGAACGATTGTCGGATCGTTGATCACTAGCGATGGACCATCGAAGGCGCCTATACGCGTACCATCCCATAACTCCACGTTGAACTGTGGGCGCAGCGTTTCAACAACTGTTCGAATGATGCGAACAGATTTGGCTTCAACCTTCATGTCAAGCCTCTCCACTGAGATTTCCGATGGTGTATTCCAAGGTCAGCCTAACCCAAGGCATTTTGCGATTGCAGTCATAAAATCGTGACGGTTGCCGTTCGCGGCCAAAGTTGCTTCGAATGCGGCGTTGTTGAGAAGTGTCTGATACGTTGAACTGTGAAACGGTATAGAAACGGCGAGCAAGAATTTGTGATTCGAACAGCTGAAATAGCTGCGCAATGAATCACGTTTAGAGGCAAAGAGCATGGAATTTCCCCGTGATATTGCAGATGCGGCCAGAAATTTGTGGCTCGAAGTCTCGGAAGCGAACGAAAAAATAGCACCTGTCGATGCAATTGCGCTTGCTATCCTCAGGGAAAGGCAGCGATGCGCGACAATTGCGCTTTGCGTATTTGATGATGAAGAGTGGTCAGACGATTATCGCATGGCAGGCGGCTTGGCAGCAGATGCGATACTTGCAGGCAATGGCAATCTGTCAGATTAGAGTCTTGCATCGTCGTTGAAACCCATCGCACATGGAAATGGATTGAAATGGTCGTCAAATATTCGGGGTTAGGGGTTGTTTGCCTGCTTTCACTGGCAACGGTTGGATGCACGACGTCGCCGCAGAATTATGCAGCTGCTCTCTCATCTCAGGATCCCAAATGGCAGTCACCGCAGTGCGAAGAAATTCGTGCCGAGGCGGTGAACTACGAGGCGAGAGAAAAGAAGGCTTCCGATTTGGCGCCGGGACTTCTTATCGGCCCCTACGGACTGGCCATTGCGGCAGCGATAAAAGAGAACGACGAGAAGCGGAGAAAGCAGTTCGTCCGGGAGATGCATCTGCGCTGCTCAAGCTTGCCCTTGCCGAGGGAACTAGAAAATACCCAAAGCGAAATGTACCAGTCGAAACGGACCGACAATTTTCGATAGGTCGTATGGCTCGATACGTTGTTCCGACCTCTTCCACAGTGAGTTAAAATGTCCAAATTCGTACCTGTAATTGCGTTGCATGGCGGCGCTGGAACCATTCTCAAGGCCAATATGACGCCCGAAAAAGAGGCCGCGTATCACGCTGGTCTGCGGGAATGCCTGCAGGCTGGATTAGCGGTTCTGCACAAGGGCGGCAAAGCTCTCGACGCCGTGACCGTTTCCGTGATTGCTCTGGAAGAAAATCCGCTCTTCAATGCGGGTCGGGGAGCGGTTTTCACGGCCGACGAAACGCACGAGATGGATGCCGCGATCATGGATGGCGCAACGCGCGCTTGTGGGGCAATTTCCGGAATTTGCGGACCGCGCAATCCCGTGCTGGCGGCACGGGCCGTGATGGAGCAGACCGAACACGTATTTTTGGCAGGTGAAGGAGCAAAGCGTTTTTGCGAAGCGGCAGGTCTGGAAATGATGGCTCCGGAATGGTTCTCCACCGAACAGCGTCGCAAGGCATTGCATGACGAACTGGAACGTCGTCGTAGTGGCGCTGCCGATGACGGCGATCCAGCCCGTAAGCATGGAACGGTAGGCGCAGTAGCACTGGACAGCTTCGGACATCTGGCTGCCGCAACCTCCACGGGCGGTATGACGGCCAAGACACCGGGGCGCGTTGGCGACAGCCCGGTCATCGGTGCGGGAACCTGGGCGGATGACCAGACCGTTGCGCTTTCTGCCACTGGTCACGGAGAATATTTCATCCGCTGGGCGGTGGGCCATGAAGTGGATGCGCGGATGCGCTGGGCGGGGCAGTCCCTCCACGATGCGGCGGGCGCTGTCGTTCGCGAGCTTGGCGAAATTGGCGGTTCTGGCGGTCTTGTTGCAGTCGACCGTAAAGGCAATGTCAGCCTGCCGTTCAACAGTCCGGGCATGTATCGCGCCTGGTGCGGTACAGATGGCGAGATTCATACCGCAATCTACCGATAGGTGAAGGGCAGGCGGGATTTAGGCGATTTTCGATTGAACCATAATCCCGCTGGGATGCAGCCATGCACTAGCTGCCGGAGCGTTCTACATCGAATCGCGGACGCGTTCCCAGGCTTTCGTCAAATGCCGCCCCAGCACCTCGGAAAGCCGTTCCGCGTTGCGGGCTTCGAGAGCCGCGATCATTTCTTCATGCTCGGATACGGCTGCTGCCCATTTTTCTGCGCCCTCATGCCCCACAAAGCGGATGCGCTTCAGCCGCGTCTGCAACATCTGGTGAATATCCGCGAGCGTTGGATTTTTGGCGAGACGGACAATAGCCAGATGTATCTGCTGATTGAGCTTGTAATATTGCAAGCGGTCGGACTGCTTATAACGCCCGATCATTTCATCATGCAGTGCCCGAACCTCTGCTATTTCCTCGTCGGTAGCCAGTTCGCAGGCGAGTTTTCCGGCTAGCTCTTCCAAGCTGCGCAGGACTGTAAGCATGTCCTTGACATCGGCTGCACTGAATCGTTTCACGACGGCGCCGCGGCTTGGAACCAGTTCCACCAAACCTTCGCTGGCCAAATACTTGATGGCTTCACGCAGCGGCGTGCGGGACACGCCAAGCTGTTCGCCGAGCTGCCCTTCATGCAGGCGTGTGCCTGGTTCCAACTGCCCTTCGATGATCATGTCGCGCAAATGGTTGACGAGCATATCGTGCAAAGCAGTGCGGCGGAACGCCTGTGAGCCGTTATCGGCGGGCTCGGTTTTCTGAATTTTGTCCATCGACCGTTTTTCTCAAAAAGTAAGCTCGAATCCAACTCGCCATCTGGAGCGAAGATGGCTGGCTCACCTGCAACCGTCAATATAAAATGCTGCATACAGAATACAAAATGCTTGCATCGCGCGGAGGACTAGCATATGCATGTTGCATACAGAATGCAGACGAGGAGGATGCGAATGACCGCCACTGGCGCTGAACCGAGCGTGATTGCGCTTGCAATGGGAGATCCAGCCGGTGTCAGTCCCGAACTGACGGCGCGGGTTCTCGCCCTGCCCGATGTCCAGAAAGAAGCGCATCTCATCGTTTTCGGTGATCGCCGTGTTCTGGATGAAGGCACGCGTGTGGCTGGTGTCGAGCTTGATCTACAGGATGCCAGTATCGAAAATGCGTCCGATATGCCGGTGGGCAGGCACGTCTTCGTTGACTTGAAGAATCTCGATCCGAAGGATGTTGTGCGCAGCGAGGCCACATTGATTGGCGGAACTTTCGCGACGAACAATTTCCGCACTGCATTGAAGTTTGCCGACGCAGGTCACGCGCAGGCCGTTTGCTTCACGCCGTTCAACAAGCAGGCCATGCGGTTTGCCTATCCAGGCTACGACGACGAAATCCGCTTTGTTGCCGATGTGCTGAACTTCACCGGCAAGGTGCGTGAATTCAATGTCCTGGAGAAGGTTTGGAACGCACGCGTTACGTCGCATATTCCGCTCAAGGATGTGGCCTCAACCCTGACCATCGAAGGAATTCTTGCCGAGCTCGAGCTGGCTTGGGCGTGCTTGAGAAAGGCTGGCTATGACAATCCGAAGATTGCGGTAGCCGGTCTTAATCCACATGCCGGTGACGGAGGCAGCTTCGGTATGGAGGAAATCGACATCATTGAGCCAGCGGTAAAGGCTGCCAAGGCCAAGGGGTTCGACGTGGATGGGCCTTTTCCGGCCGACACAGTATTCCTGCGTGCTCTCAAGGACAGCTTTCAGGCGGTGCTGACAATGTATCACGATCAGGGTCAGATCGCGATGAAGCTGATGGGGTTCGACAAAGGCGTGACCATGATGGGCGGATTGCCGTTCCCGCTTTGCACGCCCGCCCATGGCACAGCCTATGATATCGCCGGGAAAGGAGTCGCGGACGTGGGTGCTACCCGCGAAGCGATCCTGCTTGCGGCACGGATGGCGAAAAGAGCCGAGGCGCTTTCGAACGCTGCCTGATTGCCGGCATTTTGACATTATCGGCGTGGGAGGAGGCCCATGCCGCTTAACCGGGAGGAAAGACCATGAAGAAGTCTCTGCGCATTGCATGTCTCGCCGCAGGAGTGACGATAATTGCCTCGTCAGCGTATGCATTCGAGCCGACGCGCCCTGTGGAATTTGTCGTAACCGCCGGACCCGGCGGAGGGACCGATATCTTCGCGCGCACGATCCAGTCGATTATCGGCAAGTATAACCTGATGAGCGCGCCAATCGTCGTGACCAATAAGGGGAGTGCAGGCGGGGCCGAAGGGTTTGTCTATACAGCTGGTTATAAGGGGGATCCATACAAGCTCGCTTTCGGCACGAACAACGCCTACCTTTTGCCGGTGCGCGCCAAGGTTCCTTACAAATCGGACGATTTGATCCCCGTTTCAGCCCTTGCTGCGGACGAGTTCATCCTTTGGGTCAACGGAAAGTCCGACTTCAAGACAGCCGCGGAATTCGTCGCCAAGGCGAAGGACGACGCAGGTATGAAAGTTGGCGGAAGCCAGTCCAAGGATGTTGACCAGATTCTTACATCCATGATCAACGATGCCACAGGCTCGAAACTCGGCTATATTCCCTTCAAGAGCGGTGGCGAAGCCGCCGTCCAGCTTGCTGGCGAGCACATCGCCGCCAACGTCAACAATCCAAGCGAGAACCTCGGCCAATGGCAGGCGGGCATGGTAAAGCCCCTTTGTGTCTTCAAGAGCGAGAAGCTCAAGGGAGAAGGCAAGGTCGCTGGCGATATGGGATGGAGCGACATTCCGACCTGTAAGGAATCAGGAATCGCAATCGAAAATTACTCTATGCCGCGCACAGTCTGGCTACCAGCAGGTGTCGATCAGGAAGTCGTCGACTACTATGCTGGCATACTCAAGAAAGTTGCCGAGACACCCGAATGGGCGAAGTATCTTGCCGATAGTTCGCAATCTGCCGCCTATATGAGCGGAAACGATCTTTCGTCCTTTATCAAGAACGATGAAACGGCGGTAACGGCGGTGCTCAAGCGCGAAGGCTGGCTAGCCAACTGACGTTTCGGGCATTTGCGCAGGTGCCGGTGGCACCTGCATCTTCCATCGAAGGAGCTCATCCATGAGTGAGAAAGGCGAAGGCGGAATTTCCCGCTTCACCGTCGAGGCGGGCGTGGCTCTCCTCACGGGCGCGCTGGGAGCTGCGGTTTGTTACGGCTCGCAACAAGCCGGTACGGGCTGGACGGAAATGGGGCCGGATGCGGGTTATTTTCCATTCTATATCGGCCTGCTGATCATGTTCGGAAGCGCGGTCAATCTTTTTGTGGCATTTGTGAAATATCGTAGCAGCGGGGAAGTATTCGTCGAACTCTCCCGGCTGAAGCCAGTTCTCGGTTTCGCTTTGCCGCTGGTTGCCTTCGCTGCCATATCGACGATTTTAGGGCTTTATGTCGGCACGGCAGTCTACATCGCTGGAGCTATGATGCTTCAGGGGCGCTACAGGTGGTGGGCTTCCTTGCCAGCCGGCATTGCGGTTTCCTTCTTCTTTTTCGTCATTTTTGAAATCGGCTTCAAGGTTCCGCTCCTTAAAGGCCCGGTCGAGGCTTTCTTCGGGATTTATTGATACCGGAAAGTCCGATGTCTTTGGAGGAAAGACATGGAAAATTTCAGTCTCCTGATGGAGGGCTTTGCCCACATACTCAGCTTCAATCATGTTTTGCTGATGATGCCGGGGGTTACGCTTGGAATTCTGGTTGGCGTCCTGCCGGGATTGGGCGCCCCCAACGGCGTTTCCCTGCTCTTGCCGCTGACTTTCACGATGGACCCGATCTCGGCGATTATTCTGCTTTCCTGCATGTATTGGGGGGCGTTGTTTGGCGGATCGACAACATCCATCCTGTTCAATATTCCGGGCGAACCTTCGTCTGTCGCCACGACCTTTGACGGATATCCGATGGCGAAGGCCGGACATGCGAGCCGAGCCCTAACGCTTGCTTTCGTTTCGGCTGGCATCGGCGCGCTGGCCGGAGTGGTGATGATTACACTGCTTTCGAGCTGGGTCGCAAATTTCGCACTGCGGTTTTCGTCACCGGAATATTTCGCTGTTTATTTTCTGGCTTTCGCCAGTTTCATATCCATGGGCGCTCAATCGCCCTTCAAGACGCTCGTTTCCATGATGATCGGCTTCGCCTTTGCTGCGGTGGGCATGGACACGATCTCCGGCAATCTGCGCCTGACATTCGAGATACCGGAACTCATCAAGGGGATTTCCTTCTTGATCGCGGTGATGGGCCTGTTCGGGATCGGTGAATTGTTGCTGACGACGGAGGAGGGGCTTCGTTTCGACGGTATCAAGGCGCGGGTGCGTCTTGGCGAGATTGGGCGTACGCTGTTGGAAATGCCGCGCTATTGGTTTACGCTTGCACGTTCCACGCTGATCGGCATCTGGATGGGGATAACGCCTGCGGGGCCAACAGCGGCATCCTTTATGAGCTACGGTGTGGCTCGCCGTTCTGCACGCGACAAATCGAAGTTCGGCAAGGGGGACCCTCGCGGCATCGTGGCACCGGAAACCGCTGACCATTCTGCCGGCACATCCGCGCTTCTTCCCATGCTGGCGCTTGGTGTGCCGGGCTCGGCTACCGCAGCCGTGATGATGGGTGGCCTGATGATATGGGGCCTCACTCCCGGCCCGACATTGTTTACCGATCGTCCGGATTTCGTTTGGGGTCTGATCGCCTCCATGTATCTCGGCAACATTGTCGCCGTCATTCTGGTGATTGCGACCGTGCCGCTCTACGCATCGATCCTGCGCGTGCCGTTCTCAATCATCGGTCCGATCATTGTAGCGGTCATTTTTTCCGGCGCTTATCAGGTTGCCAATTCGATAACCGATGTGTGGTTGGTGATCGCATTTGGCGTGCTGGGATATATTTTCAAGAAGCTCGATTATCCGCTGGCGCCGTTGGTTCTCGCCATGGTTCTTGGAGACAAGGCAGAAGATGCATTCCGCCAGTCGATGATGATGTCCGGCGGTCAGCTTTCGATATTCTGGTCGAATGGCTTGGTTGCTTCCCTGATGGCGTTCGGCGTCTTCCTGCTGGTCTCTCCAGCCATCTTCTGGGCGATCGGCAGGCTGCGAGACCGGAAGCCTGAAATTCCCTCAAGTAATGGCAATGTGGCGTGATCGCGACGGGTCATGCAAATGAACAGGAATGCAAGTTGAAACAGAAGACTTCCAAATGGACACGCGAAACCTGGCCAATTGCAGCGGCGATGATCCAGTATCCCAATATGCTGCCGGACGGCAGTTCAGTGCAGGATCAGTCGGCGGAAGATTGGGCTTACACCTTGTCCGATGTGGCGGATGCGGGTTTTACGGAGCTTGACCCTACAGACAGCTGGCTGCGGCTCGCTGATTTGTCGCCTGCGCGCCGCGCTGAGTTCATGGCCGTTGTCAAATCGCTAGGTCTCACCATTCCTGCAATTTCGACCTCGCGGCGCAGCGTGATCAACGCCCAACGCGGCGATGAATATCTGGAGTATGGACACAGAGTCATCGACACCGCGAAAGAGATCGGCGCGGGCAGCGTGTCCTTCGGGTTGTTTGAACCGCTCACAGATGCACAGAAACAGGCATTGTGGTTCTGGACGGTTGACGGGGCGAAGAACCCGGACGACCCGGCTGTCTGGAAAAAGGCCGTGGAGCGAATTCGCGAACTCGGACGCCATGCGGAGGAACTCGGTATAGAGCTTTCGCTTGAAATGTATGAGGATACTTATCTTGGCACTGCGGACAGTTCGGTTCGTTTTGTCGAGGAAGTCGGTCTCGACAATGTCGGAATCAACGCCGATCTGGGCAATCTCATCCGTCTGCACCGTCCGGTCGAGCACTGGCAGCAGATGATGGAGAAGGTGGCGCCTTACGCAAAGTTCTGGCACGTAAAGAACGCCACTCGCACCGAAGACCCAGCGTCAGGCGTCATCGTCACGCATCCAGCTCCCCTCGAAAGCGGCATAATCAATTATCGCGCAGCGATCAGGATGGCACTGGAACACGGATTTGCCAGCCCTTTTTTATGTGAACATTATGGTGGCGACGGGCTTTCCGTTTCGGCTACAAATCGTGACTACCTGCGCCGCATCCTGCCACGCGGCTAATGACCCGGACCAAGGACTGTTTCAATGACGACGATTTTCGATGCGCCGGAGGAATTTGCCTCTACTGCTCTCGCCGGGTTTGCCAAAATTTATAACCGCTATGTTCGTCACGTTCGGGGTGGCGTTGTTCGCTCGACAAAGGCGCCTCAAGGCAAGGTCGCTGTGGTCGTGGGAGGCGGTTCCGGTCATTATCCGGCGTTTGCGGGCTATGTGGGGCCGGGCCTCGCTGATGCAGCGGTTGCCGGTGATGTATTCGCCTCGCCTTCCACAGCGGCAGTGGCCCGTGTTTGCCGACAGGCGCATAAGGGTGGTGGTATTCTTCTGGGCTTCGGCAATTATGCAGGCGATGTTCTCAATTTCGGCGTTGCTGCCGAGCGCTTGCGTGCCGAAGGGATAGACGTGCGCATCGTGCCAGTGACCGATGACGTGGCCAGTGCTCCGGCGGATATGCACGAGAAGCGGCGCGGCATTGCTGGTGATCTGGTTGTGTTCAAGATTGCAGGTGCCGCTGCTGAGGCCGGTCTGTCGCTGGATGAGGTTGAACGGCTGTCACGTCACGCGAATGCCAATACCGTCTCTTTCGGGGTCGCTTTCAAAGGTTGCACCTTGCCCGGCGCTCCACACCCGCTCTTTACCGTACCGGAAGGCCAGATGGCGCTTGGTCTCGGCATCCATGGCGAACCGGGGATCAAGGAAGAGGCGATCCTGCCCGCTTCCGGTCTGGCGAACCTGCTGGTCGAGAAGCTCTTGGCGGAACGCCCCAAAGGAACGCAAAAAGTTGGCGTTATCCTGAACGGCCTCGGTGCAACGAAGTATGAAGAACTGTTTGTCTTGTGGACGGCGATTGCGCCGCTTCTGGAGAAAGCCGGACTTGATATTGTAGCGCCGGAGGCGGGAGAGTTTGTCACTAGTCTCGACATGCAAGGCTGTTCGTTGACCCTCCTGTGGCTTGATGAAGAACTCGAGCGCTATTGGACTGCTGCTTGCGATACGCCTGTTCTTCGTCGCGGGGAAGCGATTGCAGTTGAGCCTGCGGACGATGTCATTACCCATGAGGACGCAGCCCCGGTTTTTGCTCAAGCGGATGAAGCAGGACGTGCTGGTGGCGCGTGCATCCAAGCTATTCTGCACGCCGTCGCCGACGAGCTGGCAGGAGCCGAAGAAGAGCTGGGCCGCATCGACGCCTTTGCAGGCGACGGCGATCACGGACAGGGCATGCGACGAGGCTCCGCAGCAGCAAAGGAGGCTGCGGATCAAGCGGTGAAAGCTGGCGCCGGGACGGCAAGCGTTTTGGCTGTAGCCGGTGACGCGTGGGCGGACCGAGCGGGAGGAACATCGGGAGCGCTTTGGGGACTTCTGCTGCGCACATGGAGCACAGAGCTTTCCGACAATGGCAGCATTGATGATGCTGCGGTCGTTCGCGGTGGCAGGCGTGCACTCGATGCCGTTATGACGCTCGGCCGGGCAAAACCCGGCGACAAGACATTGGTGGATGCCTTCGTGCCTTTTGTCGAAACCCTTGAAAGTGAATTTGCATCAGGCGTCCCATTGGTCGACGCATGGAATAAGGCTGCAAAGGCAGCAAAGGCAGCAGCCGAAGCAACGGCACCACTTGCTCCGAAACTCGGTCGCGCCAGACCTCTGGCAGAAAAAAGTATTGGTCATCCTGACGCGGGAGCCATCTCGCTGGCCCTGGTTGCAGAAACCATCGGCGGGAAACTGAAGGGATAATATTAAATCGGGCGGATCAACTTGAAACCGGTCCGCCTTATGTTACTCGGTAGTGGTCTGAGAAAGCGATCAGCCCGGAAGAATCTGATAGTAAAAGTCGAGTTTCCCCGGCTTTGAGCGTGCCACAAGCATCAGCAGTTTTTCCCGGTCGAATATACGAAACCAATCTTCCCATTCGACGATTTCAAGACCGCCCGCGTCCAGCGGGCGTTCGACATCGGCGACAAATTCTGGTTCGAAAACAATTCGCAAGACTGGCGCTGCATCGGGAGCTGTGGACGTGCTGACAAATGCCGGATTCCCGTTGCGAGCGGCCACCCAGTCCCGGATGGCTTCATGTGTGTCGAGGGTGATCATTTCGCTCATAGAAAGCTTTCCTCCGGTTGCTATGATGCAGTCCAATCCATGCCGTCAGATAGGCGGCTGCAGTGTTCTGGAAAGACGAGGCGCCGTTCACTTTCTCCGTGAATCGGCAATCGGGGTAAAATCTTTCAGTTCATCCTGTTGACGACGGCTTTGCGTTCATTCATGTCGTAAACCGACTATTCGCTGTTAAAGCCCGGAAATCCCCAAAATGACTGAACGTCTCTCCCTCGCACGCGACCGCATCAATGTTCTTCTACTGGAAGGCATCAGCCAAACAGCGGTCGATTACTTCAAGGCCTCCGGTTACACCAATGTCACGCATCTGCCGAAGGCACTGGACAAGGCCGACCTGATCGAAGCGATTTCGTCAGCACATATTGTCGGTATTCGCTCCCGGACGCAGCTGACTGAAGAAATTTTTGCTGCGGCCAACCGCTTGATTGCGGTCGGTTGCTTTTCGGTCGGGACCAACCAGGTCGATCTGAAAGCCGCACGCAAGCGTGGCATTCCGGTCTTCAATGCACCATTTTCGAACACCCGTTCGGTGGCGGAACTGGTGATCGGCGAAATCATCATGCTGATGCGCCGTATTTTCCCGCGTTCAGTGTCGGCCCATGCAGGCGGTTGGGACAAGACGGCAACCGGCAGCCGCGAAGTGCGGGGCAAGACGCTCGGTATTGTCGGCTACGGCAATATCGGTTCGCAGGTCGGCAATCTGGCCGAGAGCCTCGGCATGACGGTCCGCTATTTCGACACTTCCGACAAGCTGCAATATGGCAATGTCAAACCGGCTGCGAGCCTTGATGAGCTACTAAAGACTTCAGACGTTGTTAGCCTGCACGTGCCGTCGAACAAGTCGACTTCCAAACTCATTACCGAAGCAAAACTGCGCAAGATGAAGAAAGGCGCTTTCCTCATCAATAATGCGCGCGGCACGGTTGTCGATCTGGAGGCTCTGGCGAAGGTCCTGCAGGAGGGGCATCTCGCAGGTGCCGCCATCGATGTTTTCCCGGTTGAACCGGCTTCCAACAATGACAAGTTTGTTTCGCCGATTCAGGGACTGGAAAATGTCATCCTGACGCCGCACATCGGCGGGTCGACGGAAGAAGCTCAGGAACGGATTGGCACGGAAGTCACCCGAAAGCTGGTCGAATATTCCGATGTTGGCTCGACCTTGGGCGCCGTCAACTTCCCGCAGGTGCAGTTGCCGCCGCGCCCGACGGGTACGCGTTTCATGCACGTGCATGAAAACCGCCCGGGCATTCTCAACAGCCTCGTGAATGTTTTCTCGACACATAACATCAATATCGCCAGCCAGTTTCTGCAGACCGATGGCGAGGTGGGTTATCTTGTTATGGAAGCTGACGGCGTCGGTGATGCCAGCGAAACAGTCTTGCAGGCCATTCGCGAAATTCCCGGCACCATCCGTGCCCGTTTGCTCTATTGATCGACTTCACAGCGCCAATTATCGTTGGCGCTGTGATTTCTCATAACGCTTGATGAGACGGTCGCGGCGCAATCGCGAAAGGCGCTGTATCCAGAAAATACCGTCAAGCTGGTCTATTTCGTGCTGGTGGCAAACGGCGAGCAAGCCATCCGAGTCCTCGGTTTGCTCGTTCCCATTAAGGTCCTGATAGCGGATTTTGATACGGGCGTGGCGCTCGACCTCATCGACAACGCCCGGCATCGAAACGCTGCCTTCCTGATGGAGCATTTTCTCGTCTGAAGCCCAGAGGATTTCAGGGTTCACGTAGAATTTGGGGCTCGATTCAGGCAGTTTCAGAACCACTAGGCGCTTTGCTATACCGATATGCGGCGCGGTGATCCCGATGCCGGGCGCGGCCCGCATCGTGTCGAGGAGGTCGGTTCCCAGTTCCTTCAATGTGCTGTCGAACAGGGTCACAGGTTCAGCTACGGTACGCAGTCGTTTATCCGGATAGCTTACAATCGGGCGAATGGTCATTTGGCCTCACAATGTGCACGCCGTCCAGCTAAAACCGCGCGCAATCTTTTGGCCGATTTTCACCGTGACTTGCAAACACTATCGCAGATGACTGTCACAAACCTCGCGCTATGACGAGACGTTGCACGTCGCTGGTGCCTTCGTAAATCTGGCAGACGCGAACATCGCGGTAAATGCGCTCGATGGGATAGTCCGCCAGATATCCATAGCCGCCATGAATCTGGATTGCCGCTGAGCAGACCTGCTCAGCCATTTCGGAAGCGACGAGTTTGGCCATTGAGGCTTCTGTCAGGCAAGGCTTGCCTGCCTCACGCAATGCGGCTGCGTGGAGCACCATCTGTCGGGCCGATTCGATTTTTGTTGCCATATCCGCGAGCCGGAACGCGATTGCTTGATGCTCGATGATTGGCTTTCCGAACGTAACGCGTTCCTTGGCGTAGGCACATGCCGCTTCAAACGCCGCGCGCGCCATGCCGACCGATTGAGCGGCAATGCCGATGCGCCCCCCTTCCAGATTGGCAAGTGCTATCTTGTAGCCCTGCCCCTCTTCACCCAGCCTGTTTTCCGCTGGAATGCGCATATTGGTGAAAGCAAGCGCACATGTATCGGACGAATGCTGGCCGAGCTTGTGTTCGACTGAGACAACCTCGTAACCCGGCGTATCGGTAGGCACGATGAATGCCGAAATACCTTTCTTTCCCGCCGAAGGATCGGTAACGGCAAACACGATCACCACGTTCCCATTCTTGCCTGACGTGATGAACTGTTTGGAGCCATCGATCACATAATGATCACCATCGCGGCGCGCACGCGTTTTCAGCGCGGAGGCATCGGAACCAGCTTGGGGTTCTGTCAATGCGAACCCGCCAATCCATTCGCCAGACGCCATTTTTGGCAGAAACCGCTGTTTCTGCTCTTCGGTGCCGAAACGGAGGATGGGAACGCAGCCGACCGATGAATGGACCGAAACGATGGTCGAACATGCCCCATCGCCGGCGGCAATCTCTTCCAGCGCCAGCGCATATGCAACCGTCCCGAGATCGGAGCCGCCCCATTCTTCAGGCACCAGCATTCCGAGAAAGCCAAGCTCTCCCATTTCGGTGAGTTCTGCGCGCGGAAAGGCGTGCTCCCTGTCGCGGATGGCAGCACCCGGGGCAAGCCTTTCCTGTGCGAACTGCCGGGCAGCTTCGCGAATCTGCTCCTGCGTGTCATTCAAGAGCATCAGACAATCCTCTCAATGCCTACGGCGGTTGCCTCGCCACCGCCAAGGCAAATGCCAGCCACGCCGCGCTTCAATCCATGGGTTTCGAGGGCCGACAGCAATGTGACAAGAATGCGGGCACCCGATGCGCCGATTGGGTGGCCCAGCGCGCAAGCGCCGCCATGAATATTAACCTTGTCGTGCGGCAGATCGAGATCGCGCATGGCGGCCATGGCAACAACCGCAAAAGCTTCATTGATCTCAAAGAGATCGACGTCACTGAGATTCCAGCCGATTTTCTCGGAAAGCTTGCTTATCGCCCCAATGGGAGCAGTGGGATAAAGGTTCGGCTTGTCGGCATGGGTTGCATGGCCGACCAGAACCGCCCGCGGCGTAAGCCCGCGTTTCTCTGCTTCGGATGCACGCATGAGGACAAGGGCCGCCGCACCATCGGAGATAGAGGAGGAGTTGGCCGCCGTCACAGTGCCGCCGTCGCGAAATGCCGGACGAAGGGTAGGAATCTTGTCCAGTTTCGCCTTGCCGGGCTGTTCGTCGATCGAAACTTCAACTTCGTTGCGCCCGGCCTTTACGGTAACGGGCGTGATTTCGGCGGCGAAAAGACCATCTTTGATAGCATTCTGCGCACGCGTCAGGGAGGCAATGGCGAATTCATCCTGAGCTTCACGGGTGAACTGATAGACTTCGGCGCAATCTTCGGCAAATGTGCCCATCAGCCGGCCTTTGTCATAAGCATCTTCAAGTCCGTCGAGGAACATATGGTCGATAATCTGGCCATGCCCCATGCGATATCCACCACGCGCCTTTGGCAGTAAATAGGGGGCATTGGTCATGCTTTCCATGCCGCCCGAAACGATCACATTGGCGGAGCCCGCCAGCAGAAGATCATGGGCGAGCATGGTTGCTTTCATTCCCGAGCCGCACATCTTGTTGACGGTCGTCGCGCCGGTGGAAACGGGTATTCCGGCCTTGATCGAAGCCTGACGCGCAGGAGCCTGTCCCTGACCGGCAGGCAGGACGCAGCCCATATAGACGTCTTCGACCGCTTCGGGCGCAAGTCCCGCGCCTGCAAGTGCGCCACGAATGGCCGCTGCTCCAAGGTCCGTGGCCTGGATGCTGGCAAAATCGCCCTGAAAGCCGCCCATGGGAGTACGGGAAGCACCGACAATGACAATAGGATCGCTGTTGGACATGATCGTTCCTCGCTGGTTCTTCTGTAAGCAATTCCTGGCCGAAAACCGGTTTTCATTTTTCCTGGAATTGCTTTATTTCGCTGCCATGCGCAATGCGCCGTCCAAACGGATGACTTCACCGTTGAGCATCTGGTTTTCCACGATATGGCCGGCAAGAGCCGCATATTCTTCAGGGCGTCCGAGGCGAGGCGGGAACGGCACGGAGGCACCAAGCGCATCCTGCACTTCCTGCGGCATGCCTGCCATCATCGGGGTGGCAAAAATTCCCGGTGCGATGGTCACGACGCGGATGCCGTGACGCGCAAGTTCGCGGGCGATCGGCAAGGTCATGGCGGCAACGCCACCCTTGGAAGCGGAATAGGCTGCCTGGCCGATCTGGCCGTCAAAGGCTGCAACCGATGCGGTATTGATGATGACGCCGCGCTCCCCGCCTTCGCCGGGTTCGTTTTTTGCCATGGCTTCGGCGGCAAGGCGCAGCATATTGAACGTACCGATCAGATTGATCGAAATTGCGCGCGCGAAGCTATCCAGTTTATGGGCGCCCTCGCGGCCGAGAACCTTTTCGCCCGGCGCCACACCTGCACAATTGACGAGTACATCGACGCGCCCGAACGCTTCCAGTGCGGCTGCTATAGCTGCTTTGCTATCATCGTCGCTTGTGACATCCGTACGGTGGAACTTTGCTGCCGCGCCGAGCGCCTTGGCCTGGGATTCGCCTGCTTCCGCATTCACATCGAGAAGCACGACCTTGCTACCGGCGTCGACGGCCATTTTCGCAACCGCAGCACCGAGGCCGGAGCCTGCGCCGGTAATAAGGAATACCCGATCCCTAATCTGCATATTCTTGTCCTCAGGCCTTGGATTGTTGTTGTTTGTCGATTTCCGCCTTACGCAGGAGGAAACGCTGGATTTTTCCGCTGGGTGTCTTGGGGAGTTCGCTTAGAAAGTCGATTTCACGCGGATAGGCATGGGCGGAGAGCCTTGTCTTCACATGCAGTGCCAATTCGTCTTTCAGTTCCTGCGTACCTTCGAAACCGGGCGCAAGAATAACGAAAGCCTTCACAATTTCCGTTCTTTGCGGGTTCGGTACGCCCACGACCGCCGCTTCATTGACGGCTGCATGTTCCAGAAGGGCGCTTTCCACGTCGAATGGTCCGATGCGGTAACCGGATGATGTTATAACGTCGTCAGCACGGCCGATGAAACTGATCGAACCATCCGGCTCGAATTCCACGGTGTCGCCAGTGCGATAGTAGCCGCCCGCAATGGCTGGCGTTTCTTGGCGGTAATAGCCGGAAAACCAGAGAAGCGGCGATTTTGCTATATCAATGGCGAGAATGCCGGGCTGGTTAGGGCCGAGTTCGTTGTCTTGGTCATCCAGAACGGCCACGCGATAACCAGGCATGGCGTAACCGGCCGACCCATGCCGGACCGAGTGTTCGAGCCCGTGATGATTATTGACCACCATGCCGAGTTCTGTCTGACCATAATGATCATAGATCGGTGCACCGAGATGGGAGTCAAACCAGCGAATGACTTCCGGGTTGAGCGGTTCTCCTGCGCTCGACACCGCACGCAAGCGGCCCTTGACGCGCTTGGCTGCTTCCGGTCCTTCCGCCATCAGCGGCCGGAAGGCGGTGGGTGAACCGGCAAGGCTCGTAACACCGAGACGCTCAATGATGTCGTAAGTGCTTTCAGCGGTGAAACCGCCTTCATACAGCGTGGTTGCCATGCCAAGCTGCAACGGTCCCGTCACCGCATAATAAAGACCATATGCCCAGCCGGGATCGGCAATATTCCAGAAAACATCGTCGGATCGCAGACCAATAGCGTCGCGCATATAGGCGCCGAATGCTATCAGCGCATAAAGCGGGACCGGTACGCCTTTCGGAAGGCCAGCCGTACCAGAGGTCGACATCATCATGAACAGATCGCTGCCCGTGCGAATAACCGGAGGGCAGTCAACCGAAGCGGACGCAGTCGCTTGGCGAAAATCAATGTCCCCGGCGGGCAGGCTTTCACCGGATGCGAGAACGGTAGCGACCTTGGGGCAATTTTCGACTTCAGCAAGCTTGGCGCGATTGGCCGTATTCGTGACGACCAGTTTTGCGCCGCTGGTTTTCAGCCGGTGTTCGATCGCTTTCGGGCCAAAGGCAGTGAAAAGCGGCTGATAGATAGCGCCAACACGCCACGCGCCCAGAATGGTTGCAATGAGTTCCGGCGTGCGCGGCAACAGACCTGCAACGACATCGCCAGCGCCGACACCCGCATCTTTCAGTACATTGCCCGCGCGAGCGGCCATATCGCGCAGATACTCGAAGGTGAATTCAGAAAGTTCGCCATTCGCCGCAATGGCGCGCAAAGCAACGCGATCATCGCCGATATGCCGGTCACAGCATTCAACACAGGCATTGATGCCGGTTTCAGGATTGCCGTGAAGCCTTGCGATAGCATCTTCAATGCGAAATTGCGCGACGGCATCTTCATAACGCGCCAGCCGCGCTGAAACGAACGTTTCAGTCATCCAGTACAACCTCCCTGACCGCCACCTCCTCGTGGCCAACCATTCTTGAAGGTTAACCCGCCATGCATTGCAAACAATGACATTAGATGCATTAATGTGTGATCGATTTTACAATATTGGGTAATCATGGAGCGCCATAATATAGCGCCGGGCTTTGTGGATGACGCGCTTGAGAGCGTCCGCCTCCGGGGGATAGATGTAGTTCCCCTGATGGCACAAATCGGCTTGTCGGAAAGAGTGACGGAACCGGTCACCAATGTCGAATACGGTCGTTTGTGGTGGTTGATTGCCGAAACGATTGATGACGAATTCTTTGGGCTGGCTGCAAGGCCGATGCGTCCCGGCAGCTTCAATCTGCTTTGTCACGCAGTTTTACATGCAGGTACGCTGGAACGTGCTTTGCGGCGCGCCTTGCAGTTTCTAAATGTCGTGCTGGATGATCCGCGGGGCGAATTGCGAATCCGCGACGGCATGGCTCATGTCATTCTGACCGACGCCGGACCGCCCAGACCGGCCTTTGCCTATCGTGCCTATTGGCTGATCCTGATGGGAGTGGCCTGCTGGCTGATCGGGCGGCGTATTCCCTTGCGGACGCTCGACTTTGCCTGTCCGGCGCCTGTCCACCGTCAGGATTATCATAAATTTTTCGGAGCGCCGGTTCTCTTTGACCAGCCGGTCACGCGACTGGTTTTTTCTTCATCCTATCTGTCGCTGCCGATCATTCGGAGTGATGTGGCGCTTGAAAGTTTTCTGCGCGAAGCTCCAGCCAATATTTTGATCCGTTATCGCCACGATAACGATCTGTCCGCCAGAGTGCGCGCGCAGCTGAATGCCTTGCCAATCGCAGAATGGCCGTCCTTCGCAGAACTCGCAGCGGGGCTTGGCATGTCCGTGCCGACCTTGCGGCGCAGGCTGCGGGGGGAAGGGCAGAGTTTCAGCACGATCAAGGATGAGTTGCGCTTCGTGGCTGCCGAAAGGCTTCTGCAGGAAAATCGTTTAAGTGTAGCGGAAGTTGCCGCCGAACTCGGATACAGTGAACCGAGCGCCTTTTATCGCGCATTTCATAAATGGATGGGGCAAAGCCCCGGGCGGTTTCGGACCATACAGCAGGAAGAATGAAAAATGCCGGGCGCGAGGCCCGGCATCTCTGCGCTTGGGAGGCTTGTGTCAGTCTTCCTTGATCATGCTGTCCTTGCTGGTATCGCGCATGCGCAGGTACACAATCAGGGAAATGCCGATCATGACGGTGACATACCAATAAAAGCCGCGTTCCCAACCGCCATTCTTGAAGCTCAGCGCAACGTATTCGGCAGTGCCACCAAAGAGGGTATTGGCAAGCGCATAGGGCAGCGCCACGCCGAGTGCACGAATGTGTGCCGGGAAAAGTTCCGCCTTCACCACAGCGTTGATGGAGGTGTAACCGGTGACGATGATCAGTGCGCCCATGACCAGCAAACCGGCTGTGATCGGGTCCTGGGTCTGTTCGAGCGTCGTGAAGATCGGGTAGGTGAAAAGAACACCTGCTGCACCGAAAGCAATCATCAGCGGCTTGCGGCCGATCTTGTCCGACAAAGCGCCAGCAATGGGCTGCAGACACATGAAGACGAACAATGTGACGGCGTTGATCTGGCTTGCCACTTCACGGCTGAAACCGGAGGTGTTCACCAGAAACTTCTGCATGTAGATCGAGTAGGCGTAGAAGGCCAGCGTGCCGCCAGCGGTCAGAAGCATGACGAGAGCGGTTTCCTTGGGATGGTGCTTGATAAGCGTCCAGAAACCGGATTTTGGTGCATCCTTGGCTTTTGCATTCTTGAAGCTCTCGGTTTCCGCAAGGCCGCGACGGAGCCAGAACACGACAACCGCGAGCAGTGCACCGATGAAGAACGGAATGCGCCAGCCCCAGGATTCCAGCGCCGCGGTTTCCATGGTCGACTGAAGCACGATCAGAAGCAGGATTGCGAGAAGCTGCCCCGATATGAGCGTGACATACTGGAAAGAAGAGAAGAAGCCGCGACGATCCTTGCCCGCCATTTCCGAGAGATAAGTGGCGCTTGCGCCGTATTCACCGCCGACCGACAGGCCCTGCATCAAACGCGCGAGTACGAGGAGGGCAGGGGCTGCAAGGCCAATGGTCTGGTAGTCCGGCGTGAGTGCGATGATCAGCGAGCCTGCGCACATCAGCGTCACGGACAACGCCAAACCTGCCTTGCGGCCCTTGCGGTCTGCATAAATGCCCATGATCCAGGCACCGATAGGGCGCATGACGAAGCCGACCGCAAAGACTGCAGCCGCGCTCATGAGTTGGGCGGTCTGGTTATCGGACGGAAAGAAGTGCGGTGCAAAATAGAGCGCAAATGCTGCGTAGACATACCAGTCGAACCATTCGACCAGATTGCCGGTCGAGCCGCCGATAATGGATTTCAGGCGGCTGTTGGTGCTTCGCACTTCACTCCGTTCGTTTGTAATTGAGACCATGGTTGCTCCTTCGAATCTCTCGATTTTTGATTTCGCCCCTTGTTTGGGAACCGGCTCGACAAAACGACTTCGGGGCGTTTTTCCATCGCCTTAGCCCGTCTCTGCACTTCCCGTTTGAGATCGTGAGAAAAGGACTGCGCGGCGCTGGTGAATAGTCTCAGTCCGCGCTCCGCTTTAGCTGCGAGCACGCAATATCCGGGATCCGGCCGACAGGAGCGGTCTCGGAAATCGATTGCGGTGCTGGCGCTGTGTTGAAGTGGTTCACGGCTAAACTCCTCCCTTCGAAACTCCCTATTTCGAAGTGGCGCTAACATGCTGCAGGGACGGAAACATCGCCAGACAAACGGGCTAAAAATTTTAAACCATTGAAAATAAATGGATTTTATCAGTTTCGGTTATGTTTCCTCAAAAAGTGTGTGCAAGATTCTGCGTGACTCTTTAGTGATGTTTGCATAAATCGGCACAAATGAAGGTGCTGACGAAGATCACAAAGCTCATCCTGGTTGCCCTCGCTTTCTTGCTGTCGCTTGGCGTATGGTTTTCCGCCGGGATATGGGCTGAACGCGAGGCGCTTGACCGTCTTCGCCAGGACGCGACGCTTATAGCGCGTCAACAGACGCGTCTGATCGATAGCGAACTGGCGAAGTTCCGGTTGCTGCCTGTCGTTTTGAAGGAATATAGCGATCTGCGCGATGTGCTTGCCGGTGGCTCGCGGGATGCCACCGCGCGTCTCAACCAGAAACTGGAACTGGTGGCACGCCAGATCGGGTCACCAATCATCTACGTCATAGCGCGGGATGGTACTGTTATCGCGTCCTCGAACGCCGATACACCGGAGAGTTTCGTAGGACGCAATTATGATTTCCGCCCTTATTTCAAGGGCGCGATGGCGGCGGGGTCTGCCGAATATTATGCCATAGGCGACCTGAGCGGGCGCTTTGGTCTGTTCCTGGCGCGGCGCATTGGCGATCAGGCTGATCCGGTCGGTGTGGTCGTGATAAAATTCGAGTTTCACAGGCTGGTTCAGACATGGTCCAACGATCCAGGACAAACCTTCGTTGTCGATCCCCGCGGCATCATACTCGCCTCAACGGATAAATTCGAAGACCTTCGTTCATTTCAGCCGATATCAACCACAGAACGCACCCGGATCATTGCAAGCGGTCAGTTCAATGCGGCAGATATGAAACCAAGCAATTATCGCTTTGCACCGGAAGGAATGATGATCGAGCCTTCCGGCGGATATTCAATCGCTGTCGATGAGCCGATTGCTGGAACAGCGCTGAGACTGGTCCATATAGAACCAACGGGACCGGCGTTACGCGCCGCAAACGATCTGGCGCGTCTGGTGACGGTGGTCGCCATGCTCGCTTTCGTCATAATCGCCGGTGCTATTTATTGGCGTTTAAGCCGTGCTGCGCGTGCTGCGGCTTATCGTAACGAGCTTGAAAGTGCGGTTGCGGAGCGCACGGCGGCATTGAGTGCCGAAATGGCGGAGCGCGAACTGGCCGACAAGCGCTTTCGCGATGCCCGGGAAGAGCTGGCCCAGGCGAACCGGCTCGCCTCACTTGGATCGATCACCGCAGGGCTGGTGCATGAAATCAATCAGCCGGTGGCGACCATTCGGACACTTGCGGAAAATGCGCAGCATCATCTGGCGAACGGGAAGCTCGACAAGGTTGCCAGCAACCTTAATACGTCGGTGGAGCTCACAGCTCGTATAGGCTCCATCACGCAGGAGATGCGTCGCTTTGCCCGGCGCCGGAGCGGTATTGTTTATCCACTTCCGGTGAATGAGCTGGTGGATGGCACAATGCTGCTGATGGGCGACCGGTTCCGCAACGCCAAGGTCAGGCTGGATATACCGGAGCGGTCCGACATGGCGATACTTGCCTGCCGCATTCGATCCGAGCAGGTGCTGGTGAACCTGTTGCAGAATGCATTGGATGCGGTGGCGACCAGCCAAAATCCTTACGTTGCGTTCAGCATCCGGGAGGACGGCGATCAAATTTCCCTTGTCGTGGACGACAATGGCAAGGGGATTGAACCCGAGCTGGCCGATGAGATTTTCAGCCCCTTTGTAACGGGAAAAGCGGATGGGCTGGGGCTGGGACTGGGCATTGCAAGAGACCTCATGACTGAAATGGAAGGAACATTGCATGTCGTTCCATCGCAGCTTGGCGGGGCGGCGTTTGCCGCTACTTTGAGGCGGGCAAAGAAGGAGGGACACTGTGACGGAAAGTGAGCCCTTGCGGGTGATGCTGGTCGACGATGATGCGGCATTTCGTACGGCCCTGGCCGATTCTTTTGAGATCGCAGGTCTCGATATTGAGGCGCATGGTGACGGGCAGTCGGCTTTGAGCAGCCTGACGCCCGATTATCCGGGGATCGTCGTGACCGATATTCGTATGCCGCGCGTCGATGGACATGCGGTGATGGAAGCATTACTGGCACGCGACCCGGAATTGCCGGTCATTTTGATGACCGGGCATGGAGACATTGGAATGGCTGTGGCATCTCTCAAAAAGGGTGCGTTCGATTTCATTGCCAAGCCATTTGCCGCCGATCATCTTATATCGAGCGTGCGCCGCGCACTGGAAATGCGCCGTCTGGTATTGGAGAACCGTCGCCTTCGCCGCGCGGCAGCAGATGCAGAGCAGGATTATCCCTTGCTTGGCGAAACACCGGTAATGATGCGGTTGCGCGATACGATCCGCCAGCTTGCCAGCGTCGATGTGGACGTGTTGATCGAAGGCGAAACCGGCACAGGCAAGGAACTGGTGGCCCGTCTTTTGCACCGCTGGAGCGCGCGCCATGCACGCGGTTTCGTTGCCGTCGATTGCGCCGCTTTGCCCGATACAATAGCGGACGAGGTGCTGTTCGGCAGCCGCATCCAGCGTGGAAGAATAGCCGATGCAGACCGGGGTACTTTGTTTCTCGATGAGATAGACAGCATGTCGCCGGCTGTTCAGGGCAAGTTACTCCGGGTTGTCGAGGAGCGCGAGCTTCCCTCGCTTTCCGGCGAGCCGCGGGCAGTGAATCTAAGGATCATCGCAGCTGCCAAAGGAAATCTGGAAGAAGCTGTGGCCTCCGGTCGTTTCCGTTCCGATCTGTTCTATCGCCTTGAAACGGTGAGACTCCGTGTCCCGCCGTTGCGCGAGCGGCGGAAGGATATCGGTTTGCTTTTCTCCTATTTTCTTGATGAGGCCGCGGCCCGGTTTGGACGATCGCGGCCAGCCATTGATGCAGCGATGGAAGCAAGGCTGAATTCGGACGAATGGTCAGGAAATGTCCGCGAGTTGCGTAATTACGCCAAACAAGTCGTGCTGGGACTGCGTCACGATCCTATCGCGGAACCCAACCCGCCTTCATTGTCGGAGCAGATGGATCGTTTTGAGGAAAGCGTCATTCGCGCGACGCTTGACCGTTTCAGCGGCGACGTCGGCGCTGCAGCGGAGCTGCTGCGATTGCCGCGCCGAAGCCTCTATGCCCGTCTACAAAAGCTCGCGATTGACGCATCGGCTTTCAGGAAACGCGATTGAAATTTGGTGTAGTCTCGTTCAGACAACACGTCGCTGCAGCCGCTTTTCGAATACCAGGCTGCGCAGACCTAATGTGCCGCGGCTGAACGCTGGCGGCTGATCCATGCAGCGCCGATATTTCCGTGCAAGAAGCCGTTCGAGAGCGGCACGTCGGGATAGATTTTTCGCAAGCGCGCTGTTCCCTCATCAGGGCTGATTGTTTGTTTCAGTACTTCGTCATGGATGCGGGCCACTTCCACCATATCGCAATCCTGGGGTGACAATCGGAAACGCTTTATTCCCGCATCTTGAAGGTCGGGCAGGTCCTCAATCAGCGACTGACAGGTGTGAGAGAGCGTTTGCACACCGTTGAGAGCCAGGAAAGGTTGGCTGTCCAGCGTCTTGACAGGCAGCCCGTCCGGTTCTTCACCGCATACGAACTGGCAATTGTCCTTTATGTGGCCCTTGGACCGCGCATGCGCGCAACGGGCTGAAATGGCGAGCGGCACGCGTCCGAACGTGAATATCTCGAAAGCAATATCCGGTGCAGCTTTGACAATCTCCCGGATGGAGCTGATGGGCAACTCCGGCGGAAGACAAATCGATTGCGCGCCGCGGGCGGCAAGAACCTTGGCGGTTGCCGCATTATAAACATTGACCAGTGGACCGACCATATGCGGCACGCCTGATAAAAGTCCCAATGCGGACAGGTCGTTCGCCTCAACAGGCAATGTCGCTTGCCCGATCGTTTGACGGACCTGTTTTGCTTCGCGCTCAAGCATGACCAGTGCCAGCGAACCGAGGCTCACTATCTTTCCCGCACGCTGCAGCCTCTCTGTCACCGCGTCCATATAGGGCGCCAGGAAATGGAGCCGCTTGGAACAGACGATTTCGCCGACTGTGACGTTCGTTACTGGTGCTTCGTCGGCGATACGGAAGTAAAAGTCGCGCCATTTCGGGCCATCCCACAGAAAGAGAACGGGACCGAGGCTGAGGCTCGCTGCTGACATGTCTATCTCCAGCGTTTGTCGTATGCGCCTGAAGTCGTCTGCTGGCCTTCGCTCAGCAGTCGAAGACGCGAGAGCAAGGCTGCGCGGCTTTCGGGAGACGCAGCAAGCGTCTGGCGCAGGGTGGATACGACCTCGCCGACATAAGCCTTGCCGCGTTGACGTCCTTCAATCTTGAGCGCTGAGACCCCTGCCGCCCGCAACTCGTCTATATGGTTCATGACGTCGAGCGAAACGGGGTCTTCGAAAGCATAGCCTTGCTCATCTGCAATGTTGAACCGGCCCTTGCAAAGCGTTGGGTAGCCGGTAGGTTCGCCTACCGGGAAACGATTGATCGTATATTCGCCGAGTTCTGAAACCAGTTCCTGCCCGTCCTGCCGATAGCGAACATGGCTGGCCGGTGAACAGACGCCGTTCATGTTGGGCGACCTGCCTGTGGCGTAAGAAGACAGTGAGCAGCGTCCTTCCGCCATGACGCATAATCCCCCAAACACGAAAACTTCCATCTCGCAAGCGATCTTGCGGCCCAGTTTCGCGATGTCGGGGATTGTCAAAACGCGGGGCAGCACGACACGCTTTGCCTTGAACGCGTCGATGAGAAACTGAATTGCGTCTGCATTGGAAGCGGAAGCCTGCACGGATACATGAAGCCGCTGCGTCGGATGTTTCTCGGCCGTGTAGGCCATCAGTCCAAAATCAGCGAGGATCACCGCGTCGGCGCCGAGAGCCGATGCGTCGTCAACTGCCCGGTACCAGATATGTTCGTCGCCCGCGCGCATGAACGTGTTGATGGCAACAAAGACCTGCGTCTTGCGGGAATGGGCAAACTGGATTGCGTCTCTTAGTTCCTCACGGCTGAAGTTAAGACCGGGGAAATTACGCGCATTCGTTTCATCGCGAAAACCACAATATACGGCATCTGCGCCAGCCCCTACCGCTTCGCGTAAGGCCGATGGCGTGCCCGCGGGGCAGATCAGTTCCATTGCGCAGGTTCCTTACCCAAGGCTTTGCTTCGCACATAATTTGCGATCCCGCGCACCATTGGCGCAAATGGCCCGGCGCTTGTGCCGAGATCGGACGGAAGATCTATATTGCAATCATCCAGCGCATTACGAAGCGCGAGCATGGCTTCCATGTCGCCCGTCACGGTAATATCCCGCGAAAAGAACAGTGCGTCCCCATCAAGTTTGCCCTCCAGGAGCGCAAGCAACATGACCAGCGGTCCCTCGATGCCTGCATCGGCCAATGTTGCCTCATTTTCGCGCACGATCGTGATGCGCGGCTTGTCCGGCTCGATTACAAAAGCAAATGGAATGTCGGACGGGTGAAAACGGAAACGCTTCGTCGCATAATCCCCGAGGCGTTCGAACAGACCAGGATGAGCTCGCATCACCTGAAAGAATATGCGCGAGACAAACGGGGCGATCAGAAACGGCGGAACAAAGCGGGCTGGAACAGCCACAGCCGGGGGTATCTTCATCATCATCCAGCTCCGGTGAGCCTTACAAGGTGGAGCCGGAATTAGGCGATTCATTCCAAGGACAGTTTGATTCAGATCAAAGACGACGAAAGAATTCGCTATTCAAGAATGGGCCATGAAAACGTCCCGATCTTTTCCGCCGTATTACGACTGTCTGCAAAGTTTCTTGTCGGAGCTTGAACGACGCAATGATCTCGTCAGGATCAAGCGTCCGGTATCGCTCGTCCAGGAGATAACGGAAATCCATAAGCGAGTGCTTGAGAATGATGGTCCGGCTTTACTTTTCGAACAGACCGTCGATGCGGATGGGCGCCAGCACTCAATACCTTTAGTCACCAACCTTTTTGGCTCCAGGCGGCGGATTGCTCTGGGACTTGGCCGTTCTGCCGACGAAATTCCCGCCCTTGCCGAGATGCTTGCGGAACTGCGAGCGCCAAAGGCGCCGCGTTCGGCAGGTGAAATATGGAGCAAGCTGCCTTTGGCAAAGGCTGCATTGAACATGCGCCCTCGTCACGTTCGAAATGCGCCGGCGCAGGAAAAGGTACTGGAAGACGAAGCCGTCAATCTCGATCTGCTGCCGATCCAGTGGTGTTGGGCGGGAGAGCCTGCGCCGCTTGTAACTTGGCCACTGGTCATCACACAGGCACCGGACGATCCCTCCGATGTCAATGTTGGAATTTATCGCATGCAGAAGCTTGGACATGACAAGCTCATCATGCGCTGGCTTGCTCATCGAGGCGGCGCACGCCATCACCGCATGTGGCAGCGTCGCGGCGAGGATATGCCCGTTGCAGTGGCCATCGGGGTCGATCCGGCGACAATCCTTGCAGCCGTCATGCCCTTGCCTGAAGGGATGAGCGAACTTGCCTTTTCGGGCCTGCTTGTCGGGCGGAGGCCTTCGGTGGTCGATGCGCGCACCGTGCCGCTTTGCGTGCCCGCCAACGCTGAAATCATTCTGGAAGGACGGGTTTCCACAACCGCTACCGCACCTGAGGGTCCATATGGCGATCACACCGGCTACTACAACAGTGTCGAGGAATTTCCGATCATGCAGGTGACGGCGATCACCATGCGGAAGAAACCCGTCTATCTTTCGACTTACACAGGGCGTCCACCAGACGAGCCGTCAAGGCTTGGCGAAGTGATGAACGAACTTTTCGTGCCGATTGTGCGAAAACAGTTTCCGGAAATCATCGATTTGTGGCTGCCCCCGGCAGCATGTTCCTACCGTGCAATGGTGGTTTCGATCGACAAGCGCTATCCCGGTCAGGCACGGCGGGTGATGATGGGGCTTTGGTCCATGCTGCCGCAGTTCAGCTATACAAAGCTCATAATCGCGGTCGATCCTGATATAAACATCCGCAACTGGGATGACGTCATGTGGGCGCTTGCCACTCGTTTCGATGCTAGCCGCGACTTGGTTACGCTTACCGATACACCAGTGGATTACCTCGACTTCGCATCGCCGCGTTCGGGTCTGGGCGGAAAGCTTGGACTTGATGCCACCAACAAGATTGGCGCCGAGACCGAACGGGAATGGGGCACTGTGTTGAAAATGAGCGATGATGTGATTGCGCGTGTGGACGCGATGTGGGGCGAGCTTGGATTGGATAAGGAAAACATGCGGTGAAACGGGTCGTTGTTGGCATCTCCGGCGCATCGGGCGCTCTTATCTCGCTCAAGCTGCTTGAGCAGCTTTCAGTCTTAAACGATGTCGAGACCCATCTGGTTGTATCGGACGCCGCTCAGCAGACTTTGCGCCACGAATTAGGCCCCGATGGTTATGCGCGTCTGCACAGGCTAGCGAACAGAAGCTATTCTGTGGGCGAGATAGGTGCTCTGATCGCGAGTGGATCAGTCGCAACCGCTGGTATGATCATTGCGCCGTGCTCCATGCGAACACTCGCAGCGATCGCGACGGGGCATAGCGACAGTCTGTTGACCCGCGCAGCAGATGTTCATCTGAAGGAACGACGCAAGCTGGTGCTGATTGCACGGGAAACCCCGCTGCATCTGGTCCATCTGCGCAATATGTGCACGGTGACTGAAATGGGTGCGATCGTCATGCCGCCGGTTCCAGCCTTTTACTTCAAACCGCAATCGGTTGACGAGGTAGTCGATCAGATCGCAGCGCGCGCCGTCGATCTGATCGGTATTGGTGAAAAGAAATCGGAGAGCTGGGCGGGTATGCCAGCCGTCCGATAGCAGTTGTGCAGATCTATGCGAAAGGTTCTGTTGGGCTTTTCGCGGGCTGGGTGAACCATTTCGGTCCGGTTGCCGTCATATGGATATGGTCTTCCAGACGGACGCCGAACTGGTTCGGAACCACGATCATCGGCTCGTTGGAGAAGCACATGCCTTCGGCAAGCGGGAGCGAGTTCCCGCGGACGATATAGGGGGCCTCGTGAATTTCCAGTCCAAGGCCATGGCCAGCGCGATGCGGAAGGCCAGGCAAGATATAATCCGGTCCCAATCCGTGCTTTACGAGCGTGGCGCGAGCTGCATCGTCAAGGGTGGAACAAGCAGCGCCGAGCTTCGCCGCGTCGAAAACGGCTTGTTGGGCTTCGCGTTCGATTGCCCAAATGCGCGAGAATTCTGCTGTAGGCTCGTCCAGCATATAGGTGCGCGTGAGATCGGAATGGTAGCCATCGATACGGCAACCCGTGTCCACAAGGATAACATCACCCGGCTGATAAAACTGTTCGCCGTCTGCGCCGTGCGGCAGCGAGGTTGCACTCCCGAAGGAGACAATACAGAATGTCGAGCCGCCCGCCGCGCCTAGTGCGCGGTGCTGTTCATCGATAAAACGCACCACTTCGCTTGCGGCAATGCCGGGTTTGATGAGTGCGTGCGCCCGCCGGTGGACTTCAAGTGTCAGATCCATCGCATACTGAATGATCGCGGTTTCTTTGGCCGACTTGCGGATACGTTGTTCCCGGATCAGCTCGCCGCCGTCGAGCAGCCGGTCCGGCTGGATTTCTTGCCTGAGAGCATTATAGAAAAACAGCGGGATGGCATCATCGACCGCAAGTTTGGTGTCGGCCGGGAGGAGCGATGAGATCAGCGCCGCCGGGCTTTCTTCTTCCTGCCAGACGCTGATTTCCCCGGCCAGATGCGGCAGGCTCTCGACCCGGCTCCGTTCAAAACCCGGAACGATATAGATAATTTCCGAAGGGGTAACGAGGGCACCCAGAAAACGCTCGCTGATGTGCCAGACAAGGCCGGTATAATAACACAAACTTGCTGTCGGTCCGAGCAGAAGCCCGCCGATTCCGCGCTCTCTCAACTTCCCTTGTAACGATACCAGTCGTTCAAGACGTTCTTCCTGTTCGATTTGCGGAGGAGATGACGGCGAAGTCATGATGCATACCTTTGTGTTGTCGTTTCCGCGCGAAGTCTGCGCACGGATGTTTGCCCAGTGGCAGATATATCACGGCTTTCTCCGTCTGATAGCCATCTCTTTGGCCTTGTACAAAAGCGTGTGCAGTTCGAAGGCGGCACCAATGCCTGCTCGAGCCTCCCTTAATCACAATCAGGTGATGGACTGCGACCAGGCTGTGCATTGCACGCAGGAACCGAAAGCACTAACTGGGTCACACTGTGGTAATAAAATTCGGGTAGGAAACCGCAGCTTTGAAATTGGATCGGGGTCTGTGAGGTTTCATGCCTGAGCTATGGCAGTGGGTTTCCGCTTTCGGCTTTTCGGTTGTTGTTATCGTGGCGGCGCTCGTCTACCTCAACATGTCAAACCGTGAAACGCCGGGCGACACGTTCAACCTCTTCACAAAAGTTGGTGCTGTCGGAGTAGCATTCCTCGCTGCATTTGCAAGCCTCGCTGCCGCAGCTATTATCGATTGATCTTGCCGCTCACAGTTTCAGCGAGGACACTGCAGCTTCGCTTTTGTGCACATAATCATGGGCATCTGATTGTTGCTGGAACAGCAAAATAAAAAGCAAGTCCGTTAAAATCAGTTGTGCGTCGCGTGCGGTTATCGATGACGAGCGAACTCGCTCTTCATCCGCAACAGTATACAAGCGAATATTGGCGATTTCATTCAGCGGGTTTCTGTTGAGGCCTGTAACAGCGATTACGGTCGCTCCGCATTTCCTGGCTTCTTCCGCGATGCGGAGGGTTTCAAAACTCTTTCCCGAATAGGAAAGGGCAAACAGCACGTCACCCTCCTGCAAGGTCGAAACATTGGCCATCTGGATGTGGCTGTCGCTATGGTGCGTCACGTTGCGGCCGAGTTTCATCAGCTTATAGGAAAAATCGCGCGCAACGAGTGACGATGCTCCGACACCGGCGAGGTGGATACGTCGCGCACTGATCAGCGTTTGCAATGCCCGGTCGATGTCCTGCTCGCTGTTGGCGGAAATCGTTCGCTGCATCGACTGCAGCTTACTGCCGATTAGCTTTTGCAGAACGGTGATGTAGCCATCGCCCGTTTCGATGGAGCCGTGCACCAGACCCGCTGGAACCTGCCAATCCTTGACCCGGGCTTCACTGACGGCGAGTTTGAGTTCCTGATAACCGTCAAAGCCGAATTTCTGGCTGAACTTGACCACGCTCGATTGGCTGCGTCCGGTCGCCGCCGCGAGTGCCGAGGAGGAGAGTTTCAACACCTGTTCCGGATGATCGACGATAAACTGACCGATCTTTCGATCCGCAACGGTGAGTTCGTTCAGTTTGGCGCTGATCTTTTGTAGAATCGACATGTAATTATTCCCCGTTCCGGTGCCGGAGGGGTCGATAGGTTGCCTTTGGTTTGTAAGATAATTCGCATTGCTTTGGAATATATAATTACATCCTAAAAAATAGAGGAATGAACTACCGATATGTGTTTGGGGAACGCTGCGCCGGGACCGCTTCAGCGTCCCCAGGTGGTCCGGAGCCGACCTCCGCATAGAGGAATAAATTATTCCAACTTCAAGTTGACGAAAAGAATTTCCAATCCTAGCCTATTAACCTTCAGGCGGCGCGTTTGAACGCCGCTCGACAGGTAGGCAAGGCATGAGTGAACAGCCGTTGTTATCTGAACTGGATAAGCTGGTTTCGGAAGAGCGCAATCCGTGCACCATGGATATCGACCTCCTGACCAGTCTTGCTATCGTGCGTCGCATCAACGACGAAGACCATCTGGTGCCCGCCGCCGTCGAAAAAGTTCTGCCTCAGGTCGCGAAGGCCGTCGACAGAATTGTGGATGCATTTCGGAACGGCGGACGCCTGATTTATCTGGGGGCCGGAACCAGTGGGCGTCTTGGCGTTCTCGATGCATCTGAATGTCCGCCGACATTCAGCGTACCGGAAGGCATGGTGGTCGGGTTAATTGCGGGCGGGGCGGATGCGTTGCAGCATGCAATCGAAGGGGCGGAGGATGATCCATCCCTGGGTGAAGCCGATCTGCGCAATATTGGGTTGGCTTCGCACGACATCGTGGTGGGAATCGCAGTCAGTGGGCGCACACCTTATGTCATCGGGGGGCTGGCTTATGCGGCGTCCATTGGTGCCACGACTGTGGCGCTTTCTTGCAACCCAAACTCGACGATTGCGGCTATGGCTGAAATCGCCATATCGCCGATCGTCGGACCTGAAATACTGACAGGTTCGACGCGGCTCAAATCCGGTACGGCGCAGAAGCTGGTGCTCAATATGCTGACGACGGCGAGCATGATCCGGATAGGGAAAACATACGAGAATCTCATGGTGGATGTTAGCGCCACCAACGACAAGCTTGTCGCACGTGCGTCGCGAATTGTGATGCAGGCAACCGGCTGCGAGGCCGGAGAGGCAAAACGCATTCTCGCTCTGACGAACAATGACGTCAAGCTTGCGATCCTCATCACCATCACTGGAATGCCGGTGGATGATGCAAGAAAGGCATTAAAGAATGCTGGGGGATTTCTTAGACAGGCAATAAATGCCAATAAAGCGTGAGCCGAAGCGGGGAAGCGGTCGGACAGCAGTATTGCAGTGATTTGCGAGGAAGAAAATGGGAGCGATTTTCAAGAAAAGTCTTGTTGCGGGCGCCGCCGCATTGGCTTTGAGCAGCGGAAGCTTTGGCGGAGTGGGTGTGTCGACAGCTTTTGCGGCGACGCTTCGCATGGCCTGGTCTCAGGATGCTACCGGCCTTGATCCGCATAAGCAGCCGGCATTTTCATCGATTCGCCTGCTTGAACTCATTTACGAGCCGCTTGTTCGTCTCGGTCCCGATCTTCAGATCGCGCCTGCCATTGCGAAAAGTTGGGAATTTTCCGAGGGCGGCAAGGTCCTGACCTTCAAGCTCGACGCAAATGCAAAATTCCAGAATGGCCAACCGGTAACGCCAGCCGATGTGAAAGCATCCTTCGAGCGTATTCTGGACGAAAAGACTGGCGCGGTGGCGCGTGCCAATTTCGGGTCCATCGCTGCAATTGAAACGCCGGACGAAGAAACGGTTGTCTTCAAACTCTCACAGCCCGATGTTCCGCTATTGGCGGCGATTGCCAGCGTCAACGCGGCGGTTCTTCCTGAAAGCGAGATCAAGGCCGGCAATATAGGTACAAAGGCCGTTGGATCGGGCCCGTTTGTCCTTGAGCGTTGGGAACCGAATTCCAAGGAAGTGCTGAAAGCCAACCCCGATTGGGCCGGCGGTAAAGCGGTGATCGACGGGATCGACATCAGCGTTCTGCCGGACGAGACGGCAATTCTCGCGGCGCTTCGTGCCAAACAAATCGATTTTGCGTTCCTCAACGATCCGCTGGTCGCAACGATGGTGCCGAACGAAAGCTCTCTGGAGTTGGTGCGCACTCCCACCCTTGCTTATCATGTCCTGCAATTGAACCCGTCGCGCAAGCCTATGACGGAACTGGCCGTGCGTCAGGCTATATCCTGCGCCGTTGACCGTCAGGACGTGCTCGACACGGCCTTGCTGGGCGAAGGAAAGGTAACAGGTCCGCTGACAATGCCTGCCTATGCAAGCGACCCGAACACGCTTTTCTGCTACAAGCGCGACGTTGAAAAGGCGAAGAAGCTGATGGCGGATGCCGGCTATGCCGACGGTTTCTCGGCAACGGTCATCGCTGCAAATGGAGAGCCTGCCACCGCTGCGGCCGAGGCGCAGGTGCTTCAGTCGCAACTCGCAGAAATCGGTATCAAGCTCGATATCCGAATGATGGAACTGAACGTCTATGTCGATACATGGCTGAAAGGTGACTTCGACATGGCGGTGGCGCTGAACGGCGGTTCGGTTGATCCCTATACGATGTATGGCCGTTACTGGACCAAGGCGGGCAATCTGCAGAAGGTCGCGCAGTATATCGACAACACGCTCGATGACCTGATGCAGAAAGGAAGAGCTGAAACGGACCTTGAAAAGCGCAAGGTGATTTTTGCCGAGTTTGACAAGCACATAACGGAAGTGTCTCCGTGGATATGGCTCTATACGACCAACACTTATGTTGCGCACCAGAAAAACGTCACCGGTTTCGAGTCTCGCGCAACCGGATCGCTCTTCGGCATAACCAAGCTGCGGATCGGGCAGTGACGTTGCGAAATCCGCCACGTCATCCTTTATGGCGTGGCTTCCAAGTGCCTTGCGGAACGGCAGGCCGTGAGTAACCTGACATGAATTATCTGACGCGTCGGCTGCTGACATTTCCTCTGGTAATGCTGGGGGTGTCGATCCTTGTTTTCGTTGCGATCCGTTTGGTGCCAGGAGATTCCATCACTGCCATGCTTGGAACCGAGGCTGGGTTGCTGACCCCGGAACAGCGGCAGTCGCTGGCGCAATATTTCGGTATCGATCAAAGCTGGATCACGCAGTACTGGCGCTGGCTGGGTGACGTCTTGCAAGGTAATCTTGGGATATCGGTCACATTCGGAAAGCCGGTACTAACAGTCATACTGGAGCGCTTTCCGCTGACGCTGCAACTGGCATTGATGTCGATGATTATCGCATTGCTGGTTGGCCTACCTGCCGGAGTTTATGCGGCAACGCGCAGCGAAAAAATGTCCGATCTGGCGGTGCGCATCTTCGCAATGGTCGGCCAGTCGACCCCGAGCTTCGTTCTCGGCCTCCTCTTCATATATATATTGTCGGCGGGGTTTGGGGTTTTGCCGGCAATGGGCGAATTTACACCTTTCTGGGTCGACCCGTGGCAGAATTTCCTGCAGATGATTTTGCCCGCCATAACGCTCGGCTTTGCATTCGCCGCATCGGTCACACGCATATCGCGTTCGGCCATGTTGGATGTTCTCAGTGATGATTACGTTCGCACAGCGCGCAGCAAGGGGGCTTCGGCTCGTTCTGTCGTTTGGCGCCATGCCTTGCCGAATGCGCTGATTCCGGTCGTGACGCTGAGCGGAGTGGAATTCGGTTATCTTCTGGGAGGCGCTGTACTGGTCGAGCAGATATATGCTCTGCCGGGGCTCGGACGCATGGTGCTCGACGCCATTCTGCAGCGTGATTATGCCTTGGTGCAAGGCAGCATTCTTTTCATTGCCTTCAATTTCATGATCGTCAATCTGCTTGTTGACCTTCTTTACGTCGCGCTCGATCCGCGCATTCGTCTGGGGGAAAACTGATGCAGATATTGCGCTCCGTTTTTGCTCATCCCAGCGGCCGTATCGGCGGGTGTATCGTTCTGGCTTATCTGATTATGGCCTGTCTCGGCTATTTCGGTTTCACGCCGCATGACCCGCTGATGCAGTATCGGATAGACAGGCTGCGCCCACCAAGTGCTGCCCACTGGATGGGAACTGATCTGTTCGGACGTGACGTCATGAGCCGCCTGATGGCAGGCATTGCGCAGTCCTTCGTGGTGGGCTTTTCCGCGGTCGGAGTTGCTGCCTTCGCGGGGACCGTTCTGGGATTGACTGCGGCATGGTTCGGACGCTGGTGGGACGGTGCCGTCATGCGCGTCATGGACGTGCTTCTGGCCTTTCCTGCTATCTTGCTTGCGCTTCTTATCATTGCCGTTGCCGGACCGGGAACCGGAACAAGCATTGCCGCCATTGCCATCGTCTACACCCCGATTTTCACGCGAGTGGTCCGTGGCCCGGCCTTGTCGATCAAAACACGTGAATTTGTCGACGCGGCGCGGACATTCCACAGCAGCAATCGTTACATCCTTTCACGCCACCTGTTGCTTAATCTGGTCGCACCACTAACGGTCCAGATCACCCTGGCGCTTGCCTGGTCGCTATTGACTGAGGCAGGACTGAGCTTCCTCGGTCTCGGCACGCAGCCACCTGCTTCGTCGCTTGGGCTCATGCTGGCCGATGCGCGCAATCTCATGGAAACCGCGCCATGGCTGTTGGCATTTCCGGGACTGGCGATCATGATCGGTATTCTTGGCTTCAACCTTTTGGGCGATGCCCTGCGCGATATTCTCGATCCGAGGATGCGGAGGGTCGCGGCGTGAACAAGCTTCTTTCTGTTTCAGACCTTCGCGTGGGATTCGGTCGCAAACCCGAAGCCAACGAAATCGTGCGCGGTGTGAGTTTCGATCTCGCCGTGGGGGAAACGCTGGCGATTGTCGGAGAGAGCGGTTCCGGCAAATCTGTAACGGCCTTGTCGATCAATCGTCTCGTGGATTTTGGCGGCGGGCGCATTATTGGTGGTGCGATCAAGCTCAATCGCACAAATGGCAGTGCAATCGATCTTGTAACAGCGAACGAAGTAGAACTGACGAAAATCCGCGGTGCGGAAATCGGGATGATCTTTCAGGAACCGATGACATCGCTCAATCCTGTGCTGACGATTGGTACACAGATTGAGGAATCGTTCCGCCTTCATCGCGGTCTTACAGGAAAACAGGCTGCGTCTGCTGCCAAGGACGCGCTTGATCGTGTACGTATCCCAGATGCCGCGCGACGGCTCAAATACTGTCCGAACCAGCTTTCCGGCGGCATGTTGCAGCGTGTGATGATTGCAACGGCACTTGCCTGCAATCCGCGTCTCATGATCGCCGACGAGCCAACCACTGCACTTGACGTCACAGTACAAGCGCAGATCATGGCGCTGCTCGCAGAGTTGAAACGCGAAACCGGCATGGCGATGATCTTCATCACGCATGACATTGGTCTGGTCGCGGGAATGGCCGACAAGATCATGGTGATGCAGCATGGCAAGGCGGTGGAACAGGGACAGCTGAGCGCCGTTCTCGACCACCCTCAGCATCCCTACACACAACATCTCCTGAAGGCCGTACCGCATTTTGAAAGCGGAAAAGCAGTGCGAACCGATACCGTGCGCACCGCTGTAGCTGGCACGAATCCGATCCTGTCGGTCGAAGGATTGACGGTCCGGTTTCCCGTCAAAGGCGGCGTTTTCGGCCGCAAGGTCGGGGCCGTCCATGCCGTGGAAAGCATCGATTTCGATCTCGCTCCGGGCGAAACGCTGGCGATCGTCGGGGAGAGCGGATCGGGAAAATCGACAACGGCGCGAGCCATTCTCGGGCTTGTCAGCGCTGCACGCGGGAAGTTAGAAATCGGTATAACAGGCACCAGCGATGCCCGGAACACACCTTTGGTGCAGATGGTCTTCCAAAACCCGTATGCATCTCTCAATCTGCGTCTGCGCATAGACAGTATTCTTGCCGAGCCGGTTATTGCGGCTGGCGGGCGCGCTGGGCCGGAAACGCGGCAGAAGATGCTACAATTGCTTGACCGTGTTGGTCTGCCCGCCAACAGCCTGGAACGCTACCCGCATGAGTTCTCGGGCGGGCAACGCCAGCGGCTCTGTATCGCTCGGGCTTTGATACTCAATCCTTCAGTGGTGGTGCTGGACGAGGCCGTTTCAGCCCTCGATGTTTCCGTGCAGGCCAAAGTTCTGGAATTGCTGATTGACCTCCAGAAAGAACGTGGCCTGGCTTATTTGTTCGTGTCGCATGACATGGCAGTGGTAGAGCGTATCGCGCATCGCATAGCGGTCGTCTATGCAGGGCAAATCGTGGAAATCGGTGACGCAGCGTCGATTTTGTCCGCGCCGAAGCACTCCTATACGAAGCGGCTGATTTCTGCCGTCCCCAGTATTGATCGACGCAATGAAAATTTCGCCCTCGACACACGTCAGGTGCCCTCGCTCGTGCGTCCGCTGGGCTATGAGCCGGCTCCCGCACAATGGCAAACATATGGCCGCGATCACAGGGCTCGGACCGAGGCATAATTATCATGACTGAAACAGACATTTTCGGCTCCGTCGATACCGCCTTTACGGCCCGCTTTGAAAGGGCGTTCGCTTTAATGAAAGGCGCGTGCGACGCGGGCCGCATTCCTGGCGGTGTGCTAGGAATGGTCGATCTTTCCGGCAACCGGGCTGTCAGGGCGACTGGCTATGCGCAGATTGTACCGGCCAGACGAGCAATGACAATCGATACCTGGTTCGATCTTGCGTCGCTGACAAAAGTCATTTTCACGACGCCTCGCATCCTTGCGCTCGCTGAGAAAGGCGTCATTGATCTCGATGCGCCGTTGGTCACCCTGCTTCCCGACCTTCGGCAGTATGATAATGACGCCTGGGAACGCAGGGTCACGTTCCGTGAATGCCTTGGACACCAGACGCCCTTTCCATCAGTAGAGCCGATATACACCTACGGGCGCGATCCGGAACTGTTGCGCGCATTCGTTCTGCAGCGCGAATGGCGCAAAGGCGAACCGGTTTATTCAGACATCAATTTCATCTTGCTTGGCTTTGCGCTGGAAAGATTTTACGGCAAGTCCATTCGCGAGTTGGACCCGGGCGAGGGCTTCGCCTTTTCGGCAGAGCCGGAAAAGAGCGCCGCCACGGAAAATTGCACATGGCGCAACCGCGTACTTTGCGGCGAGGTACATGACGATAACTGTTCGGCGTTGCAAGGGGCCGCCCATGCGGGGCTGTTCGGTACGGCTGCGTCCATACTTGATTTCGCGCTTGGCCTGCTCGATGGCAGCGGGGCATCGCGAAACGTGATCGCGCATATGCGTCAGCCCTTGTCCGCCACCCGCACACATGGCTGGGAACGGCCTTATGATGGCTGGTCGGGCGGAAGCTTCAATTCGAAGGACACGATCGGTCATACCGGTTTTACTGGAACTGGCTTGTGGATCGATTTTGAAGCGGGCCGGGCATGGACCTTGCTTACCAACCGCATTCATCCAACCCGCCATTTCGACAGCGGTATCCTGGCGCTGCGTCAGGGCGTTGGCGATGCAATCTCATCATTATAGGAGACGTCTATGCAGCCAATATGGGCCGTCGGCCTAATGACTGGTACCGTTCTTGATGGAAACATCGATGTTGCTTTGTTGAAAACGGACGGCGAAACCGTAACCGAATTCGGAGTTTATGCGCTGAAGCCTTATCCGCGCTGGATTCGCGATCTGCTGGAACAGGCGCAGGCCGAAGCGCGCGTCTGGAATTTCGGAGGATCCGAACCCGCTGTTTTTGTCGAGGCGGAAGAAGCGCTGACGCGCGCACAGTCTGCTGCTGTGCGCGAACTGGTGGAGGAAAGCGGGCTTTCGATGGCTGATATCGGCGTCGTCGGCTTCCATGGACAAACTGTTTTGCATCGGGCGCCGCAAGCTGGGCGAGCTGGAGACACGAGGCAACTCGGTGACGGAAGGCTGATGAGCGAATTGCTGGGGACCAAGGTCGCCTACGACTTCCGCACAGCAGATGTGCGCGCTGGCGGACAGGGGGCTCCGCTCGCCGCCATATATCATGCTGCCTTGTTGCGCAGTGTCGATCCGAGCGGCAATACGGCGATACTCAACCTCGGTGGGGTGGGTAACATCACCTGGTGGGATGGCGGGGATATGCTTGTTGCATTCGACACGGGGCCAGCCAATGCGCCTATCAACGATTTCATGAAGGCGCGTGGGTTGGGGGAAATGGATCGCGACGGGGTATTGGCAGCAAAGGGCAGGGTAGACGAAGCACGTCTCGAAGAATTGCTCAAGCACCCCTATCTGACCGCGCCATATCCGAAATCTCTGGATCGGTTCGATTTTACGGACGCGATGGCCGATGGCCTGAATGACGAAGACGGTGCGGCGACGCTAACCGCGTTCACGACTTCGGCAGTAGGCAAGGCCCTGGATATTCTCCCGCGTCGCCCCAAGCGGCTTGCAGTCAGCGGCGGCGGGCGCCGCAACCCGACAATGATGCGGATGCTGGTGGAGCGTGCGAAAGTGGAACTAGTGCCCGTGGAAACGCTTGGCTGGCGCGGCGATGCCGTGGAAGCGGAGTGTTTTGCTTATCTGGCGGCCCGTGTTCTGCGCGGCCTCCCGATCAGCTTTCCCAGCACAACGGGCGTGACGAAGCCGATGACAGGGGGAAAACTTGCAGGCTGAATCAATGATCCTGCCTGCTATTTCCTGCAGGGCAACGTTATTGCGATGCCCTGTTTGTTTAGGGCGGACACCAGCGCCTCAACTGATTATTCGGCATGGCATATTTCAAGGCAACTTTTATATAAAGCCTATCTAATATTTGAGGGGTTCGCCAATTGTGGCGATTTGAAGTTACATTGCATCAGTGGCGCTTTGATATTTCAATTTATTGCAGAAAACGATGAAAATGTACAAAACTCGTGCGATCTTCACGTTGATTTAGGCAATTCTATTTAATGGTTTAGTTTATTATGGAGAATGCAATGAAACTCATCCGATTCCTTTTCTGTCTCGCCCTGCCCCTTGCGTGGTTATCAGGGGCAATCGCTGAACCGCTGGCGAAGCCGGCGGGCAAACCGATTCTTGTCATATCCGGCAACATCTCGAATACGAATGTTGGCGATACGGCTCAATTTGACCGGGACATGCTGGAAGCAATCGGATTGGTGACCGTGGAAACGACAAATCCCTGGTATGATGGTCGCGTACGTTTTGAAGGCGTTTCGATGGACAAGCTTATGTCGCTTGTCGGCGCGAAGGGAACGAAGGTGACTGCTGTTGCCTTGAACGATTATGTCAGCTCGTTGCCTTTGGAGGACTTCAAAAGATTCAATGTTATTCTTGCCATGAAGCGGGATGGCAATTACATGCCGGTTCGCGACAAAGGACCATTGTTTATAATTTACCCTTATGACAGCGACCCACAACTCCAAACTCAGACCTATTACACACGCTCTGCCTGGCAGGTCGCCAAGCTAATAGTTGAATAGAGGCAAGCGTGAGACGAATTCTAGGCGTTATTATCTGTTGTTTCGTGGTGGCGACGGCGTATATCGCCTATGTCATTGCCGAACGACAGACAGCGCTTCAGAAATTCTCCCGCTATAACGACTCCTGGGCCGTCGGGCAGACGGTGTCCGAATATATGCGGCTCGAGCATGTTCTGGCTGGATATGGCCTGACCATGAACGAAGAAAGCCGCGACGAATTACGGCTTCGTCTTGATATCATGCTCGGTCGGCTGGAATTGCTGCAGCAGGGCAATCTGCGATCTTTGATTCAGGACGACCCGCAGCACCGGGATCTGTTTTTGAAACTGAGCGATGTTCTGCAGACGCTTGATAACCAGCTGGACAAGTTGGATGTAGACCGTATCAAAACAATCCTGCAAGCAATGAATATGCTTGACGGACCAATGACAGCGCTCGCGTCAACGGCCGTCGAGTATGACGTAGGGCTTATCGATGCCGCACAGGCAGAAGTGCGTCAGTTGCATCTCATCTACACCGGATTGGCGGGGGGCCTCATCATCTGCGGCGTGGTTCTGGTTATTCTTCTGCTTCGCCACAATAAACTTCTGGATCGGGCGCATGGCAGCATGCAGCGCCTGACAAGCGATCTTCGGCAGGCGACCGGTGAACTCCAGTCCCAGAACTTTCGGCTTGAGCATGATGCACATCACGATGCTTTGACCGGTTTGCCCAATCGTGTTCTGTTTCGCCAGGATCTTGAAAAAAGGCTGGAAGCCGCACATGCTGGAGGTCAGTCGGCGGTCATTTTTCTTTTGGATCTTGATGGTTTCAAGGATGTCAACGATACGCTGGGGCACGATGTGGGCGACGCATTGTTGCAGGCCGTGGCTGGACGGCTCACCAAGCTTGGCGGACGCGGCGATATGGTGTGCCGGTTGGGTGGGGACGAATTTGCCTTGCTGTCCACAGGATTGCGGGAAGATGAAGCCTTGGAACTTGCAGGTCGCCTGATGGCGGCCATCAGCCAGCCATATCACGTGGGCGAGTTGGAAATAAAAATCGGAACTTGTGTCGGCGTTGCGATCTCTCAAGGCGAGCCCGATACAGAAGAGCTTTTCAAACATGCCGACCTTGCGCTCTATGAAGCAAAGGCGCTTGGACCCGGTCACGCCAGTGTGTTCGAATTCCAAATGCAGACACGCTTGCGGGAAAAGAAAGCATTCGAGGCCGATCTTCAGAAAGCACTGGAGAACGGTGAAATGGAAGTTTACTATCAACCGCAAGCCTGCACGTTGACACGGAAAATATGCGGTTATGAGGCATTGCTTCGCTGGACCCATCCGGTCCGCGGTTCGGTCTCACCGGCCGAATTCATACCGGTTGCTGAAAAGATAGGCTTTATTCATGCTCTCGGAGACTGGGTACTCAAGACAGCCTGCCTGGAAGCTGCCCATTGGAACAAGCCCCTCAAGATCGCAGTCAATCTCTCTTCCGTTCAGTTCCGAAGCCTGAACCTCATTCAGAGCGTTATTGATGCGCTGGATCGAAGCGGACTTAGTGCGGATCGGCTGGAACTTGAGATTACTGAGTCGGTTCTGCTGGACAAAAACGAGCAGACCTTAAGCACGCTGCGTCAGTTGAAGGCGCTGGATATCCAGATCGCGATGGACGACTTCGGAACAGGCTATTCCTCGCTGGGTAGTCTGAGCGGGTTTCCGTTCGACAAGATCAAGATCGACCGTACTTTCGTTAGCGATGTGACGACCCGCCCGGACGCACTTGCGATCGTTGAACTCGTAACCGGGGTAGGGCGCAGCCTCAGAATGATAACAATCGCGGAAGGCATTGAAACCGAGGAGCAGTTTGAATGCCTCAAACGACTGGGGTGTGATCAGGTGCAGGGGTATCTGATAGGCAAGCCTATGCCGGCTTCAAAACTCAAACACCTCCACAGCCAAGCCGCCTTGGCGTCAAGTCATGGATGATATCATCGCGTGATAACTGGCTTCGAAAACGCAAATCAGTCTATGTTACATATGTAATTGCATCGTGGAGTTACATTCCGATGTAATGTATTGAGTCAGCCGGAACTTTTTTGCCGGTTCATTCGGAAAAAGGTTTCGTGGGCAATCGGGGCGCAGAAAATTGCTGAAAGTACATGGGATTAACGTACCGATCGCTTCCGACGAAGTTTCGCCGATCATTTGGCAAGCTTTGACGAGCGGCAGCTACGAAGCCAAGGAAGCACGTTCGATTTACAAGGCGGTCAAGCCGGGCGATCGCGTTCTGGAACTCGGTTCAGGCATCGGAATCATTACATCAATTATTGCCAAGATTGCGGATGTGTCTGTCTGGGCTTTCGAGGCGAACCCGGCAACAGCGGCGCTTGCCCAGCGTGTGGTTGAGGCTAACGGTCTCGAAAACGTCGTGCTTTCGCAGGGCATTCTGACCGCGGGTGAGCCTTCTTCCTTCCGCTTTTATGTCCGGCGCGATCTATGGATGTCGTCCATGGATGAGAATCAGGGGCCTTACGAACACGCCATAGAGCTAGGCTCGACCAATATTGATGAGTTCATCGCTCGCCACGGCATCAATGTCCTCGTCATGGATATCGAGGGTGCCGAGCGCGATCTGCTGCAGAATGCCGATTTGCCGGGTGTGGAACGCATTTTTCTGGAATTGCACGATCATTTATACGGACTGGCCGGTATCCGGGACATGACCCATGCACTTGCGGCTAAAGGCTATGCCTATGATCCGCGCGGATCTCAGGGTGCATGCGTGTTATTTGCCAAGGATGACGGTGCGCGCGAATACGAACCAGAATAGCGCATAACGCTCTTGCTTGTGTTTTGGAAAGGCCTCTTTGATCGGTCCTCTTCATTGGATGCCTGTGGAAAGAAATTTTGAAAAAAGTTATGATTGGTCGTTGACAGTTTTGTTTGGTGGGGTCTATATGGCGCCACAACGAGGGCGGCGGCGC